>ERZ1292629.4285-Hain-H43-01um-R1-4285-length-10528-cov-7_pt1 | contig 10528 bp, 12 predicted proteins | sample MGYA00564399_ERZ1292629 | MGnify/ENA primary metagenome ERZ1292629 (study PRJEB36523, sample SAMEA6512636) | groundwater metagenome | collected 2019-01-08 | study: AquaDiva: Metagenomics assemblies of 32 groundwater samples
GGCAGCATTCTCGTCAGCCTCCCCAGCATACCATGCAGCCTCGGCAGCAACCTCCTCGGCAACCCTGGCAACCCTGGCAACGGCCCCGGCGGCATTTCCGGCAACCCTGGCAACCCTGGCAACGGCCCCGGCGGCACCAAGGATCGGTCCCGCCGCCTTCGCCTGCCCGATATTCTCGAACCGTAAGGCGGCGATGTCCTTCGCCTGCTCCCCATGGTTTGCCCGCCTGAACAGCGTCACGAGGTAGGGCTGGCGCAGCCGCAGCGTGAATAGGATAAACTCCTGCCGCTGCCTGCGCGTCATTAGCCGCACAAGACCCCAGATCACATCAAGGCCAGCCTCATGCAGGACCAGGGCGGTCTCTCTGCTCAGGGGCACGCCGTCAGGGTAAAGTTGCGCGACCCTCTCGTATTGGTCGTAGCACGGCTGCCAGCGCTGGATGCGCTTCAGGGAAATCTTGGGAGTTTTGACCAGTTCCTTCATATCTCCCTCTCCCTCTCCCTCTCCGTCTCTTCCCATTGCCTGTGGACCTGTGTCGTGCTCGGGCTCAGGTCGCGCAGCACCGGGTCGCCTTCGCGGTCGATGCGCGGCATGTCGGACGTGGCGATGCACCATAGCGCCCAGGCCGTCGCGCCCACGACGAGAATGGCGATGAGGAGGGTCATCGGTCCAGGCTCCATAGCCGCTGCTGCATCTCCTTGCTCACCACCACGGGCTCCGGCGGCGGCATCGCGGCGATGCGCTTCGCCATGTCCCGCTCTTCTCTGGCGTAAACAGGGCAGCCTTTCGCCACACGCTGTCCGTGAACGATTCGGCACTGGAAACAGATATACTGCGTCGTGGGCCTAAAACAGCATTGACAGTCCTGCACACTGATTTGGGGTGTGGTCATGTCGACCCGATCTCCCCCGTCGCCAGCAGCGCCAGCGCCTCGTCGCGGGTTAGCGCCCTGGCGGGCCGTCCGCCGTGGTAGCCGGCGTACTGGTGGACGTACTGGTGGGCGCCGTCTTCCCAGACGACGCGCAGGTAGCTCAGGCCAACGCGCACACCGTCGGACCAGCAGTCCAGGGACGGCAGCCGGACCAGCCCCGCCTCGAAGATGCGCTTGGGGGGCGGCTGGCCCGCCTGCTCCTCGGCCTGCTCTTCGGCCACACTAAGCAGCACCTCGGCCGAGCGCGGCAGGTGGGTGTGGGTGTGGTTGTCAGGTGTGGTATTGTTGTCTTGCATCGATCTCCTTGGCGCTGGCCCCCGTTAAACCGGGGGCCTTTGCTTTTACGTGAACGAACCCCTGTTGGCACTTCTCTCTCGGCTGGCTTCACCCCCTTTCGCTGGACTCCTGACGCGACAGCCGCCGCCGGCTGCTTGCGCGTGACGGGCTAGGCCGTTGTCGCCACCTCTGCCGCGAGCGCGGGCGCTTCCGCGCCGTCAGGCACAAGGGCCGCTTGCAGGTAGCTCTTGCCGCAATGAGGACAGCGCACATCAATGGCACGCTGGCCATAGCGCACTGAACCTACCCAGAGCTCCAGATTTTGCTCGCGGTTATCGGAACGTATACCGTTGAGATGGTGGACGCTTTCGCCTTTTCGGAGTGCGCGTCCAAGTTTCCGTTCCATGACGACCCGATGTTCGGCGCGTCGCATTCCCTCAGCCAGTACCTGTACATAGCCATCGCGATCTTCATATCGTGGCGGCCGTAAACGATGCCCAGGATGTCTGCGCCCCGTTGAATATGCCGATTTCCGGCAAGGATCACATAGAGTCATATAGGGCCTCAGGGCATCGGTTAAGCCACCGCAGCCTCGACATGAGCCTGTGTTGGCCCTCGGTTGCGTCATGCCCCTACTCCCAGTCGGTTCTTCGCCGCTATCTTGGCGAGTTCACGGACAAGCTTCCAGTAGGCTTCGCGACACTCGGGGCTGCAGTACCTCTGCCACGACTTCGTGGGAACATACGGCTTAGAGCAACTTTCGCAGACCTTGGGCGTGTCCATGCATGGAGAATAGCACTTTGGCGGCTACCGTCAAGGGGGTGGACAGGCGAATCTTACACGGTGTCGTGTGCAAAATGCGGGGCGGTTCAGACTGGTGGCTCGCCCCGCAGCAGGTAGCCCGTGACCGCCACGGCGACGGACACGCCGACCGTTACGACGGCTCGCGTCTCGTCAACCATGGCTAGGGTCGCCAGACCCGCTTGCAGGACCAGCAGGCCGGCGAGGATCGCGCCCAGGATACGTGTTGCAGTCATGTTCCACTCCTCTTTCTGTGCCGCCGTTTGGCGACCAGCTGGCGCTCATACTTCGTGGGCCACTGACCCGCGACCAGCGGCAGCGGTAGTAGGGCTGAGCGCGTCAGGGACCGCCCGCACAGCAGGCACATCAGGCCCTCATCCTGATCCTGTAGCAGGCCGCCACCGCAGCGAGGACACCTGAGCAGCGGGCTCACGGCACGCAGCCGGCGAAGGTCACGGACTCTGACCACCGCCAGCTAATCTCATTCTCAGTCTTGACGTAGAAGCAAGCGCCCCCAACGTTCAGTAGAGGCATCGCCTCGATTGTCTTGCCGTAGCTCGTTGGGCCATAGTAGCCGCTCCAGACGCAACCGCGCATAGAGTCACATTGAATCAGCGCTACGCGAGTAGCAGGCTGAGAGCCGTTATCATTCGCTGGTATCAGCCCGTAGAATATGGCATCCCACTCTCGACTAACAAAGGCCCAAGAGGCAGGCTGCGGGTAGTGTTCTGCGGCCCAGGCAGCGTCGTCAAGAGTCGTATACTCTTTGGGGCTACCAGAGCCGCAACCCATTACCGACGGGAACGGAACGCAACCTTCTACCCAAGTACCAGACGGTGTGCCCTCTGCGCGTCGAGTAGCACAATGCTGGTATTCGTGCTTTGTGACGCCCTTCTGAGAGCCGAAGTAGAACGTCACCATGAAAACACCATCATAGTAGGCGTCACAATTCAGCGGATAGTAAGGTGGGTCGGGGCCAACGCAGGCCACAGCGAATCCTGCGCCACAGCGGGCCGTGAAGGGGGAGCCGCTGGCGCTGATATTGCGTTGACCACTAGGGCTGGGAGTAAAGTAGACTCCGTACCGACTACTAGTATCCTCGAAGGCCCCAACAATAGCTGCGAGAATGTCCCCACCAGATTGCCACTGTTCATAAGTCCACTCCCAAATGCCGGTCGCTTCCATCGCTAGCATACGCAGGAAGTAGCTGCGCGGAATGTTGAACCAGAGAGTAGGAGCTAAGGCGCGTGGTGCGAAGCCGCCAATCCCGCTCGGCAAGCAGCTGTCTACTCCTTGGCCGCACAAGTCACTGAATGACATCCGCTCTGCGCGACGGTAAAGGCACTTGATTACGTCGCTGGTAATGTCAGCGACTTCGCCTTCCAGTATCGCCTTCGGGTTCCACGTCTCCGCCGCGAGGTTGGCGGGCGGGGTGTCTACCCACCGGAGCGTCACGGCCCCCGCCACGACGTAAGCGTCCGCGCCGATGCTGTGGTCGGTGTAGACAATGACTGACCGCGCATCCTCGCACACCTGCAAACGTACAGTCCCGGCGGGCGAGGCCGGGGCAACGCGCTTGATCTCGGTAGTCGCGGGAATCGCCGCGATGGGGCGTGTATAGACCACGATCAGCGCCAGCGCCGCGACCGCCAAAGCTAAGAGCCATCCGTAGTCAGATGCCGCGCGTCTCATCGCGTAGTCTCCTTCCGAGCCGGGAACGCCTCGCCGATCTTGCCGGCGAAGTAGGCGTTAATCTCCCGCTGCTCTTGCCAACTATCATCGTGGATATCAAGTCTCCCATTAATCTTGGCTAGGTGAGCGTTAACTACATTGAGCTTTCGACCTAACCAGCTGCCAAAGACCAGAAGGGTCGGCGTGGAGATGCCGCTAATGATTGCTATCAGGACGTTCTCAAGGGTCATGTCCGCGGCCTCCTCCTACAGCGCGGGCAACCGCGCCAGCTCGTCAACCTTACTCATCAGCCCCGTCAGCGTCGGCGGCGTCTTGATCGCGCTCGCAAGCTCAAACGACCACCGCCGCACGCCGTCTGTGCCGAACGTCTGTCGCTGCTCCAGGAGAACGGCGTTGGCATCCACGTCCAGCCACTTGACCGCGTTGCCGAAGCGATCCGTCGTCAGCCCTCGGTACATCAGGCGAATTGTATCACCGATCTTCCAGGCCGCCGCGCCCAGGCCCACAGGCTCCGTCTCGCCGTAGTGGATCAGTGGGTCCTTGGCGCGGGCGAGGTAGGTTGCCGCCGCGTCGTAGAGGGCGTTGGCGGAAGCAATGACATCGACGGGGACGATATGCGCGTCTTTGGCCTGGTAGATTGCCGTCCGTTTGCGATAAGAAGACTGCGAAGTCGTGTCTTCGATGTACCAGTTTCGGGCGGCGCGAAGACGGAGAATTAGCGCCCGCCAATCAAGTGTGGCGGGCAGGCTATTCGTGGCGGCTATCGAGCCGCTTGACCCGCGCTTTTCCTCGCCGCGCCCGGAGACTAGAAACACATCGATAATCTGATAGAGTAAAGTCCAAGCCGCGGCCGCCTGCACATCCTTATTTGCATCCGGCAGGGCCACGACGTGCAGGAGCGTCTCGGTTGGGGCGGAATCGGTGGCCGTGACGATAGCAGTCGGGCTATTCCCTTGATTACTGTACGCCGCCACGATTGGCGAGTCGGGGTCAACGCCATCGAGAACGAATAGTTGTGGTCGGGCAACGGAGCCACCAGCGCCAGGTAGGTCAGTGATGTAGCTCATGCCTCCAGGCTCACCCAGAGCGGGGTTGATTAGATACCACACGTCGATCCCGACGTTCGCACCGCTACCGCCATAAGAGGCGTAGTGCGTCAAACTCTCGCCGCCGAACCTGACTCCCGTAGGAAACGAGCCGGTATGCGCGTTGACGCTATACACGATGATCAGGATACGGTTCTGGCCGACTCGCCTCCCGACGCCTTGGGTCCTCTCTTGTGTAGTCGCGCTTGCCGCATGTGTCAGAAGCCAAGTACCGTGATCGCTTCCGATAAACGCCCGAATTGCAAATGGCGTTAGGCTCTGAATCGTGTACGGGCTGGAGCGAGTAGACTTCGCCAGAGTCAACGGTAGGTCGCCTTGGCCAGCCCCGAAGGGGACGATCCGATTGACGATCCCGCTAGCGTCCTCGCGGTAGCCCCGCAGCGCGGCGATCAGGCCGATGTTCGCGCCCAACGCGGTTGGCACGCCGCCCTCCATGTTCGTCAGGCGCAGGCTCGACGCCGTGTTCGTCGCCTTGACCTCGACTTGGCGGGTGGTGGTCGTGAGGCGCAGGTAGCCACCGGCCTTCTGTGCCAGGTCAACGAGCGCCGCCCAGATGCTCATGCCGTCCACACGATAGTCGGCCACGGCGTAGATTCCGCCCTCGACCGTCGCCGTCCAGGTCGTGTCCGTGACCAGGGCGAGGAGCTGCGTGACCTTCGCGCTCGTCATCCCGGTGAGGTTGACGCCGTAGTAGACGTTCGCCTCCACAAGCTCGATCTCCAGCCCGACGCCGGTGACGGTGACAATAGGCGCATTACCCTGATCCGTGTATTCTAGCGTCTCGATGTAGCCGGTGAAGATCACGCCATCGCCCTCGCGCCGGAGCTTGACCTGGCGGGCCACGACTAGCTCGACGGAGTTGGCCTCAGCCGCCGGGACGCAGCAGGAGAACGTACGGACCTCGTTCAGCTTCTCGCCGATCTCCGCCGTGAGGACAGTCAGCGGCCCCGTACCTTGGACGGTCGCGCCCGTGGCGTCGTAGACGGTCAGGTCGAGTAGCCCGCGCTCCGCAACAATAAGTGGCCCCACATAAGGCGGGTATCCCGTCAGAGTCAGAGCCAATGTTGGCGGCGTAACAGTGAGCTTGAGGATCGGCGCGTAGGTAGTGATCACGAGCGCAAGGGTTGGCGGCGTAATAGTGAGCTTGAGGATCGGCGCATACGTCGTCAGCACAAGCGCGAGTGTTGAGGGAGTAACAGCGAGCCGGAGGATCGGCGCGTAGGCGGTGAGGACAAGCGCAAGGGTTGGCGGGGTGACTACAGTACCAATCACAATCGATGGCGCGTACGTCGTCAGCGCGAGCGCGAGTGTTGAGGGAGTAACAGTGAGCTCGAGGATCGGCGCGTAGGGCGTAAGCGCCAGCGCGAGTGTGGGCGGGGTGACGATCTTGTGGTCTGTTGTGGTTATCGTCGGAGCGTACGTGGTGAGGACGAGCGCCGCCGTAGACGGTGTGACAAGCGTGCCCTGCGTCACGTTCGGCGCGTATGTGGTGAGGACAAGAGCGAGCGTTGGCGGCGTAACAGTGAGCTTGAGGATCGGCGCGTAGGTGGTGATCACGAGCGCGAGTGTGGGCGGGGTGACGGTAACGTTTGCCGTGAACGTCAGCGTGTCCACGAGCTCGACCCAGGAATTGTTGTCGGTGGTCGAGGTATTGTCCTCGGCCAGGTCGGTGCCGGAGGCGTCGCCGACGCGCAGGCTGGAGTCGTGGGCGTCGGTCGCGTCCGGGACGCCACCCGTGCCCACTTCGAGGACCAGTCGGTCGCCCTCGACGAATGTGTAGTTCCCCGCCGCGCTTGTTGCCGTGAACTGGCGATTAGTCAGGGAGGTGGTCAGCGCGGTGTCATCCCGTGTGACGGCCAGGACAGTCTTCCGGACAATGGAACCATCGGTGTTGACGACCCTGATGCCCAGAGCCGTGAACATGTTGCTAGCCGAAATAGTCCGCAGGCCGCGTATCTGGAACTTCAGCGCCTGCCCGCCCGTGATGGTCTGGCCAGCGGTGAGGGCAGCGCTCACGTACTGGCGAAAGAGAATGTCTTTGTCTGTGGCGTCGTCGTCGTTGAACGCCACCGTCGCCATCGCCGAGGCGATCTTGGTCGTCACCGCCGCGCGACGGGCCGCGATAGTGGTGTCTTCCCACGCCGCGTCGTAGGCGGGACTGATCGCCGCTGCGCCGGTGCTGGGAAGGTAGAAGCGAGTAGCCACTGGTTGTTACCTCTTGTGCCTCAGTAGACGCACCATGTCTCCATCAACCTCCAAGCGATCGCCAGCCTTTGACCAAGCGGCAACAAGCGCAGACGCACAACCCGCCAACTGTCACGGTCTTGACCCGCCTCGGCGCGATTTAGTTGGTCAAGGTGAAAACGCCGGTCGCGGACGCCGCAACTGTTAGAGTGTTGCCAGTGGTAACGGTCACGTCAGCTGGGGTCGAGTCTAGCAGGCAGTAGCAGAGCACGTTCCCGCCGACTTCGTAAATGGCGGCGAACCGCGCGACAATTGAGCCGCCGGAAGCCGTCCAAACGGGGTCGGTCGTGACATCCACTGTTACCGTCGTGGTGCCCGCCAGGGTGAGCGCGACGGCAATACCGCCCGTCGTGTAGCCGTTGGCGTTCGCGTGTTCGTTCGTGACACCCGCATAGGTTGTCGAGGCGGCACCGAGGTTCGACGTTGACAGGAACAGAGCCATTTTCCATGAGTCGGTGTCGATGTCAAACGTTCCGTCGAGCAGCTTTGTCTTGCCGCCGTTTGTGAAAGCCCACGCTCCCGCAGCGCCGCCGCCAATTGGCCGCAGGCCCTGCTTGGCTAATTCCGCCTCAAGGCGGAGCGTGAATAGCTCCAAGGCCGCTGCCGATGCAAACGGGCGATCGATGACGATGTTTTTTGACATGTGCTTGACTCCTTTAGTGATACGAAGCGTAGTAAGTGAAAACGATGTCCAGGTTTGGCGTTCCGCCGTCGGTGTAACGGACGCTATTGTCGCCCGGTTCCAAACGGAAGTAGCCGATCTGAGTAAGGCCGCGAGAGAAAAGGGCGAAGTCGTTCGTGTAGCTCACGCCGTCGTCGGTCGAACGTTGAACCGTCATAGCATCGGTGTCGACCTTCAATTCGTCGTTCACGGACGCGGCGTCCCGAGTCGAGGACCAGGAGTAGCCGTTCGTCAGGTTCTCCAGGAGCGGGTTAGTAAAGCCGGCGGCGCTGGAGGACCGGAGCCGGATCGTCATCAGGGTGACGGGCGCGTTGCCGGGGTTGTTGACGGTGAACGTCTTGGGAGAGACCGCGACGGCCTCGGTGTGGGTCGTGAGTGACGTGGCGAACCAGTCCGAGTAGCGGTCAAACTGCAGGCTGACGGGGACGTGGCGGGTCATGCCGACGCCGAGGGTCATCTCCGGCATGGCGGCGAGGCGGGCGTAGGCCCAGCGCCGCGAGGCGGCGCTGTCCAGGACGTAGAGCTTGCCACGGCCGATCTGCCAGAGCTCGGAGCGCAGGCTGTCCAGGTCGGTCTCGAGCGCGGAGGTGGACGCCTGCACATCGAGAAAGCGGACGCGCTCCTGAGCCAGCGCCTTCAGGCCGGGCAGGGAGCCGCGGAGGTCGTAGGCGTAGTCCGCTCCGGCGATCAGGGAGTTCGGCGTGCGCAGCGACTGCGAGGACTGCCACTCGTAGGCGTTCAGGGGCCAGACATAGGAGACGGTGCCGGCGCTGTTTTCATACTTTTCGAGATAGCGCGGAACAGCCATTATGCCACCAGTCCCCGCACCCGGAGCGCGAGACCGATTCCCCAAGCCATGTCGCCGGCGCTGCGCATCGCGTCGGCTTCGTCGCGGGCGTAGATAACGGCGTTGGGCATGTTCACTGTCACGCCACCAGCCCCAGGCGTATTCTGACTGGCGGGGATCACCGCCTCGCCACGGTGCAGAAGAGCAAGCATGTTGCGGGGGACGAAGGAAATGCCAGATTGGTACATTGGCACCGGCGTATTGGCGACCCGAAGCGCAGTCCGCATCGCCATTTCCTCTGCCGTCACCCACCTCTGGCCTATCGGGTCCCACGTATCAAGCGGCGGCGCATTAGGGTAGCTGCCCGTCTGAGGATTCGGCCCGCCAATCTCACCGATCTTGGGCACGACCGGGATGCTATTGTAGGCCCGGATCAACGCGTTAATCTGATCCGTCACCCAGGTTACGATGCCCTCGATCCCCGCCTTGATGCCGTTGTAGATGCTGTCGCCCAAGCCCTTAGCCGCGTTCCATGCGTCTCCCGCGAAGCCAAGGATGATCTCCGGGATGCTGCCAAGCGTGTTCTTGATGATGCCGACAAGGATATCCAGCGCCCCGGAGGCGATCTGCTTCAGGTCCTCCCACGCCTCGCGCCAGCGGCCATGGAAGAGGTTGCTTACCAGATCAATAACGCCGCTGATGATCACGATGACACCGCTGATCGACTGGATCATCCCTTCGATCTTCGTCTTGACGAACTCGTAAATGAAGGTGAAGACGGCCTGGATCGTTTCCTTGTGGCGCTCATACCAGCCGCTGGCGTCCTCAAGAGCCTTGGCGATGGCCGGCCAGTGCTCCTTGTACAGCTTCTCCAAGTAGGGGATAACCTTCCCAGCGATGACCTCGACGAGCTTCAGCTTCGCCTCGGTGATGGCCATCTGGACTGGGAGAAGCTTCTGGCCGATGGTCGCCTGCAGTTCCTCCATGCGAGCGTTCTGGATTCGCGTCTTGTTCGCGAGTTGGTCGCTGGTGTTCACGAAGTCTCCGGCAACGACATTGGTCTGCTCAAAGATCAGGGCGACGCGGGCAGCGGCCTTTTCCGTTTCCGTCAGGCTCGCCGCCGTATTCTTGCCGGTCATGGCGAGCGCCTTCTGCTCCACTGTCGCCGCCGAGAGCTTGACGCCATATTTCTCCAATGGGTCAAGCTCGCCCCGGAGGCCGGCCTGGATCGCCGCCAGCGCATCCTCAACGTCCGTGTTGAAAACGGACGCCATGTCTGCCGCCCGTCTTGTGAGATCGATCGTCTTATCGGCCACCTCGTCCATGTCAAAACCGGCGTTCTTCAGCATGGCACCGAGGGGTGTAGCGAGCTGCTGGAAGGCCCGCTGGCTGAGTCCAGCCTGCGTCGAGGCCGTCTTACCCCAGTCCAGAATCTTCCCCGCCGAATCGCCGAAGATGACATTGACGGCATTGACCGACTCGCCCAGGTCGGAGGCGGCCTTGGTCGAGCTGGAAAAGAACCCTGCCAGCTTTGCGCCTGCCCCGCTGATGACGTTCGCGAACAGAAACCCGCTGGCGATCTGGCCCACGTTCCCGAGAACTTTGCCAAAGCCCGTCGCCTCGTGGCTGACATCCTTGAATACCCGAGATGCGTCATCTTTTGCGAGTATGCGGATGGTGACCTCGTTAGCCACTGGACTCGCCCTCTCGTCCCAGCGCCTCTATCTGCAGCAGCCGCAGCAGGCTCACGTCCTCGGCCAGCAGTGCCGATGGCAGGCAGCCGAAACGCTGGCAGAGCCCCAGGATCATCTCCGCCTCCGTCAGTTCCCAGGGCTTATCGATGCGGTTGCCGTCAACGTCGTAGCCTTCCCCGACGTGCCGCCATCGCTGGATGCTGGCCCTAAAGGGCTGGGCACTTCCGCGACCGCCGCCAGCCAGGACGCGAGGATGAGCATGGAAAACTCGGGCGAGATGTCCAGCATCCCCTCGCCGTCAGCGGGCAGGGGCTG
>ERZ1292629.4286-Hain-H43-01um-R1-4286-length-10525-cov-5_pt1 | contig 10525 bp, 10 predicted proteins | sample MGYA00564399_ERZ1292629 | MGnify/ENA primary metagenome ERZ1292629 (study PRJEB36523, sample SAMEA6512636) | groundwater metagenome | collected 2019-01-08 | study: AquaDiva: Metagenomics assemblies of 32 groundwater samples
CTTGTGTGTTGTGATCTCCTCCTTTGTATCCAATGACTTTCATACCCGCAGATTTCGCTGCTAAGATTCCATTGGTAGCATCCTCAAATACAATACAGTCTTTAGGGTCTCTTTTTAATATCTGTGCTGTTTTTAGATATATTTCAGGATTAGGCTTGCTATGTTGCACATGATCTCCAGATACAACGACATCAAAAAAATCTTTTAATTTACACACCTCTAGAAGAATCGATATCCTCTTGTGGTAAGCCGATGATGCAACCGCAAGAGCAATCTTTTCTTTTTTTAATTTTTTCAAAAATGGGAGAACTCCCGCTATTGGTTTTAGGTCTAGAGAAGTTAGATACTGTAAATAGCTAATCCTAACGCTTGCGATTAATTCATCAACCGGCGTAGCGAGCTTAAAGTCTTTTGAAATTTGATTCCAGGCATCTTTCGCATGTGTACCTCGAAATCTTTGTAAATAATCATGAGATACCTCCACCCCCAATTTTTTGAGGAACTCAACCATATGCAGATCATTCAGGGGCTCTGTATCTATGAGGACACCATCCATATCAAAAATAACTGCTTTCATATATATATCTTTATTATATCGTACTCTCCCTACCTCTGGGTATTTCTGGGAACTACGGAGGTCTGGAAGATGGCAGACGCAGTGTTTTCCAGCAAAATCGTACCAGTTGGCTGGAGCTGGTTAAGGCTAAAATTTATACCAATCGTTGGATAGTCAGAGGGACTTGATTGTTGACAGCTAAATTTACAACCAATCATGGAAACCGTTGAATTATCTATCAAAGACGCGCTGTTGGAAGAAAGACTGGTTCCGTCGTCTCCGCATGAAAATACGGTTTCTAAGTCATCAAAAGCGGTAATTTTTATATACCGGTATGTTGCTGGGATCGGGGTAGGGGTGAGCGCTCCTGGAGTTGCTACGCTGCAATCAGAAATATACGAAGACCCATCGGTACTTACTCCATTAAACTTTTTCGCAAAACGAATCGCCTTTCCCATCTGAGCGATGACCGCATTTCCATTGTTCTCCAAATTATTAAGCGACTTACTTCTCTCAGACCCCCTGAGAGATACGAACAAAATTCCAACCACAATCGTACCCACTACTATCGCAATAGCCAATACAACCAAAAGTTCCAAAAGAGTAAAGCCTGCGTTGTGTGTTATTTTTTTCATGGACCTGGAATTAGACCGTAATCAGAAAAACACGTGGAGTGCTTGGTACTATGACAGTACGGTGTATTTGCATCGGTACACTTTGGATCTGTCCACGAAACCGTACTTGTTATTTGCGTACCATTGGTCGGAACAGTAGTGGGAGACGGAGCAGGGACAGTAGGGGTTAGACAGAAAGAAGAATTTCTTAAGATATAGATGGTGCGAACATATATGTTGCCTACATTTACCCCGCAGCCGGTACCCGCACTGGTAAGAGAAGATATGCTGCTTATATCACCACCCAAACAATACGTTCCCGTCGCATATGTATTGAAGGTACTCCAGTTAGTTACTTTCATTCTTTTCATAAATTCTATACCCTCCTGCGCATATTGGGTAGCTATAACCTGATCTCTACTAAATTGCGTATTGGCCAAAGATGCGATAACTACTTTTGTAATAGCAGTGACAATTATGACCGCTGCGCCAAGCGCGATAATGACCTCGACGAGTGTCTGGGCTTTGTTAGTTAATCGTGATATTTCCGTTGTCATAAATAGTAATGGTACGAGTTTGGCCGTATCCCGATACTACAATCGTACTTTGGTTGCCCGATGTGGTATTGAACGCAACCACACCGCTAAGCGGTCGGAATAAAAATGTTTTTGCCAGAGATCCTGATGAAAATGTAATTTTCTGCGCGCTGTCTGGAGAAATTTTATATGTTTTCGTCGCGTATGGCGACCCACCACACACAGCAGAAAGCACGTAGGTATTACTATCGTCTATATATACTTGATAGCCCTGAAAAATATTATTATTGCATTCTGATGGCTTTACCTGATTTCTTGCTTGAGATTTGGCAATATTAAGATTCGTAACTACGTCAAGAGTAGCAGAATTCACCGCCTGTTTTCTTCCATATGATACAAAAGAAACAATTCCCGCAGTAAAAACTACTCCAATAATACTTATCACCACCAATAATTCTATGAGAGAAAAACCGTTTTTTTTCATTGATTATTTACCACATAATAACGACCAGAAGCGCACGCCGGAGAATCGTCTCCCGGAGACGGAGCGGTGCTTGTGCCAGTAGAATCCGCGGTATTCTCCAAACACCCCGCAAGCGTATAGGTTTTTTGATTACTGTAATAATAATAATTTCCGCCGTTATACACACCTGTCCCCGTTGGATCACAGGGAATTTTTTGCATATATGTCACCAGCAAATTCGGCGAAGTAAATATATTGGACGTAGCACACGCAGTAGCATTTAGCCGATAGGGTGTGCTTGTCGCAGATGGATACGCGGCATTATCTGCCCGATAAAGCTCCAATGCTGACTGTATTTGGCGAATATCAGACTTTCTCTGACTATCACGAGCGCGCTGTCTTACTCCGATCAAATTAGGAATGAGCAACGTGGCAAGAATCCCAATAATGCCAATTACCACCAGTATTTCTATCAGACTAAATCCGTTTTGTTTTGAAAAACCATGTTTGGTCATATATATATTATAGTACTAACCGCAACACATAATCCCCAAGAAAAAACGCCACAGAAAAACCCAGTATCAGGAACGGCCCAAAAGGTACGGCGTCTTTCAGTTTCCATTTTCTACCCACCATGAGAAACAACGCGACTATACTTCCTGTTACAAAAGCAACATACAGCGCAAGCAGAATATGGGGAAATCCCAGGAACATACCCAAGAAGAAAGCGAGTATCACATCTCCAAAACCCATACCCTTTTTTTTGGTAACAAAATAAAGCGTGTAAAAAAATAAAAACGCGCCAAGAGCAGAAAGCATATGATTAAAAAGAAGCGCGTTGGAGAAAAATAAAATATATACAAAAGAAACAAAAATCGCTGGAAAGACCACGACATTGGATATGACACGATATCTCAAATCACTCAAACATACTACGATACCCACAGAGAAAATAAAAAGATAATAGAATAAAGAAATCCAGTAGCTAAAACCAAAGGTTTGCGCATAATTTTGCGCAAACCACCAACCAACAAGCCCAAAAACCATGCCAGTTAATAATTCAATAGCCACATATCTATACGAAATCTTTTTTTTGCAACTCCTGCATTTTCTTCCCAACCACACAAATGAAATCAGGGGAAAAAGATCATGCCACGCGATTTTTTTCCCGCAAGAATCACAACTTGACCTTCCAAAAACAACCGAACGCCCCGCAGGGATACGATCTGCCAAAACCCCTAAAAAACTCCCCACAAAAAGTCCAAAAATAAATAATAAAAAAATCATATGTTCTACAAGGTGTTGGTCAGACTATAAATTGGCGTGATAATCGCTATAATCAAGAACGCAACCACAATACCCAAAACCACCATGATAATTGGCTCAAGCGCGGTAGTAAGCGTTTTGACTGTCATATCTACTTCGCGCTCAAAATATTCCGAAACTCTCAAAAGCGCTTCATCCAGCTTTCCCGTAGTTTCTCCTACCTTTACCATCTGCACCAAAAGGGGAGGGAACAGTGAAAAAGCGCTCATCGCATCCCCAACAGTCACTCCTTTTTCTACTCTTGCGGAAACCTCCACCACCGCTTCCTTAAAAACCGTATTGCCGGTAACATCAGATGCCTGCTGGAGAGACTGGACTACCAAAGCTCCGCTCCCGATAAGAAGGCCAAACGTGCTTGAAAATTGCGCGAGAATTGTTTCTCGTATGAGCTTTCCAAAGATAGGAATTTTTAAGATCAGTGTGTCTAAAAACGCTTTTCCAGACGCTGATTTATGCCATCTTTGCAAACCAACAACAAAACCAACAACGATAATAACAAAAAGCCACCAAAAATTAACAGCCAAATCAGAAAGCGAAACAACGATTCTAGTCATCAATGGCAACTGAATTCCAAGAGTATCATACAGGCTCGTGAGCTGTGGCACCACAAAAATCATCATCACAAATATAACCACAATCATACCTATAATCACGATAACAGGATACGTCAGCGCGCTTTTAATCGCCCCACGGAGCTTCTGTTGTTTTTCAAGATTGTCAGCCAAACGCAGCAATACTTTGTCCAAAAGCCCGGAAGTTTCTGCAGTTTTGATAAGAGAAACATACACGGGAGAAAAAACTGCGGGATACTTTTCAATCGCAGAAGAAAACGTAGCTCCCCCTTGAATATCGGTAATAATAGTAACTAGCATATCTTTCATGGGGCCAACTTTTGCCTGATCACGAAGCACAATTACCGCCTGAACAAGAGTCAGTCCCGACGCAAGCATGGAGGAGAGCTGTCTGGTGAAAAACACTATTTCTTTATTGGTAACCTTGTTAAGAAATGAGAAGTATTTAGCAATTACATCCTCCTGGGCCAAACCCAGGAACACAGGAGTAAAACCACGGGCGCGCAATATGCCTGTTGCTTCTTTTTTGTCAGTCGCCTCCAAAACCCCCTTGGTCATTTTCCCATCTTTCCCAACTGCTCGATATTGTAGTTTCATGGTATAAAATTATCCCAAACGTGATGTAAGCTCGTCAGGATGAAGCGCATACGCTCTTGCAGTCTCCAGCGAAATAGACCCAGCTTTAACTAAAGAGGCAAGGGACGCTTCAAGCGTAATCATGCCAACGTCTTGTGATGTCTGAATAATCGAATCAATCAAATGCGTATTCCCATCTCTGATATTCGTCGAGACCGCGGGTGTACCTATCAAAACCTCTGCGGCCACGCTACGCCCGCCACCAACCTGCTGTAGAAGACGCTGAGAAACAATGCCCTTTATTACAAAAGAAAGTTGTATGCGAATTTGCGGTTGCTGGGACGAAGGAAATGAATCAATAATTCTATCAAGGCTTTGAGAAGCTGAGTTGGTATGCAAAGTAGAAAATACTAGGTGACCAGTCTCGGCAATCGTCAATGCTGCAGCCATAGTCTCAGGATCACGCATTTCTCCCACCAGAACAACATCTGGATCCTCACGAAGAGCCGATTTAAGCGCTTGTGACCATGAATGGGTATCGGTGCCTATTTCTCTTTGGGAAATAATACTTTTCCCCATTGGATAAATATATTCAATGGGATCCTCTATCGTAACAATGTGGTCTTGTCTATTCAAATTAATCTCATTTATAATACCCGCGAGAGTTGTGGACTTCCCATGTCCCGTCGGACCACAGACAAGAACTAAGCCCTGTCTCAACTGGGCAAAAGAATGAAGAATTTTTGGAAGACCTAGCTCATCAAGCGTTCGAATAATCGGTGTGAGAAAGCGAAGCGCTGCCGCTATGTTACCACGCTGATAATACGCATTTACTCGAAATCTACCTAAATCTCCATGCGCTCCTCCTCCAAAACCCACCGAAAAATCAAGCTCCTTGTTGGCCAAAAATGCTTCTTTCTGCACCGAATTTATCAAAGAAAAAATCAGCGATTCAATCTGTTGCGAAGTAAGCGCTGGAAACGCAGGAATAGGCCGCAGGCTTCCATCCAACCGAATAGAGGGCGGAACACCCACCAAAAGATGCAAATCTGAAGCCTTCAGTTGGATCGTTGCTTGTAATAATTGTTGAATATCCATAACGTTAATTTGAAATTTTCACTCTTGAGCTACCCTGAGTACCTCTTCAAGGGAGGTTATTCCCTGTAACACTTTCAAATATCCGTCTTGTTTCATACTAATCATTCCCTCTTCCAATGCTTGTTTTTCAATAAGATTACTATCTGGATGCTGCAGGATAAGTTGTGAAATTTTTGGGGATATCACCAAGACCTCATAAATACCAACTCTTCCTAAATATCCAGAAGAACCACACTGCGCGCAGCCTCTGCCTTTATAGGCCTTCACCACGCTTTTTGCGGGAAATAAATTACCAAGAACATTTTTCATTTCCTCCAAGACTTCTGGCTGTAGGGCAAACTCTTCTTTGCACGCTTGACAAATTTTTCTCGCAATTCGCTGTCCCACAATCGCAGTCATCGTAGAAGTGAGTAAAAATGGCTCTGCTCCTAAATCAATAAGACGGGGAAGCGCTCCTGACGCGCTTGAGGTATGAAGCGTGGAAAAAACCAAATGACCCGTAAGCGATGCTTGAAGCGCAAGCTCTGCGGTCTCGGTATCCCGGATTTCTCCGACCAAAATGATGTTGGGATCTTGCCGCAGGAACGAACGTAGTCCAGAGGCAAAAGTCAGCCCAACCGCGGGATTAATCTGCACCTGATTAACTCCTTGAATATGGTATTCTACCGGATCTTCCAAAGATACGATATTTACTTTTGGTGTGTTAAGTTTGGACAGCACTGCGTAAAGCGTAGTAGTTTTACCGCTTCCCGTAGGCCCGCACACCAGGATAATACCATGCGGTCGCAAAATCGAATTTTCCAAATTTTTCAACGCCACTCCTCCTAATCCCAATTCTGGAAGCGTTGGAATACCCCCAGACTTTCGAAGCAATCTCATCACCACTTTTTCGCCAAATACCGTTGGTAGCACAGAAATACGAAGGTCTACTTCCTGATCGTATACCTTGAAATTAAATCGGCCATCTTGGGGCGTACGATGTTCGTCTATTTTCATCTCGGATAAAATTTTAATGCGCGAAATAACAGCCTCTTGCACGCCCCTGGGCAGAGATAATCGATCATACAAAATACCATCAATTCGATATCTCACCCGCATTCTGTCTTCCATGGGTTCTATGTGCACATCAGACGCGCGGGATGTAACCGCATACTCCAAAATAGTTGAAACAATTTTCGCGATAGGCGCCTCTTTGATAATTTCTGAAATCTGCTTGCTATCTACGGTTCGAACCTCACCCAGGGCTTGTGTTTCTTTGAGCGCAGATCCTACTTCTGAAACCAATTCTTGCCTGTACTGATCACCGATTGCCCGCGTTACCTCGGAAGGGGTTGCGGCAAAAGATTTTACTAAAAGCCCTGTTTTTTGCCCGACAAATTGTATCGCCTCCACGTTGGAAGGATCGCTCATCGCTACCGAAAGTGTTTTATTTACCTCATCATATAAAAAGGGGATAACAGAAAAACGCTCTGCCACTGCGCGAGGAAGAAGATTGAGTGCTTGCGGAGAAAAAGTCGTTTCTGAAAGCGCGATAAAAGGCACCCCCAAAACCTTTGCCTTGGCTTCTGCCAAAGCAGCGCCATCAACTATGTGCAGAGATTCCAAAACCGCATCAAGAGATTGGTTGGATTGCGCGCTTTTTATTTTAATATCATCAAGCTGTGCTTGTGTGATAAGATGTTGCACAAACAAGATTTCAGTAGCGCTTTGTGCGGTTTGAGAACCAACAGTAACAGGAGTAACTCCATCGTTGCTAGGCATTAATTACATCATAGGGAAAAGTGGAGTATAATGTCAACCATGCACGCATATATTTTGGTATCAAATAGCCCCTCAATAATCGAAAAATACATTTCTTCATTTTGCGCTGAAAACAAAATTGCTTCACTCGATATAACCAGTCTCAAATTTATAAATAATGAGGAAAAAACCAAACAAAGCATAGGGATTGAAGAGGTACGAATCGTACAAAAAAATCTGTCTTTGAAGCCCATCCAAAGCGAACAAAAACTCCTGGTGATTTACGATGCGCATCTACTCACCGCCCAAGCCCAAAACGCGCTTCTGAAAGTGTTGGAAGATCCACCGAACAATACAATTATTATACTTGTATCTCCATCAATTTCTACACTTCTCCCAACAGTAATTTCCCGCTGCGGGGTAGTGGAGTTGGAAACTACGACTACTTTTGACCCAAAAGAACTGGAAGAAAATTTGACAGTATTAAACACGTTGCCAACTATGGCAATTTCCAACAAACTAAAACTCGCCCAAGATATCAGCAAAGATAAAGAAGAAGCAAAGCTCTGGTTAAAAAAAGCAATTCAAGCACTCCGAAACGAAATATTACAAGCCTCAAACAAAAAGAGTTTAGCAAACTATCATCACGCCTTACTTGCTTTACAAGACACCTATCAAACCATATCCTCAACTAACGCCAACCCCAGACTCGCCATTGAAAACCTCCTGTTGTCTTTATTCGTGCGGCGACCCCTGGGGTCGTAAGCTAAAAATCCTCATCAAAAAGATAATCTTCCGAAAGAATATTGTCCTTCTCGGATTCATACTCAACAAAGCTTTTATAGTCCTTTGATGGATTATCTTTCTTGAAATAATTTAAGATATAAATATGATTAACAAGCTGGCTTTTATTACCATTAAGATAAGTCGAGTAGCTCGACCAAGGATAACTCGCAAGCTCAACCCCAGGGGTCGGAAGCAGAAGTTTTATAGGATTTCGATGAATATAGCGAGATAAATGTACAAGATATTCATCTGTTTCAACCAGCTTTGCTTTAAACCGATCTTGAAAAAGACTCCCAACCTGTTCATATTTCGTATTAAAGTATTTTGCATAGCTCGTTCCAAGTCTTAACATACACGCTGTTATTGGAACCTCAGTTTCTTGTCTTACGAGTAAATGAAAATGATTTGACATGAGGCAATAACATAAAATAGTAACTCCAAATTTCTCTTTGTATTCCCTCATCCTTTTTAAGAATCGTTCATAGTCTCTAGATGAAAGAAAAATATTCTGCTTTCTATTTCCCCTGTTATAAATATGATAATAGAATCCCTTCTGGAAATATCGAGGAGGTGTCGCCATTTATTTTATTGTAGTAGAAAATAATTCATACGTCAACCCCTGGGGTCAAGCCTCGGAGATACCTCTCGCTTTCCAATCCATTAAAATTATTCGCTTGACAAACTACAGACTAGTTCTGTTATGATAACAAAACGCAAATTAGACTGGAAATCGGCGTTCTAATTTGTTAAAATATATATCTATGGCAAAAGCTTTGTCCTCAGATTATTCAGCTCAACAAATCCAGGTTTTGGAAGGATTAGAGCCAGTCCGCAAGCGTCCCGGCATGTATATCGGCTCCACAGACGTCATCGGACTTCATGAGTCACTTCGTGAAATTATAGACAACGCGGTAGACGAGGCGCTGGCTGGATATGCCAAAAATGTATGGATACTACTTAACAAAGACGGAAGCGCCACTGTCTCTGACGATGGACGAGGAATCCCCATAGATGAGATGCCACAATTTAAAAAATCCGCGCTTGAAATCGTCATGACCAAATTGCACGCAGGAGGAAAATTCGGCGGCTCTGCTTACAAAATCTCCGGAGGACTCCATGGGGTAGGAGCTTCCGTGGTAAATGCGCTATCCGAATGGATGTGGGTAGAGGTAAAAAGAGAAAACAAACTTTATCGACAAGAATATGCCAGAGGCAATGTCAAAACCAAACTGTTGGAAGTCAAGCAATCCAAAACAACCTCTGACATCGTACCCGTAGTCAAATCGGGAACTACCTCTACGTTTCTTCCTGACAAAGAAATTTTTTCAACTGTCGAATTCGATTTCGAAACCGTAAAAAAAGCAGTCAGAGAACGCGCTTACCTGGTAAGCAATTTATACTTCCACATGTATGACCAAAGAGTGGATCCAAGAAAAGAAATGCATTTTTACTTTGAAGGAGGAATACGAGCACTGGTTGAGAAAATCAATGAAAATAAAGGACCGGTACACACCTCCATTTATATTAAAAAGCATGAGGGAGAAGTCGAAGTAGAAGCAGCGCTTCAGTACAACGACGGATACGCAGAAAACGTAGAAAGTTATGTGAATGTGATCAACACGGTAAATGGCGGAACCCACCTCACGGGTTTTCGCATGGCGTTAACCAGGGCTATCAATGATTACGGAAAGAAGATTGGAAGCTTCAAAGAAGAAGGAGATTCAGTGGTGGGAGATGACACCAAAGAAGGGCTCACCGCAGTCGTATATATCAAAATGCCCCAAGACAACATACAGTTTGAAGGTCAGACAAAAGGCAAATTAGGCAATTCTGAAATTCAACCATTAGTGCAACAAATTATAAAAGAGGGACTTTCGGTATATTTTGAAGAAAATCCTTCAGAAGCAAGGCGAATTTTGGAAAAAGTGTATCTGGCAGCCAAAGCGAGGATGGCAGCCAAAGCAGCCAAAGAAGCGATTCTTCGAAAAGGAGCTCTTGAGGGCTCTACACTTCCTGGAAAATTAGCAGACTGCCAGGAAAAAGACCCAAGTATTTCAGAGATTTATCTGGTGGAAGGAGATTCAGCAGGAGGAAGCGCCAAGCAAGGACGGGATAGGAAGTTTCAAGCCATACTTCCTCTCAAGGGAAAAATTCTTAACACCGAAAGAGCACGCCTTGATAAGATAATCGAGCACGAAGAAGTTAAAAACCTTATTATTGCTTTGGGAATGGGAATAGGGGAGACTATAAAATTTGAA
>ERZ1292629.3004-Hain-H43-01um-R1-3004-length-13483-cov-4_pt1 | contig 10524 bp, 10 predicted proteins | sample MGYA00564399_ERZ1292629 | MGnify/ENA primary metagenome ERZ1292629 (study PRJEB36523, sample SAMEA6512636) | groundwater metagenome | collected 2019-01-08 | study: AquaDiva: Metagenomics assemblies of 32 groundwater samples
GGATACAGCTGTTTAGCTATACATCCTGCTACTATGGGAATATTAGACAGCTTCATAGCTACAGGAAGCCAGATTAAAACAGAGATGCCTACTAAAGGAGGAGTTATCGCTGCTTGCGACAGCATAGACGGGCCGATAGTGAAGCTGAAGAATGGAAGCGTGAGAAAAATAAAAGAGATGGAGGAAGCCAAGAGCCTGTATGATTCTGTTGAAGAGATAATCTACATAGGAGATATCCTTATTCCATACGGCGATTTTGCAAATAGAAATCATATCTTGATGCCTGCTGGATATACAGAACAGGAATGGTTTCAGGAATTAAAAGCAAGGGAGAGGGAAAAAGAAGAGGGAGCAGAGATAGAAAATATTTATGAAGTAGGATTAGATAAAGCTATATCTCTTTCCAAGAAGTTTGACCTGCCTCTTTATCCGAAATATATTTTTTATTGGAGCCAAATTTCTTTAGAAGAGTTTCTTGCTCTTATTGACTGGATGGCTCACTCCAGATTTGACAAGAAGATTGTTCTGCCCTGGAATAAGACAGAGCAGGAAAGATTTCAGAAAGGAAAAAGAGCTTTAGAGCTGATTGGGGCAGTTCACGAGATTGTCACTGAAAATGTTTTGGTAGGACAGGAGGACAGCAGAGCTCTGCTTGCCAATATAGGCATTGGGAATGATGGGAAGAATTTTGAGAAAGATATGGAGAGAGCTATAGAAAAGGTTGATAATATCAACTTGTTGAAGTCAGCAAATGTTTTAGAAATTGTAAACTCTATGTCTGAATTTAAGATAAGGGATAAGGCAGGAACTTTTATAGGAGCGAGAATGGGCAGGCCTGAGAAAGCTAAACTTAGGAAATTAATTGGCAGCCCGAATGTTTTATTTCCTGTTGGCTATGAGGGAGGAAGGTTGAGGAGTGTAAATGAAGCTGTTAATGTTGGAACAGTTAAAGCTGATCTTCCTATATATTTCTGCAGCAAATGCAACAGGGAAACTATTTATTTCAGGTGTGAGCAGTGCGGGGAAGAGACAAAGAAGATGTATTTTTGCCCTGAGTGCAAGCAGAAGTTTTTCTCTGAGACATGCCCAGGACACTCAAGAGGGCAGTCTTATGCACAAAGAAAGATAGATATCAAAGAGTATTTTAATTATGCTATCAAGAAACTTGACTTGCTGCCTGATGAAATTCCAAGATTGGTTAAAGGTGTTAGAGGAACAAGCAACGAAGAGCACATTCCTGAGAATTTGGCTAAGGGAATTTTGAGGAGCTTATTCAATCTGAGCGTAAATAAAGACGGGACTATAAGGCTTGATGCTACCGAGATGCCCATTACACATTTCAAGCCAAGAGAAATTTCTGCTCCTGTTGAGAAATTGAGGGAGCTTGGCTATGAAAAGGATATCTATGGCGAAGAGCTTGAGAACGAGGAGCAGATAGTTGAAATATTTCCTCATGATATAATCATGCCTTCCTGCCCCGACTCTATTGAGGAAAAATCAGACGAGGTGTTCTTAAGGATAGCCAATTTTATCGATGCTCTCTTGTTAAAATTTTATGGCTTAAAGCCTTTTTATAATATGAGGGGCAGAGAGGATTTGATAGGATGTATGGTATCCTGCATTGCTCCACACAACTGCGCTTCTGTTGTAGGAAGAATAATCGGCTTTTCCAAAACTCAAGCGTTACTTGCTTCTCCTTATATGCATGCTGCTTGCAGAAGAGACTGCGACGGCGACGAGATTGCAGTAATGCTGCTTCTTGATTTACTGATTAATTTTTCAAGAAAATATCTTCCTGCGCACAGAGGAAGCACGCAGGATGCGCCTCTTGTATTGAATGCTAAGATAAAAGCAGGAGAAGTTGATGACATGGTTTTTGATGTCGATATAGAGAGAGAGCTTCCCCTGGAGATGTATGAAGCAAGCAGGGAGAAGAAATCCCCCCACTTTGTAAAGATAAGCCAGATAAGAGACAGGATAGGAAAACAGGAGTTCAGGGATTTGTGGTATGAGTATGAGGTTTCTGATATTAATGCAGGGGTATTATGCTCAAATTATAAGAAGCTTGCCAGCATGCAGGATAAAGTAGAGAGGCAGATGGGGCTTGCCAGAAAGATAAGGGCAGTGACTACTGAAGATGTTGCAAGGCTTGTCATAGACAGGCACTTTATAAGAGATATAAGGGGAAACTTAAGGAAATTTTCACAGCAGATTTTTCGGTGTTCTAAGTGCAATGAGAAATATCGCAGGCCTCCTCTAGTTGGAAAATGCCTGAATTGCGGGGGGAATATTATCTTTACTATTTCAGAAGGAAGCATTGTGAAGTACCTTGAGCCTGCCCTGGCTCTCGCAGAGAAGTTTGATGTTTCTCCTTACATAAAACAGAGCCTTGAACTTACAAAAAGTTATATAGAGAGCATTTTCGGGAAAGAGAAAGAAAAGCAGGAAAGTATTGAGAGATGGTTTTCTTAGTTAAGCTTTCTTCACAACAAGTTTTGGATGGTGCATTGGGTAGAAATATTCTGTTGTCCTGAAGAAGATTCTTGCTTTGTCTGCTTCTGTGCAGTTCTGGTTTTTGCTCATCAAGACCACACCAAAGTTTTCTGCTCCTGATTTCCATTCCTTATATATAGGAGTTATGTCAAAGCTTATCCATTCCCCCTTCTTGTCCTGATTTATTGTCACCTCTTCTACAGGCTCTGGCGCGAATTCAGGCTGATTGTTCCAGTCTATGCTTCCATCATCCCACTTTTCCTTTACTGCATAAACAGCTATTTCTTCTGGCTCTTCAAGCCAGCTGTAGTAGTGAAATAAAAGCTGGAGTTCAGCTGATTTTAAATCAGAAGAAGGCAAATCAGAAGAAGTTACATCAAACTGCAAAAAAGTTCTTTCCAAATCTCCATATATGCAGCCGACTCTTGCATATTTTTCTGAGCCATAGTTTTTTGAGGGATAGGAAAAAGAAACATAGGCATCCTGAGAAGCGCTTACAATAAAGTTTCCTTCTTTATCATTGGTTATAACAGCTTCTGCTGTAGAATTTAATTGAGGAATAATGAAGTAGATAAATAAGAATGATAGGGCTAATAAGACTATTACAACTGTTGATATGGCTTTTATCTTCATCTTTTTAACTTAAGATTATAGGGTTAATAAAGTTTTTCAAATAAAAGGGAGGTAGAGAAGGATAGAAGGAAGCATCAGGCTCCCCATTAGATGAGTTCTTCTTACTCCTGCTGAAATTGCCACGAGCCCTGTAAAACAGGCTGTTAGAAAAATGAGAAAGCCGAGAAATCCAGAAAAAAGCAAAACAATCAAGACAAGGAAAGCTAAAATAAAAATTGAGAGCTTGTTGTAGCTGATAAGAGAAATTCTTTTTGCAAAAAATTTTGACAGAAAAATTGTCAGAAAAAAAGCAAGAACCGAGGAGAACAGGATTGCCAGGAGTATAATAAATAAGTTGCCTGCTGTAAAATTTTCTATCAGCTTGCTCACAGCTACTGCACTTCCTGTCCTTGCTTTCTGAATGCTGTACAGAGTTACAAAAGATAAGCCCATTACAATCGTATTTACACTTCCCAATAACATTAAGAACTCTTTCTGCTCTGTTTTTCCCAAGATATCAGAGCCTATAACAGCTGCCTGGCTTGAACCAAGAGCAGGGAGAAAAGAACATAGAGGAGAAGCGAGCAGGATGGCAAGAGTTACATTTTTAATTTCTTTCCTGCTCATCTTAATGTCCTTTAATTTAGAAATCTTCTGTTCAGGGATTTTTTCTTTTTTCTTTATGCTTGTTATTAGAGAAGATGCTCCAAACAAACCTGTGAGCAGTGGAAGAAGAGATTCTTTTACACTCAGATTTAAAGTTGCTGTTCCCAAAAAGCCTGAGAGCATGAAGATAATGAAAGCCCAGGCTCTGCTTTTTCCATCTCTCAATATCATATAGAGGCTTGCTGTTATTAATATGAAAAACATGACAAACCTGAGATAGTAGAAAATTTGAGGCAGGAAAAGCAGGAAAAAAGGAGTTAGAAGCAAGATTATAGGAATTGCGATTGAGCTTCCATATAGTGTGTAGATTATTGCCTCATAACCTTTTCCTTCCAGCAGGAATTTATGTCCTGGCAAAATGCTTAAAGATGTATCCTCGTCAGGAGCTCCGAGAAGAATCGAGGGAATAAAGTCGAGAAAAGTATGTGTGATAGACATTGCAACAATAAAAACAACAAGGCTGACAGGAGTGAGGAAATTAAGAAAAAATGCAGAAGCTGAGACAAGAAATAAAGCTACGAGATTAATATGGATGCCAGGAGTCAAGCCTGTTATTGTACCTGCCAATACTCCTACGATAAGTACGATGATAAGCTCGATTAGCATTTTATCTTACTCTATAGTTATCTGAAAAAGTATTTAAATTAATTTAATCTAAGATGATGATGAAAAAGAGGAAACCAAGGATTGCTCTGGCGCAGATAAAATACTTTGACTTGAACAAGAAGAACAATCTGCAGAAAATCAAGCTTTTTATAAAAAAAGCATCAAGGCTGAAAGCTGATATTGTATGTTTTCCAGAAACCTGCATGCTGAGAGACAGATACCTGCACTTCAGGCACTCTTTTTTAAAAGAAGTGAGAGAAGAGTGCAGGAAAAATTCAATATGGTGCATTCTTACCGAGGATTTCATGTTTGGCTCTAAACTCTATAATGTTGCTGTTCTGATAGATAGAGAAGGCAGAGTAAGAGGGAAATACAAGAAAATAAAGCTCTATGCAGAGAGGAATGTAAATCCTGGAAGAATTGTGAGGGTTTTCAATACTGATTTTGGAAAAATCGGGATAGCTATATGCTGGGATTTGGCTTTTCCAGAATTATTTAACAGAATGAAAAAACTTGGAGCAGAGATTGTTTTCTGCCCTGCTCAGTGGGCTTATGAAAAAAAAGCTTACGAATCAGAGCACAAGAAGCGGGAACTTAAACTGCTGAAATCCATAATAACTGCGAGGGCATTTGAAAATCTTTTTTTTGTTGCTTTCTGCAGCCCATTCAGGAACCAGAAAGACATGATATGCTATTCTGCTATTGCTTCTCCGCATAAAATTTTAAAGGAAATATTTGAGAAAGAAGGCATAATCTATGCTGATTTGAATTTAAGTGAGATTAAGAAATTCAAAAGAATTTATCCAGGAAAATAAGCCCTATGCACTCCTCTTCAAAAAATCAACTACCTTCTCTATAATTTTCTCTCTCTCATCCTCGAAGAATTCAAAAGAAGGTTCTGCATTTATGTCTATGATAAACCAGTCATCGCCTTTTTTGAGAAAGTCCATTCCACATATATTTATCCTGCACACCTTTGTTATCTTCTTGACTAAGCTCTCCAACTTCCTGCTTATCTCAAACTTTTCAACTTTTTTTGCATACATAGACGTGGCTTTCCATCCATGCCCGTCTTTCAGCGCAGTCTGAACCACTTCCCCATCAATCACAGTAACTCTGTAAGATAAAGATTTTATAAGCTCCTGCGCAATTATTGGAAGCCTCTCATTGCCTTTTTTCCAAAAATCCCTTATTAGTTTTACAGCCTGCGGGATATTGTCTGCTTTTTCCACAAACTCCCCTTGTTCTCCTTCCACTCTCTTCAGGATGACAGGCCAGTGAGCAAAATCTTCAAGTTCCTCTCTCGCGCTGTTTAAGTTGCTGGAAAGCAGGATTGTTTCTGGCGTAGGAATGCCGTGCTCCCTGCACTTCAGGAAGAACATCCATTTGTCTTCTGTATAATAGAAAGTTTTTGATGTATCCAAAACCTTTTTTCCAAGCCCTTCCATCATTTTCACTATTTCCAATGCAAGATAGCCTGCAGTATTGTTGAAAATTATGTCGCACTTCTTCGCCTTTTCCTCCAGCTCCTCTTTTGTCAGCTTTTTTGCCAGATTAAACATTATAAGGTTTACATTTTTCTTTTTTCCAACTCTGAGAAAAATTTTCTCTTCTTTCGTCAGGAATGGCGAAGAGAAAATATATCCTATATTCACCTTTTTCATCTACAAATATAGAAACCCCTTTATTTAAACTTTATTTTTTCTTCTATTTTGTCTGCCTGAATTTCTAAAATATTCCGGTATTCTATAATTTTGCCCTCTGCGGCTATGGTTTTATTTATCAGATTTAGATTTTTAGAAAAAGTCAGCTTGATTTTTCCCGTCTCGTCCTGGCAGGTAAGAACGCAGAAGTTATCATAATTTTTTTCACTTATTATCCTGCACTGAACTCTTATATTTTTATTCAGCAGAGTTTCATCAATTTCTTCTATCTTCACTTCTTTAACTGTGAAGTTGGAAATTATCAGGAGCAACAGGGTGCCCAGCATAGATAAAGCAAGATAGAATTTTAGTGCCCTTTCCATCCCTTAGAGAGAAAGATTTATATTTTAAGTTTTGCTGTTTTGGGCATGGATGCTGAAAAAAAGCTGGAGCTGATAAAGAGAAATACAGAAGAGATTTTAGGAGAGGATGAGTTAAGAGAAGTGTTGAAATCTGGAGAGAAATTAAGACATTATATCGGTTTTGAAATTTCTGGGAAAATTCACTTGGGGAGCGGGCTAATGTCTATGTTAAAAATTAAAGATTTTATAGATGCAGGCGTTGATTGCTCTGTTTTTTTAGCAGACTGGCATACCTGGATTAATGACAAGCTTGGTGGAAATCCAGAGATAATAAAAAAAGTTGCAGTAGGTTATTTTAAAGAAGGAATGAAAGCAAGCTTGAAATGTGTTGGAGGAAATCCAGAAAAATTAAAATTTGTTCTTGGTTCTGATTTATACCATAATAATGACTTGTACTGGACAACAGTTATTGATATTTGTAAGCATACCTCTTTAGCCAGAATGTTAAGGAGCATCACAATTATGGGAAGAGAAGAAGGCGGTGCTGTTGATTTTGCCAAATTAATTTATCCACCAATGCAGGTAGCTGATATTTTTATACAAAGAATAAATTTGGCTCATGCAGGGCTTGACCAAAGAAAAGCTCATGTAATTGCTAGAGATTCTGCATTAAAACTTTCTTTCTCTCCTTTATTTGATAGCAATGGGAATCAAATAAAACCAATAGCAGTCCATCATCATTTAATTTTGGGTTTAGGAAAACCACCGATATGGCCTGTTCCAAAGAAGGATTTACAAGAGGTATGGTCTTCTTTAAAAATGAGCAAATCTAATCCAAATACATGCATATTTATTCATGACTCTCCCGAAGAAATTAAAAGAAAAATAAATAATGCTTTTTGCCCTGAGAAAGAAATAGAATTTAATCCTATCTTAGACTGGGTGAAATATATTATTTTTCAAATAAAAGAAAAAATAGAGATAAAGAGAGATAAAAAATATGGAGGGGATGTTGTTTATAATTCTTTTGCAAAACTGGAAAAAGGCTACTCGGATGGGAAAATTCATCCTTTAGACTTGAAAAATGCTGTTGCTGAATCTTTAATTGTAATTTTGGAGCCTGCAAGAAAACATTTTTCCACGGGAAAGCCTAAAAAGATGCTGGAAGAATTAGACAAATTAATTATCACGAGGTAATTAAAAAGTATGAAACTCTATTATATCTTTATCTTTTAATTTGTGCTTGAGCCCTATTTTTTGGTTTGGGAATTTGGATGAAGGGCCTGTAATTCTTGCCTCCTTGACTTTTATCCCTTTTTTCAGAACTTTTTCAGCTACTTCACTTATAGTCGAATTCAGGGGCATTATTATAGGATCTTTATCTGCCGGTTTGTGAGGCTGTTTTGTATAAACTCTGATTACATTGGAATTTTCAACTAGTTTTTGTTTTAAATTTTCTATTCCTTCCTGAGTTTTGCAGGAGATGATAGAGAAACTATATTTTCTTGTTCTTAGTGTTGCCTCTATTTTTCTTTTTTCTTTTTCATCGAGCAAGTCTGATTTATTAAAAACAATGATTCTTTTTCCAGTTGATTTTTCAAGAAAAGGAAGAATATCTTTTAAGTCAGAAATGTTTGTTATAATTATAAGGAGAATATCTGCTGTATTTGCAATTCCCTGGTCGAAAGTTTCATAGTTTACTGCAGGCATGTCTATAATCTGAAACTTGATTCCTTCATGATAGAGAGCGCCTATTATTGCCATTTTGGTTGTGAAAGGATAAGGGGCTATTTCTGGAGAAGCGTTTGTGATGCAGGCAAGGAGAGAGGATTTTCCTGAGCTAGTCAAGCCTATCAAGACAACCTGCACACCTTCTTTCCTTATTCCTTCCCTGCCCCTCTTGGCTTTTTTCTTTTTCCTCATTTTTTCCTTCAGTTTTTTATATCTTGTCCTGATATTTTTTCTTAGAGACTCAGCTGACTTATGCTTAGGCATTGCCTTAATCATTTCTTCCAAGGCGTGCAGTTTTTCCTCATCTGTTTTTGCGATTAGATATTTTGTCTGCGCAGACATAAACTCGGGGCTTTGGTTTGTTGACATAAATCTTTAAATATAGAGAAATTTAAAAAGTTAATGAAACTGGGAAAAGACTTTTTTTCTAGGGATGCAGAAGTTGTTGCAAGAGATTTGCTGGGAAAAATTTTATCTAGAAAACAGGGAAAGAAAATTTTAAAAGCAAGAGTAGTGGAGACAGAAGCTTATTTTGACGAGAAAGACCCTGCTTCCCGGGCTTGCAAGAACGGAAATTTGAGAGAGACGATGAAAATGCAAGGAGGGACAATTTTAGTTTACGGGGTTCATAATAACTGGCTGATAAATTTTGTTACAGGAGAGAAAGGGAAAGCAGAGGCTGTTTTAATAAGAGCTTTAGAGCCTTTAAATTTTAATGCAAGGGCAAGCGGGCCGGGTTTGTTGTGCAAGGCTTTAGGCATAGATAAAAACTTTCATGGAAAGAGCATTTTAAATAACAAGGAATTATGGATAGAATATAATAAAGAAAAATTTAATATTGTTGAAAGGAAAAGAATAGGGATTAAAAAAGATTTATCGAAAGAATTAAGGTTTTATATAGATAAAAATAAATTTATAAGCAAGAAATAAAAATGGAAAAAACAAAAAAAACTAAAGTAGGAGTTTTATTTACCGGAGGGAAAGATAGTTGTTTAGCTTTGCATAGATATGGCAAGAAAAACATAGATGTTTTATTGAGTATGATTCCTGAGAATAAAGACAGCTTCATGTTTCATTCTCCTGACTTGAGGCTTTTGAAGAAGCAGGCTGAAATGCTGGAATTGCCTTTAATTATGCAGAAGACAAGAGGCGAGGAAGAAAAAGAGCTGGAGGATTTGAAAAAGATGATAAAAAAATCCAAGGTTAAAAAGCTGATTATTGGAGGCATTCAAAGCAGCTATCAGGGAAAAAGAATCAAGAGGATATGCTCTGAATTGAGGATTAGAGTGGAAGCTCCTCTATGGGACTATGATACGGGAAAATTATGGAAGGAATTGTTGGAAGAGGGGTTCAAGGTTATAATTGTGAAGATAGCGAGCGAGGGAATTCCAAAGGAATTTATAGGAAAGATACTTGAAGTTGGTGATATTGTAGAACTTGTTAAGTTAAGCAGGAAATATGGTTTCAGAATGGATTTTGAAGGGGGGGATGCAGAAACCTCTGTCCTATATATGCCAGGATTCAAGAGAGAAATAAAAATAGAGTATGATATAGAGAGCGAAGATGTATGCAGGCATTTTTTAAAAATAAAGGAAATAAAAATATAAAAAATGAACAAACCAGAATTTTATAAGAAAAAATTGAAAAATGGACTGACTGTTTTATTTGAAAAAAGAAGCCTGCCTATTGTAAGTGTTGCATCTGCAATAAGATATGGCTCTGCTTATGACCCTCTTGAGAAAAAAGGGATAGCTCATTTTCTCGAGCATTTAATGTTTAAAGGAACTAAGAAAAGAACAGCAGAGGAGATTGCAAAAGAAATTGAGAAAAAAGGAGGAATAATAAATGCAAATACGGCAGATGATGTTACATTTTACTGGAATAAGCTGCCGAGCAGGCATATTGCTACAGGAATAGATATTTCTTCCGACTTGATTTTAAATCCAAAATTTGATGATGTCGAATTTGAGAAAGAGAAAAAAGTTATTTTAGAAGAAATAAAAATGTATAAAGATAATCCTATGTTTTATGTTCATGACAAAATAAATGAGATGCTGTACAAGAAGCCTTTTGGAATTCCGGGACAAGGAACAGAAAAATCTGTTAAAATGATATCAAGAAAGGATATTGTAGATATTTTTAATTCTTTTTACGGAACCAACAACATGATTTTGGCTGTTGTTGGCAACGCAGATTTTAATTATATCTGCGAGATGGCTGAAAAATATTTTCCGAAGAAAGAATGCATGATAAAAGATTATAATCCTATAAAAATAAACAAACAGGTTGTGGAGAAAAGAAAAGGAATAGATCAGGCACACCTAGTTTTTGGATTTCACTCTCCTGATATGAAAGATATAAATAAGTATGCGTATGAGATTGCACTGACGTATTTGGCAGGAGGAATGTCC
>ERZ1292629.4287-Hain-H43-01um-R1-4287-length-10521-cov-43_pt1 | contig 10521 bp, 12 predicted proteins | sample MGYA00564399_ERZ1292629 | MGnify/ENA primary metagenome ERZ1292629 (study PRJEB36523, sample SAMEA6512636) | groundwater metagenome | collected 2019-01-08 | study: AquaDiva: Metagenomics assemblies of 32 groundwater samples
ATGAATAGGCTGGCGACATATCACGCCGACCTCATGATGGCCCTATCCCAAATCGATAGGCCCGCCCTGGAACGCCTGGCGCTGGCTTTACAGGGCGTCAAAGGCACCGTCTATGTCCTGGGTAACGGAGGTTCCCAGTCCAACGCGTCCCACCTGGTGCTACATCTTATTATGTCCAAGATTCCTGCCGTCGACTTGGCGAGTCAGATAGCCATGTTCACGGCCTTTTCCAATGACTATGCATTTGCCGCTGCGTCGCTTCATGCCTTGCGCAACATGAGCAAGGAGGGGGATGCCCTTTTCGTCATCTCGGGCAGTGGGGACAGTCCCGACATCCTGGTGGCCTTGGCCGAGGCCCGGGAACTAAATCTCAAAACCTTCGGCCTCCTGGGTTTTGGCGGCGGCGCGGCACACTGGATGTGCGACCATTGCCTATGCTTGGCGATGAAGGGATATGGCCCCATAGAGGACTGCCACCTGGTCATCATCCATATGTTACAGGAATTGTTGCGACATACTGTTTAAAAATGGGGTCTTGACAAATAATTGAAAACAGTCTAGAATAATGCCAACTTAATACAGGACAGGCGGCCAGACCGCCCAATCCCGAAATGTCGGGGCTGGGCGGTTTTTTATTTGCCCAGCGAGGGAGTGCCAAACTGGACAGGATAGACATATTCGAGCTGGAGAAGCGCATCCGGGAGGCCGACCTGCAGGCTCTCAAGGCCTACAAAGAGGGCAAGGGTGGCACGCCACTACTCTATAAGCCCAGTGGCTATTACAAGGGCCTTGACGCCGAGGGGAAAATCCCCGTTTTCGTGGCGTCTGAGGAATCCCCCGACCGAGTAGGCGATGTGGTCATTGCCTCCGGCTGGCAACTAGATGCTTTCCGCAAGAACCCAGTCTACCTCTTCAGCCATAACCATTACGTCCCGCCCATCGGCACGGTGCCCAAGGTGTGGGTCGAGGGCAACCAGCTCCTCAACACAGTCAAGTTTGACGAAGAGGATGAGTTTGCCCGACAAATAAAGGGCAAGTTCGACCGCGGCATCCTGCGGGCGGAGAGCGTCGGTTTTATGGTGCTGGAGTTCGAGGAACTGGCAGGAAAGGGCATAAAAAGCACGAAGCAGGAACTGGTGGAAATTTCCGCCGTGACCGTGCCAGCTCATCCCCATGCACTTATCAGGGCGATGATGGCCATGTCTGTGGCTCCGTTTTATTCGATACCTACCAATTATAAATCACTTTTGGAAAAACCCCTCCCCAATGAGCACGCCTGCCGCCTGCGCGACCCTGGCGATTTCCAAGAGGATTCTTTTCGCCGGGACAAAAGGGAACATGAGGGCAAGGAATATAGCATCATCATGGGCCGGCTCAAGGGCGAGACCACCATGACGGAACAGTCCTACCGATACGATAAGGGCGCGTGGACGGCGGCTCAAGCGGGGGCGCATTGTAAAGCCCATGAGGGCAATTTCGAAGCGGCGGAGGGCGAAACGGGATTGGGGATGGAAATACCTATCCATAAGGACATGGATGCGCTGGTCGGGATGATGCGGCAATGCCAAGAATTGTTGGGCAGGATGGTGGAGATGGCTGAGGGGATGATGGGTGGTGCGGAAAGTGGTCCGCCGAATGCATCTCCCGAAGATGGGAAGAAAACGGGTTTGACGCCAGAGGATGCCGAACGCATCCTGCAGGCGATAACGGCATTCAAGGAGGGGTAAATGACCACTGAATTGGATCAACTTCTTAAGGAACTAGCGGATGCCAAAAGTTTCTTCATGCAGCGAATGGAGGAGGGTATAGCCCCGCTACGAGAGGAAACACAGCGGGTTTCGAAAGGGCTATTGGATGCCCAAGAAATCGTGCGGCGGATGCAGCGAGAACGGGCGGCTCGCGTCCAGGATGGCCGGCTGCGGGTGGCGGAGGGGCCACTAGCGGGTCTCGACATGCTCGACCTCAAGCTGCTACATGAGGTGATGGCTGCCCGTGTATCGCGGGGTCTGAGCGGGCAGCGCAGCCTGGCGTCCATTACCGAGGCACGCAAGGCCCTTCGCGAAGCCCTATCGCCGGAACGCATCATGGACTGGCATGATGGTGCGTTCAAACGGCGGGACGTGGGCTGGGCCGGTGGGATGCCCAAACTGGCCCTTGACAAGTTTCAGCAATCCCTCGGCTCTTGGGCGCGGCAGATGATAGGGCTGCACCAGAAGGCGTCCCTGGACTCCACCACGGCGGCGGCTGGCGACGAGCTGGTGCCCACCTTCGAGGCCGCCGAGTTGTGGATGGACGTGAACCTGGACACGCTGGTCCTGCCCCTGTTCGCCCAAACGCCGATGCCTACCAATCCGTTTGACATCCCCAAGCAACTCGGCGATACCAACTGGTATCCCACATCTGAGAACATCCAGGCGCTAACCACGGCCCCGGCCACGGGCAAGACCACCCTGACGGCCTATGGGCTGAAGACGGGCGTGCCCTTCAGCGACGAGTTGGAGGAGGACGCCATAATCGCCCTGATACCTGAGTTGAGGGCATCCCTGGTGCGGAATGCCGCCGAGGTTATAGATGATGTGCTACTCAATGCCGACACTACGCTCACTAACGGCATCAATTCCGACGGGGCCACCATCAGCACCAGCACGGCGGGTAAGGCACAATATTTGCTGGGTTTCGATGGGATGATCCACCTGCCCCTGGTAGATAACACGGCCAAATCGATTGCGAAGGCGGCAGCCATCGACGCTGATATTTTCAACCGCCTGCTAGCCACCATGGGCAAATACGCGGTGCCCCGGCGACGGGGGGAGGTGGTCTACATCACGGACGTTAACACGGCCCTCCGTGCCCTGTCTATCACTGAGTTCGAGACGGTGGACGTGGCGGGGATGAGGGCCACCTTGAGCACGGGGGAAATCGTGAACGTCTATGGCAAGCCGCTCATCCAGTCCGAGATGATGGTGCTGGCTGATGCCAATGATGGCAAGATAACCAACGCCGGGAATGCCACCGACACCGGCCGTATCCTGTGCGTCAACACGACCCAGTGGCGGGTGGGCTTCCGCCGCCAGATAACGGTGGAGACGGAACGTGAGGCAGGCAAGGGGCAGACCACGATGTACGTGAGCATGCGCATCGCCTTCACGGAACGAACGGGCACCCGGTCAACGGCGACACATACCGCCGTGGCCTACCACATCACTGGCGTGAACTAAAGGGGCTGAGGGGCCTGGGGCTGGGATTCCAGTCCCAGGCCAAACCGATTTAGGAGGTGACTAATGGCTGAGACTTTTGCTAGGACTGACCCAACCCCAGAGATAGTCCGTAAATTGGCATCGCCGGAAACGGGCACGCTTTTGCCCGTCCGTGTGGTGAAAAAGGCCCTGTCATTCACGGGCACGGCCAATGGTTCGCTCGTATCGTGGCAAAATCCCAACGATGTGGCCGTCATTGCCGCCATAGCGGTGGAGGTAAGCACGGCGGGGACTGGGACAGCGGGCGTGGATATTGGCGTGGGCACATTGGGTGGTAGCGGCGATAACCTACTGGACGCCGGACGGGTGGACACGGTAGCCGTGGTCAGCCCCTTCGGGACTGGGGCCGGTGCGAATGGCAGGCCCTGGCGGAAACTAACGGCAAAGGGTGGCACGCTCGATTACATCACGGGCAAGGCCAACGATTTGGACGCCACCGCAGCGGGCGCGGCCTACATAATCTACATACCATTGGTCTAGGGGGCCACATGTTACTCTATGTGCATGGTTATCACCGTTATTACGATGCTGGCCACCACCAGGAGCATATCTACAATCCTGGCGAGGTGGCCGATGTCCACGAGGAATTGGGTGCGGTGCTCCTGATGGGGCATCCGACCAAGTTCTGCGATGTAACGGACTCCCAGACCCCTGAAGAGCATGGCTGTGAAAAACCAACTGTGCGACACACCTATAACACCACCGTATTGATGGCCCCGCCGCGGGATACGGCCCTGGCACCGAGACTAAGCCCACAAAAACGGCAATTGCTCAAGAAGGCCCAAAAGCGTAGCCGCCTGGCGCGGCTGGCGACGAGGGGTTAGCCCATGGGAGCCGCCGACCGCCACCAATCCGAGCAGGATATAGTCAACCTCGTCAGGGGCATCCACGGCACGGCCGCCGATGGGACACCCACGGTGTTCCTGGTAGGCGGCAAATACGTGGCACAGCCCGTCGCCGTGGATGGTGGCGACGTGGTGGCCGCCTGGCTGGATGCCAAGGGCTACATCAACCCGCACGTGGAGGCGCTTACCCTCATCGATTTCACCACGGCGGGCACAAACCAGACGGGGTCGGCGGTTACTGGGTTGGGCGCCTTCCGAGATGCCGATGTCCATGTAAATGTGTCGGCCTTCACGGGCACATCGCCCACATTGGATGTCTACGCCGATAGTCGCCTGGACGGGACGAACTGGAAGAATCTGGCCCGCATGACGCAGATGACGGGCACAGGACAGTTCTTCTTGCACCTGACAAAACGGCAATCTGGCGGCGAGGGCACGCTCACCTCTGATGCCGGCGCGGGCACCATCAGGGCCGTTGGCTGGGGTGATGACCTACGGGTGCGGGCCAACATCGGCGGCACCTCGCCTTCCGTGTCGGCGGTCATCTCGGTGAACCTGGTGGCCTGAATGTGGAGATTCTATGGCGCTCACCTACGTGACTGTGGATACCCTGAAAGGGACTGGTGCCCTCAACATTGCGGGCACCAGCTATGATGCCCGTCTGCGCGTCTTGGGCGAGGCCATCTCACGCCAGATAGACAGGTTTTGCAACCGCTCTTTCCCCCCCCTCACTGAAACCCGTACCTTCGACGGCGATAACGCCAAGGAACTGCTGCTTCCCGACGTCATCTCGGTGACTACGCTCAAAGAGGATACCAACGAGGATGGCACCTTTGAGACGACCTGGGCCGCCGCTGACTATATCAAATACCCCCTGAATGCGCAGCCCACCGCCGACTGGGGCGGGCCGTTCACATCCCTGCGTGTTAGCCCCAAGACGGGGGGTACACAGGACGAGTTCCTGGCGGGTATCCAGATGTATGAAATAGCGGGCACATGGGGCTACCGCTACGTGACGCGAGAAATCGGTTTGACGGGCACGATGGCCAATGGCACCACTGGGACGCTGACCCTGTCGGGTCGGGCCGATGGCACCATAGAGGTCGGCCACCTGCTGGCTATAGGCACAGAGTGGCTCTATGTGACGGCCTGGGATGGCACGGCGGCTACCGTCAGGCGGGCACAGAACGGTAGCACGGGCACGGCTCAGACGGGGGCCACCATCAAAATCGTGGAATACCCGAACGAAATAGTGGAGGCGGCGCTTATCCAGGTGGCCCGGCTGTGGAAGCGGAAGGATAGTGCCTTTGCTGGGGATGTGGGCATGACCGAGGCGGGGCAGATGGTGACGGAGTTGCGGGGCCTGGACAGGGACGTGCGGGAACTGTTGTCGCCCTTCCGGAGGTTCGCCATATGAGCAACTTCGGCGATGTGTTTAAGGGCCTGGCCCGGGTATTGGAGAACAAAATCTTTGAGATGCTAGTCATCCCCTGGCCTGTTGATACCGTGAATCATTTCCCAGCGGCCGTAGTGGTGCCAGAGCCAGTGGACGTGGAGGTAAACCTCCAGGGCAATACCTTTGAGGGCAGGTTGCGCATGGTGGTGCTGGTCGCGTCTGGTGACAGCGCCGAGGGATTCGATAAGCTATGGGATTATCTGGACCCGACAGAGGCGACGAAAAGCGTGGTAGCCGCCGTGCGGGCCGATCAAACACTGGATGGTAAGGTGGATGATGCCGATGTGGAACGGATAGAGAACATCGGGCGGCGGGAGCTGTGGGGTGGGTGGTATTTTGCCTTCGATGCTATAGTGCATTTCATAAAGACGGTGGCGTGATGGCTGAGTTGAAATACGAAATAAAGGGAATCGAAGGGTTGAAGAAGGCCCTGGCTGACCCTGAGTTCATCAAAGGGCCAGCCAAAGAGTTCCTTGAGAAGGCATCGGCCCTTGTGGAACGTTCAGCAAAGGAAAAAGTGCCTGTGGACACGGGGCGGTTCCGCCAGTCTATCGCTTCCGAAATCCAAACCACTAGGGCAAGAATTGGTAGCAATTTAACTTATGCCCCCTTCGTGGAGTTCGGCACGCGGCCGCACTTTCCGCCCCTGGCGGCGATGCAGCCCTGGGCCGTGCGACACGGTTTCCCGACAGGCAGGCAGGGTGCATTCCTGGTGGCCAGGGCCATATCAATCCATGGCACCAAGCCACGGCCTTATCTATTCCCAGCCTTGGAAGAGAACAAAAGCGAAATCGAGGGCCTTCTGAAAGAACTGGCGGCCGAAGTAGAAAGGAGGTGGGGCAAGGGTGGCTAAGAAGATATCTAGCGACGTCATGGTGTTACTCGATGGCTATGACCTGGGCACTGCTGGTATAAGCACCAGGGTCAGCCTGGCATCGGTTCCGTTGGATCCTACCGTTCTCGGCGACGCCGCCGAACGGGTGATAGGGGGCCAGCGCAAGGACACATTCGAATATTCCGGCCTGTTCGATGACGATGCCGCCTCGGTCAATGCCGCGGCGGGGGCATTGCTGGGTAGTGCCGCCAAACTTGCAACGCTCGCCTTGGGCACAGCCATAGGCAACTTGGCCTACACGGGGACATGTTTCCTTTTGAAGGCGGCGCTGCCGGCCCGCATCGGTGAACTGGTAAAGTTCGAGGTGAACCTAGTAGCCGATCAGTCCATGGAACGGGGCAAACTCGCCACAACGGGCAAGAACACCATCTTGGCCTCTGGCACCGGAACGACTGGCACAGGGGATAACTCGGCGGCGAGCGTGAACGGCGGGAATTTCTATATTCATCAGCTTTCGCAAAGCGTTGGCACCGTGCAATACGGGTTGCAGCACAGTTCCGATGGCACGACCTGGGTGGAAAAGGTGCGGGTAGTGGGCGGCACTGGGCGGAACTGGGGTGGCACTGCGTTCACGGGGACGCTCAACCGCTACACGAGGATTACGGGCACGGGCGGCACCAGCGGCACTGCCAGCTACGCCGCAATTATCGTTAGAAGCTAGCTAAAGGAGGTGACAAGTGGCAAAATACAAGGTTGCTGGTAATAGCGAGTTCAAATGCGACAATATATTAGGGACGCTGATAAATCTTTCCGCTTATGTCGATACCATAAGTGCGGTGGGCCGGGAGTTTGGGGCGCTGGATGTGACCGCCTTCGTCGACACGGCGGAACGGGTGATCGCAGGCATCCAGAGTTCGCAGGAGTTTACCATATCGGGGCACTTCGACGATACGGCAACGACTGGCCCCGACGCAGTGTTGGCACCCCTGACGGGCACACTGGGCACCTGGGAATGGTATCCCATCGGGACGACCTCGGGGCGGCGGAAGTTCTCTGGTGAGGCACTGTGCACGAAATATACAGTCGGTGCCGAGGTGAAAGGCCGGGTGCAGTTCGAGGCTTCCTTCAAGCAGGATGGCGCTGTTACTGTCGGCACTGCGTAATCGGTCACAGATTTTAAGGTTTCAAGGCAAAGGTGGGGTATTGAAACCGCCTGCCAGGGAAATCAACAGAAGGGGGTTTTATGGCTGAGGGCGTGGAACGGATAGAGTTGCTCGGTGGGAACTGGTGGGAGTTCCGCACCGTCGTGACCCGGCGGATGCGCAAGGCGTTCCGCCGGGCGGCCTTCGGCGGCCTGCTAGCCGCCCTGGGCGAGTCGAATGGGCACCCCGTGGACTTGGCCGATGCCGAGGCCATCCGCCAGGCGGTAATGGCACATCCCGACAAGGTAGACCTCGACGTGGTGGATGACGCCTATCTTCTGCATGGCACGGTGGCATTCAGCTATGCCGTGCAGGTGACGGCGGAGGCCATAGATGGTGTGGCCGAGGAGGAGGTGGAAATTGTCCTGGCCAGGATGCGGGAGTTTTATCAAGAGATGTCGGGGGAAAAACGCCAGGCTTTTTTCGAGACGCCGTCGCCTCCGGGGAAGTAGGTTCGCCACTATGTGCCGAGCTTTCGGAGGCAATGTTCCTGCTAAGGACTGGCTGGACGTGGGAGCAATATATGGCCACACCAGATGAGGTGGTTGAACGGATGCTCATTTTGCTTAGTGCCCAGGCCGAAACGGAAAGGGCCAAAATGGAGGGATTGAAGGATGGCTGAGGCCCGGCTGCAGGTCGTGCTCGACCTGGTGGACAGGGTGAGTGGCCAGCTCAAGGGTGTCACGTCCGAGCTGGAGAAACACTCTGGCCAACTCAAGAAGGCCGGGGCGATGGCCCTCGGTTTCGGCGCAGCCCTGACCGCTGGGTTGACGATGGCGGTGAAGGCCGCCGCCGAGGAGGAGGCGGGCATCACCCGACTCTCCCAGGCACTGGCCAATGTGGGCGTCAGCTACGACCAGGTGAAGGAGAGTCTGGAGGCCACCATCGTGGCCACCCAAAAGAAAACGGGCATCGCCGATGACCAACAGCGGGAGGCCCTCCAGCGACTCATGGAGGTGACGGGGGATTACAATAATTCCCTCTCACTGTTGCCGCTGGCTTTGGACATGGCGGCGGCGAAGGGCATGGAACTGGGCATGGCATCCGAGGTTATCGGCCGCGTGGCCCAGGGGAATACAACCATTCTGGCCCGCTATGGCATCCAGCTCAAAGAGGGAGCCACCGCTACCGAGGCATTGACCGCGCTGACGCAGAAATTCGGCGGCCAGGCTGATGCCATGGGCAAAACGGTGGCTGGCCAGATGAAGATTCTGAAGGCGAACTTTAGTGATGCTGCCGAGGCATTGGGCACGGCCCTGCTACCGTTGATCACAAAGTTGGTCGGCGTGGTCAATCGTGTCGTGGTGTGGTTCACGAACCTTTCGGAAGGGCAACAAAAGTTCATCGCCATCACCATCGCGGCCGCGGCGGCCGTATCATTGCTGATAGGAGGTTTCCTACTTTTCCTGGGCTTCCTGCCTACGCTCATCGCGGGGATGGCCGCCTTCGGCGCCGTGTTACATGTAGCATTGGGGCCGATAGGTCTCATCTCATTGGCGATAACCGCCACCATTGCCGCCATTACCGCCCTCATTCTGAACTGGGATAAGGTGAAACGGGCCGTGCTGATCGGGGTCAATGCTATGCTGGGGGGCATAGAATGGTTCGTCAACAAAACCATCGAGGGTTTCCGTTTGCTCCTCAAACCCGCCGAAGCCTATGCCAATGCCTACATCTTTGCCTTTAATGCCGTCATTAAAGGCATCAATACAATGATTGGGTTCATTACCGGCAAAGCATTGCCAGCCATCAGGGAAATCCCCAGGGTGGCTATTCCCGAATTGGAGGTCAGTTTAGGCAGGTTGGAGGTGGCGGCGGAGAGAACGGGTAAGGCAGTGGCAGATCAACTAGGAGACGGATTCAAGGCTTCCCTGAATACCATGAAAATCACATTGGAAGAGGCCGTCTCCCGCATGGACAAATTCGGCGATCAGATCATAACAGCACTCAAAAATCGCAACAAAAAAATGGAGGAAGCCGAAGTCCAATCTATCCAGAAACGCCTTGATCTCCAGGAGGACCTCCAGCGCCGAATAGGGGATGCCCTGCGGGATGGCTTGGCTGTTTACAAAGAGAACCTGGCCAAGGAAAAGGATGCCTTAAAGGATGCTGTCTCGGCGAAGATTGCCGAATACGAACGGGACGCCCTGGCTAGGATAGGTGCCCTCAATATTCAGACTGCGCAACAATTAAAGAATTACCAAGACCAGATAACTATTTTTGAGGCATTAACCCAGGCGGATGAGGAGACCCAGAGGCAACGAGAGCTAAATGTCCGGAGACAAGCCATCACAGAACGATTGAAGGTGGCCAACCTGAGCGATAATAAAGAGGACATCAAAAAAATCAATTTGGAACTGGCCGAATTTGAGAAGCAAAGACAAGATGAGACGAATAAAAGATGGCGACAGGAGAGAATAGAGCAGCTCCGAAGCATCATGGATACTGTGCGGGAACGGGCTGCGGTGGTGGTGAAGGGGATACAAAAAGAAGCCGAAGACAAAAAGAGAGCCGCCGAGGATGAGTTAAGGGCCAGAATCGAACTCAAGGATGAATTATTATCGGAAGAAGAGAAACTGGTGGCAGGCCGCTTGAGGGCATTAGAGGCTGACACCCGCAATCGCAAGGCGCATTTAACTTTACAAATGGAGGCGTTAAAAGTCCACTTTGAGACGCTCAATTCCGAGGAGATTTTGCAAGCTGAGGCTCGCAAGCTATTGGTGCAGGGGAACAATGATGCGATTATCGCACTTTTGAATACCTATAATCCCCTTTGGGAGGAGGCTGGGAAATCCTTTGGGCAGAACCTCCTGGACGGTTTGATGTCAAAGAAGGCCGAAGTAGAAAAGATGGTGGCTGATATGCTCGCCTTAGTGGGCAGCATCCCTTCGGGGAGAACGACAACCCCAAGTAGCGGGGGCGGTGG
>ERZ1292629.4288-Hain-H43-01um-R1-4288-length-10520-cov-5_pt1 | contig 10520 bp, 11 predicted proteins | sample MGYA00564399_ERZ1292629 | MGnify/ENA primary metagenome ERZ1292629 (study PRJEB36523, sample SAMEA6512636) | groundwater metagenome | collected 2019-01-08 | study: AquaDiva: Metagenomics assemblies of 32 groundwater samples
GGCCGCCGAGCGAAGCGAGGCGGCTTCCAATTCCTTGTCTTTTTCTAAAAAGTGGGCTATTCTTGAAATAGTTCGGACGGTTTTCGCCCCGCCAGGGCGGGGCGAGGAAAGCCCCCCGCGAAAATCCGAAATCGCGGCTCCGCCGCGCCGATAAAAACTGCCAAAGAACCTGTAAAAATATCGGCTCGAACTGCATTTTAATTTTAGGAAAAGAAAATTTTTTAATCATGATGAATCGCAAGAAATTATTTCGAATAGTTGCAATTTTAGCTATTCTTGGATCGCTTAGTTTTTCTGGTTATGTTTGGTACAAAGCGGTCTGGTGGGACAATATAGTTGAATCTGGTGATGGGTGGTATCAGTACCCAGAAATCTCGCGACTGGAAGTGATGTTACGCTATCATATAGCTTTCGAAAAAATTATTCTTCTTAACGGTCTTGTTTTCACCTTGGTCTTCCTCTTACCTAGAGTAGGAAAATATGATTCATGAAGGGTTTAAAAAAGTTTACTAAAGAAAATAAGAAACACATAAGGATCGCTCTGATTATATGGGCTGTGATCGCTTTTTTTGTTGTTCTACTTACCGGTATTCATAATATTATTTGGGCGTTATTGTTGGGGTTAGTTTATGTTGGGTATTATGTTCTGAATGTGTTAGGTCTTAACCCAGTAATAAATGGTTTGAAATTTTTTTGGCATGGTGGTGATTTAGGAAACGACAGTGACAATAAAAAGGATGACGACCATTAATGTTTCAAGTACAAACATGGGTGCTCTTGTGGAAAATTTTTTAACAATTTTATCAGGATTTTTAGTGCCCGTAATCGCGGGCATCACAACCTACATTGCCTACAGGCAATACAAAATCGATAAAGATAAATTTAGGTGGGATTTATATGACAGAAGAATGGAAACCTTTCAGTCTTTAATGAGGTTAATTGAATATGTTATGAGAGAAGCAAGGATTAATAACGAAGAATTGAATAAATTTGCCGTAGCGATAGATAAAGGATCTTTTCTTTTCGATTCAAAAATCAATGATCACTTATCTGAAGTTCGCAATAAATGCTTTTCGTTAAGAAAGTGTGGAAGAAAACTTGAAGATAAGAGATTGGGAATAGGGATTGAAAGGAATAAATTAGCTGAAGAAGAAGAGAAAATTTTACTTTGGTTTTGTGGGGAGTATAAAGAATCAAAAAGATTGTTCGAAAGATATTTTAAAATTGAAAAATAATTGCTAAAAATAGAAAAATTCTCCGCCAAAGAAAAACTTGAAATTGTCATCGGCGCGGCGGAGCCGCGATTTCGGATTTTCGCGGGGGGCTTTCCTCGCCCCGCCCTGGCGGGGCGAAAACCGTCCGAACTATTTCAAGAATAGCCCACAAAATAAAATATTTATATCTGTATACTATCTCTATGTCCCAAAACAAACTTATTTTAAAAGGTTTCCTAAACGCCTTCGGAGTTTTCATCTATGTTTTAGCTGTGTCGTTATTCCTTTCTAATATTGAAAACATTTTTGATAGTAATAAACCTGATAATTTCTTAGCGCCGCTTTTTATGATTTTATTTTTTGTAATTTCCGCCTCTATTACTGGTTTTTTGGTTTTAGGCAAACCCATCCTTCTCTATTTAGATAATCATAAAAAAGACGGCTTCACTTTACTTTTCGCCACCCTCGCTTGGCTAATCCTTTTCGCCATCATCGTTATATTTGTAATTTTACTTAAATAGCTCCAAGGATTTCTTATCCATGGCCAAATTATATAATTTTACGGTTATTCACAGGGGGTATTGCATTTTCTTTGCTCAGGGTATATTCTTCTAAGTGGAAATCGCCCGCGCCTCCGCAAGGAGTGTGCGGGTTTTAGTTTTGGGATATAATTCTCTAATGGATCGTGTTTCTATACATATTGATGGTGCTAATTTCTATCTTCTTGCACTAAAACCCCTAGGCATTCAAGATGCCAATTTTGATTATGAAAATTTCGTCTTGATGCTCGCAAACGGAAGAAATATAATCCCGCATGGAAAACGCTTCTATGTCGGTACCGTTCCAGAAAGAGAGGGAGATCTTAAATCAAAGGCAGCGGTGTCTAGACAAACATCACTTTTCACTAGATTCCGTGATGGACAGTGGGAAGTAAAAACAAGTATACATAAGAAAAAAATCGAAACGATTTCAGTTGACGACAAGGTAGAGGATTGGAAAATTCTTTTACAGAAAGGGATAAATAGTTTTACATTTGAGAAATATAGGGAAAAGGGTATTGATGTTAAATTAGCTACCGATTTAATTGTTGGTGCCGTGGACGATCAGTACGACGTTGCTCTTATTGTAAGCTCCGATACCGACTTAATTCCAGCAATTGACTGGGTTCGAAATCGTGGGAAAAAAGTTGAATATGTTGGTTTTTCTATCCCACATCCAACAAATCCCAAAAAAGATATAAAACCTACCATAGCAATGGTTGACAGAACTGATGCCCCTTCAAGGATTTTCATAGCAAGCGACATAAAAAGTTTAGTAATGGGTTCGCGACCACTGCTCTAGTTTTTTATATTTGGACGATCCCCAGCAAGGGCGATTTTTAGTTAATAATGTCGCGATGGGATAGTTTTACTTTTCCACAGCCCATCATTGACACCCCCTTGAGTTCACCCTAATCTTACTTAGCAATCCCAGTTATTTAAAAATCGTGCACCTGAAATAAATAATCTCGTCGGTTGGGGAAGTGGGTTACCCGTCCTCCGCATAAAGCTTCGGAGGGCGAGAATTCCTACACAGTGCCGCTACGGTGTTTCCATCTCGTCATTTTGGCGGATGAGATAAGTCCGATGGCCAACCGTGCACACAATCAGTAAAATCCCGGTACTTATTTTTAAGTCCCGGGACCCTCGAGCAAGGGAAAAATGGAAAATTATCAATTTTTCCGCCAGAGGCGAATCCTCCTCTGGAGGACAAAATCCAATTTTCAAAACCCCTTAGCTCGAAGCCGGGGATTTTTTATTTTTAAGCGTTCCAGGATCGCGATTATAAAAAAGTCGAAAAAAACAAAAAAAATATGAACAAAAAATTATCCATAGTTTCTTTATTAGTTTTTACCTCAATCGTGTCATTTGGTTTTTTCTCGTTTGCCTCTGGCGATGTAAGCGGGGCTGTCGCTTATCTTAAAACCAAAGACCCGAATCCTTGGATTACGATGGCGCTCGTTGCCTCTGGTGAGTCCCCAAATGTTGATTACTTAAAAACCGTCTCCGGCAACAAAGCTGCTGATTTCGAAGCGCCAATTTTAGCCCTGTCAGCTGCGGGTAAAAACCCCCGTACTTTTGGAAGTGAAAATTTAGTTTCTAAACTCAAATCTTTTTATATTGATAACCAAATCGGCGATCCGGCCTTAGTGAACGACGACATTTTTGGTCTTTTAGCGCTCGTTGCCTCTGGCGAGCCGCTTAGTGATCCGGTTATCGAAGGCGCTAAAGATTTTATTTTGAATCACCAGAATTCTGACGGCAGTTGGTCTTATGGTCTTGGCGCAAATGGCGACACCAACATGACCTCTATGGCTATCATGGCATTATCTGATGTTGGCATTGCTAAAACCAATCCAGAAATCACTAAAGCTCTTGATTATTTAAGAAGCGCGCAAAACAGCGATGGCGGCTTTCCTTATGACCCTAAAAGTGAGTGGAACACCGACTCTGATTCTTCTTCTGATACTTGGGTTATCTCGGCTTTAAATAAACTCGGCGAAAATCCCGGTGATTGGAAAAAAGACGGCCAAAGTCCAGTTGACCACTTAAATTCCCTAGCCGATGCTTCCGGATTTTATAAATTTCAAGCCAACTCTTCGGAAGATTCTTTTTCTCCGGTCACTACTTCTTACGCGGTGATTGCCTTAACTGGAAAATTTTATCCAGTGGCAAAATTCACTCCGCCGGCCTCTCCTAGCGTTTCTTATAGAATTGAAGGCAAAAATAAAAATGTCTGCAGCGGCGAAACCAATGCCCCGAATGCCCTTGAGCTTATTAAAATTGTCGCGACCGATTGCGGTTTCACTTATCACATTAAAGAAATGTCTTTTGGGCCGTATCTTGAAAGCATTAATTCGGATGTTGCCGAAGGTTTAACGGGTTGGCTCTATAATGTTAATTTTCTATCTCCCACTGTTGGCGCCGCGGATTATAATCTTAGCTCTGGCGATTATGTTCTTTGGTATTATGGCGAGTATGATTGGCTACCCACTCGCCTGATTTTAAGTCAGTCCGAAATTGCATCCGGCGGCAGCAGCGAAGCTACGGTGAAACACTTTAGCTCTGGCGCTTGGTTGCCGCTTGAAGGCGCGACTGTCTATTTTGGTCTGCATTCATTCACTACTAATTCTTCCGGCCAAGTTTCAGCCACGCTTCAAGACGGCGCTTATCAAGTTTTTGCCGAAAAAAATGATTATATAAGAAGCGAAGTTGAGAAATTAATCGTGGGCGAGAAAACTCAAACTACTTTAACTTTAAGCGCCAACATTATGGGCGGGCCTGGCGGTAGCGACAATCCAGGAGGGGAGACAGTGGGTTTTACCATCACGACCGCTGATGGCGACTCCAACTTGGGCTTTGGCGATATCGCCCCAGGCGCTTCAAAGTCAGAGAACCTTACTTTAAAAAACCAAGGCCAGAAAAAACTTTATCTTGAGGGCAGTGTTAAAGGTGATGAGGCCTTTACCCGTTATCTAGATATTGACTCCAAGGACTGGGAGGATTTTAATATGGAACTTGAGTCCGGAAAGAATTCAGCGGTCAGCGTGGAGCTTAAAATCCCTGTGAGTTTTTCCGCCTCTGGTCAAAAAAACGGCCAACTTATCTTCTGGGCTATTCCCATCAATGATTAAAAATCCCCTTACAATTTTCCGAAAATACTCTCTGCTTCTACTTTCTACTTTCTATTTTCTATTTTCTATTTCTTCGGTATTCGCCCTCGGCCTTCAAGTTAAGCCCTCGGAATTCAATCTTTCTGGTTCCAAAGGAGAAAAAATTTTAACTCATCTCTCGGTTGCTAACCCTTCTTCCGAGGTCTCGGTTTTTGAAGTTTATCCTGACAGTTTTGAGTTCCAAATTAAAACCTCTCCTTCTAGTTTTATTCTTGAATCCGGCGAATCGCGCGAAGTTGCCGTAATTTTAACTTTTAATGAGATCGGGCAATTTAAAACCAATCTTTCGATCATTTCCCGTCCACTCTCTAAAATTTCGCTTAGCGCCGCCGGCGGCTTAAAAATCCCCATCACCCTAAACATCCAAGAAAAAAACACTAATTTAGCGGCCAGCGTTTTTATTTGGTTCGGCGCCCATCAAAATTCTTTAGTTGGTTTCGCGGCCTTTATTGCGATTTTGGTTTTTGGCATTTTTATTCTCCAAAAATTTTTACGTAAAGAGAAAAACTAATGCGAGCAAAAGTTTTAATTTCTATTTTAGCCGGCAGTTTTATCCTACTTTCGGCTTTTGCGGTTTTAAATTGGCCGGCCGATGCCACTAATTTATCTTTTCCGCCCGCGAGCGTTTCTGCTCCAAAAAATTCCGGTGAGTTGGTTAATTTTTATTTTGATTTTGGCAATGGCAAAATTATTTCCGCGCCGGTTGTTTTTAAAAATGGAGAAAAATTAGAGGACGCTCTCTTAAGAACCAATCTTAAAATCAAAACCGAAAAATACCCACTTTTGGGAGCCATGATTACAAGCGTGAACGGCTATAAAAACGGCAAAGATAAAAAATACTGGCAATACTTTATTAATGGCCGTTATGCCGAAGAGGGGATTTCTTCTTATGCTCTAAAGCCCGGCGACAAAATCGAGTGGAAGTTTATTGAATAAAAAAGAAAACATTTTTCTTCGCTGCCTTATAATTCGGTCATTTTTGATTTACTATATAGGTTAGGATGAATCTGGATAAGTATTTCGGAAAATTTAGGAAAGGCGTAGTTGGTTCTAATCAAGTTTTTAAAACCCCTTACGGCCGAAAAAAAATTATTTACGCCGACTGGACTGCCAGTGGCCGGCTTTACGAACCTCTTGAAAAGAAAATTTCAGCTGAATTCGGGCCCTTGGTGGGCAACACTCATACCGAATCCACCGTCACCGGCACCACCATGACCTCGGCTTATCACGCGGCGCGCGAGATTATTAAAAAGCATTTCGGCGCCAATCAAAAAGATATTTTAATCGCTACCGGTTCTGGCATGACTGGTGCAGTCAATAAACTGCAGCGTATTTTAGGGTTTCGTCTTCCGGAAAAACTAAGTCCCGCTTTCAAAATCAGCGAAGAATCTCGACCAGTGGTTTTTATCACTCATATGGAGCATCACTCCAACCAAACCTCTTGGCTCGAAACCATTGCGGATGTGGTTTTAATTCACCCCGACTCCAAAGGCCTGGTTGATTTACACCACCTCGAAAATCTGCTTAAAACCTACGCTCATCGAAAAATAAAAATTGCGGCCATCACCGCTTGCTCGAATGTAACCGGCATCAAAACACCCTATCACCAAATCGCCAAAATTATGCATGGCTCGCATGGCTTATGTTTTGTCGATTGCGCCGCTTCTGCTCCTTACTTCAAAATTAATATGCACCCCAAAGACGAAGCGGAAAAACTTGATGCCATCTATTTCTCCCCCCATAAATTCTTGGGTGGCCCCGGAAGTACTGGTATCCTAATTTTCAACCCCGCTCTCTACAATCTTCACGTGCCTGACCACCCCGGCGGCGGCACAGTTGCTTGGACTAATCCCTGGGCTGGCCGGCGCTATCACGCCGACATCGAGGCCCGCGAAGACGGCGGCACTCCGCCCTTTCTTCAAACTATTAGAGCCGCTCTCGCTATTCGACTCAAAGAAGAAATGGGCCTAAAAAAAATCGAAGCCCGGGAAAAAGAAATTGTTCAATTAGTTTTCAAGGAACTCGAAAAAATTTCCAACCTTCATATTTTGGCTGGTAAAATCAAAAATCGATTGGCGGTTTTCTCTTTTATAATCGATGGCTTGCACTATAATTTAGCCACCAAAATTTTAAATGACCGCTATGGCATTCAAACTCGGGGCGGTTGCGCTTGCGCCGGCACTTACGGTCACTATTTATTTAATATCGACGAAAAGTTTTCTAAAAAAATAACCGACAAGATTGATGAAGGCGATCTCTCTACTAAGCCGGGCTTTATTCGTTTTTCTATTCATCCGGTTATGGCCAGTCGTGAAATTTTATTTATCACTCACGCCATCAAAGAGTTAGCTTCTAATTTTAAAAAATGGCAATCCGATTATCGTTATAATTCAAAAACCAACGAATTCCGCCACAAAAACTTTAAAGACCAGAAAAACGTTCAAGTTAAAAAAATGTTTGAATTTTAAAATCTTTGAGAGTTTCTTTGTTGATAAAAACTATTTTTCATACCCCGGAGGAAATAAATATTTTTTCGTCAGTTTATAGATAACTTTTTTATTATTACCTTACTTTTTCGCAGTCTCACTGAAATAATATTAGTTAAAAAATATTTAGGATTTTCTCGCCTCGTAGGAAATTGCCGGAAAAGCGTTTTTGTAAATATGAAAATATGTTTTCATTAAAAACTAAGTTTTATAAAATATTTTTAATTATTGTATTTTTACGGCAAACGCTTTATTTCCTACGGGGCTCGCCATTTCCTACGGGGCATATGCTATAATAAAATTAAAAACATGAACGAAACACAAAATTTACCCAATCAATCAATTTCAAACACTCCGCCCCAACCAGGATCAAATGAGGGGTGGTCTTGGGGAGCATTTATGTTTGACCCAGTTTTTCTAATTGCTATCAAAAAATACAAAATGCTCTGGTGGTATCTTTTAATGTTTGTGCCTTTTGTTAATTTAATTTTTTTTATCGCCTTCAAAATTTATTTAGGCATTAAAGGAAAAGCGATTGCTAGCACTGGCGTTTATTTAAATGAAGGCGAAAGGGGGGGATTTATGAAGGGCCTGGATCATGCCGGAAAGATTTCGTTTTTCGCCTGGTTGATTATCACCGCGCTGATGATGATTTTTTGGTCTATGATCGCTTCGTTGTTTTTAGGCGGTTTTGTCGGCCAATTTCTTAAATTTTTACCAGCCGCTGAGAATAACAGCAATCAGAATACCCAAACCTTATCTCCTGAAGATTTAAATAATATGCCTGGTTTCGAAGAAATGTTTCCAGACGGCAACTAGAAAGCATTTTATCCTTGAGCGAGCCTTTGCCTTAAGAGAAGTTATTCCTTATCCTTCCTTATGAACGAGTCTTTTCTTTTGGGAAGCTTTCGGAGTTTCGCCGATACTTTGGTATAAAGGTTAAATCCGTCGGGATGAGAAGCAGTGGGCGCTCACAGCTCTAGGTGAGTGAACCGCGATTCCCGAAAGAAAAAGAGGAGTGAAAGTTTTCCACAGGTATTTCACAGCATTCTGATAAAATTAAAGGGTAAGTAAATACAAGCTAATTTTAATAGCTGGTAATTTCAGGCCAGCTTAGCCAAAGGTCGGTTAGTTCAAGAAACATAAAATAATAAAAAAATGTATACAACTGGTGTTGAATCTTGGTCAGCGGTTATTACCCAATCTCTCCAGAATTTATGGCTCGGTTTTACCGATTTTCTGCCTAATCTTATCGGCGCTTTAATTATTATTATTGTTGGTTTGATAGTTTCTTCGGCTTTAGGCACCTTAGTTCAAAAAATCTTTGATGGCTTAAAACTTAACAAATTCTTAAATACTATCGGACTGACGACTTATTTTGAAAAAGCCGGTCTTAAATTAAACGGATCTGCCTTTTTGGGTAGGCTGACTTATTGGTTTTTAGTTATCGCTTTTCTTTTAGCGGCTTCCGACACTCTCGGATTATATGCTTTCTCTGGTTTTCTAAGCCAGGTTTTAGCATATGTTCCTAATGTTATTGTGGCTGTTTTGGTGATGTTGGCCGCGGTTGTTGTGGCGAATTTCTTAAGGCAACTAATTAAGGCCTCTGTTAAAGGAGCTGGTTTTAATTCCTCGAACTTCTTAGGTTCGCTTACCTGGTGGGCCGTGGTCATCTTTGGATTTTTTGCCGCGTTGCATCAGTTAAATATTGCTCGAGAAGTTATTGACACCTTAATCACCGGCTTTATCGCCATGCTCGCTATTGCTGGCGGTCTCGCCTTTGGTTTGGGCGGCAAGGAATATGCCTCTCACTTAATTGGCAAGCTTCGAGAGAATACCGAAAATAGAGGTTAAGTTTTGTGCTGTAATTTTAGAAATTAAAAACCGCCTGATTGGTTTTGCCCTGATACTAAATCGAGCATCCGTATAGTTCTTAATCTTCATATGTGAGGTATGAAAGATTAAATAAAAATTATATGTGCTCGATCTGGTATCAGGGTAAGCGTTAGGTGGTTTTTTTATTGTTTTTATGAAATAAAAAAATTCCCCGTTCAATTGAACAAGGAAAAAAGGCAGAGGTCCGATTTGAACAGACGATCTTCAGCGCCACAAGCTGACGCTCTAACCACTGAGCTACTCTGCCTTGATTATTAATTAAAATCCCCACCGGCTGGATTTGTCTGCCGAAGGCGCCTACCCGACTTTGACTTCGTCAAACTCGAAGTCAGGCGGGGATCCGCCTCTGGCGGAAACCTACTTGAACCAACTCGCCTACGGTGCCAAATACTGAAAAAGAGTATATTTGAAACTAAAAATAATTCAAGTCATAAGGGTGAAATATCTAAGAAATAATTAATTCAAATAAACCCCCGTACTCATACATGAGCAGGGGTAAACCTGGGGACAAATACACTCTTCCTGTCTTGATCCCCCTGTACTAATTACCATTAGTCAGGGGTTGACAACTTATCTATAGACTCTATAATAAACAGCGTAATGATGACTTCAAAAAACCTTAGAAAGAGTAGCGGTTAAGGCGCCTTTTCTTGCGTTTTATAGACCGCTCGCTCAAGCGGTTTTTTGTTAGTTTTGCTTTATGAGGAAAAACCGAGTTTAGCAAAACAATAACCCCTCACCATCTGGGGTGGAAACGGTAATTTTAGTATCAACAAAGCCGTGAGGCGATTTACTAGAAAAAAATTTAATTAAGTAAATCGTCACTCCAAATGGTGTGGGGTATAAGTCAATGACCGGATGATTGAAATTTGAAAATTCACCCTCCTAAGTTTTCTTGCCCTCTTAAATTTCTTTTTGAGAAATTTTGGCGGGTGAAAAATTTTGGCGGGTCAATATTGGATCTCCACATCAGGTACGCATTCCTGATAGGTGGAGAATAAAGTCAGCATTGGGATGGTTGGTAGACCCCGTTACACTTCTGAAAAAAATATTTTGTGATTCTGAAATATTTATTACAAAAAGATATTCTTCAGAAATTTTTCTGGAATTCAGAAGTGTAACGGGGTATAAGGGCCAATGGTGGATGCCTAGACACTAAAAGGCGATGAAGGACGTAGCGTAGCGACGATATGCCTCGGGGAGGTGCGTAGC
>ERZ1292629.2887-Hain-H43-01um-R1-2887-length-13890-cov-7_pt2 | contig 10514 bp, 23 predicted proteins | sample MGYA00564399_ERZ1292629 | MGnify/ENA primary metagenome ERZ1292629 (study PRJEB36523, sample SAMEA6512636) | groundwater metagenome | collected 2019-01-08 | study: AquaDiva: Metagenomics assemblies of 32 groundwater samples
TGCAATCATCTTCCTTCCCCCGAATTAGTTTTTTGCAAAGCATCAATGCACGCTTTAACTAAATTAAATGTTGTTCTTTGTTTCCCTGTTGTTCTTGAGTAAATATCTTTTATTCCTGCTAAGCTTAAAACACTTTTTAATGAGCGTGCAACAACAAGTCCTGTTCCTTGAGGTGCAGGAATTAAAGTAACTCTTGCACTTCCAGATTTTCCAGTAACTTTAAATGGAACAGTATGAGGTTCAGAGCAAACACAATCAAAACTCGCACAAGTACGAGTTATTTTTATAACATTCAATTTCGCTTTTCTTAACGCTTTGTCTCTTGCAGGAAGAGTTTCCATTCCTTTTCCAGAACCAATTCCAACATGCCCGTTTTCATCTCCAACAACCGCCATCGTCGAGAAAGTTGGGACATTTCCTTCTTTTGTTTTTCTCTGAGTTTGTCTCCATGCTCTTCTTTTACCGCCGCCAAATTTGCCTTTTGATTGTCCAATAGAAAGCAAATCTGATTTTAAATTCAATAAAGAATCAACAATTTCAAATTCCAAAATTTTTCTGTTGTTTTTTAAAATATCGTCAATGTTTTTTATTTTTCCAGTCTTGACTTCTTTTCCTAATTTTGTTTTTGGAACCCATCCCGACAAAACTTCTTCTTTTGTTTTTTCTCCACGTCTTTTCCTGATTTCATCTTCTTTTTCTTTTGCTTCTAATTCCAACGCAATTTGTTTTTTTTCTTCGTCGCTGAGTTCAATTATTTCTTTTGTTTTCATCTTGAAAACTTCCTGTTTTTGAGAGGTAAAAAACCTTTGATTTTTTTCATTTTATTTTTGATTTAATTTTTTTAGTATTTTCTGATTGAGAAATCTTTTTAAGAATTTCTGAAAAAGGAATCTTTTTCTTCATATGTTTTCCTTCAATTCTTTCTTGAGGAGGAAATGCTTTGCTGTCGCATTTTATTTTCAAACCAGCGTCGATTAAACCCTTCAGGAACGCAAATATTTTTGTTTTGTGCAATACACTTAACATTCCAAAATCAACAATTGGAGTTTCTTTTTCTTCAAATATTTTCCTTCCAATTAAAACTCCCGTCAAATAAGATGCAGGAATAGATTTCAAACTTCCCTCATTTTCTTTCGGCCATCCATATTCCAAAAGTTTTTTTGAATTAATTCCTATTTTAACTTCATCTTGAGCTTCTTCACTCGTTACATATTGTGCAATAATGTATTTATTTGTTTTTCTAAAAACTATCCTCGGCTTTCCGCTTTTAAGAAGTTTCAATCTTTTCCCATAATCTGTTTTATGTTCTCTTTTTCTTCTGTTTATGCTCTTCATTTTGAACACTTCCGGTGTTTAAAAGGTAAAAAATTTCCTATTTTTTTCATGATTTTAATTCTCTAATATATTCTTTAAGATGATTTAAACTTTTGAAATATTTGTTTTTAATTTTTTTTCTGATATCTAAAAAAGATTCTCTGGAAATCTTGCCCTGTTCTTTCATTTCCTTGATACATTTTCTTAATTTTCTCGTCATTGTTATATAATTTTCTTTTCTCTTATTTACTTTTTTTCTTACATTTCCAACGCTTCTTTTACCGATTTTTTTAACTATTTTTCTTCTTCCTCTTACTTCTCTCACTATAATTGCTCCGCTTGATTTTAAATCGTTTATGTCCTGCTTTGTTATCGCTTCTTTTATTTCAGCGAGTCTGGAATTTACAAATATGATTCTTTCTTTTCCAACATTTAATGTTCGTGCTGCTAATAATTTTTTCTTTCTCAAATTCATTTTGAACACTTCCTGTGTTTAAAATGTAAAAAATTTCCTATTTTTTTCATTTTAAATTTTCTTACTCTCCTTTTCTTTTTCAGTTATTTTTTTAGCGTCTTCTGCAGTTATTCTTTTTGGAATATTTTCTGAAGATTTTTTTTCAAAACTTTTCAGGAATTTGTCAACATTCAAATTATCTAGTTTGATTTTTTTCTCCTTCGCAGTTTTTGCAATTTCAATTTTATTTTTTCTTCCAATTCGTCCGACGATAATTTTTTGATTTTCTTTTATTTTTTCCAAATCCTTGACATTCATTATAATGATTTTCTTTTCTTTTCTTCCAGTTCCATAACCGATGCTGACTACTGCAGGATATCCTCTTCTTTTTTCCCGCATTTTATTATCTCTTCCATTCGGCCTTTTCCATTTCTGTTTTTTCTTTCTTCTGATTCCAAGTTTTGAATATCTGTCTGAACTTCTTCTCAAAAATTTTGGTTTTTTCTTTTCCATTTTTTCATTTTAAATTTCTTTTCCTGCTTTATTTGTCATGAAAATTCCGTCCTGAAAAACTCTTCTATCTCTTAATCTTATTTTAGTTATGGTTTCTAAATTTGCTGCTGCCTGCCCTGCTGCTTCTTTATCTGGGGAAGTAATTGTTATATCCTGTCCGTTAATTTTTACATCAATTCCTTTCGGAAGTTTTACTTTTCTAGGAACTTTCTCTCCAAGGAAATTTTTAATTACAGCGACGTCATCTTTAATCTCTATTGTCATTGGGAAATGGCTGAACACTGCCTTTAGTTTGTATTCAAATCCTTCCATCACGCCCCTAATCATATTTTTTATATGAGAAATATTTGTGTTTATCATTTTCTTTTCTTTTTTAGTTGCTTTTTTATTCCCCATGATTATTTTATCATTTTTTATTTCAAATACTAATTTGTCTGTTTTGAATTTTCTTTTCAATTCCCCCTTCTCGCCTTTAACAGTTAATTCAGTTCCATCTAATGAAACTTCTACCCCCTCGGGAATTTTAATTTCTTTGAAAATTTCTTTTTTCATGGGATTTTATTCTTCAAATCTCTGCAGAAATTTAACGAATGAATCATAAATGAGTTTGAATGTAGAATTTATATCAATCTCTTTTTCTCTGATTATCTCAGAACCATATTTAATTATATATATTTTGAGTCGTATTGTTGAATCATCTAATCTTCTACAAGTTCTAATACACTTTAAATTTCCTGAAGATGTTGCTAAATATGCTCTTTTATTTAATCCTCCCCGATATAATGGATTTCTTTTTGCAAATCCAATTAAATATACTTTTTCATCCAAACCATCTTTCGACAATAAATCATCTTCTACAAGTTCAACTAAAGATTTTGCTCCATCAAATTTAATTCTATTTTCTGTTTTAGTTTCCATTAATAAAAAAATGCAATCGCACTTCCTCCGATATTTTCTGCTTGAGCTTCTTCATTAGTCATTAGTCCTTTGTTCGTCGATATAATCACAATTCCAAAATTCCTTGAAGGAAGATATCTTCTTCGATATTTTTCAATCTGGGTTTTTTTAACAGTAAATCTTGGTTTGATTGATTTGCATTCGGAAAAATCTCCTAAAGTTACTTCAAGTGATTTTTCTTTTGTATTGATTTTGTATTTTTTTATTGCGCCTTTTTCCTTCATTATTTTCAAAACTTCAATCAGTAAATTTGAAATTCTGGTTATTACTATAATTTCTTTTCCGGATTTTTTTCCGTTTCTCATCATGTTCAATCCATCAGCAACAACATCTTGTGACATATTCAAATTCCTCCATCCGATTTATTTGGTAATTTGGATGCTTGAAAAACTTCATACTGATAAGTTGAAGTTTCAAAAATTTTAATTTTTGAATTTTTAATTTTCATTGTATTATTTTTCTCCTAACTGTATTTTTTGAATCCGATTTCTTCAGCAATTTCCCTGAAGCACTGTCGGCATAAATTTAATCCGTATGATTTTATGTGCGCTCCAAAACGCCCGCATTTTTCGCATTTTTTAGCGGCGATTCCTGTTTTTCTTTCTTTTGGTTTATTATGCTTTATGAATTTTTCCCGCACTGCTAGTTTTACTTTCAATTGCTTCAATGTTTTTTTCCAATCACTTGCAGTCATCTTGAACACCTCCGGTGTTTAAGAGATAGAAAAATTTCTATTTTTTTCATATTATATCTTTCCAACAAATTCAGTATTGAATTTGTCCTCCATAAATTTAATTATCTCTTCTCTTGAGATTGACTGCCTTTGTGAAAATTTTCCTTGCTTGATTTTTTTTAATTTTACTCTTCTACCGCTTCTCTTGAATGCAACAGTTATATCCAAACCCATAATTCCAATATCTCTTTGGTATTCTATTCCTGGAATTTCAAGGTATTCTTTGATTCCAAACGAAAAATTATTTTTTGAAATTTGCCGTCTTCTTAATTTATTATCTATCGCTATAAGCATTTTTTTTAAAATTTCCTCGGGATTTTTTCTTATTGTAACAACTGCTCCAATTTCCAAACCCGGACGCACATTTAACGACGGAATTCTTTTTTTTGTTTTCATCTTCGCAGGTTTTCTTCCTCCGGAAAGCAGTTTCAAAAGTTTAACACCTTTTTCCAACTCTTCTCCAGTATAACCTAAACTTAAAACAACTTTCTCAATTTTTATTTCCCGCATTTTATTTTCCATTTTTTTATTTCCCCAAAAATGGAAAGTTAAAAAATTTCCAATTTTTTTTATTTTCAGTTTCCATTTCAGTTAATCACCATTATCTGTTTAATTAGAGCATTTATATTTTCATCTTTAGTTTTTAGTGAAACCATTTTTTCTTCAGAGCTTATTTTTTCAATAACTCCCTTTTTGCCGGCGTGCTTACCAGCGAACACTACCACTCTTGCTCCTTCGATTAATGGAAGGCATTTTTCAATTTTCTTTTCCTTAAAATTAATCAAGGCAGAATCTCCAGTATTGCATTTAACATTGGATATAAAATTATTTCCGTCGATTAAGTTCACCTGTATTTTTTTTCCGTTTAATATTTTTTTATCAACTATTTTTGAAACCTTATGATTAGTTTCAGATTCTTTTATCTCTTCAAGGCTGAATTTTCCTTTCTCATTCAATTCAACTCGATAATATTTTTTAGATGGAATAATTGAAATACTGTCAAATAAATTTACCCCATTTGTCTCGTCTCTGACAATTTTGTTATTCACTAAAATTAATTTATCATGAATTATTTTTTTCACTTCTTTTCGATTTTGTGTAATTTTCAGCATGTCTCTGAATACAATCAGCAAGGGTATTGTTCCTGATTTTGGTTTAACTACATAAGCAGTTCCTTTTCTTGGTATTGGCCAGTTTTTCGGCGCTTGCTGTCTTTTCAGATAACTCATAATTGTGCCTCCTCTAATTGTTTTAAGTAAGTTTTGTTTTCTCTTGCGTGAGCATCTCTCAAACTAACATCTCCGTTTGAGGATATATCGTATTCTCGATATATCACAGGAAAACTTGAACCTCTGCATATTATAACTACTCGATTATCTTTTTTCTCGATAACTAATTCATTAATAATAATCATAGAATCCCTGTTTCGTATTAAAATATCTCCGACGCTAATCTCTTCTAAATTTAATTTTTTTCCATCGAAGTTAATTTTTTTTCTTTCACTCATTTTCTAATTTCCTCCTTATTTTTTGAAATATTTTCTTGAGTATTTAGTTTTTCTCTTTCCCCGACTATTAGCTTACTTTCTTTACCCGAGGACTTTCTTTCTGCTAAAAGAAAGAAAGGGCTCTTTTCAATTCCTCTTTTAGTATCCATATTTAATTCTATAATTTGCAAGTTTGAAGATTTCAATGGAACTTTAACACTCGAGCCGTCTCTTTTTTTTGCTAATATTCCCTCGATATAAATTTTTCCTGATTTTGTATTAACTTCTATAATTTTTCCCTGCTTTTTTTTGAATTTTCCTCTCATGATTTTTACCAAATCTCCTTTTTTCACAGGAGTATTTCTCTTTCCATATTTTTTTCTCAATTCTTTTGTTAAATTAACACTCAACATTTTTCTTTTAATATGAATCGGAGCATTTGCTATGTATTTCCTCTGTTTTCTCGGTTGTGACGAGGATTTCCAGTGAGGGGAAAAATGTTTTTTCATTTTCTTTCTCCTATTAATTTTACTCTATTAGTTGCAAATTTATCTAAATACCTTATAACTTCATCATCATAAGCAGATAGTTCTGTTTTTAGTAAATTACTTCTTTCTCGGATTTTAAAATATTCCACAAGAACTTTTATAAATTCTAAAGGAATATTCATAAAATTTTCTGAAGCAATTTCCAATCTGTCAAGGCATCCTCCAATTCTTTCACGATTTCCTTCACTAATTTTTTTATTATCTATTTCATACATTTTAATAAACCATGCTCGCGATTTTAGCAACTGACGGCCATCGCTCCAAAACCTCCCTTGCAATTGGTCCTTTAATTTGAGTTCCTTTTGGATTTCCTTTTTCATCTTTCAAAATAGCAACAGCATTGTCCTCGAATGCTACTCTCTCTCCAGTGTATCTTCTGTAAGGTTTTCTCTGTCTTATTATAACAGCGTCGAAAACTTTTCCTTTCATGTCTGGAATTCCTTTTTTTACAGACACCTTAACCCAGTCTGCAATTTTCGCAGGCACTTGCCGTCCTTTTGTTCCTTTTCCTTTTTTCACTGAAACTATTTTAACAATTTTTGCTCCGCTATTGTCAGCTGAAATCATTCTTGCCCCGAGATTAAATGCTCTTGTTGTTTTTGCGCTTACTGCTTTCATTTCATTGAACTCCGAAGGAGTTTAATGCCACTGAAAATCTCAAAGAGATTTTCTTGTCTCCAACTCGTTGCAAGACGCCTTTCGCGTGAGAGTTGGAGTGGCAAAATTTATTTTTCATTTCCCTTCCCCCAATTTATTTTTTTCTTCTGTTTTTCCAGATTTAATTTTTTCAATAACTATAAAATGTATAATTTTGCTTAATGGACGGCACTCCTGAACTTTAATATAATCTCCGACATGAATTTCATTTTCAAGATTTTCAGGAACTCTCGCGTGAATTCTTGTTCTTGATTTAGCATATCTTTCATATTTTCTTACATAAATGCTTCTCTCAAATTCAATTACAACTCTTTTTGGGAATTTTTTTATAACATTTCCCTCAAAAGTTTTTCCTCGGGATTTTACAGCTCCGACTATATTTTTGTTTTCTTCTTTTATTTTATTTTCAATTTTTGTTTTTTTCATTTTATCTTCCATTTTCCCAAAATTGAAAAGACAAAAAATTTCCTGTTTTCTTCAATTCGTGAGAATTGAATGAGACAAAAATTTTAATTTTTGTATTTCGTATGTTTTATCTTCGCTGTTTTTCTTTTTACTCTTCTAAGGATTCCCTGTCAAAACCTAATTCTATTAAAATTGGTTTGATTTTTTTCAGGTGGTCTCCTTGCAGTTCGATTTCTCCATTTTCTTCTCTGAAAGTTCCACCGCAGGCAAGCTCGTTTTTCAGCGCCTTTGCGATTTTCTTCAGTTCTACATTCTTATCGAACCCAGACACGACAGTTACTATTTTGCCGTACCGTTTTTTGTCTGTCTTAATTTGTATTCTCTGCGAACTTTTTGCGATTTGTTCACATACACATGCCTGTTTTGGCAGGCCGCATTTTGGACATATTTCCATTCTTATTTATTTTCAACACCGTTTTTTGTGGCATTGAGTGTGAGTATTCTAGCAATAATTTTTTTGATTTCCTTGCTTTTAGAGTTTCCTGTTTTTGCTGACGATTGAGTTTTAACTAATTCTAATTTTAATTCTTTTAATTTCTCTTCTCTTTCTTTTTCGTTCATTTGTTTAAGTTCTTTGAATTTCATATTATCCCCTCAGAAGAAATTTTTTTATTCCCTACTGAGTTCAACTGCGAAGTAGGGAATCCTAAAGAATTTCCATCTTCAACTTTTTGGAAATTATTTTTATTTTTCTTAATTATTTTTTTCTTATTCTCTATTGGTTTTTCATTCAGTCTCATTAAATTTGATTTTATTTCATCTAATAATTTTTCAGTAATATTTACTTTGTCTTTTAATTTTAATATTCCCTCTGGAGAAAGTATCGCGACTTTGATTCCAACTGTTCCGGGTTTTGTTTCTGCTCTTGATTGAGCTCTGTCAACAACTTTAGCCGAATCACCTGTCTTTTTCAAATACCCTTGGGCAAATCTCCATTGTCTAGCCCTCGCACTCGGAAGTTTTCCGCTTAATTTTATTTCCGCACCTGCTGCTCCAGAATTCATAATTTTTTGAAGCGCTTTGTAAGCTATTACCTTGAATTTAATCGGTCCGAATCTTTCCAAACTCAGCGCAATTTCATCAGCCATTAATTGAGCGTCAAGTTCTGGTTTCATAATTTCATCAATTTCAATATGCGGATTTTCCAAATTAAATCTTTTTTTAAGAACCCTCGTCAATTCATCTATTTTTTCTCCTCTTCTCCCTATGACTAATCCTGGCTTGTGAGTCGAAACAATTATTTTTTCTCCGACAGGCGTGTATTCAATTCTTACATGCGAGATTTTTCCTTTCCCAAGATTTTTCTTGATATATTCACGAATAGAAAATTCATCTTTCTTGAAACTTACTGTTTTTCTTTCTTCCATGATTTATTTAGCGCTGACACGCAATTGATTTAATTTAAGTAATGCAAAAACTTCAGAGAGATTATAATTTTTGGCATGGATTTCACTTACTTGTTTTTTATATCTCGCGTGAAACGCGGGCAAACTTTTTTGTTTTAATTTTTTTAAATTCATTTTATTTTCCCACCTTTTTTATCTTCGCTAATTCCCTGCATTTAATTGAAATATGAGTTCTTTTTCTTCTTATTCTTCCAAATCTTCCATAAGGGCGTTCTCCAATATTCGCAACAGCCTCGACAATTACAGGGTTGTCAATGCCGTTAGCATTTGCATTTGCCTGCAAACTTTTTAATAATTTTATAAAAATTTCAGCAGCATTTTTTGGATATCTTCCTGAAGAAATTCCCTTTCCTCTTCTATGCGGAATTTCTCTTTTCATCGGAACTGCTTTTCTTTTAATCAAAACTTCTTCCAAATCTTTTATTGCGTTTTCTATTTTTTTGAATTTTATAAATTTACAAATATATGTTGACTCAAGTGTTGAGGTATGCAAATTTCTTCCATTAACAACTGCCTCTTCTTTGGCAATTATTTTTTCTTTTTTCTTAACTGATTTATTTTCTTTCTTCTCTTTGTTTTCTAAAACTTCTTTCTTATCGTCGATATTTTCTTTCGGAGTTTCAACTAATTTCTCTTTCTCTGCTGAGTTCAACTGCGAAGCAGAGAATCCTAAAGAATTTCCATCTTTAGATTTTTGGAAATTCTTTTTATTTTCTTGTATTTGTTTTTCTTCTGTCATTTTGAAAACCGCGAAAATCCTCCTTGATTTTCGGGGCACTCAAAAACCATTTCTTCAAAACCAATGGTTTTGAATGAGTTAGAAAATTTCCCATTTTCTAAAGGTTTTTGTTGTTTCCTGTTTTGAAGAGGCAAAAAATTTCTTATTTTTTTCATTTTTATTTATTTTTTAGCTTGTGATTTTGTTCCTTTTGTTGAACCAATACCAGCAGCCCCATGAGTTACTTTGTTTCTTGTGAGCGCGAATTCCCCTAATCTGTGCCCGAGCATCTCGTTGACTATATCTACTGGGAAAAAAGAATTTCCTCGATGAACATGAATTTTCATTCCAACCATTCCTGGAACTATTATGAGATATCTGTCATGCGTTTTTATCTGTTTTTTTCTTGAGATTTTTACTCTTGAACGATTTATGAAATTTTCAATTTCCTGGAAATTTCTGAGAACAGTTCTTCTTGCCCTCGACCCAAGAAGTTTTGCAAACTCTCGAGTATCTAAACTTTTTAATTCCTCAATTGTTTTTCCACGATAAGTGAATTCTTTTTTTCTGTCCATTTTTTTATTTTCTAGTTTTTGTTCCATTTTTTATTTGGCGCTGACGCGCGATTGATTTAATTTAAGTAATGCAAAAACGTCGAAGGCATTATTATCAGTACAGGTTTCATTTACTAATTTTTTTATCTTGAGCGACTTTGGAGCGAGCATTTTATTTTCCATTTTTAATTTTTCCATTTCAGTTTCCTTAATTTCTTTTGAAATTGGAAATTTTTTTAGATAATATTTACATTCTGAATTATATCCATCGCACGATTGACAAATGCTGTCTTCTGGCAATATCCTCATTGATGTATCTTTATATCTTTCGTCTCTTTCAGCGACGAATTTCCATTTGCATTTATTTTCTAAGTTATTCATACAAATTCCAATTTTTTACACTGCTTGGAGCAGGAACTTCTGAATGTGGTATTGTATAAAAAGGCTCTATCAAAACATCACTTCCAACATCCATTTTTCCTCTTGTCGATGTTGTTGTAGCTGATGTTCTCCAATCTTTGATTAATGCTAAAATATCTATCAAGCTTGTTAATTGTATTCCATCTCTATTATAAAAATATCCCCATTGGAAAAAATAACCACTTCCTGTTCCTTCTTGTATTTCTGCAAATCTTCCATTTTTATAAAATAAGTTTTCTCCTCTATCTAACAATCTTCCCATATCCACCCCTACATTTCCGATAAAAGC
>ERZ1292629.4290-Hain-H43-01um-R1-4290-length-10513-cov-4_pt1 | contig 10513 bp, 15 predicted proteins | sample MGYA00564399_ERZ1292629 | MGnify/ENA primary metagenome ERZ1292629 (study PRJEB36523, sample SAMEA6512636) | groundwater metagenome | collected 2019-01-08 | study: AquaDiva: Metagenomics assemblies of 32 groundwater samples
ACGTATTTTAGAACTAAATAAAGCCATTGTACGTCTCTCCTATTAAAAAGTTAAAATTAACCCAAAAGCCTGCAAGCCTGTTCAGGATAAAGAGATTTCTTTCCATAAAGGAAGTCTACGCGATAAATCATTTCCAGTGTTTTAACATCCCAACCCTTCGTAACTGTGCATGAAATACCGTCTTTTGTCTCTGTATGCCCTACGCCTTCCATATCAGGCAGCTTCAATGGAACAGACACAAAGGCAAACGCATCAGGAAAAAATGCAATGTTGTTCGCACAGTTCGATGAAGTGACATGAACTATCAAATCATCGTTGGCCGGGGAAACACTGCAATTCTTATAAGCGCCCTCCGTGACTATTGCAGGAGATATTGAAAGATTGCCAGCCCCACCCGAAGCAGTAAAATCAGCCGTTACAACAAACGGTTTCAGATAGGTTTGTGTTACCCTGTTTACCGGATTAACGTCATAACAACTCGCAAATGTAACAACATCACCTTTCTTGTATGTACCTGCCGCGGCCAGTCCATCAATTGCTATTGAATTGCCTGTTTGGTTTGCTCCATTAATGCGCGGCGTACCCCCAGGCACACCAACGGTAAGCCTTGGCAAATTATTGCTTATGTATGTCTCAAACTGGGCAATTCCGCCAATATACATTTTACGCAAATAATCCTTGACCAGTTCAGGGTTATACATGGTCTTGAGTGCGTCTGCCATAGTTACTTGATAATCAGGGTCAACAACAAGCTTTCTGCCTTGCTGTGGGACAGACACCTTTGTCATTCTTCCCGCTACCTGAGCAGTTGTTAAAAACGTGGATGCCGTTGTTCCTGCTGTACCGATTGCATCGGATACATCAAGCGCCATTGTAAACAAATCCAAATCTACTTGAGTAGAAATTTCCCGCATTGCTGGCACAATCAATTCCTGATACAACTTTTCAGGCTTTGCCGTAATTGTCATATCAACCTGATTAGTTGACCAGGCCACGCCGCGCAATTTATCAACCTTTACTGCAATGGTTTGCTGATTGTAATTTTGGATTTGTGCTACCCGGCCTTCATAAGACTGGAATCTTATCGGCACTTTTACGTTCACAACTCCGCCATGTTCCACTCCCTTAAACTCTGTGTTTAAATCTTTGTAAAAAAGATTAATGGCAAGATTTTCGTGCTTAAACGCCCGCAACGCCATTCTTGCCAGTTTAACCTCGGTCGCTATAGATGACATAAGTTATACTCCTATAATTTCAATTTTGTTAAATGGTTATCAAGTTCATCATAACTTTCTGGCTCTTCTTTGCTTTTACCAAATGTCGCAGTATCTTTTTCCAATTGATTTGGTTTTGCTTTGAGAATTTTCTTTTCAGCACTTTTGATAGCCTGACTTTTATCAAAGAGGGCATTAACTGCCTTGAAATTTTTAATAGCCATTGACTTTCCGACAAGACGTGGATCGGTCATTACACCGATTTCTTGCTCTGTATATCCAAGGTCTTCAATGGCAAACTTTTCTAATGCTGGTCGCTTAGAATCGTAATCTTTTATTACGGTTCTGACTTCAGACATAGTATCCATGACTATTGAATTTCCCTGTTCTTGATTTCTTTGCAATGCAATACCTCTTTGATTTAATTGCCGATTGAGAATATTCAATCGTGCTATCTCCGTTCTTAGGGATTTTGCGCTCTCCGGATCAGCAAATTGGTCTATTCCGGCAAGTTGCAATTCTCTTGCATCTATTTCCTGTCCTATTCGTGAAAGAACACCGACAGGGTCATTGTCAAATGCCTCTTCCAAATTTCTTGGCTGACCACCACTTTTAAAAGCTGCTAATTCTTGGGATTTTCTGGTAAATTCAGCTTGCAATCCCTTTTTCTCCCTAAGTCCAGCTTCATAATACGGCCTAGCCTGGTCCGGCACTCTTGCAGGATCGAGTCTTTCTATAGGAATAGATTGTAACTCTTCCACCGTATAAGGCGATCCTGCCACAATTGGTTCTTTTACAGCATCATCTGGTTTAGATGGTGTGACTGGTTTGTCTTTTCCAAGATTGTCCACTTCCTGGGCGGGTTCAGGAACCTGATTATCCGCTTTGGTTGTGGGTTCTTCTAAAAGCTGTTCAAGAGTCACTTCCTCACTCATTTGAAACTCCACTTTCTAACGCTCATTGGCGTTTGAATTGGCCTTCTATGAAGCTCAAATTTTGGTAATAAAAAAAGCCGGTATGAATACATTGCTGTACTCGTACCGGCTTTCAATGAAGCTCTAATTTATTTAATTTTTACTTACTTTCCGTTATACTTTTGCACCGTGGGCATTTTACTTCCGCTGCCAATATACCATTTCTATTTGCCCTAGCAAGAAGTTTATTACATTCTTTGTTTTTACAACGTAATTCTTTATTCATAATGGCTTCCAAGAGGGCATAAATATATCCAAGATAAAATTAACAACAAAGTCGTAAATCGTAACACATGAACTAACCACTTTATATTTGTCCCCATAAAATATACTTAGTAAGAGATATGGCAAAACAAAAAATATTGTTACAAATATTAATAATAACTCACACACAAAGCCAGCTTTCTCGTCTATCTTCATGTAGTTACCTTTATCTTCATGCCATATCAAATTTTTTAGAGAATTTTTCAGCTTCAGTTTTTTCCTTAGATTTTTTAACAATTTCCTCTGAAAGATAAACGTTTAGTTGACCCTTGAGTTCTTCTAGCGCCTTAAGAAACCAATAAACCTTTTCCCGACCTTCCGTGTCTCTACCACCTGATTGTAAGATTTTTTTGATATTAGTTTCTTTCAAATCATCGAATGCCATTTTAAAAGCTGGATTTTCAAGCACTTGTTTTGCCTGCGCTATTAATTCATCTGTTGTTTTGACTGAATTTTCCATAAATATTATTTTTTATAATGAATTGTATTATTTTTAATTCCTTCTCTTGCCGCTCTGCGAATTTCACCCCAACAAGTTACAATCAATTTTTTATCTACAATTATTCTTGTTATATGTGTAGGTACAGTATAAGTCTCAGAACAATATGGACACGATAATCGTTTAACTTCTTTTTTTTCTGAACATCCGACAAAACATATCAATAATGATAAAAATATTATTTTAACCAAATCTGCCATTACCATCTCCCGCTAAAGAAGGACTCATTGGCTGCGCACCCCCCATCGGATTTACCGGAGCGGCAGGTCTCTCTATATTTGTTGGAGCATTACTACTTTTGGATTGTTCTCCGGGCATACCACCCATACCTATATTAGCCATAACTTTTTGCAATGCTCCTGATAATTCAGGAGGTATTGGTATTCCATTCTGAGCCAACACGGGGGCAAGTTGCATCAATATCATTACTAATTCTTGCACTGCTGATACAAATTTAGGGTCAGTAATAAAGTCGCTTTTATTTTTAAATCCCATGGCCTTTATCAATTCACCCAATGCGAAATAAACATTTTGGGCAGTTATAACAGGCAATTGGGCTTCCTTAATCATTTTGAAGATCCCTAACAATTGTTGCATTTGCATTACAACCATATCTTTATTGTTTGTGCCAATACCGACATTGATTATTGCATCATATTGGCCAACAACATCATCTGGTAATATTGTGATATCTTCATTCAACAATCGTATAGCTGTTTTCTTTTGCAAGAACTTTTGGTTAATCCTTATCATATCCTTTATTAAAGGCACAAAGCCCATTTCGCCGATAAGCCTTGCCATCATTTTTATAATCTGCGATGCTTGATATATCTGCTGTGATTGTCCCCTGAATGTTTTATTGAGGGTCCCTACATCTACCCCTTTATATGCCCGTGGGATACCACTTCTATATTCAATTATCCTTTCAACTCTTTCGTATAATTCAAACGCCCAAGGTTGTAATTGCGGCGGTACCATTGGTTGAACCGCATCTGTTAAGCCACCACTGTTTACTCGTATATATCCACCCGGCACATTATTGTTTTTAAAATCATCGAGATTTACTCTGCCGGAAGCATCAACTAAATATCTACCCTGATTGTTCATGTAGATATTATTAAGTAAATTCCTCATCAATGCTGTAGATAATTCTTGGAATTTCTTTAATAGGTCATGGAAACTATATCCTATAAGTTTGTGTGCCTGCCTAAATACCGAAATAGCTTCAAATGGAGGATATTCATATTCGTTCTCCTCGCTTACAATAACTTCACTACCTATTAATTTTGTTATCCAAGGAACTCCTGTTTCTATATTATCGTAATAGCATTCATAAACAATATATTTTTTGTTTTTCTCATCATAAATAAATTCTACACCGCCTACATTTTTAAATCTTTCGTATTCTACATCGGAAGTATTTAATCCTTTTTCAAAATCTTCTTTAAATTTATCGACTTTTGCAAGGACTGCTTTGCCAAATTTCTTTATAAACCGTCCTTTACTATAGGTAAGTTTGTGGCATATAAATTCCGCGTCTTTAATATTCTTGATATCGGAAAGAACACCAATATTTTCTCTACTTATCGCTTCAACTAATGGATATTCTTCTTCAATAGTAAATTGCAATTCTATATCATGTGATTTTATGGCCGGAGAAACTTCCATTCCTAAGTCATCAACAACTGCCTTTTGTATTTCTCTTTCATCATGACCAATAACTTCGGCGCCAGACATATTTACTTTTTCTGACATTTCTTCTAATGTCAAATCTTTATACTTTTTCTTCAGTTTCCTAATATCTTTATACCATTGATATTTCGTAAACCCAACTCTTGAAATCATTGCATCCTGAATCCAATCATGGCAGAAGAGAAACCAATCATTTTTAACTTTAAGCTGATAATCAATTAAACTGTTTAGCTTTTCAGCTTTGCCTACATCCTCCCCACCCCTCGGTTTTATATAATAAGTTTCCTCGTTGGCTGCAAATATTTCCATCATAAGTGGCATTGCCCAGTTAATAGCATCTGACAGAGTAGGAATTACCGTCTTGGAAAGGCCTAGTTTCTCTCCTAAATCCAGTTCGTTTGCTTCGTAATATTTCATTGCCTCGGTATGATGTTTGTTTAATTCAACGTGTGCCTTATTACATCTCTCAATCATATCGACACAATGATCTATTTCGTCTTTATATTTTTTTTCCATCATGCCACCGCCGTTGCAGGGAATTCAATCCTGCGATTAAATATGGTAATGTCTGTCCATACAGTACCTGTCAAGCTATACCGATAAATATTCTCGCACATATGGTCATCTTTGTCTGAGGGCATACCGTTCTCGTCTTTCTCCCATTTTTTCATCTCATAAATATGTCTTGTGCATTTTCTGAATATCTTCAATGAAGGCATTTTATTTGCCCCCATTAGCCAATTTTTTATATTTACGATTCCAGATGATTTATCCTTTAAAGCAACTTCAAGTCTTATCCCATGCTTAGAAAGCCTTTCTTTTATGACAGTGAATGCATCTTGTAAATGAGGCATTCTGTTCGTCATCATCTTGTTATCGCCTTTAGAATATGGGTCTATATAGGCGGTATTAATTCGCCATGATTCCCCTATTTTCCTTCTGATTATTTCGTCCGCGATTTCTTCGGCACTCAGATGTTCCCAAACCTCATCTACAACATATTTCCAACCCGGTTTATCCACTGCATAAAAGCCAATTGCCTGTTCTATGCAAGGGTGAAAATCTATCATTGGTGTGACCGGCCAATCCGTTGGGATTTTAAATTCATCACAGACATGCAAGTCGTAATTGAAATTATCCCAAACCTTGCCTTGTCCTGAATACCAACCACCCTCAAGACGTGCCTTACGAACCTGCGGCGACCAGCTTAATGCTGCTTTATCAAAATTCTCTTTTAGTATATAGGTATTATTATATGCGTGAACATTACGGACACAGCCCAATATTTTTTGCATTTCTTCTTTAGGGCTTTCGATAATATCTTCTAATATCCAGTCATAATCAGAATCCACTGAAGTAAGTGTCTGCAAAAATATACCATCACTTTGAGAAAGTCCTCTTGTGCAGGCATCATCAATGGCTTTTTCGTGGGGTTCGTCTGCCCAAACTATATGCCCTGTCCATCCCTCATACGCTTTAGCTGGAATTTTATTTGTTAATAATTCAATCGTACTACCATTTTTATATTGGAAGAATGATTCAACCCCAATCTGATTCTTTTTGCCCCAGCCATCATTGCCAAGCTTAACCATTTCCTCAAATATAAATAATTCATATAACTTAGGAATGATAACCTCGGAGGCGTGGTGCTCCCAATCTGAACATATTACCCGAACTTTTATAGGTACTGGAAATAAGGTTTTCTTTTCTTTGTTCCACGGCAGATATCCAAGACAATTAGCCTGGATGAAATTCCCCGCGAATAAAGTTTTACCAATTTGGTTGGCTCCTTGCAAAACCAGTCTTTTTTTGCCAGCATAATAAAAATCCAACATCTGTTGTTGGTGAGGAAGCGGTTTAAAATATTCTCCACCATGCGTATCTTTATAAAGTTTTAATTTTTTCAGGGTTTCAATATACTTTATCTGTAATTTTTCAGCTTGCTTTAACTTAGATTCATAAGCTTTGCGTTGTTCATCGGAGGGGGAATCCGCAAGCATCTTTTGAAGATCGGAAATCAAAAGGTCTATTTCTGTAGGTTCTTGTTGTATCGTTCCGGTTCCCATTTACACGATTTTTCCCACAAATTCATCCAATCTATTCATAAATTTATTGTAAGCATTTTCTTTTTCCTCTGATTCTCTAAATAATTCTTCTTTATTAAAAGTTTTATATAAATCGCATATTCCACCAATTTTAAAACCTATTATTTCCTTTCTACAAAATTCATGTATATCAGGCGCCTGTCGTGGATCATTACGGACAGTATATCCAACATACACGAAATGGCAATTTACACAGCCATCAATTAATCTAAAATTTGCCTCTTGCATTTTTCACCAATAAAAAAACCCGGATAACTCAGTTATATGCAACTCCCATTGCATAGCTGTGTTCATCCGGGTTCTCAATAGCCCTTAGTAATAAGGGTTGAAACTAACCGATTAAATTTTAAAATCTCAATGTGGGTTTAACAAACGAAATATCTCCATTCGGGTGAAAATGAATCTCTAATTTTTCGACGTTCTTGCCTGAATATCCAAGTGTTTTAAGATATTCATTCAAATCTTTTTTGCTTGTTTCTAAAACTTCAAATAATATTTTTTTAGACATTATCTCTTTGCTTCCCTGTTATAACTTTCTTTAATAGTAAAATCAGCGGAAGTATCTCCGCTACGCTTTGCCCCTATTCTTATCCAGTCATAGGGTTCGCTTATCGCTATACCCGATGATTGTGTCCCACTCGTAGTCACAGTTCCATTGTAATTGATCTCGGCCAATGTCGCCCACACCGTAGGCGTTATTGTGCCATTTGCTCCAAATATGCCTACAGTATTTGTACCGGGTTCTTGCATGTTCGTTATGTCTATCTGTAATGTTCTGTTCGTCATGCCACGTGTTCGCACCGCCCCTGCAGCCGTTCCAGTACCACCACCATCATTGAATATATAAACACCATCTGTACCAACTGCGTAACTACGTAGTCTATTTACAAAATAACCAAATGTGTTATCTATATCATCCGCGGGTACAAATTCAATGTCGTTGTAAATCGGATCGTTGGGGTCTGCTACTTTTGCTGCGTGGGAAAGATTCGCAGTAATAGGTAAGAGTAAAAACAGGGCATATAAAAGGATTTTATATTTCACATCTAAACTCCTATATTAAATTGGCTGTTAATTTTATTGTCTATCTCTTTAACACAATTTATGTTAAATGTCAAATGAATATTTTAATTGCTATCCCAACCGTGAAGCTCTACATGGTGCGGCTTACATAAAAAAGTTAATTGGGTTTACCAAAATAATCCGATCTAAGTAGATAAACTCCGTCTAATTTGTCAAAAAATATATTACCATTTGCTATTAAATCTTTTACTAGATCAAACAATGAATGATGTGCAACCATATGCGTGCTCGGGTCACACAAATAAAGATTTTTTAAATTATTGTTTGATTTATCACAGTCAATATGATGCACTACTTCTTTGCTACTCAATTCCCTGCCAATGCTTTTTTCTACAACTGACACGTGTTCCCTTTTTAAATCATCACCAACCGAATCTCTTGTTAGTACATATCCATTTCTAAATGTTTTTTGTGTCTTCGCTCTTCTTTTTAGAGCAACATATTTATGCCTACATTGGATAGAACAAACAACCCCGCAACGAGTATCTATTTGATAATGTCTGGGAATAAAACTAGTACCACAAATTGCACAATTCCTTTCCTTTACTGGAACCCTAACAGACCTACTTCCCTTTGTTAACTTATAACAGGCTTTACAAGAAGAATAAATACCATGTGGCTTGGTTTTGTCTTTTATAAAGTTATCAATAGTTAACAAACGATTGCATTTGGTACATTCCTTTATATGTCCATCGTAAAAAAATATATAACTAGTTTTTGTTTTAAGCATAAACACCAACCCTATTCCTCAACCTATATGCCTTCGTTGCCGCATACGCAGCCGCCTTACCTTCAGGTGATTTACGGTAACATTTATTACTACAATATTCCTGATCACTCTTTATAAGCCTAAATTCCTTTCCACATCCTACACAAATTCCCTTTCTGTCTACTTTGCCACCTAATACATTACCGTAACGTCTCAATGCCATAGTATGCTTAGGACAAAGCCCCTTAGCCCGTCTTAATTCATCACACCCTTCAACTATACAATCCAACCCTTTTTGTGGCTCCCTCTTGCCTATACTACCCATAATTCATACCTCCATTAAAAGTATTAAAGTTATAGGTATAGTGTATCACACTTAATAAATATAGTCAAGAACATTATTATTTTTACAGCATGAGTGGATATATATGGGTATTGTATTCCCAGCAGCCGTCCCGTACCCCCCCCTATCCTATACCGTCGCAGAGTGTACAAAATTGTACAACGTCTGATAATATCTAATATGTTATAAAGCGATGAAGTCACAACACTTGATAATATAGATAGATATGACTTGGCTATACAACTTGACATAGTTATTATATGCGACACGACATAGGTAGCACAACATCTAGTATGGTAAGTCTACAATTGTGAACGTAGTTTGGCTGCCTGCGCTTGCAGATCGGATATGCTTGCATGCAGTTCTACTGCCGAAATGTTGCTTGTACTAAGTCCTTTCTCCAGGCGGTTTTGCGTTGCTATTTGCTGAAAAGCATAGGCTGCGTTATTAAGCGTACTCTTTTCAATTGTATCGGTGTCTAACATTTTACATACCAATTTATATTCTGCGGCATCGAGGATGCTAGACTTATTATCTCTATATGCATCAATTTCCGCCCTTGGTGGTAGCATCTTAAGGACGGTCTGCAATCTGTAGTAAACAGTGGATCGAGGAGTATTTAGTATTTCCGCGATTTCCGCTAAAGAGTTACCATTTTTATAATAAAGTCGTAAAGCCTTTGGTAAGTCGAAATTATCGTCTTGTTTGTCTATAGTAGTATCTAAATCTGTTTGGATTTGACCGGCGAGGGCGTTTGACATATATCAACCTCTAATAGATTGCAGGTAATATTTTAGACGAGATGCAGAAATATCGTGTCCTGTAAAGGTGAAGGCATCCTCAACGATGGAGTCTTTATACCCTTTTGCGGAGCCGGTGTCACGACGAAATTGGAATTTGTAATGTCTTGAGGCGTTGCCGGTCGTTACGATAGTCATAGAGGCTCTCCCGATTCTTTTTCGCCCATTAAAGTTTGATTTTCAGTCCACAATATTATTTGTCCGAAGCGGGCAAACCAATTACCGTTACCGAAGTCGGCAGTTATCGTATCGCCTTCTGCGTCGCCTGGCCGGTGACGAGTGACAAAGATTTGAACAGTGTCGAAATGTTCCATGAGTTGTTTGGTATGGCGTTCCAGGAGGGCCATGTCGTTATCTTTCTGTGTTTCTTCCATATTCTCACGAAAGGTAGTTTGTTATAATAAGCGGTATCATATCCATGCACATGGATTATTAATAAATTAATAATCACATCGCGGAAACACCGCCTGTCAGCCTAACATATTATTTATTGTTTGTCAAGTCACAATTTTTTAAAATCTCAATCGTGTCCTTATCAAGCACTGGTATTTTACTCATGATATCATCGATTGTATAAATCGTATCTTTGATCTCACCCATGGTCTCGTCAATGGTACATTGTATTTCCGTAACACAACGCGCTTTTTTACGCTTACCCATCATATAAATTAAGTACATTCTTCCTGCCAAGCTACTATGGCTGCCTCCCTTGTAGGCTGTGGCATTGTACCATCCCAACAGTGTTTGCAATGGGCTACCCAGTCGGATTCTCCGCACATCGGGAATACAGAAACTGGCTCTCCGCAACACTCTGGTATTCTCTCATCCAT
>ERZ1292629.4291-Hain-H43-01um-R1-4291-length-10509-cov-9_pt1 | contig 10509 bp, 16 predicted proteins | sample MGYA00564399_ERZ1292629 | MGnify/ENA primary metagenome ERZ1292629 (study PRJEB36523, sample SAMEA6512636) | groundwater metagenome | collected 2019-01-08 | study: AquaDiva: Metagenomics assemblies of 32 groundwater samples
TCAGATTTTCGGACGGATCTGATTCATTGCGCATCGGCGTTCGTTTGAGGGTGCCTTATGATTCGTTGCAGGGTAATCTATCGTCGTACTTCCATATGATTTATTGTCAGGCTCCGGGTCCGTGCTCGTAGAAACGTATAAAAACTATTTTTTCTCTGTGCTTCTATGAGAGGGGTTTTTTTGCTTTTGATTGTAGTGTGTGTTCTCTTTATACCCCTTGGGAGGGCGGCACTTACTCCTGCACAATACGAAGTTAATTACGAACCTGGGTTGAAGGCTGCATTTCCGTTTACTTTCCTTTCTTCTAATCCCGATTCTCGATTTTCATTTTCTTTACAGGGAGATTTTGCGCAGTATGCTCAACTGAGTGATTCAACGTCATCTGGCACGGGCACGGTTATTGTGTACGTGACGTTTCCTGATAAGGTAGATGTGCCGGGCATCCATCGAGTGTTTGTCACGGGCGTTGAAACTTCTTCGCTTCTGGGTATAGGAATTTCGGGAGAGCCACGCGGCATCATCGTCATTTATGTTCCCTATCCGGGGAGATATCTTGAAGTTTCGCTTGCTACTTCTTCCGTAAATAAAGGAGAGATTGTTCCGTTTGACATTTCAGTTACTAACCGTGGAAAAGAGACAACTTCGTTTGACGTCTATCTTGATATTTATCGTGGCGAGACGTTTGTTGAACGATTGGAGGTCGCTCAATCGTTACTCAGTTCTATTGATTCTGCCGTGTTTCATGCAGAGATTGACAGCACCCCCTATTCGCCGGGAAGTTATCGCGCAATTGCTCACGTCGTTTACGGAGAAGCCGACACGTTTGATGAAAAACCGTTTCGTATTGGTACGCTTGATGTGCAGCTTATTAATTATACTCGCTTTTTTGAGCGGGATTCTATTAATAAAATTAATTTGGATATTGAAAGCGCGTGGAATGCCCCTATTGAAAACGTTTTTGCGAATGTAACTGTTCTCGGAAGCGATATTTCATTTTTGACACCGACTGTTGCACTTAGTCCCTTTGGTCGAGCGACGCTTGAAGGCTATTTCGATACGAGTTCGATTGTTAATGATCGCTTTGAGGCTCGTATTACGCTCTTTTACGAAGGTTTATCGAGCGAGCAGGTGGTCAGTCTTGCATTTGTGAAGAAACTTAATGTTGTCGTTGTAGCTCTCGTGATTGCAATTGTTGTGGTTGCACTCTTGGCGGTTTGGTTTTTTGTGCGCAGGAAACGTGTTGTTTCTCGGAGGCGGGCGTCATGATGCGTAGACCTTCCTCTTTTCTGGTACTCCCTATTGCATTTTTTTGTCTTTTGATTGTGTTTGTTTCTTTTTTTATTATTTTTTCTCGGCCGTTTGATGTGCGAACACTTGATGTGCGGTTTATAGTGGGAGATTCAGTTGGCTTAGAAATCAACACGTCTTCGCTTACCTTTGGTCGAGTAGTGCCCGATACTGTTTCATCGCGTGTTGTTTTTATAGACAATCCGTACGATTTCCCTGTGGGAGTTACCATATTTATCGATCCTTCATTGAGTAAATATCTTACCACAGCAGAACCTTCGTTTAGTATTGAACCCGCTTCTCGCTATAACGCCTCGTTTACGCTCTTTGTGCCTTCGGGTACGACCTTTGGTTCTTATGGGGGCTCGCTTAGATTTGAATTTAAGAGATAGTCTTTTATAGCATTGTTCCTATTCTATTTTATGCGTTACCAATCGACCATTTTGGCTTTTGTCATGCTCGCGTTTGTGTGTAACGCGTTTACTTTTTTCTTGTTTCTCAGTTCTGATTTTTGGTCTCGTCCGCTTTCTGCCCAGGCGAGTTCGGATGGAACGTTTTCACTTACCATTACCGCTCCGCCTTCAAATGCGACTAATGATTCTGGCGGTTCGGGAGAATCTTCTGGCGGAGGTAGCAGTAGTGGGGGTGGCGGGGGCGGTGCAGGTATTCCCGTCGCACTTTTCACTATAGATCCTGAAGAATTGAATATCGGAATTGTTGCGGGCGCGCTCGAAGAACGTATTATTAGTGTGCATAATACGGGGAGCGCGCCAGTTACTATTGCAGTTTCACTTACAGGTGTTGCTTCGTTTGTTTCACTCGATAGTTCGAGCATTACTCTTGAGCCCGGTGCCTCGGGTCAGATTCGGTTGACTATTCGGGCACCCGAGAGCGGTATTTACGGGGGAAGGGTTGTCTTTAGTTCGGCAGGCGAACGAAAAGAGGCTATTCTTCTTCTCAATGTACATAGCGCTAATGCGCTGTTCGACGTTTCACTTACAGTGCCTGAGTCTATGAAAGTGCTTCGTCTTGGCAAGGTTCTTAAGGCATTCATCTCTCTTCAACAGGTCGGTCCTGCAGAGGATACCGATGTTACCGCGACATACACGATTAAAGACTTCGATGGAGTTACACTCTTTACTGAAACCGAGACGTTTAGAGTGCTTCACAGCAAGAGTTACCTGAAGGAGTTTGATACGAGGGGTTTGAAAGAAGGAGACTATTTGGTTGGGATAGAGATTGTGTATCCACAAGGATTTGCGACGGCAAGTGCATACTTTAGCGTTTCTACGACGGTGTTAGATTATTCGCTGATTGCTTTGATTGCTTTGTTTGTGTTATCCTTGCTTATCTTGTTCTATTCGTTTAGGACGTATCGTAAGGCGAAACAATTAAGAGGCTCGCAAGGATTAGTTAAGCGGAGGGCACTATGAGGGGCATTTACGGGGTTATGTTCGTTATCTGTATCTCTGTCGCGGGATTGGTTGTAGCAGGTTTTGAAGAATCAACTTTTGATATTGATAAACCGCTTGTGTCTATCACCGTAGAACCTGGTGAACGTGCGTCGAGCGAGGTGTCTATTTTTAATCGAGGCGCGCCCGCCGCGTTTTCTGTTACGGTTCATTCACCAAACTCCTTTTTTAGCGTTGATCGTTCTTCTTTTTTCCTTGATACTGACCAGAGCATCTCGATACGTCTCGCCTTAGGGTCTGACTCTCTTTCCCCCGGCATTTATGTTGGTTCGGTTGATATTTCAGACGGTCTCGTGACGGTTTCAATTCCCGTTGTTCTCGAGGTGCAAAGTGAATCTCCTCTTTTTGACGCATCAATACGAGAACTACCCATTTATTCTGAATTACGTGCCGGCGACGTTTTTACGCCTCAGATTACGCTCTATAATTTACGTTCTTTGCATCCTACCGCCACGCTTCGCTCCTCGGTATATACTATTGATGGTACTCGTATTGCGTATAACGTGGAATCGGTTGATGTGAAGAACACCCTTGAGCTTTCGCCCGCACTGTCTTTGCCCGAAGGTCTTTCAGACGGCCCTCTTATTCTTGCAGTTGAGATTGTAGCGGGAACCTCGCATGGGACTGCAACCACGTCTTTACGTATAGGTCAACCTTCACTTTCTCCGCCTCTTACCACCAATGATTCATTCTATTACGCATTAGTCGTTATTGGTATCTTGCTTGTGGGCTTTTTAGTTATCAATTATCTGTGGCGCAGACATATGGTCACGAGCGTGGCGTATTGGGACGATCAGCTTAAGCATGCGCGTAGTGGACAGGATGGTCGCAAAGCTCATCGAACATTAGTGTATCAACGGCAACTTCTCGTCGAAGCGTACAAGAAGAAATATATTACTCCTTCTACTTACAAGACTACGCGCGCTAAACTTGATGCCCTTGATAGACGTTTAAAGAAACGTTTATAAACACCAGCGTCGTCATTGTCTGATGAAGTTAAAAAAGAAGGGTGTTTTGCCTTCCTCGTCTTCTCTTTTGGCTACGGCGCTCAAGGATTTAGACGTTCAAATAAAGGCCCTTAAACGTGATAAAAATAGGTTGCAGGACGAACTTAAACAGGTTTCTACGGCTATTGATGTTGATCGAGAACTTGAACGAGAACTTGAGCAGAAAATTGCTTCGCTTATGGAGAAGGAAGCGAAGCTTGGTGAGAAGAAAAAGAAATTATCAACGGATATTGATCGTGTTTCTGAGCGTCTTGGCAAAGTTTCTAAGATTAAGTCTGAAATGGCCGACGTCTAGTATGCCCTATCAGTTTATTTTTAGGGCACGCCGTCGTCGTTTTTCTCTGTTTGTTTCTCGTGTAAGTTACTTTCGTCGCGGGATTGGTTTGATGTTTCGTACGAAGTATACGCGACCGCTTCTGTTTGCATTTCATCGTCCGTGCCGAGTTGCTCTGACATCGTGGTTTGTTTTCTTTCCGTTTGTAGCCGTTTGGCTTGACGATCGTCGACGGGTTATTGAAGCTCGTGTTATTTTGCCTTTCACACTTACTATTGTCCCTCATCATTCTGCCCACTATTTGGTCGAAATTCCTCTAAATCGTCGTAACTCAAAAATAACGCGTTTTCTCGTCGGAAAATAAGAAACATTTAAATACTCCCGACGACAATCTTATGTATTCCGATAAAAGGAGGTGTGCTATGGGAAAAATCGTTGTAAAAAAAGTGATTGCGCGTAAACCTGGACACTTGTACTATGTTGATGGGCAAGGTAATGTCTGTGAGGCCGTTATGGCTCGCGGTGGTCGCAAGAAAAAGAAGAGATAACTCTTCTTTTTGATTTTTTATTTTATTTGTTTGTCTGTGTCTTCTTTAATGGGGTAGCCCCTTTCTTTGAAAAAGTTTCTCATTTTGTTAATTATTCTTCCTTTTTTTTGTCTGATTCTTTCTCCGGTGACTCTCTGTTCCAAACCTATCTCTTTTAAGGTCTTTTCGCCCCAATAAACTTCTCTTATTAGTTTTGCTTCTGTACCCGTTAAATGTGTAAGGGCCGTTTCAAGGTCAGCGTCTAATTCGCTATCGAGCGGTTTGGGTTCTTGTTTTCTGAACAATCTATGCGGGTCGAAAGAGTCCGGAGCTTCTTGTGCATCATAGGCCTTCAGAGGTTTCTCGAGTATGAGTGCATATGCAAGTGCGACTTCTTCCGTTATAGTATGTGTTCCTCGTTCTATTCTAGAAAGGAGATTTTCGTTAACCTCGAGTTCGGGCCATAATTCATTTATTTTGACAACCATTCGTTCCAGAACAATACCTGCTGCTTTTCTGCCCTCACGCAGGCGTTGCGCGTTTAAGGGGGGGTGTTTCTCTTTTTTAGACCTGACCTTATAGACATAAGATTCTTGAATTTTTTTGTAATGAGCCCCCAACTCTTCTCCAAATAGTTCCTCAAGAGGCAGGTTGAACAGCGTCGTGTATCGCAGTGCGACTTTTGTAGACGGGATGCACAATCCTTCCTCGTATATCTGAATCATGTCTCGTGTTATTCCTAGAGCATCCCCCATTTCTTTCGCTGTATATCCGCTTTGCTCTGTTATTTTTCTTAGTTGGGCCCCAATTAGTTCTTTCTTTCTTTTTGGTAAGGAAGGTTTCATAAAAAAAGGTCTCGTGTTCTCTTTTAAATCTTTCTTTTTTGTCTTCGAAACCTTTTTATAGTCTTTATGCCGGTTTGGTCTTATGAGTTTAACTGATATCGCTGCAAGATACACTGCAGTGCTAGAGGCTCAAGAAGACTTATCTCGATTACAAAGAGAGTTAGATGTACGTACTGCGAAGATTGCTCCCGATGTCGTGGCGCATTTTGATAGGTTTGTGCAAAAAACACTTCTTCCTTTGATGTCCCAGGGTTGTTCGGTAACGGGGTCTCATTCAGCGCGTTACGATGCTTTTTTGAAAGGGTATGTTCTACAAATGGGCTTTCTTGCGCTTCCTAAAGATAAAGGTGCCGTCGTTTTACCTCTTGAAGCGTTAGATACCGCAGTGAAAGACTATCGAACGCGTTGTTCGTGGGTATCTCGCGTTCAACCTTATTTTTAGCGTGTCGTGCTCGTGTCTTTTCTATTTGCTTACGTAGCCTTATAAACTGGATTTGCTTTTTTTAGGTCATGGTTGTGGTAGGCATTGAGTGTACGGCGCATACGTTTGGCGTGGGTGTTGTGCATAACGGTACGATTCTTGCGAATGTGCGAGATATGTACAAACCGATACAAGGTGGCATTGTTCCTATGGAAAGTGCGGCGCATCATCGGGCAGTTGCTGAATCACTATGGATTCAGGCTCTTGAAACGGCGGGCGTGTCTGATTCGGATATTGAAGTGATTGCTGTTTCTCGTGCCCCTGGGCTCGCGCCTTGTTTACTTGCAGGATTAGAGTTCGCTCAGAGAAAGGCGCGTTTATTTGGAGTTCCTTTAGTGCCGGTAAACCATTGTCTCGCGCATCTTGAAATTGGGCAACATGAAGGGGCACGGGATCCTGTGTTGTTATACGCTTCTGGAGCAAACACGCAGATTATTGCGTTCGTTGCAGGAAAGTATCGTGTGTTCGGAGAGACGTTGGACATGGGTGTGGGAAACTTTATCGACAGTTTTGCACGTCAATGTGGCATTCCATTTCCCGGCGGTCCGGTTATTGAACAGAAGGCCAAAGGAGGACACTACATTGATTTGCCTTACACTATCAAGGGAATGGATGTTAGCTTTTCGGGGTTGTATACAAAACTTGTGCAACTCTATAAGCAAGGGATGCCTCTTGCGGATTTGGCGTTTTCGTTACAAGAAACGGTGTTTGCGATGCTTATCGAAGCGGCTGAGCGGGCGCTTGCTCATACTGAAAAAAAAGAACTGGTTCTTGGGGGAGGGGTTGCGTGCAATGCTCGATTGCAGGGAATGGCGCGCGTCATGTGTGAAGAACGGGGAGCTCGGTTGTTTTGTCCCGCGAAGGAATTTCTTGTGGATAATGGGGCGATGATTGCGTTTACGGGTGAACTCATGTTTCGTGCAGGCGTACGAGAGAACGCAGATGATGTGGACATTAAACCCCGTGAACGAACCGATGATGTTTATGTTCTATGGAGAAAATAATTTTTACGTGGTTGTGTCTTACGAAGGAAAATGCCTCATTATTGGTGAGGCGCGAAGCGCCGAACGCGCTCGGCATCATGCTTCTTGACGTCAGTAAAAGGGCGCATAAGGGTGATTAAAAGAACGTATCTTTTTTGAGGAAGATAACACTTAAATAGGAAGATACTATATTCGTTTATGAGGTTGGTGGTTTTTTCGGTTGTTTTTCTTTTAGCTTTTTCATCGTTTGTTGTCGCTCTTAATGACAAAGATGAAGGTGTTCTTGTTGGTGCTGATGTTGAACCCTTGACGGAGAGCGGGGGATGTGTCGATACTGATGCAGGCGAAGACGTGTATGATGCGGGCCTTGTTATTCAATGGGATGATGTGTCTCAACGTGCGGATGGTTGGCTTTTCAATTGGGACAGTTGTGTCTATCCAGCCTATGAATATATCGAAGAAGCTACGTGTGTTGATGGTCACGTTAAACGTGTTACAGTGAAATGCCCCGAAGGTACCGTTTGTACACCCTTTACTCATTTCGAAAGTTCTGTGTTTGAATCATTTATTGCGACGTGGATTTCTCTTATGGTTGCAGAAGGCATGACTCCTGAAGAGGTTGCTGCCGAAATTGAGTATATTCGTGATGAATGGCAGAAGGCAGGCGCGTGTTTGCCTGTCGAGGGCGAGCCTGAAACGCCCATCATTCGCATACCCGGTTTTAGCATTGTTGATATTTTACATGGGACTCGATTTAATACGGGATCGATTCCTTTTTTCCCTCGTGATAATTTTGATGGGGCTAGAACACGAGTCACAGTTGAAGGCGAAGAGAACTCGCGTATTGTTAAGGTAAATCATGGAGTGCTCTCCGTTTCTGAAGATGATGGTTCATCTGTTGAGAATACGATTCGTGTTAAGAAGAAAGCTGCAGAACGTCTTTCTAATGCAGGAACGACGGAGGGAATTACTCAAGAGTTTGCTACCTCTTTTAAAAAAGGAGATGTAACATTCACAGGTCGTTCGTTGCAGGTTAAGGCGATGGGCTTTGCTCATAAGATTTACGGATTGTTTCATTAATTTTTTTCAAAACATTTATAAACCTCTCTTTCAGTTTGTTTTTAACCAATGACATCGTTGGATGGAGGCCAGACATGGACTTCTACAAAATAATCGAAATAGCAAGAAAAACCGGAAAAGTTGACAAGGGAAGTAACGAAGTTACGAAAGCGATAGAGCGTGGCGTTGCTAAACTTGTTTTGTATGCGGTCGATGTGAATCCTAAGGAGATTGTTGCGCATCTTCCTGCGTTGTGTAAAGAAAAAAATATTCCGTGTCATGAGGTTGATTCTAAGCAGAAGCTTGGACTGGCTATCGGATTACCTGTTTCTACGGCTGCTGTTGCAGTTATCGATGCAGGTGAATCAGATAAGGAGATTGCCTCTCTGAAGAAGGCAAAGTAATTCTATGGGTTCGAAGCCACAACGTATTAAAGATGCCAAACCTGTTCAGTCGCAGGGCACTACTAAGAGTCGATTCTCCGATGAGGGGCCCGTGCCTGCTCGTGTTGAAGCCTTTCTAGGTCGTACGGGTGCCCGTGGCGAAGTTACGCAAGTACAAGCTATGATTCTTGAGGGGCGTAACCGAGGTCGTTCTATGCGTCGCAACGTCAAGGGTCCGGTCCGCATTGGCGATTTGCTTATCCTGCGCGAGACTGAAATTGAAGCGCGCAAGATTCGTCGTAACATTACCAAGGGGGCACAGAGTTAAGATGGCTCGTTCGGGTTACAAGGCAGATCAGCTGTTTCGCAGTGAACCTCGTGCGTCCGTGAGTCCTTCCTTGAGGAATACTTCTCATGATAACGCCTTTATTGAAGGTGTGCGTGCATTGTTTGATAATCCTGCTCTGCAATTAGAGGATACCCTATTTGGTCGAAGCACCATTACTATTGGTACGCCTAAATCAGATTATGTGATTACCAGTAGAGAACTTCATCTTCAAGGAATGGGTTATCGTGTCTCTGCAGAGGCGTTTCATGAATTTAGCCGTTCCCTTAGATTGCGACCAAGCGACCTTGTTTATGATGATAACAAAGGGCTTGCAGGGTTTACTATTCCTCGCGGGGCTTACGGGGAATCTTGCTAATGGCTCTTGCACGCTGTGTTTTCTGCGGTAAGGACTATGAAGACTATACGGGTACGTATTTGATTACAAATGATGGGCTCATGCATTATTATTGTTCGTTGAAGTGTCGTAAGAATCATTTGAAATTGGGTCGTGATAAACGAAAGCTGAAGTGGACTGCTGCGTTTTATGATTCCCGTGAGAAGCGGTATGCGGCCGAGAAGAAAGCTGCCGATAAGATTGCGCAGGCGTCTGCTCCGCTTGATGCGGTGCACGCAAAAAAGGCGAAAAAAGCTTCTAAGTAAGATTCGTTTAGTCTTTTTGATTCCTTATTGTTTGTCGTCGATAAATCACTTTTTTTAAGGTAAAGGTTTATAAAGGTCTTTTGGCTTTTTAGCGTATAATTTTAGGGAAAATGACCGACCAGAAAAAATACGAAGCGAGTAATATCAAGGTTCTTGAAGGGCTTGAAGGTGTTCGCTTGCGTCCTGCAATGTACATTGGTAGCACGGGCAAACAAGGGTTGCACCATTTAGTTTATGAGATTGTTGATAACTCGGTTGATGAGGCCATGGGCGGTTATTGCGATACTATTGTTGTTTCATTGAACAAAGACGGAAGTGTTACGGTAACTGATAATGGGCGAGGTATTCCGGTCGACCCTCATCCCGTGTATAAGGTGCCTGCGCTTGAAGTTGTGGTTACTAAATTGCATGCGGGAGGTAAGTTCGATAAGGATAGCTACAAAGTTTCAGGAGGGTTACATGGAGTTGGTATCTCGGTTGTTGCGGCACTTTCTAAGCTCATGCGTGTTACGGTCAAGAAAGCGGGAAAAATTCATCAACAAGAATATAAAATTGGCAAGCCCTTACACCCTGTCAAAGTTATTGGGGAATGTACTAAAGACGATCACGGAACCGAAGTTGTATTCTATCCTGACGATAGCATTTTTTCTACAACGACGTTCGACTATAAGGTGCTTGAGACGCGTTTTCGAGAGATTGCATTCCTTAACAAAGGGCTCACTATTGTTTTGAAAGATGTTCCCTCTCAAAAACAAGAGAAGTTCTTTTATGAAGGCGGACTCATAGAGTTTGTAAAGTGGATTAACGAAACGAAAGAACCGTTACACAAGCCAGTATATTTTGTTAAAGAGGAGGATAAAATCGTGGCGGAATGTTCTATTCAGTATAATAACGGCTATCAGGAGAATATCATGAGCTTCGTTAACACTATTAATACGGTTGAGGGGGGAACGCACGTTGCAGGGTTTAGAACGGCTCTTACGCGAGCGATTAACGAATACGGTAAGAAAAATAAACTTTTCAAGGACGAGGGTGTTTCAGGCGATGATGTTCGCGAAGGTTTGACTGCGATTGTTTCGGTTAAAGTGCCCGAACCACAATTTGAAGGGCAAACAAAAACGAAGTTGGGTAATACTGAAGTTAAGGGCATTGTTGAGAAGATTGCGTTTGCGTCTATTTCTGAGTTCTTTGAAGAAAATCCTG
>ERZ1292629.4292-Hain-H43-01um-R1-4292-length-10504-cov-5_pt1 | contig 10504 bp, 18 predicted proteins | sample MGYA00564399_ERZ1292629 | MGnify/ENA primary metagenome ERZ1292629 (study PRJEB36523, sample SAMEA6512636) | groundwater metagenome | collected 2019-01-08 | study: AquaDiva: Metagenomics assemblies of 32 groundwater samples
GCTGGTGATCTCCGCCACAATCATCGCTGATCTCCAAAGAGATGGTCCGCCACCGGGCGGCCATCATCGAGTGGTGGCACCGTCTGTGCGCGATATTCCTGCTCGCCCCAGCGCGCCTCTTCCCAGGCTGGCGCCGTTGCCCAACAGATCTGTCGTGCGTAGCCCGGCCACTCGTTCCGCTCGATGCAATGCCGCCACAGGGTCATCGCGTATTGCACTTTGCGCTCGGCCAAGGCCAACGCGTCGGGAGCCAGTCCGATCACGGAGAGCGCGTAGGGCGGAAAATTCTCCTGCACCACGAAGCGAAACATCGCCTCGATCCCGGTCAATGCTTTCAGCCCGCGCAGGTAGAACGCCGCCTGTACGTCATGGCCGGCACCGAACAGGGCGCGCGTCCAGACGTCCGGATTCGCCGAGGCGCCCGTGCTCTTGTAGTCGTCGATCATCCGATGGCCGTCATGGAGCCAGTCGAGCCGTGCCCGGCACCAGAGGCCGTTCTCCTGCCAGACGAGCGTCTGCTCAGGCTTGCCGTTCGCCAGCGGGCGTGGCGGGTCTTCGTTCACGTCGAGCTGCTGGCCCGCGGCGAGCGCCATGCCCTGGACGTCACCCCAGCGGTCGGCGAGCAACGGGATCTTCCCGTCGCGCCGTGCGTCGTCGCGCGCCTCCTTGGCAAGTTTTGTCCGCCAGTCCGGCGCTTGAATGATCGTGAAGCCGGACTCCCCTTCGAGCAGATAGGCATGGGCCGCCGTCCCGAGATCAAACCGCTCATCGTCTTGCCGCTCGTACGCCGGGTTCAACCGAGGATGCGCAAACCAGGCATGCCAGGCCGACTGATTGAGCAGGATGTGGGCGATCGACGCCGACAGCGAGGGCGCGGGACCAACCGAGTCGCGATGGTACTCGGCGGCACCGATTTGATAAATGCCTGGCACGTCGATCATTCGCGCCCCTCTTTCAGAAAGACCAACCGACGATAGGCCGCCGCGTCGATCTCGTCCAGCGCGCACCGCAGGCGCGTGATCTCCTCGCCGAGCATGGTGCGGCGGACGCGATCGCGATGCATCCGAGCGCAGAGCCGCCGTTCTTCCTGTTCGAGGGCATAGAGCCGTTCGGCGGGTGTCTGAGCGCCGATGCGGGCGATCCGGCGACCATGGAGACGCATCACTCCTCGGCTGTTTTGAGCGCGGATTCGGCGTGCGCCGCCCGCTCTGCCGCCCACCACGCGGAGACGAAGACGATGCCAATCGAGAGGAGGACACTCGTCACACTCGCCGCGATGAATGGATACGGGTTGAAGGGCCGCGCCGTCCGCCTCGGCGGGTCCAGCACGTCGAACGTCGTCCGGGTGTCGATGCGCCGCATCAGGGCCACCTCAAATTCGATCAGCATCGCGCGAGTGTGTGGCCGCCTCAGCAACGCCCGGCGCTCGCCCATGAAGCGCTGCGTCTCGTCACTCTCGCGCTTGCGGAGCATGATCAATGCGTCGTGGAGCACGCGCTCGGCGGCTGGCCCATTCGCGGCCCACGCCCGGACCTCCACGAGCTGCCCGTCGGTTCTCCGCGATTCCGCCATGAGTCGCCGGATGCCGACAGCCCCCACGTGATCGGCAAAGGTTCGGCTGTTGAGCACCGCGACCCAACGTGCAGGTACGGGGCTCTCAACGCGGAGGAGCATGCGCGCCTCATCCTCGCCAGGGAGCAGGACGATGAACGCCGCGGTGAACGCCAGCGCGAGGCCAGGCACGACCGTCAGGACGCGCCAGCGCGAGCGCAGCAGCAGGATCGCGTCGTAGACACTCATGGCGCCACCCTCATTTCAGTCCAGTCCCGCCATGAGCGCCTTCGGGACCTTGCCGTCCTTGTAGGCCAACGCCACGTTGTCGTGCGTCATCTCGTAGATGGTCTTCCCGCCCGGCAGGAGGATGTGCGCGTAGAACTCCTCTTCGAAGGTCGTGATCCCGGTTTCGACCATTTCGAGTTTCATCTTGACCGACCACGCCAGCGCCCGGAAACGCGCCCGGCATTCTTGGTCCCAGATCTGAAACCGCTTCTCGGGATTCCGAATGGACCCGCGACCGTCCTTGAGATACTGCTTGTCGTCGCGGTTCGGAATCGGCAGGAAGAACTTTACGAAACGATCCTTCATCTGGAACTGGATCGCGAACTTCCCGTGTCCCTCCGCCTGGGCGAAGGCTTGGCCGCCGTAGCGCATGATCGTTGCCCGGATCTCGCCGATGGAGCGGTCGGTCGAAACAGTGGTCTGGGCTGCGAACCGCTGGCTCATCGCCCCATCTCGCACCACCGGCACCGCGTCTCCGCCTGCGTGCTACCGATCGTCATGGGGCGATTGTCCGAAGTAAGTCGCGCACCTCGGGGCACTCGTAGACCACGTACTCGCCGCCAACGCTGCTCAGCATCATCGCCGTCGCCGTGCCAACGAGCACGCCAACGAGCGCGCCGAGGAGGATCATCCAGACCGCTCGATAGTGGCCAACTTGGATCAGCCAGTTGATGGAGAACCAACTGAGGAGCACGACCGCTCCGACGCCGAACACGATCACGGAGACCAACCAGATGAGGAGGTCCAGGAGGAAGCGCAGCGGGCGGCTCATCCCCGGAGCGCCTTGGCCATCATCTCAGCCCGACGCGCGCGGCAATGGTGGCACCGGATCGACGTGACGCGCTTGAGTCGCCCACACCCGCAGCGGTTCATCTCGCGAAAGAACTTCGGGAGATTCTGATAGCCCCTCCATTGCATCTCTGGCTCACCGACGCGACTCATCAGCGATCAAACGACAGTTCCCTGAAACGTTCCGCGGGCGGTTGGTCGGCGAGTGCGCGAATTGCACATCGAACAATACACGAGATCGACGACAGTCCGCTCCAACCCGAGCGGAGTCGGCTGACATGTTCCATCATCAGAAAATCCCGCTCCTTTTTATACAGACTGATGCTCGTGATGAAATAGCGTTGGCCCACGGGAATCACTGGCAGGGGTCGAGGCTGTTCGGCCGCATGGGTATGGGCGAGCGCCGTGATGACCACATGATTGTTCACGAGGAAATGCCCAGGCGGCAGTCGCAGTCTCATGACGCACGAAGGGAACTGGTAGCCGGGGCGATAAGAACACGCGCGATCACGCCCGCACCGCCTGGCGAAGCAATTGTTCGAGCCAGTCGATCCGCGTGATCAGGCGAGGAATCGAGACGACGAGCGCGGCGGTCGTAAGATCATCCGGAGCTTCCTCCCATTCGGTGTACAGCCGTCGGATGCGGTCGATCTCGTCACGCGAGGGCGCGGAGGATGACAGGTCGGTCATGTCATGTGCACGTGACCGTGCAGTTGCTCCCGTAGCAGCACGTCGTGCAGATCATCACGCGCCCGTCGGGCCCGATGTAGGTGATCGTCGAGCACGCCGCCTGCACCTCGCCGGCCCACGCGAGCAGGGCCACCGCGACCGCGATCACGCCAATCCACTTGCGCATGGCTGTCCTCCTTCTCTCGTCATGTTTGGCGCCGGGCTTTCGTTGGCAGGAGTCCGTCGAATCCCAGACGACGCAGCCAATAGGCCCGCTGGCGACAAGGATCGCTGCAATAGATGCGGTCAGCGTAGTAGGCGTCGAACGTCCGCCCACAGCCTCGATATTGGCAGGTCGTAGAGATCGGAGTCTTCAGCTTCGGGCGCCCCCGCTTCACGGACCACATAATCGCCCCTGAGACGGGTATTGTCAAGTATTATTCGCCCGGCCCCCGCCTCCATCCAGCACGGCAGCGTGGCTCTACTCGGCTCCGCACTCCTCCCGCGAGCCCCCCGCCGCCAGGCACGCTCCCCGCAGCGCCCGAATTATCGCCGCCCAGTCTGTCCAATAGATGACGGTCACGAGATCGTTGACCTCACGCTCGACCGGATCGGTCTTCGCGGGGCAGGCCACGGGCGCGCGCGTACTGAACGAGTAGCAGCTAGGGGCGGCGCGCAGCGTCGGGATCGTCACCGGGGAGCGGAGTGGCCCCACCGCCGGCGCGCACGCGGAGACCGCCAGCGCCACCATCAGGACGGCCAGCGGCCTCAGCTTGCCACGCCAGGGCCGCCAGCGCGGCCTCGTTGCCCGGCTTGGCGGCCTCCGCCAGCACGCGGGCGCGAAAGTCCTGGCGCTCGGTGAAATGCCGGAGCAGCGCCACGAGCACCTGGGCCAGGATCGCACCGAGCACCCCGCCCAAGCGCTAGGCGACCTTGCTCACGCCGGCGCGGAGCGCGGCCAAGCCCAAAGCCTCTAGGATGACCTGCATATTCAGCGCGGGCTTGTGGCCGAACGCCCACCCCAGGATTTCGTACAGGATCATCCCGACAGCCACCAAGTACGTTCGATAGCCACTCAGCCACTTCATGTGCTCTCCTTTTCTGCTACCCCATCACAGCGACCAGGCCACGACGGGCGCGAAGAAATTCAGCACTCGGGCGGTGACACAACTGCCGGCCACCCACACGAACCATCTGAGATACAGCGGTAAGAGGATCAAGGCGACGAGGACGAGCAGCACAATCCAGGCCCAGCGCGGCAGATGCGGGCGCGTCATTCACGCCGGCGCCGATACCAGGGCCGACAGATCGCGTCCACACTCAGCACGAGGAGCAAGAGGAGAATGCCCAGACCACCCAAGAGAAGTGCTGGCAGGTCGCGAAATCTCGAGGAGGTCATGGCAGCCGTCGGCATTCGTAGACGACCGGCCGGGCCGCTCCGAATTCGACCATCAACAGTTTCACGACCGCCTCCATCGTCTCATTATCACAGCGCAAGCATCCGTACGTGGGCCGCAGGGTTGAGTCAGGCCCAAGATCGCCGCCATGCAGCCCGAGGCCCCGCCGACCCTCTTCCCAGCCTCGCAGGGCTTCTCCCGAGATCGGCAGCAGGCGCACGAAGAAGGGACCATACGAGCGCCAGGGCTGTTTGTTCGGCTCCACGGCGGTGATCTTCGATTGCCCAAAGGGGTGATCTCCGAACAGATGCACGGGATCATCGTCCGCCGTGCCGTGGCGCTGTTCCTCCGTGTCGTCCGCTTCGCCGCGGCAGCGATGTGGTCCTGACAAGATAGAACCATCATCGCCTATGACGGACAACCGTCCATCCGTTTCTCGGTCTAATGGAAGCTCCGCTAGAAGCCTCATATAGCCACCAGAAGCGCATGGGCCGTTCGCCGAATCCACCATCTTCTACGCTTTCTAGCGCGTCTACATTGCAGACATTCTCGTTGGCCGCGACTATTACGGGCATCATAAGGATGCCCAAGTGAACACGATATTTTGGCCTTATTAAGATCAGAAGCACTGAGAGCTCGTGGCCTGATAGTGTCACCACTGCGCCATATCCGAATGATCTCGGCGATTTTTCTTCGGCGACGAAGCCCCATGAACGGGTAGACGGTCAGCATCCATTGCACCGCCAACGATCCAGATACGCGCGTCTGGTATATCGGTTTGTAGCCTTGTGGAGTCGCATGTGGTCCTTGACATTGCTTGCCCCACATATTCGCTATCCACCAGATGACGTCTTCGTCCGTCATTTTGATCTGTATGATTGGACTTGGCGTAATGCTGTCGCGGTTCATGACTAAGGAGGTAAAGCAGCCCTCACCTTCAAGGAGGCCAGCAAGCTTGGCGATATCAACACACGTGAAGCGCCCTTCCGCTTCGCGATCGAGAGGCAATTCAGCGAGTAGGCGCACGGGGAGTCCGTCGCAGGAGTTCCTTCAGATCCTCCTTCACTTCTTTCACGTCCTGCTCGGTGCGCTTCGTCCGCTCCTCGATGACGCCGATTTTCTCCCGGCTCCCGGCCGCGCTCTCGCGGTCCTTCTTCTGTTCCTCCTTCACGGCTCCGAGATCGGCCGCCAACATCCGTACCCAGCCGCCCCCTACGAGCAGAAGGACGGACAGCAGACTCCCCGCCAGCCACTTCCAGGTCACGCTGTTCGTGCTCATCGGCTGCGGGCTCGCTCGGCCTGGATGCGTGTCGCGCGGTCGCTTTCCGCGCTCACGATAGCGACGGCGCGCAGCATGGCGCGATCGAGCTCACCCGTCACTCGCCCGGCGGTGTTGATCATTGTCGCAATGCTCCTGAAGCGCGGGGAGGCGAGAAATTCGGCGGCCCGCGGGCTCGTGAGCAGTCTGGCCAAGGGGATCGGCGCGAACAGCATCCCGCCCACCGCGCCCACGACCGCGCCGGGTCCGCCAGCGACGAACCCGCCGAGGGCCGACGGCCCGGCGCTGAACAGGGCATTGATCGTCACCCCCTGCGGCGTGATCGACGTCCCCCCCACGACGCCCGCGCGCTCGCCGAGCCGTACCGCTTTCGCGACCGTGAGAATATTGTCGAGCGCCTTCTGTTCCGCCGGCGCGAGCAATTCATCCAGCGTCTCGCGCCCGATCTTGTCGATCGCGTGCTGAAGCGTCAGACCGCTGATCGGCTCAGTGACCATCCCTTTCGCGCTCCGGTCGATGGAGCGTTCAAACATCCCTTCGAGGATGTGGCGTCGCACCAGATTCCAGGTATCGAGCGCATCCGGCGTCGGGGCGACCTGGCCCATGCGCGGCGAGCCGAGAATCGCCTCCCGCGCCTCACGGATCGCCGTCGGCCCTCCCTTCGCCTGTAAGAGGCTCACGATGTTCTCCGGCGCCGCATCCATCACGCGCGCCACAGCGCTGTCTTTATAGAGATCCCGGGCTTGCGCACCGAACTGCCGGACCCGGCGAAAGACCTCGCCGAGGCCCGGCACCTCAGCACTCGCCGCCGCGAGTTCCATCGCGTCCAGCGACGCCGCATAGAATCGTTCCTGCTGACCCCGCGAGAGTCCGGTGAAGAGCTCGCTCGATTGAATGCCTTCGCCGAAGGCGCGGCGCCATTCGTCGACCTTTTGCCATGGCGCCGTCTCCCCGGCTTTGAGGATGTCATCGGCGAGGCGATTCAGTTTCGTATTGACCAATGTTTTGCTGAGCTCGCCCCGACGCTCAAGTTGGAGCTTGACTTCGGTCGCGGCGCGCTTCAGTGGCGCGAGATTGACCGGCAGATCAGTTGCGGCCCCGCGCAGATCCTGCCAGAGATAGTCTTCCACGCCTTTCACGCGGTCGGCCTGCAGCTTGATCGCGTCGCGCGCTGTTTCACCAGCCGCGACTTCCGACTCGGCACCCCGAGCACGCAGCTTGCCGAGGAAGGTATCGCGGGCAGTCAGCACTTGGCCCGCTTGGCGCTCGACCGTCTCGCTGAGCACCATGCCGCCGAGGGGGGTCTGTTGCACGCCTTTCTCGAGGACGCCCGGCAACCGCGAGCCCGCGATGTCCGTCACCTTCGGTTCGACGCCAGTTTCACGGAAGGCTTCAAGCGTTCTCTGGGCTTCCGGCGTTGCGCGTAGCCCTGGCAATTTCCCGGCGGCCCTCATCACGCCGAGTCCAGTGAGATCGAGCAGGAAGGTGAGGCCGAACGTCTTCGCCAGATCGAACAGTGATGGCCGCTCTACTTCAGCCTTGCCCAACCAACGGAGAATGTCTGGCGTGATGGCTTCCCCGACGGTCGCGCCGGCGGCGGACCCTGTGGCTTTTCCCACGACCCCACCAGGCACGAACGACCCTGCGGTGGAGAGCACGAGAGGAATCAACGACTGGCCTTCGACGCTTGGCTGCGGTCCCATTTCGGTGCCCCGAAACATCTGCGCGGCGAGTTCAGGATCGGCGACGGTCAGCCCACGTGGACCACGAATCAGCCCTCGTCGCACCGCCTCATCAAGCAAGTCACGACGCTCGGGATCGAGGATGCCGCGGCGCGCGGCTTCTGACAGCAATTCGAGCCGATCCTCGGCCATGCTTTATGGCGACCCGCGGAGACGGCGCAACAGCTCCTCATTGGAGAGCGACCGAATGTCTTGCGTCCCGGCCGGTTGACCCTTGCCCGGCGTCTTCTCCGGTGCAATCGTCTTGAACAAATTGCGCAGATCGGCGATCTTGGCCTCTGCGACGGATCTCTTATCCCACAGGTTAGGAATGAGCGCCAAGCCGCGCTGGACGTCGCCTTCCGCCAGGGTGCCCTTCTCGCCGAGGGCGCGGATGACCATGGAGAGCGTGCCGCGTTTGCTTTCAAGCAGTACGGCATTGTCATCCGTCTGCATCCTTGCGCCCCACTCATTCGCGACGATCTGCCAGTTCCGTGACAGGAAGCCCGTCGCCGTATTGACCTTTTTCGAGTATTTCTCGATGTCATTCACGATCGCTAGCGCGGCCTCGAAGGTCGCATGACGCTCTCGGAAGGCCGGCGATTGCGGAACGATCCCTTCCGCCTGTCGACGCGTGGTCCCCTGTGGGAGTCTGAAGGCTTCTAAATCTTCGCGGGACAGTGGCAAATCACGGCCGATGTCCGCCAAGCCTGTGGCCGTCTTCTTGGCCTTGCTGACCGCGTCGTCGATCGCCTCTGTCCGCTGAAGCTCGCTCGCTTTCGTGATCTCAGTGGCCGTCGGATGCCGGGCGTCCTTCGCCATGCCCTCGCGCTGGAGAATGTCGCGGAGATCCTGCGAGAGATCCGGCAGGGCCATCTCCTGCTCGGCTTGTTTGGTCGCTCGTACCACGGCGCGTGTCTCCGCAACCTTCGCCTTCACGCCTGGCACCTCGAACCCGGCGTCGCCGAGCGCCTCCTTGATCCGCGGCTGCACCTTGCTGAAGACCTCGCCGAGACCCCGCAGGAGATTCAGTTCCGGATTGGTGCCCTTCGGATCACCGGGATTGGCCGCTTCGACGGCCGCCTCAAGGATCGAGAGCGGGATCGGTCGGTCGGTATATTGATCGCCGACGGCGTTTTTCACGACTTGCATGCGCGCGAAGAGATCATTCGTGGCCTGCGGGATGGAGAGTACCTCCGCCTTCGCAACAGCCTCTGTGCCTTTGCCCGCATGGAACAGCAACGCCCCTTCCTGCATCAAGGCCGGCGCCATGGATTCGGGCAAGTAGCGCATCAACGGGCCGATCATGCGGCCGACATCGGGTTGCTGGAGGATGCCATGCACGATCGTGGCTATCCGTTCACCACCCCGCACTCGCGCCTCCTGCACCATCGCATTCATCGCTTTGGCGCGCTGACCTTGATCGGGAATGGTAATCAATCGACTCGCGAGATTCGAGGCGTCAGTCAAAAAGATGCGCCCCTCGGTCAGTTCCTGATGGCGAATGGCCCTCGCTTCCCGTACTTGTTCCAAACCGAAGCGCCCACGTTCTAATCCGAGTCGTTCCTCTTCGACCTTGGTTGTGCGCTCCTCTGTGCGCTGGGCGCGTTCTTCGCGCCGCTGTGCGAAGGCTTCACTCGCAGCGAGCCGCCGTTCCGTCCGCAACGCATCAACGGCCGTCCCTCGTCTGCCTTGCAGGATCTGCGTGGCATCTTGGACGCCAGCGGCAAGGCGGTCAATCCACTGCCATTGATTCAACGTCAGGCCGAGAAACTTCTGCTCAGGCAGAGCGGCATCGGCGGCGGTTAGAAATGGATTCGGGAGACCGGGCGTGATGGGCGACACGCCGAGCGTGAAGTCGCCCCCTTGGATCGGTAGAGCTTCTCCTGCTCCACTCGGCAAGGGAAGGCTGGCTGCGTCTGGAAGGCTCGAAACGCTGGTTATATCTGGAGCGCTCGAGTCCTCGAAATGGAACGGCATCAGGCCACCCGCGCCGCGAGCTGCGCGGCAAACCGATCAACTTTCCGGTCCACCGCCCTGACGGCGGCATGGAGGAGGCCCGTGTAATCGAGTAAATTAATGTGCAGGGCGTCCTCGCGGATTTCCTCCGGCGACAGTTCGAGGATCGGGCCGATGTGCGGCGCCCGGTCGCGGTCATTCTCCCAGCGATAGCGGTAGCGGACTACAGGCGTTGCCTTCAGTTTCATCAAGGCCTTGTCGTATTCGTCCGGATCGAGCGGCAGGATGCCCTTCTTGAAGCGGGCCGACGACCTCACTAGGCCAATGACCATGTTGATGTAGTCAAGGGCGCCAGGCGTAGAGCTCGTGTTTGATACCTGCCTGGTCCTAGCCATGCGGTCAGCCCCAAGGTTGCTCAGGAGTCCTTCGGCGCCCTGCATGGCCTGTCCCGCCGTTACCGAGGAAAAGACCGGACTCATGCCCTGACCCTGACCCTGGGTGAGCGGAAGCCCCACGCCTGCCCGTCCGGTCAACGCGAGCCGATTCTCGATCCCCCGCTGGCGCAACCCCTCCTGAAACTGCCGGACAGCCTCGGTGAACTGCTGCCCCGATTGGCCGACGTCGAGCTCGGCTCGGGCCTTCGCCGCCCCGAGACTCGAGGCCAACTCTCGGCCCTGGCGCAGCAGCTCCCCGCCGATCGGCGTGTCGGTGACGCGCATCCCCCGCGAGGTCGCCAGCTCCTCGCCGAAGGTGCGCAGGCCCGCCTGGGCCTCTTCGCCGGCGCGCCCGAACACTTCTTCGATCCGCTCCCGCTGACCTGGCAACAGGGGCGGCTGTTCCCCGCGCAGGAT
>ERZ1292629.381-Hain-H43-01um-R1-381-length-47054-cov-42_pt1 | contig 10500 bp, 16 predicted proteins | sample MGYA00564399_ERZ1292629 | MGnify/ENA primary metagenome ERZ1292629 (study PRJEB36523, sample SAMEA6512636) | groundwater metagenome | collected 2019-01-08 | study: AquaDiva: Metagenomics assemblies of 32 groundwater samples
GGGCGGGGGCGAGGGCGTGGGCGGGGGCGGGGGCGGGGGCGAGGGCGTGGGCGGGGGCGAGGGCGGGGGCGAGGGCGTGGGCGGGGGCGAGGGCGTAACCGAAAACCAAAACGGAGGAGCAACTATGGAAAACGAGCGCGAGAACGAAGTGCAGCTGGGCGCCGTGATGGTTGGCGTTCCGGAGCGAGCTCGGCTGATGGTGACCTACGCCGGGCAGCAGGGCGACCTCCCCGAGACCGTCGACCCCAATATGAGCGATGCGGACATCAAGCAGATCGCCACGGAGGCCCTGCGCACGGGCCACATCGTCGGGATCACTGCGGTGGAAGCGAACCTCGATGACTTCGTCGTGGAGAGGTTCAAGGCCACCGACGAGTTGCCGGCGAGGTGTTGCCTTCGGCCAAAGACGCCGTTCGGGAGGTGACGGCGTGAAGACCGCGAAGCTCGCCAGCATCGACCCGCTCGCCATCGGCACCACCATCCAGGTGGGCGGGGCGATCTACACCGATGCCGATCATCTCTACCTATGCATGATGCCGGATGAGCCGTTCGCCGGCCGCCCTCATCGCGCAGACTGCGCAGCGATTCCTCACCTCGGGGGTAAAGCAGAGTTGGCAATTGACCCCTAGCTCGATCGTCAGAATCGCGGAAGGACCGACGATGACCAAGCGCATCACCGGAACTCGCGAGTGGGCGACCTCAACCGTGAACTGCTGCAACGGATGTTCGCACGGTTGCTGGTACTGCTATGCGCATTCAATGGCTGCTCGATTCGGCCGACTGCCCGAGGGCGGATGGACCGTCGAGCGGCCGTACCCGCGCAAGGTCGGAAATCGGCGCGGGCGAGTCATGTTTCCCTCGACGCACGACATCACGCCGGCCACGCTGGATTCTTGCCTTGCGGCCCTGCGCTCGCTGCTCGCTGCAGGCAACGAGGTGCTGGTAGTCAGCAAGCCTCACCTGGACTGCGTCGCTCGCCTCTGTATGGACTTCGTCGGATCATGGCGCGAGCGCGTGATGTTCCGTTTCACGATCGGATCGCTCGACGACGCCGTGTTGCGGTTCTGGGAGCCGGGAGCGCCGGGCTCCGACGAACGCCTGGCCTGCCTGGTCGCGGCGAGCTCGGCCGGAATTGCCACCAGCGTCAGCGCGGAACCCATGCTCGATACCGACCCTGCCGCGATCATCGACGAGGTTAGTCCCTACGTCACCGATTTGATCTGGCTCGGCCGCGCGAATCAGCTCGCCGCTAGACTAGCCGTGAACCATGCGCCGCCTAACGTGGTAGAGGCGGGCCGGCAGCTCATGGCCGCGCAGAGCGATGACTGGTGCCGCGACCTCTACAAGAGGTGGAATGCGCATCCGAAGGTTCGGTTCAAGGATTCTATTCGGCGCATCGTCGGCGAGCCGGACTACGTGGAGGTGGCGTGATGCGCGCCCTCCTCTCCCACGACGACCGCCCGCTGCGCGCCCTCGGTGAGTTCCGAGGCGCCTCGATCTGGCAGCAGCTCGCCGCCGCGCAGCCGCTGCAGGGCCCGCCGCCCGGCACGTGGCTGCCAGCCTACCCGCTCCGCTCCGAGGCGCAGCTGCCCGAGGGGCACTCATGCCGGTAGGCCGCCAGATGAAGCTGACCGTCCCGCTGTCGGCCCTCGTCGACACGGCGGTCGCTCTGCTACGTGCCAACGCGCCGGCCGGCGGCGCACCGTACTTCGGCTGCTTCTCTGGCGGCAAGGATTCGGTGGTCATCAAGCGCCTCGCGGAACTCGCGGGAGTTCCGGTGCAGTGGCACTACAACGTGATCATCGACGCGCCGGAGTTGATGCGCTTCATTCGCGACGTTCACCCCGACGTAGAATGGCTCTACTCCAGGCATGGGCCATTCTTCCGCCGGATACGGCAGAAGTTGATGGTGCCGACGCGGTGGCGCCGCTGGTGCTGCCGAGAATACAAGCACGTGCTGGGTCCGAAGGGATGCACCCGGTTGCTCGGGATCCGCTGTGAGGAGTCGTTCTCGCGCCTGGAGCGGTACACGCAGGACGTGATGCCTCGTCCGGCCGGCCGCCTCGAGGTCTATCCGATCCGGCTCTGGAATATGGACCACGTCTGGAGGTTCATCGACGAGCAGAAGATCCCGTACTGCAGCCTCTACGATGAGGGATTCGACCGCTTGGGCTGCGTCGGTTGCCCGCTCGCGTCGTCGGCTCATCGACGAATCGAGTTCGCTCGCTGGCCTCGGTACGAGAAGTTTTGGCGCGCCGCTTGTGAGTACGTGGTGTCCGAGCGCGAGCGACGCGGCTTGACGCCCCCCCCCCCAGATTCTCTGAAGGAGATGCGATGCGCTGGTCTTTTGACCACTGGATGACGCTGTGAACGTCGCCGCCCTCTTCGTCGACCCGCGCGGGTGCTATGCCGGGCTGCCGAACGTCGAGGTCTGGGACCAGGCCCGTGACGCCCGGCTCTACGCCGGTCCGCACCCGGTGGTGGCGCATCCGCCGTGTGCGAGGTGGTGCAGGCTCGCGGGCCTCGTGCAGGCGCGCACGGGCCTACTCAAGGGCGACGACGGCGGTTGCTTCGAGTCGGCGCTGCGGTCGGTGCGGACGTTCGGCGGCGTGCTTGAACACCCAGCCTACTCGGATGCATTCCACCACTTCGGACTGCCCATCCCCGAGGCCGGAGCGTGGCAGAAGGGCCTCTGCGGCGGCTGGAGCTGCCGGGTTGAGCAGTGGCACTACGGCCACCGGGCGAAGAAGGCGACGTGGCTCTACGCCTTCGGGGTCGACCCGCTGCCTTCGCTGAAGTGGACGCGCACGCCAGACACGGCGTCAGTCGCCTACGTCACTGACGGGGGGGGCGACGTGAAACGCAGGAAGGGCCGAGCGCTGATTTCGTGGTGCGGCAACCACACAAAGGACTGCGGGGAGCGCCCGAGGCTGGGGCACCGGGAGGCGAATTCGACGCCGCTGCCTTTTCGGGACCTGCTGCTCAACATGGCGCGGAGCGCGGGAAGGTCGAGCTGATGGGCCACGACGAGCGCGACGCCACCCCCGCCCCGTTCCGCGACGTGCTGCTCTCGATCGCCCGCTCGGCCAGACAGGAGGCGCCATGCCGATAAACCCGCTGCGCCTCGGTTCCCACCGCGACCCGTCGCCGAGCGTGCTCGCGCTGTGGTTCGAGCGCCACCCCGGCGAGCTCACGCGCTCGAGGGACATCGCCCGGTCCTACCAGAGGCCGTTGCGGGTGGTGCAGCGAGCGCTGACGGCGTTTGCAGGCGCCGGCCACATCGCACTCACCGTCGACGAGCTCCAGGGCGAGGGCTGGGCCTGGGTGAGCGACTTGTCACCCGCGCAGGTCGGCGCCCGGTATCGGCGGCGGGAGGCGATCCGAGAGGCGGCGGAGCGGCGCGGGGAGGTGCGGGCGTGAAGACAGCCCTGGGCAGCCCTGGCGCGGCGAGAGTGCTGGAAGCGGCAGAGACCCGCAGATGCTACGGGGCGAAATGCTTCTACGCGGCATGGAGGATCGGCGAGCTGTACCTGACCTGCGGCTCGGCTGGTCGCTGGTGTTGCTGCGGTCGCGACGTCGGCCGCGAGACGGCCCGTCTGCTCCTTCGCGGGTTGCTTGCATCGACCGTGTTGGCGGACCTGGAGCGGTGGGTCCAATTCGTCGCCGACCTGGATCACAACGCGGTGCCAGACGAGAAGATGGATGGTCGAGAAGCGCTGAGGCTTGTGCTCGAACGCCTGCGAGCGGTTCGGACGTGACCGCCCTCTCCACCACAGGCCAGGCGGGGCTGGTCCGCCGCAGGCGCCGAGCTCGCCGGCAGCTTCCGCAGGCCAAGTAGACAACTTATCCCTCCCGGGGGTACCCTGAGCGGCATGGGCATCCTCGATCAAATCCAGAAGGCGGCCTCTCGCATCGTCCCCAGGTTCGTCCCGCCGTCCAGCCGAATCGTTCCAGCGGTGAAGACCCCGGCCATCCCGAGCGCCGGCACCTACGGGCTCTATGCTCACACGATCCCAGACCGCGCGCCGCTGGACCTTGAACTCGGCGTCACCGGTCTGCGGCAATGGTTCGGGCGCGTCAGCGACACCGAGGAGTACGAGCTCGAGCTTCAGGGCGAGCGCGGCAAGCGCATGTTCGACGAGATGTCCCGGAGCGACCCGACCATCTCGTCCGGCTTGTGGCTGCTCGAGCAAATGATCAAGCAGACCCCTTGGACCGTGAAGCCAGTCGACGACACGCCGGAGCAAATCGAGCGAGCTGAGTTCCTGGAGTCGTGCCTCGCAGACATGTACGTCTCGTGGGACGAGACGCTGTCCGAGATCATGACGATGACCGTGTACGGGTTCTCGGTCTTCGAGCCCGTGATGAAGGTTCGCCGCGGACCGCGCCCAGGAGCCGAGAAGGATGCGAGCGGATCCGAGCGAACGCTGCCACCATCCAAGTTCAACGATGGTCGCATCGGCTGGCACAAGATCGCTCCTCGAGCCCAGGAGTACATCTTCCGCTGGCTGATCGATGACAAGGGGGAAGTGGTCGGGATCGTCCAGTGGGCGCCTCCAACCTGGCAGCAGATCGTGATCCCCTACGAGAAGTTGATCCACTTCAAGACGGTCGGCCGAAGGCACAACCCAGAAGGAAATTCGCTCCTGCGAGGCTGCTATCGCCCGTATCGCATGCTGAAAGAGATCGAAGAGAACGAAGGCATCGGCATCGAGCGCGACCTCTGCGGTGTTCCATTCGCCGAAATCGACGAAGAGATCTTGCGCCGAGCCCAGGGCGCCGGTACCGACGAATCATCGTCGTGGGCTCGCGCCATGGTCGAGACGATCAAAAAGATCGTCACGCGCGTGAAGATGGACGAGCAGGCCGGCATCGTGTTCCCACTCGCCTACGATGACAACGGGAAGAAGCTCTACGAATTCTCGCTTCTCTCAGCATCTGGGTCGAGGGTCATCGACACCACCAAGGTGATCGACCGAAAGAAGCAGGAGATAGCATCGGCGTTCCTGGCCGGCGTGCTGTTGCTGGGTCACAACTCAGTTGGAAGCTACGCCCTCTCGGAGACCTCCAAGAGCCTGCTGTTCCTCGGCGCCAACGGCATCCTCAACACGATCGAAGAGACGATGAACCGCAAGGCCATCCCGCAGCTCATGGAGGCCAACGGGTTCGAGCCATCGCCGGGCAAGATGGGGTTCCCGGCTCTCGACCATGGTGATGTCGAGCAGCCGGACATCGAGGCCCTGGGCAAGTTCATCGGCGCCCTCGCCATGGCTGGGTTCAACGTGGCCACGCCGGAGATTCAACGGTATCTGTTCGGAATCGCGAACATTCCGATCCCACAGCAGGAGGCGTGATTGCAACCCGATGAGATCCGCAAGCGCATCGCCGACGTGGAGGCGCAGAACTTCCACGCCGGCGCGAAGTGGTACCAAGAGAAAATGTTGAAGACGTTGCGCGAGGAGTTGCGCTTGGCCGAGCGCACGCCCGAGCAGAAGTTGGAGGAACTGCGCAGGAAGGATGCCTTGGTCAACGCCCAGCTGAGATCCAACCACGAGCGCATCGCCGGCAGCCCGTATCGGATGGGACCAGAACACGCGCTCATCCGAACGCGGACGCGGCTCCTCGCCGAGAAGAAAGAGACCGGCGCCGCGATCGCCGAACTGGCCCGGGCGACCTCGGTGGACGTGCCGGAACCAGAACCAGAAACTCCCCCGATCCCCCAGCCGCTCCACCGTCCCCGCCGCAAGGTCTCCCCAGACATCGCCGAGGACTGATCATCGTAGTTGACACAATCGATCAGCCCCGTGTAGCATTGATCTTGCTTCACGAAAACTTGTGCTCCCGAGGTCGCGGATCGACGGTCTTCTTGCCCGGAACCGAGCGGCCGAGGGAGCTTTCTTCGAGCGCCGCAGCACCGGAGGAACCATGCAGGAGCTGCAATCAGCCAGTCGATGCTCTGGCGAAGAGGTGCCCGCACTGCGGCGCGGACTATCCGACCATCGCTGGCGCCGTGCTGGCGGCAGTAGGAGCCGTGGCTGTGCTCGCTTTCGTCACGTGGTTTCTTTGGGTGCTGTCCTGCGGCGGTACCTGCGTGCCATGGAAGTGAGATGATCGATGCGGATCGTGTTGGCATTGGTTCTTGCTGGTTGTGGATCCACGACGAACAACTACTACTGGCCGCCCGCTGCAGACCGATCGGCGAGAGACTCTAGCGCTGGACGTGATGCTGGAGGACCCGATTCGACCCGTTCCGTCCATTCTCCAGACGAGGGACAGGTCGTGGACGGACGACAACTCGCCGTTCCAGACCTGCGGCCGGGCGAACATGCTCCCGCGTGCACGAAGAGCCGAATCCCATTGCCATGCGCCTGCGGTGCGATCAAGTGCGGTGCCTACGAGGTCTGTTCGTTCGCTGGCGCTGCAACATGCTCATGCAGCGACACCCCTGGGATCGTCGACTCGAGCGCTGCTGGCTCGCCGTGCGGGACGACTTCGGATTGCTTGGCTGACCAGATGTCCCCGTTCGTGATCGGGCACTGGAACTGCCGGGCCAAGAGTTGACCGCTTGACCGAACTGCGGCGGTTCCGTACTCTGACCGAGTGCAACCCGTTCTCGCCAAGTCCGCCACATCGCGCGCCCGCAAGGTTCACCTCGCCCACCAGGACTTCGAGAAGCAACTCAAGAGCTACCTCATCGGCGAGCTGAAGGCGCTTCGTGCGGCGGTGCCCACCGATGACCTAGCATCGGTGCTTCACGCCGCGAAGGACGCTGAGATCTTCGAGTTGATCGACGCAAAGGCCATGAAGGGCGTCTTCGTCGGCATGAACGACATGCTGGTCCGCGGAACGGCAGCAGGGGCCAAGGGCGCGGCTGACGAGGTCGGACGCGTGGCGGTGCTCGACGCGGCCAGGCCGAGGATCAGCAAGTGGCTCAAGGAGCACTCTGCCGAGCTCGTCAAGCAACTCAACGACACGTCTCGCGGGGCGGTGCGAGCGATTGTGCGCGCCGGCGTCGAGTCAGGGCGCCACCCCAAAAAGCTCGCCGAAGACGTGCGCTCGGTGATCGGTCTCACCGAGCAGCAGGCAACCGCCGTCGCTCGGCGCAGGGCCTACCTGCTCTCGGGCGATGCGCAGTGGAAGCCTGGCGAGGTCGTTGATCCGCTCGATGACCGTCCTCGCAGCTGGCCCGCGCGCACCGGCATGACACCAGAGCGAGCGAACCAACTCGCCGACAAGTACGCCGACCAACTCCTCACCCAGCGCGCCGAGAACATCGCTCGCACCGAGAGCCTCACCGCGGTCAACCACGGCCGAGTTGCGCTCTGGGATCAACTGGTCAGCGATGGGGCGATGAAAGGCCAACAGGAATGGGACGCCTCCGGGGACCGCGCCGTGTGTGAGAAGATCTGCCGCCCGATGCACGGGAAGCGTGTTCCTCTCGGCGCAGAATGGGAACTCCCAGACGGCGCGACCGTGATCGCCCCTCCAGGCCACCCGTCGTGCCGATGCGTTGTCAGATTGGTCACCGAAGATTGAGCGATTGATTCCACTTGACGCCAGTGATCTCCGCTGATATTCGTCGACTCTACGACAGGAGATCACATGGCTACCAAGAAGCCCTCGGAGAAGACGCTGGACCGTGCCGGCAAGCTGACCGAGACGAAGATCCGTTCCGCGATGGCGAAGACGACCAATGCCCAATGGCCCAAGGGCAATGCCGCGAAGGCGGCCGAGGCTCTCGGAGTCCCGCGACCGAGCCTGCTCTACCACCTACGCAAGCTCGGCATGCGTCCTCCGGCCGGCCCGCCGAAGACGATCGCCAAGAAGCCGGTGAAGGCGGTGAAGACCACGGCCAAGAAGACCGCCAAGAAGGCGCGCTGACGCATGGGCGACGCTCGGCGAAGGGGTGCCGTCAATCTGGCTGAGTTGAAGCGGCTGATCCAATCGGGACCGCCGGATCGACCAACTCTCGATCGGCCCGGCGAGCTCCTGAAGACGCTGATCGACATGTTCGAGAACTCGGCCGGCCCGCCGACACCTCGAGCCGCCGCCATGGCGGTCATGCACGTGCTCGACATGGAGCGGTGGAAGCACGAGGTCGACCGGTTCAATCAGATCAAGTCGCTCGTGGACGCGGCTGACGCTCGAGTCATCATCCCGCACTGAGAGGCTCGCGTGATCAATCCGGATGTTTCCTTGGTCCTCTGCACCGTCAGGCCTTCGCAGGCCTATGCCAATCACCCAGAGTGGGACGCGATCGGCAAGGTGTGCGTAGACCTAGCGAACCAAATCGACGCGCCGCCGTTCGAGTTGGTGATCGTGGATGGACTACATGGAAGGCGCCAGCCGACTCCGATTTGGAACGGGGTGTGCGGAGCGTCGATGGCACCGATACGCCATATCCCCCCTCGCGCCGGCTCGCCATGGGTTCGCATGCGCAAGATCGCGATCGCCGCTTACAGGAACACTGGCATCGCGGCGGCGCGCGGCGAGCTCATCGTGAACCTGGATGACGCCTGCGAGCTTCCGCCGAACTTCGTGTCGACCTTCTGGAACACCTGGCGCGAGACGGGCACGGCTGCCGCGATGATCTGGCCGGACAAGGGCGACCGACGCGAGCCTGGGCCGCTGCCAGATGAGCAGTTCGCCTACGGGTTCTCGAGCTACCCGAGAGAACTCCTGCTGTCGATCAACGGCTATGACGAGGCGTACGACGGCGGCAAGGGGCTCGAGGACATGGACATGTCGACGCGTGTGCGCGCTGCCGGCCTGCGGCAGACGTTGGTGGCGCTCCCAGGGTTCGACCAGGGGAGCGCCCAGACCGGCCATGCGTCCGAAGCGATCGACCCTGTGCGTCCGATCTGCAAGTGTTGCAACCAGGCGTGGAACACGGAACGAGTCTGGAGGCACGTGGTGGTGGCGAACCGCGCAGACCTCTGGACGAGAGAGGCGCTCGAGAGGCTCGTCGGTCCGTGCAGGATGCTCGACGGCGAACGATGCGGTCATCACCAGGGGCGCTACCGCTGCGCCTACTACGATGATCAGCGCCTTCCGGCAGTCCCCGACTCGTCGGACACCGAGTCCGAGACCTGCGCTCCAGGCTACACGGAGGCGAGGTCATTCGCGCGGCACCTCGACCCAGAGGCGGCCGTCGTCTTCGACGAGCCACCGGTGGTCGACTTGCGCGAGCTCGCCAAGGAGTACCGTTGAGCACCGAGTGGCCGAAGCGCTACCGAGCCACGCTCAACGGCTGGGCCGTCGCTCGTGATGCTACGCGAAAGACCGGCCTGGACCTCGCGTGTGAGACGAGGGTGGCGCGCGAGGTTGAGAAGATCGCCGTCACGATCGAGATCTATGAGGATGGTCGTATCTCGATCGTGGAGGTGTCCGGTCCGAAGGTGGTCCTGTTTGCTGCTGATGGAGGCTGATCGATGGCGTCCGCGCTCGAGGAGTACTTCACCCGAATCCTGTGGCTGAATCTCGACCGTCGGCCGGATCGACGCCGTCAGGCAGACGACGAGTTCGACCGACTCAAGATCACACGCCATGAGCGCATCGCAGCCGTCGACAACTCAGAAAACGGCAACGCCGGATGCACATCGTCTCATCGGCTGCTCTGGCGGCGCATCGCCAGCGGAGAGTTCGGGCGCCGGCCGCTGATCCTTGAGGACGACTTCATGGCGTTGACTTGCGGCCTCCTGCTGGCCGCGGGGTACAGCCAGGAGAGCGACACCTGGCGCATCTTCCAGAGCGTGATCTGGAAGCCGCTCTTCGATGCGCCGCAGCTCGTGCATATCGGAGTCAACGAGCGGTTCGACGAGATGGTCGACGAGGTCCCGAACGACTTCGACATCCTCTACCTTGGCGGCCAGTACCAATGCGCGCCGATCAGCCGCGTCTCCAAGCACGTGATCCGTACCGGCGGGATGCTGGGGACGCTCGCCTACTGCATGCGACCGAAGTTCGCAGCAGTGATCACGGAAGCGCTCGATCGAACGTGTCCTGGCGACATCTACCCTGGACCGGTGGACCTGGTGCTCTGCCGTTTCGCTCGCAAGGAACTCGTCTGCGAAGGGCCCGACTGGTGGAAGGCGCGCGTCAGCGAAGGCCTGGCGCTGACCGATGGCGCCACAGACCACAAGTTCTACTGCCTGACACCGCGGCTGTTCATACCCAGACCGGGAAGTTGGAGCGACCTCCGCGAGGAGTACGACAGAGGGTTCCCGCATGCCTTCGTGGACAGCAACCACGAAGTGATGGTGTAATCTTGCGATCGATATTGCTCACGCAATGCAAGGTCGCGTTGGTGGACGATGAAGACTACGAAGAGTTGTCTCGATACAAGTGGCATGCGCACCGAGATCATCGAACATTCTATGCGGCTCGGGCGACTGGTTCGGGAATAAAACGTCTCATCCTCATGCACAGGATAATCGCAGACGTGGCCGATGGATTAGAAGTCGATCATCGAGACGGAGACGGCCTTAACAACCAGCGATA
>ERZ1292629.4295-Hain-H43-01um-R1-4295-length-10495-cov-6_pt1 | contig 10495 bp, 6 predicted proteins | sample MGYA00564399_ERZ1292629 | MGnify/ENA primary metagenome ERZ1292629 (study PRJEB36523, sample SAMEA6512636) | groundwater metagenome | collected 2019-01-08 | study: AquaDiva: Metagenomics assemblies of 32 groundwater samples
TTTCATTAAAAATTATTATTGGAGCAGAAGTATCAACATTAACAGAATAATTTTTTGAGCTAATAACATTAAAATCATCACTAATTTCAAACCAGTAGGTTATATTTTTCTTGTCATAATTTGTTAAATTAGGCTTAAAAAAACATTTTTGGTTTTTTCCAAATGAACAGTTTGTGCTTGTAATATTTCTCATATCACTAAGATTATCCCCATAAACTAAGTTTACATTTCTTAGATTATCCTCTGTATATTTAACACTAAAATAACTTCCATTTGTCAGCTGGTTTTTTCTAGGTGTTATTCTTATAATTCTTGGCTTTATAGTGTCTACTTTGAAAAAAATATTCTGATAAATAACATCTCCATTTGCAGCTGCTTTGACTGTAACATAATTATCTCCATTTGAAAACCATTTTACAAGCTTAATGCATTCTTGGACATTTTCGCATAATTCAATCCATCTTGCATTTGAGCTAGTATGAGAATTTTTCAAATAATAAAAATCAGCATTTGTGTCTGTAGACATATTAAATAAAACAGAAGTTGTGTTATATATACTATCATTTAAAGGAGAGTGTACAGTAAAATTAGGATTTATATTAAAAACACTGATATGACAATCATCTCTATCATCAGGAGTTACATCCTTGCAAATATCAGTTCCAGTAACATAAGCAGAAACAAAATAAAGAGAGATTACCAAAATTAATAACACAAATATCACTCTTTTCATTTTAGGTTTTATTATCTTTAATTTTCATTAAACAACATCAAATTTTATATTTAATGCAATAGAATTTCCAGCCTCATCAATTACCTGAATGTCAACATCATGATATCCTTTGTTAAAAGTAACTTTTTTCTCGCATAATCCATCTTTTAATTTTGTGCAAAGCTTTTTAGCAACAGGTTTTCTTTGGGCATTGTCAAAATAAGTTATTTCATCAAAATTCTTTTCAGTTATGTTTATCTTAAAATAAACAGATTTTCCTGTTTGATTGTAAAAACTGTTTGGATTATTAATTATAGGAAGCTGAGTATCAACCTCAATCCAGACATGCTTGCTTTCTGCTTTTGTATTTGCAATGTCTGTTAGCTCAAACCAGTATTCAATGCTTTGTCCATTGAATTCATTTACATTAACATTTAAATCACATGAATATTTCTTTTTGTCAAGAACACATTCTGCTGCAATATTTACATTTCTTGTCTTAATTCCTTTTGCAGAATTCCCATATTTTAATACTAATGATTTTGGATTTTCTTCTGAAAATTCAACCCCAAAATTACCGCTTGTAAAATCCTTAGTAGGCCATGTTTTTTTTATCTGAGGTTTTTTAGAATCAACATAAAAACTTCTTGCAAATAATATTTCTTCTCCATTGCTTGCAACAGCTTTTATTGTTATATCATTTAATCCGTCTTTAAAACTAACCTTTTTGCTAAACAATTTTAATCTGGAGCCTAACCTGTTCCATCTTCCTCTTCCATTAATATTATCAATCCAGTAATAGCTTGCATCTTTGTTTGATCTTAAGTTAAACATAATTGCTCTTGTATTATAAATTGCATTATTGTCAGGATCATCAATACTAAAATTTAAAGGAGTTGAATCTGGTCCCCCATTATTAAACTCGCAGTTAGGCGCATTTGCATTGCATTTCATCCAGTTTCCAGAATTGAAGCATGTTGAAGTAGAGCTATCGCTCATGCAGTATTTGCACCCTAAAGAACTTTCACATGTTCTGTCAGGAATTTTTGGATTGCAGTAATTAATTCTTTCTCCATCATTTGCGCAATACCAAAACTCAGCGCTTGCTATTCCAATTAAACTTACAATTAATATTAATACTATGCTCAATATTGTGAATTTTTGTGATTTCATTTTTTTTGAATATGATTTATTATCTAGTAATTTCACACACCTATACTCGAGAGCTTCTGTTGCTAAAGCTTCTCTTCTGCTCTCATGTGTGTATCGCGATATTTTTATTATTACTGATACTCTTAGTTCCAGATATATTTTGATTATCTATCTGAAATTGTTAAATATATTTACTCATCTCTGCTCTTGCAAAGCTTCTCTTCTGCTCTCATGTGTGTAGCTTGATTATGTGTTATATCTAACACTTTTTGCAATACCACTATTTTTAATTTTTATAGAGGTTTTTTTCCTCTTTTCTTTTTCCCATTTAAGGAAAAAAGGGAGAAATTAAAGAAAAAAATAAAAAATAAAGTCAATAATTAAATTGCTTCTCCCCAGAAGTAGATACTTCCTGTGTCAAAGTCTCCGTTACATGGTTCTGGCAAGCTTAACTTGAAAGTTAAAGCCATCTCAGCTCCAGGTGCAAGGATGTTACCTCTGTAATATTCTGCAGGTCCAGGTCCTTCAACTTCAATTCCAGACTGAATAATCTCTGCTTCATAATACATAGACCTATCCCAATGATCTCCACGTTGGATATTTACATATCCTTCAGTATCTCTGTTTCTTACTGTAGAAACATCATATATTCCTTCATTAATAGGTTTAGGTGTTGGGCTATCTTTTTGAGCATCTGTTGCAGTTGAATAAGCACCACTTGTTGCAAAGTATCTGAATGCGCCTAATGACAACTGATTTGTTGTTGGGCACATTGCACCAGAACTTGATGAGTCATAAAAGTCTGTTCCTGATATAAACATATCAAGCATAACTCCTGAACCATCATCAGCCTTATTACCAACTAAAAGAGTTGATGAATAAGAATCTGTTCCAGGTCTGACATCTTCAAATGTTAAAGCTCCATCAATGTCCAAAGCAATTACTGGGTTTAAGAACCAGTATTCATTTTCAGCCATTGTTCCAGATAATCCATCTAAATCCAATGCTTCTACTGTTATCCAGTATTCACCATACATTGACTCAGAGGTTTCAACAGTAAGAGTACAATAATAGAATTCCATAACATCATCATTAAAGTCTTCTAAATATTCTTCCTGGATTCTTGCATTACAAGATCTAGGAATTTCTTTTGGTTTCCAACCTAACTTATCACAATTAACTTCAATATCATTTCCAGCTCCTTGTGAATCTCCTATTGTTGCAAAAACATCTTGTATTTTTTCAACACCATTCTTGTCCATTACAAGAACTTTCCATCCAATTTGTTCACCTTCAAAAGCATAGTTATTAGCTCTTTCAAGCATTCCTTGCTCATCTTGTGAAACTCTGCCCCATTGGACTCCGTCATCCAAGACAACTCTGTGATCACACATCCATACTAATGGTGCGAAATCCTCAGTTTGAATATCTGGTGTTATTCCAGAACCAATACTTGTTGCCATCACTGCTGGCATCACTGAAAGTATCATTATGCTTACTAAAAATAAGCTTAATGTTTTCATTTTCTTTTTACTGTAACCTCCTTTCAATCAATTTAAGCATTAGTTTATTTTTGTTAGCTAAAATATTAATAAAAAAATTTGCATTGATTTTACTGAGCAATGACACTCTTTTAATTACCATATAGATTTGAGACTTAACCTCTTTAAAAGCATTGTTTAACTCAGAGATATAGTTTTTGTAGTTACTTTGAATAAATGAAACCTTTTTTTCATTTATAAAGATTTATGTTCACGAACATATCATTTATTCTGAATAATTAATTTACCGACGGAAAATTAAAGAAAAATAATAATCTTAAAAAAACTAATTTCCATGGAATATTTCTATTATAATCATAAAATTATTATTCAGTTAGCTCCAAGAATTAATATAAAAACTGCAAAAATTAACAGCAGAACAGAGTAAATATACTTAATGATTTCAAAAAAATAAAATTTAATCAGCTCATGCAAGGCAAAGCACCAACATAATTTCCTGTTGAAGATATTGTGCATGCAGGAGAATTTGCAGCTGGTCTTAAATCATAATTTGCAGCATCATTAAATAAAGGATCTGTTGGTAAAGCTTCATAAGAATTCTGGTCTTGATTTAATCCACTTGCTTGATAACCTGAAAATGAATTAAATAAATTAATCCCATTCCAGTTTACTAATGGATAAGAGTCTGCGTTTACTTTAAAATACAGATTATAATCAATAACCGGATTATTTCCAGAAGCCCATGGAGACTTTGAGATATAATTTCCATTGTTTAAGTAGCATATATTATCTTTAACAATAATATCTTTTCCATTTTCTGTTAATGTTCCATCCATACCTCCAAGCCAAAAGCATTTTCCAATTGAATTTCCATATCTCTGCCCATTAGCCCATGTATTCCCTGTATCATAGCATGTATTATGCTTTATAGTTAGATTTTTTAAAATTGAATCAATTATTCCAGGATTATTTAAATTAAAATCACTCTGGAAAAATATCCAGCACCCTTCTGTATTAGATATAACATTATTTCTAAACATAATATTGTACTGATAATAAGCGCCATTCTCAGCACTTCCTTCTATTCCAATTGACTGGTCATAAATCTGATTAAAGGTATTGTTTTCAATTAAAATATCATGATTATCTTCCCAGACTTCAATTCCATTGCCCCATCTTGAAGTAGTTCCAAATATGTCTTCTTGGCCTGATATGCCTCCTCCTATATAAGAAAAATAATTATTTTTTATGCTAATATTATAAGTCTGGTGCAAATCAATTGCATTATAAGATGTATATCTCATATCAAAATTCTCAATTAAAATATCATGCTGCCCGTCATGCATATTAAATATATCTTTTTCCAGTGCTAATTCTATGTTAGTGTATAATAATGCTGGATTTCCTAGAGAATATAAGTAAGTATAATCTCCAGTCCATTGAGAAATGTGGTCATAATAAAATTCGCCTTGTGTGTTTAAATCAGATTTTTTAAGAGCTATAACTCCAACTGATGCTTCATTATTAAAAATAATGTTTCCTACTTCAGTTTGTATCAAAGGAGCATATCTCCATATATTGCTTCCTTCAGTCTCTTCAACCCAATCACTTTCACTGTTTGCTTCAACAGAAGCAAGGAGCAGGGGTTTATTCCCATTACCATATGAACCATATACAACGCCATCTGCAGGCTGAATTCCTGGAATATTCACTGGCAGTCTCCAAACATCTCCTGATTTAAATAAAACTTTATCTCCAGGATATAAAAATATAGCATTAAGTCTTGCAATTGTTTTTATTGGCTTTTCTTCTGACTTTCCGTCATTTAAATCATTTCCTGAATTTGAAATATAATAAGTTATTCCTTCATCAACTATATTTGGAGGAGCAGGATTATAAGTGCTTCCACCACCTCCTCCACCTCCGCCAGAAGAGATTGTTTTCTTAGGCTCAACACCCCCTTGTTTAGAATCAATTATAATCTCTTTTCCAGAACTTGTTTTTCCTGAATAAGCAAGAGAAACTTTTTTTATCTTGCTTAAATCAATATTTCCTAAATCAGAAGAATACACAAAATACACAAATTTTTCAAGCTCATCAGGAATTCCAGCAGGATTTGTGTAATCATAAACATAATTAATACTATTTTCATCAGTTAAAATAAATTTTAAAGAATCTATTTCTCCTTTTCCAGCAAGCCTGTTAACACCAACTTCTATTCTTGGAGGAGCAAAGCTCTCATCATAATAAACATATTCAATATTTAAATTAACATTATCGATTGTTATAACATCGCTTGATTCGCTAACAACATTTTTAACAGCATACCACACAACAACAATTGCAGATAATATCAATAAAATTATCAAAACTTTTGTAATAATTTCTGACTGCGCCTTCCTCTTTTTCATTTTATGTTTTTAGTTTTTATTAATAATGATAACTTATATCACTCGGCTCTTCTCTTATTTAAGCTTTACTCCTGCTTCTCTTGTCCTGCAATAAGTTACTGATTTTAATATTTGTATTATCTTTTGTAAAAGAATACTAGGTTTAAAAACTTATTTTAAATTTATGTTTTTAAAAATTTATAAATAGAATAACTGAGTAAATATACTTAATGATTTCAAAAAATAATATGTTATAATCTTAAATAAGAGAGAGAGTCTAAATCAACAGAAGCTCTTGAGTATAAGTGTGTAAGATTACTAAAAATATTCTTAAAAAAATTATCTATTCACACGAGGATGCTCATTATTTGAATGATTGTTAGGGGTATGATGTTCTGAATGCTGCGGATTATGCTGATGATTTTGCATAGGCTGGCTTGGTCTTGGAACAGGATTTTTATTCTGATTGTTTAAATTATCTTTTTTCATTCTTCCTAAAAATCCTTGTATAAACTGCTTGTTCTGCTCTGTTTCAACAACTCTCTTGACTTCATAAACTTCCTCATTATTAACAGTTTTCTTTTCAACTTTAATCTCTGGTGTTTTCTGGTAAGCTTCTTTTGAAATCAAAACCTCTCCTTTAGAATGCTCTGCAAGTCTTTTAGCCATTATCATCAAGCTTCCAACAGCAGTGAACATTAATTTATCATGCTGAACCTTGTTTATTATTTCTCCTGAAGAAATTGCAATTCCATAATGTATCTCATTGTTAAATCTCTTGTTGTATTCTTTTATTATCCTTACCAAATCCTCTGCAATCCTTACTGTTACAACCTCATTTTTAAATGCTTTGGTTAATAAAGAGCTGAATATAATTAGTATATTGCTTCCAGAAGAATAAACAACTGCCTTTCTCTCATAAGCAATTTTCATTGCATTTTCAAGAACAGCATGAGCATTTTTGCCTATGTCTTTTTTGATTTTTAATGCAATTATTGTTGCAGAACTTTTCATACCATCTAAAACAGGAACATGCTCTGCTATTGTTGGAGTTTTCCCAGTATGAGCAATTACACTGCTTCCTTCTCCTGTTCTACTAACTGGTTTAAGCTCATGAACTTTATCATGACTTTTTAAAAATCCTCTTGTAAAAGGAAATGCAAATGACTTTTTCTTAAATATATTTCTCATAAAAAACAAGGTTCCTGCTCCTAAGACAATTATGAAAAATATCCAGACAATAGGGGTTTTAAGAAATGCATTTTTTCTTATAGCCTTTACATTTACAGCGCTTCCTGTCAAGCTTACTCCTGAATAACTATCTTCAAATTCACCATCAGAAACTTTTACATCAAACAATCCATTTCCAGTAAGCTTGAACTCCTGGCTTTCTCCAACTTCCAAATCAACTCTTTTAACAAAATTTTTTCCATTCATCTCAATCTTAATATCCTTATGATAAGGAATATTTCCTGTATTTGTAACAATCAAGGTTTCGTTTCTTATTTTAAAGCTTACAATTGCTTTTTCATTTACAAAAATAGTTCTTGATTTTTCAGCATCTCCAACACTCGCGCTTATTTCATAATAATCAGAACTAAGATTGCCAGGAATATTATATTTGATTGTTTCAGATGATTTTAGAATATCCTCAAAAATTCTTTTGTTGTTGGTATTGGATATTAAAATGCTTACATCATCTGAAATAGGAAGACTTGTCTGGTCATGCAGAATAACCTGAAAGCTCAGCTCAGTTCCGGGATCAACAGACTGTTTTTCAATAGCAATCTCAATCTCTTTCAAAGTCTGCAGAACTTTCAAACTAGAAGAATCTGTTCCCTCATTTATTATCTTATCATCATCTTTTTCATAAACTCGCGCATCAATTCTGTAATCTCCTGCAGCCAAGTCATTTTTTAAGCTTATATTTATTGAAAATCTTCCATTAACAACACTTCCATAAAACTTTCCACTTGCACTATCATCAGCAGGAATATCTATTGTTTCAGTCTCATTAGTTGTTTCGTTTGTTGTTTCATTAGTAGTTTCATTTTCTATTTCCTGGACACTTCTTAAGTTTATCAAAGGAATGTTTATTTCAACAACTCCTTCAACAGGGCTTTTATCAATTTTGTTAGAACTGCCTTGAACCAGAACACTCTCTCCTGGTTTTGCAACTATTTCATCTTTATCCAATATAACTTCAAGAGTCTTGCTTATTTCAAAATCTCTTGTCTGTGTTTTTGAGCCAGCATATTCTGCTTCAAATCTGCAGCTTCCTATAGAATCCTGTATAAAAGCATAAACAAGAGGAAGTTTAATATCTGTTTTTTTATCAGAATCAGAAAAAATAATTTTGTTTAAAATATTTGTTCTTGTAGCTCCGCACACTAAATCAACTTTTAAATATCCTTGAGCAACAGCACTTACTTCAATGCTTATCTCAACATTATCTCCTAAATTATATCCTAAATTAGGCTGTGATAAAAATATCTCAGCAGAAATCAAAGAAAAACTTGCTAAAATTAAAGCAAATGCAAAAATAACAACTAAACTCTTTTTTCCCATATTAATAATTTGAAACAAATAGTATATTTAAATGTTTTTAACATGCAATATATATAAAAACATTTAGGGGTTTTTTGAAAATAATGCTAAATTTAGTAATAAAATCTCTTTTGCTTCTTTTTGTAAAAGAAATATGCTTAATGGACTAATAAAACTTATAATTAACAGAAGCTCTCGAGTAGAATATGCTTAACAAGTTAATACATATCTTAATTGAATTTTCAAAATTCAATAACTTTAAATATCTAAGATTATCTTTATAATCATGACATCAAAAAAAGAGTTTATTGACCCGTGGTCTTCTGATATTCCAGAGGATTATTTAGAAACAATAAAGAAATTTGGCTTGGAAAAATTCAATGTAAAGGATTTCCCAAACCCCAATATTCATATGAGAAGAGCAACAGTTGTAGCAGGAAGAGATTTAAAAATAATTATTAAAGCAATTAAGGAAAAAAAGAAATATTATGCATTAACAGGATTTATGCCTTCTTCAAGCAAACTACATCTTGGAAACAAAGTTACAGTTGATAATATGGTTTATTTCCAGAACCAGAATGCAAAAACATATATCTTGATTGCAGATTTAGAGTCAAATGCAACTCGTAAAATATCTTATGAACAAGCAAAAAAAAGTGCATTAGAATATTTTATTCCAACTTATATTGCATTAGGAATAGACCATAAAAAAACTTTCTTTTACTTCCAATCTGAAAATAAAAAAGTTACTAAATTGATGTTTGAGCTTTCAAGCAGGGCAACTTTAAATGAATATCGTTCAATTTATGGAAACACAGAACCAAACAGGATAATTAGCTCATTATTACAGACAGCTGATATTTTATTTCCACAAGTTCATGAAGAAAAAATGCCAGGAATAATTCCAGTCGGAATAGACCAAGACCCTCATATAAGATTATCAAGAGATATTGCAAGAAGAGAAGGTGAAAATAAATTCTTTCTTCCAAGTGCAATTGAGCATAAATTCACACCAGCCCTCGATGGAAGCTTGAAAATGTCAAAATCAAAAGCAAATGCAATTGAGCTTCCTGATACAGATGAGAATATAGAGACATCAGTAAGAAAAGCACTTACAGGTGGAAGAGAAACAGCAGAAATCCAGAGAAAAAAAGGAGGATTTCCAGACAAGTGCATGGTGTTTGAATTATACAAACAGCATCTGATAGAAGATGATAATGAATTAAATGCAATTTACAAGGACTGCAAAACAGGAAAAATATTATGTGGCTCATGCAAGCAAAACTGCATAGACCATTTAAAGAAATTCATGAGAGATTTCAAGGAAAAATTTGAAAAAGCAAAGCATCAGGTTTCTTCTATAAAATTTGTTGAAGATTAAAGATTATACAAATCATAATACTTTGTAACATTATCTTTCCAAAATCTGTTTTTATTATTTGGGTCATTGTTAACTTTTTCAGGAGCATAAGATTTTCTTGTCTCTTTTATAAACTCATTTATATCTTCATTATAAGATTTCTTGCTTAACTTTTCAAATTCTTTTCTTCTTTTGTCTAATGTAGCAGCACACCAGTAAGCATTTTTTTCAAATTTATTTTTATATTTTGCTTTGTCTCTATTATATTTTCTGTTAGGCATTATTCCAAAAGGATATTCTTTGGAATTTTCAGCTCTTCCAATAGCCATTATTAAGGCTTCATCAATATTATATTTTTTAGCAGCATCATAAATAATCTGGAGTTGCTCTTGAGTATAATATTCAGTAGCATATTTGTTTGGCTTAGGAGTTATATTATCTTCAGCAGGATAAATGCAAATTACAGGTTTCTCAGCAGCCTCGACTTTCTGCTCTAAAGTTTTGCTAGAAACATAGCTATTATTAAAATTACCAAATGCTCTTTTAGAAACATAATCAAGAACAAGAGGATTGCTTGCTAAAGTAGAGATTATAAGCAAATCTAAGCCTAATTTTTTTAATATGGCTCTAAAGCCATGATTCTCAACAGATTGTTTTTTTAATGCCATTTTAAGTTTTACTCTTTTCAAGAGGTTAATGTTATTACTTAATAGTGACTATATATAAAGCTTTGGGTGCATTCATAGCTCTTAAATACCTTTAAGCATTGTTATATTTATGAAAAAGAGGAAAAGAGAAAATAAAAAAGCAATAGCAGGGATTATAACAGTTA
>ERZ1292629.3024-Hain-H43-01um-R1-3024-length-13416-cov-11_pt1 | contig 10494 bp, 7 predicted proteins | sample MGYA00564399_ERZ1292629 | MGnify/ENA primary metagenome ERZ1292629 (study PRJEB36523, sample SAMEA6512636) | groundwater metagenome | collected 2019-01-08 | study: AquaDiva: Metagenomics assemblies of 32 groundwater samples
CAGACGATCCGGCGAAAGCGTGTGCAGATAGAGGAGCTAAAACGCTTGACCGTGGCGGAGCCTGTATCGCTTGTGTAACAATAGACCAAACAGCTTCCTGCGATCTTTACGCAAATACACCGCAGGAAATATCTGACGAGTTTCTGGGGCATGACGTAAAGCACGCTTTTGGCTGTAAGCACGGAAAATACTTTTAAGGAGCCTTAACATGCCTTGGTCAATTTTTGCTTATGATGGCGAATCAAGTACTCCTGTCTGGCAGGATTCCAGCACCGGAGAGCTGCGTACGTCAGCTACTGATCCTGGGATAGTAAGTCCCGCAAATGAATATAAAATTCCACGCGCAAATGAGGGATTTGACAATAAAGACGCTTACATAAATTCTCTCATAAAACAGGGAGCGACTTACCCAGACGGAACCAAGCTCACTATCTCGGACAAGATGTGGGGAAAAACAGTTATTCTCCCAAAAGGAGCAAATCCGGCAGCTATTGTTCAACCCTACAATGCTAATCCAAAAAGAGATTTTATGGATGCCGGTGTTGACTTCCTAGCTGGCCCAAATGGCTGGATGGGCGTAGTAGGTGCAGCTGGCGCTGGCCTTGCCCTTGCCCTTGGAGGAGCGGGGGCGCTTGGTGATTTAGCTGCGATAACGGAAGGGGAAATGACTCTCGGGGGAGCAGGGGCCGCTGGCAGTGCTGGTTATGGAGCTGGCTTGCCAGCAGTAAGTTCCGGCATGACTGAAGCTGGGTGGAGTATGGGCACTGGCGGCCTTGGAATGGATGTAGCTGGGGCAGAACTCGCCGGGCTTGGAGGATTGACTAACGGGGCTGATTACGGCACCGGGGGACTAGAAGCGCTTGGCGAAGGTGGAGGGGCCGCCGGTCCAGGGACCTTGGGAAGCGAGACTGGTGCTGGCTGGGTGAATGCTGCTGGCACAGGGACAGGTACAAGTGCCCTTAGTACTCTTAACAATCTTGCGAAGAGTCCCGCGGGAACTTCAGCAATCCAGAAGATTCTCTCAGGTTCTGGCGGAATGCAGGATTGGCTTAGCTTGCTTGGCCCAGCAATGTCGATCTACAGCGGCGTTGAGGGCCTTGATCGTGCAGATGATTATAGTAATCTAGTCTCTGGAGATATAGGGGGCGTGCTTGGGCAACTTAATAGCCTTGGTATTACTTCTCCGAAGTTCTCTCCAATTAGCTCCCCAGGCATCACTTCGCCTACCTTCACTAGTCCTTCGCTTGATCCGATTACGGGGCAGTCAGTTGATAGGTCTGCTCAGGCGAAGGCAGCAATCGCGGGGGCTGATCCTTGGGGGGCTTCTGGTGGTAGGTCACTAGCAGATGAGCAACTGCAAGCGCTGATGCGGTCGCCGGGGTCGTTGATGACTGATCCGGGGTATCAAGCCAAGATGATGGGGGTGGATAGGGTAATGGCCGCGCAGGGACAGCTCGGAGGCGGCGGTGGGGCAGTCGCGGCAGCTAATGCCAGTGGAGATTACTATCAGCAACGCTTAGCTGCACTAGCCACCCTAGAAAACATGGGGAATCCAGTCGGAGCGTGGCAGCTTGGACTTGGGCAAGAGCAACTTGGGTTGGCGGAAGGGCAACTAAACCTGAAAGGCAAAATTGCTAACTCAGAGCAGGCAATCAACCTGGGGCAGCTTGGGGTAAGCCAAGCGCAGACGAACTTGTCCGGGCAGGTTGCGGCGTCTAATCAGGGCATTCAGCTAGGTCAGCTGGATACACAGCGTGGGCAGCTTGATCTGGATGCACAGAAGGCGATGGCTAACCTGGGGGTAACGAAGGGACAGTTAGGGCTGGATGCAGCGAAGTTGAAGCTTGCGGCAGCTGGAGGGGCGAACACGCTAGCTGGGCAAAGCCTCGCGTCGATAGGGTATGGAGTGACGCAGGCAACGGGGGGCACTACCCAAATGGATCAAGCGCGGCAATTCCTCCAGGCCCTCCGCGCATCGGGAGCAACAGTATGACTACTGAAATGTGGGGAGCGCCTTATGGCATCCAGCAAGCCGAGAAGGGGATTAATGAGAATGTCCTGAGTGGGCTGAAGGCGCAGCAGCTGCTGGAGGATATTGCTTCGCAACCACTGCAGCGGCAGATTCTGCAATCCCACGCGCAGCTCTATGCGGCCCAAGCAAGGAAGGCGAATCAGGAGGTAGATGAAGCCTCAGGGTGGGCCGACTTCCAGAAACGTGCGATGGCGCAGATGGGAAGTGGAGGGGAACCTGTGGGGCCGCCGGGTCCAGATGGAACGGTCTCGGGGATTCCTGTCGGCGGCGGAGCGATGGGAGGCTCGGCAGCAGCACCCTTGCTTCAGCTAGGCCAGCTTGCTGTGCGTGGAGGATTCCTGAAGCAGGCGACGACGCTGCTGGATAAGGGAACCGCGATCGTCCAGCATGAGCAAGCGGCGAAAAGTAGTGCTATGACCACGCAGCTGACGCAGATGAAGATGCAACGGGAAGGGTATGAGATGGCAGGGTCTATGGCAGGGTCGGCGGTGGATCAGCCCAGCTACGACCGCATGAAGATGGTGCTGTCTTCGCAAGGGAAGGATACTTCCTGGATGCCAGCGGACTTCGAGTCGGCGCGGCCTGTGCTAGCGCAGACGCAGCAGATGGGAATGAAGGCCTCAGAGCAGCTGCGAGTGAAGGAAGATCAACTTAAGAGACGGTCACTGGAGCAGCGCAGGGGAGTGCAAAATGCAGCCTCTGGCGCGCAAATTGCAGTGGCTAATGCTCGCACGGAGCTGTTGACTGAACGGACGAATCAACTTCGCAAGAATGGAGGAGAGGGCTCGCTGCTAACGCAGGAATCCAAGCAGGCTACAATTGACTCTAAGCGTGCGCGGCAAGCGCAGATCGAAGCAAAGATGTATCCACCCCTTAGTGAGAAGCAACGAACTGATCCAGCTCGGCGCGCGATTGGGCAGACTTACACTGTCGGCGTCAACCCAGATGGATCGCCTAAGCGTGGGACTTGGACTGCGGGTGGGTGGTTTCCGCTGAAGGCGACGAAGTTGGCGGCCCCGAAGGTTATCGCTGCTGACGACGAGGACGAAGATGATGATGAGTGATGAGGAGTTCCTCGGTGCGCCGGCTCCCACGCAGGGAGTTGTAGGGAAGCTCAAAGCTTTGGTTGGAGAGACAAAGGCTGCGCCACAGGAAGGGCTGTCCGACGAAGCCTTCCTCGGTGGACCTGACAAGATTGACCTCAGCGCGATTGATCAGACGAGTTTCTGGGGCCAGACGAAGTCCGTAGCGAAGGACGTAGCAGGTTACGCTGCTGGTGCTGTTGGCCAGATTGAGGATATGCTGCTGACAGTTCCGCGTGCGCTGAGTATTCCTGGCTCGTGGGGCGTTGCTGCTTCGGCGGCCGCGAAAGGAGAATCCCCTAAGATCGCAGGGGCCGCCGCCTTGGAGTACCAAGAACAATTCCTTCCTGAGCCGATGAAAGGTCCCTTCGGAAAGATTGCCAAGGCCCTTGGGCCGGAGTCCCAAGCGTACTACGAGAACAATGGCGTGGGCTGGCTCATGAAGATCTTTGGCGAAGGCGTCGAGGAAGGCAGCGCTGCAGTGGAGAAGAAGACTGGGATTCCAGTTGAGTACACGCAGCTGCTGGCGAATCAAGCGATGGACTTGCTCGGGCTGAAGGGAACGAAGGCGGCGGTTAAGGGTGCGGTGAAGTCTCGCGGGGCCGCCGAGGAAGCGCGGCAGAGTGCGGCCTTTGCCGAGCGTCAAGCAGCTAGACCGGAACCAGTCGTCGAGGAGGTTGCGCCTGCGCTCGAGGAAGCCGGGCCACCGTTGACGAAGGGGCAGAAGAAAGCTGCCGCTGCCGCCGAGACAAAGGCTATTGCTGAGCGTAAGGCCGCTGTCAAGGAAATCACGATTGAGTCGCCAGAGCAGGTTAAGGCGATATTTGATGAAGCGCTTCGGCAGCCGGAAGAAGCTGGGATGGTGGTGGATCGCGGGCAGCTCAAGGGTATCTTCGAGGGAGCGAAGCGACCGGCGGAGGTAGCACCTGAGCCCTTCCAGCCGGGCGAAGTGCCGAAGACTCGCATCAGTGAGGGCCTTCCCCTGGATGAAGCAAAGTCGGCGGCAGCGCTGGATAAGCTAGCGAAGGAGCCCTGGAACATGACGGCGGCTGAGAAGGTCGTCGCGAGAGGTGCGGTGAAGGTGGATGAGGTGGGCCGGTTGGTTGATCCAGAAGGCAAGCCTCTGTTCCGCATTGGCGAGAAAGGAGGCGCGCAGGACTTGGAGACCTTCATGGCGACTATGGGAATCTTGTCCCTGAGCACAGCGGCCTCCCTGGCCTTGTGGAAATTCTACCGCGCACACCAGAACGATAAGGAATGGGAGGAGTTCAACAGGATTCCTGACCAGCCCCACGATGAGCCGACTGATGCGCCGCCGGGAACTGGGTTTGGGACGCAGCTGGCAATGGGTGCTGCGGCGATGGGGGCGGTGAAGCTGAAGGGAGGCGGGGTCTGGACGAAGGGGGCGGTGGAGAGGCTTGCTCAACCATTAGCTACAAAGCTTGCTAATGTTCCAACTGATCTTCCTGGTGTATCTGCAACACCGGGTTCACCTAAAGTATTATGGGCAGAGCGCGCAGTCACCAATCACCTCAACCGATACTTCGGAGCCGCCGAGGACCCTCTCAACTCCATCAAGATTCCTATGCTTGGGGATGAGGTTACCTGGGGGCAGGTCGCGGATAAGGTGGTCAAGAGTGCGAAGATTCCTGAACGCCTGAAAATGATGCGGGAAGGCAAGGCGATGAAAGGGGAGGATATTTGGGATGTGGAGAAGGATGTAAGCGGAAACACGGCTGCACACTTCAACGCCCTCCAATCTTTCATCTCCCATATGGGAGACTACGCTCGAGAATTTGTCCCGCCAGAGAAGCTAAACCAATATGACTTCGTGCGCTTGGCAAAGGAGACGCTTGCCCAAGACGCCAAGCAAGCGGCGAAGATGGCGAAGGCTAGGGCCTCGGGAGAAGGGACAACGTTGCATAAGGCGTACCCTGATGGGATGAAGTGGGTGGAGGTCAAGTCTGAGGATGCCCTCCGCAACGAAGGCGACGTGATGGGTCACTGTGTCGGCGGCTATTGCGAGGCAGTGCACGCAGGGGAATCGAAGATCTACTCCCTGCGAGATGCGAAGGGAGAGAGTCATGTGACGGTGGAGGTGGAGCCTGCTAGGCCGGCTGTGCAGCATAAGTATAACAAACTGCTTACAATGGCTCCTGAGAGGCCTAATGATAGTATTATCCAGATCAAAGGCAAGCAGAATCGCGCCCCTGTTGCCCAGTACCTCCCCTACGTCCAAGACTTCGTGAAGAGTGGGAAGTGGGGAGAGGTGGGAGATTTCGCTAACACTGGAATGTGGAAAGGAAAGACTGAGAATTTAACTTCAGCAGAAATTCTTGAGCGTGGAGAAGCTAACTCAACACTAGGACTTGCGTCTCAGTTTAATTTCAAAGACCTTGAATACTATCGAGATGGTAAGTACGAAAGTGCGCATCCGATAAGTAAGGCAATCAAGAAAGCTTTGGGCTTTGAAGACGCAGAACGTCTTCCTGGCGGTCACGCTCCAGAAGAAATCATTAGGCCTTTAGGCGCTGAACGCGGCTCCGTCGATCCGAAGCAACTTGTCGCGATCGCCGCCGCTTCCGGAGGGGCCGCCCTCGGAGCCTACGTAAACGCGGAAGTCAACAACCAGCCTCTTCGTGGGGCAATCTACGGCGCGCTCGCTGGCCTAGCCGCCGGCACCCCAGTTGGCAGGAAGATGTTCAAGGCCGCCGTCAAGTCGCCGGATGCAGCCCTAGGACTGATCTCCACGCGACTGGAAGGGATGGCTCCGGAACTGCGGGTCCGCCAAGTGCAGCATGAGCTGAGGGTGCTGCAGAAGATAGATCAAGTAAATGATCGCATCCTTCCCTTCATCGAAGAGATGAAAGCGCTGCCGAAGGATGTGAGCAGTGTGGCGGCAAGGGCACTGCTGAACGGGCAGCCGGAGGTTGTCAAAGCCATCCCACAGCTGTCGAAGGTCTACCCGGAAGTGCAACGCGTCCTCGGGGAGATTGAAGGGAGCTTGAAGAACCTGAAGCGCTTCGGGGAAGGCGTCACTAACTACTTCCCTAGGATTGTCAGTGACTTGGAGGGACTGAAAAAACACATCGGCGCGACCTTCGCGGAGGGAGTAGATAAGGTCCTGGTGGAAGCAGAGGCGAAGATGATCCGCGCGGAGGGGAGGAGCCTTACTGACATTGAACGCAGTATCGTAGTCAACCGTTACCTCTTTGCCGCCGACAAGAGCTCCTTCCAGCCCGGCTATGCAAAGGGACGGAAGGTTGAGACGATCACTCCTGAGATGCAGCAGTTCTACGAGCCGCCAGTAGAGACACTTCTCCGCTACGTCTCCGGCGCGATCAATGATGTGGAGGTTGCGAAGTACTTCGGCCGCGACCTTGCTTCGACGAAGAAGGGCGGGAAGCTCTACACTGACATTGATGGCAGCATTGGAAATCTTACTGCGGACTTGCTGCGGAAAGGGAAGATTACGCAGGAGCAATCGCTTGAGTTGAGGGATATCCTCAAGGCGCGCTTCGAAGGTGGTGAGAAGGGAATGAGTACTGCGCTGGCCGCGGCAAGGAACATTACGAATACAGCGCTTCTTGGTAATGTTGCTTCGGCGGCCACGCAGGTAGGTGATTCCCTCATGACGATCTACCATCAAGGAACGATACCAACACTCCAAGCCCTTGCGGAGAAGCTAATCGGCCGCGAGAAGGTTACGCCTAAGCAACTCGGCCTGATCAATCACGTTGCGGAGGAGCTGTCCGAGATGGGCCTAACCGGCCGCGCCCTTCACAACACGATGAAGTACTCTGGCTTCCACGCGATAGATATGTTTGCGAAGGGCCTCGGCTTGAATGCTTCCCTTATTAATTGGGGGAAGAAGCTCGGAACGGAGTCAGGCCGCGCCCAGTTCTGGAAGGACTACGGCGGCGCATTCGGGCCGGAGACCCCGAGAGTTATGCAGGAACTGGTCGGGCGGCAAATGTCGCCGGAGGTGGAGCTGGTTGCGTTCTCTGAGCTGTCCAAGATGCAGCCGATCTCGAAGGCGGAGATGCCAGAGATGTACTTGCGGCATCCGAACGGACGAATCCTGTATCAGCTGAAGACCTACATGCTAAAGCAAGCAGATGTAGTTCGTCGGGATGCTTATCAAAACATTGCCTCCGGCGAACCGAAGAGGATTATGATAGGCGCGAAGAACCTTGCAGCGCTTGGGGCTGTCTACGCCTTCGCTAACGTGCCGGGGGATATGATTAAAGATTTCCTCTCCGGCCGTGAGGTCGATCCCTTCAACACGCCGAAGCTGGTGGAGAATGTCTTGCAGACCTTTGGCATTAACCGCTACGCGCAGAGTAGGCTGACCCAAGGGAATGTGGTGGGGGTAGTGCAGGACTTGATCACGCCGCCGGTTCGCGTGTTCCAGGATACTGGAGCTTCCATCCATAGCGTCCTTAGTGGCGAATCGAACTATAAGGGAGCCGGCTACATCCCTCTGTTCGGGCGGCCCTTCTACGATAGGTACCTCGGCGGCAATGAGCGCAGGGAGATTTCAGAGAAGAAACTCTCCAACCAAGGAAAGGCGAAGGAGGATCGGGAGACGCTCAGTCCGGAGGCTAAGGAATATCTGTTGCAAAAACGCATGGAGCGGAAAGAAAGGGAGTTGGCAAGATGACTGGGAAAGCAGATTACCTTGCATTGGGAGACTGGAATGCTCAGTGTTATGAGTGCGGCAGGAAGTTCAAGGCATCCCAACTCATTCGGCACTGGCAAGGGTATTACGTCTGCAAGGACCACTGGGAACCGCGCCAACCGCAGGATTTCGTCAGGGCAGTTCCGGACCAGCAAACTCCTCCTTGGACCCAACCGATGCCGACGGATTCTTTTGGGACTGCACGGCTGTCAACGAGTGGCACAACTGCTGGCAATAGCGGAATTGTTTCTTCTATCCTCTATATTGTAGACATTCCCTGGACTCCTAGCGGCACAACGATAACGAACTTCGTATTGACTGACTACATTACGCCTCCATCAAGCTGGGGGAGTAACGCAGGAAGTAGTACTGCAGGAAGCGGTACGGGAACTGGCGCTGCTGATGGAACTGGTTGGGGGTCTATTCTTGTAAATATCCCCAATGGAACTGTTATAACAGGATCGTTTAGCTTTGGCTCGGGCTGGCCGGCGGCTGATGCGAACGGGAATGGAGGAACGGAGTTTCTTGTTAATAACAACGGAGATGTGAGGGTAACTCCGACCTTTCCGACTAATATCAACGTAACACGGGATGGAACTACTTATAACAATCCAGTAGACACGCCTAGTTATACACTAGACTGGCGCTTCGGGCAGTTTCCGCCGCCGAGATTACTGTTCACTGTGCAGCCAAGCAATGTAAATAAGAATACCGCAATCAGTCCTGCAATGCAAGTATCAGTAGTTGGCAATTTAAGCGTAGTAATTGATACGCTGATTTTTACGGTAGGATTAGAAATTGGCGCTAATCCGGGTACTCCCGTTGGTACGCTATCTGGAACTACTTCTGCCGCTACAAGTTCTGGTGTAGCTACATTTTCTGCCGTACAAATTGATGAAGCAGGAGACGGATATACGCTTAATGCAGGAATTGATGGAACCAATATTGCTGATGTAGCTAGCACTGAATTTAATGTAAATGAAAGTTGGGCATTAGTGTCTGGATATGTAGATCAAGGCGGTGGAGATTACTCATATGGCTATAACTTTGCTGCGCCTGTTCTCGGTTCTATAACGCCAAATACATTTAACGCTATTAGTATTAAAACACTTTTAACTGCGTTTACGTCTGGAGCTTTCTCTACTACTTTTATTCTAGCAGGATCTCAAACACAAGCAGTATTTACATCCATTGTAGTTGGTGCGACTACGCTAACATCCGCCTCAGCTTCTTATACAGATGCAGGCACTTTTACAATATGGACTTGGGCAGGCTCAAATGTATTTAGCGCTGAAACAACTTATACGGCAGTAATAACGTGATTGTCTCCCTCACCCGCTTCGATTCCTCCGACCAGGGCACCTTCGGCCGCCTTGCTGTCGATAGCTTCAACTGCTTCACCGGTGAACTACCTTGGAGAAACAATGCCCCACTTACGTCTTGTATACCGGCAGGGAGATACACAGTTACCTGGACCTGGAGTCCTCGTCTTCGACGGCCCACCTACCGACTGCTTGGTGTGCCTAACCGAAGTGGTATTTTACTCCATTCTGGCAATCTCATGGGGGACCGCAGCTTGGGGTATAGGGCTCAGTTCCTGGGGTGTATTTCCCTGGGGGAGAAGCTCGGAATGATGGAAGGACAGAAGGCGTTGCTGGTATCAAGGCCGGCGATAAGAAGATTTGAGGAACTGCTACGGCGAGAGCCGTTCACTTTGGAGGTAATTGACCATGCTTGAAATCTTAGGGACACTTGTCGGCGGCATCTTCTCCGGCGGCGCAACGGGGATTATAGGAGTGATTGCGCAGCGCTTCGCAGATTATAAGAACAAGCAGCTAGATATGGAACTAGAAGCGCGTCGATTCGAGCACTCCGTTGCCCTCAGGCGCGTTGATGCCGAGATTATGGCACAGGAGTGGGCCGCCCGGACTAAGGTCGCGGAGGTGGAAACTGCAGGCGCGAGCGACGTAGCTGATGCGGCGGCCTTTGCAGCTTCCTATGCACTGGAGCCGAAGCGATACTCCAGTGAAGCGCTGCTGACGCCGGGACAAAACTGGTTGATGGTCGCGTTGGATGCACTCCGGGGTAGTGTGCGCCCTCTGCTAACGATGTACCTTTGCGTCCTTGTTACTGCAATCTACATCGAAGCGCGACTGACCCTCCGCGCGAACGGAGACGAGCTGTCGCCGGAGCAAGCTCTTGAGTTATTCAAGTTGATGCTCGGCACGATTTGCTACGTGTGGACGACAGTGACCCTGTGGTGGTTCGGGACGAGAAACAGAGGCGCGAAATAATCAATAAGCTGTGAAAGGAGAATCAAATGTCTGCGGCGGCTACGGAAGAAGAGCGCAGGAAGCAACGCGTTGCAATTGAGGAAGCGGCTGTAGTAGAACTTCGCCGCCACATGGCCGCGGAGGACTATCGGCTGAAGAAAGAGCTAGGGTGGCATGTGGGGAAGGAGATCCCCATTGCTACCATCATTGTGCTGATACTGCAGACAGCCGGCGTGGTCTGGTGGGCCGCGACGACCTCAGCAGAGCTGAAAGCGCAGAAGGACTCCATCGCGGCTACGCAGGCCATGCAAATGTCAGTGGACCGCCGCCAGGATGATGAAGCGCAGCGTTCGGAGAGCCGAATTGTCCTGCAACTCGGGATGCTTAATCAGAAGCTTGATCGCCTTATTGAGAAGCGCTAGGCTT
>ERZ1292629.4296-Hain-H43-01um-R1-4296-length-10493-cov-4_pt1 | contig 10493 bp, 12 predicted proteins | sample MGYA00564399_ERZ1292629 | MGnify/ENA primary metagenome ERZ1292629 (study PRJEB36523, sample SAMEA6512636) | groundwater metagenome | collected 2019-01-08 | study: AquaDiva: Metagenomics assemblies of 32 groundwater samples
TCTTTTCGCCGCCAACAAACTGGACTAATTCTTCGTAAACGATGTTGATGAGGTGTTCTTTTTTGGTCAAACCACCAGGAGTTTTCTCATTTGTGATTCGGTCTTTGATTTTTTTGGTGAGTTCAAAGACGAGTTTGACGTTGACGTCTGCTTGAAGCAAAGCGCGTTGGATGTCTTTGACGAGTTCGTTGATGAGTTTGTCATCGACGAAGACTGCTTTCGCTATCTTTGCCAATGTTCCTTTCAGTGATTCGCCTAACTTCTCGAGGACCATGAGGGTATTTGCGTCAGAAAGGGTTTATAAATACTTCTGCATAGGATTCTGCATGCTCCTCACGTGGTTTGGTCATTCTTCCTTTATGATAGAGTATGGGAATAAGGTGATTTACATTGATCCGTATGAGGGTGATTATGAAAAAGCAGCTGATCTAGTGTTGATTACAAAAGAGTCTTATGACCATGTCAGCCGTTCTGTTTTGAAGAAGATTACGGTGGATAACACGCACGTGTTTGGGCCGAAGGAAATCGCAAGCGAGGTTCTTGGTTGTCGTCCGTTTGTGCCGAATGAGACGATTACGTTTGAGGACAATACAAAAATTCAGGCAACGGCGGCCATCATCAACCGCAGAGATTTTCACGCGGAAAGTTTGGGCTGGTTGTTGACGATTGAGGGCAAAACGTTGTATTTTACGGGTGATACAGACGTCCTTCCAGCCAAGGTCGGCAACCCGTACGCGGTCATTATTCCGGTTGGTGGTACGTTTACGATGAGCACGAAGGCTGCGGTGCAAGCCGTAAAGCTTTTGAAGCCGAAGCACGCTATACCTACCCATTACGGTAAGACTGCCGGGACGACTGACGATGCGGATGTTTTCAAAGAATTGCTCGAGGGCGAAACAGATGTTATTATTCTTCAGCCAGGCAAAGGAGTGCCATTATGAGTAAAGTCTACGTTGGCGGGCAGGCAATCATTGAAGGCGTGATGATGAAGGGCGTTGATAAGGTCGCTGCCGCAGTCAGAACGAAGAAGGGAATCAAGATTGAAGTGTTTCCGTTTCACAGCTTAACCAAAAAGAATTTCTTGCTCAGACTTCCATTCATCAGAGGAGTTATCTTCCTGGGCGAAATGCTTGTTATCGGCCTGAAGACATTGTCCTGGAGCGCGAATCAGCAGGCAGGCAAGGACGAACAAATTTCGAGCGTTGAGATGACAATTACGATGGTGATTTCGTTTGTGCTCGGCATTGGCTTGTTTGTCGGCTTGCCGTACTTCCTTTCTTGGTTGTTGGCGGAACAAAAAACCGTTGCGTTTAACGTGCTTGATGGCATTTTCCGTCTTGCAGTATTTCTCGGTTACTTGTTGCTCATTTCGATGATGAAGGATGTCAAGCGTTTGTTTCAGTATCATGGTGCAGAGCATAAGGCAGTGCATTGCTACGAAGCCAAGCTTCCTTTAATTCCGAAGAACGTTCAGAAGTTTTCCACGATTCATCCGCGGTGTGGCACGAGTTTGATTGTGTTCGTGATTGCGGTCAGCATTGTAGTTTTCTCACTCATCCAGTTTGACGCGTGGTATTGGAACGTGTTATCACGAGTCATTGTCATCCCTCTGATCGCAGGCATTTCATACGAGCTTTTGAAGTTCACCGCGACATCTAGGTTCTTTTTGTTGCGAATGATTGCGGCTCCAGGTATGTGGGTGCAGAAGATTACGACCAAGCAGCCGACGGACGACCAGGTCGAGGTCGCGATTGCGGCGTTGAAGAAGGTCATATGAACGCGCTCAAACTCTTGCAAATAGCGACACTCTTGTTGATGTTGTTAATGATTATTGGTTTTGTGTTGGCAATCTTCGGCCGCTTGCCGTGGACACAATTCTGGATCCTCGCAGCCTGCATGGCTCTGTGCGCATACTGGCTCATACCAAGCATTAGAAAGAAGTTGGAAGCGAATAGATGAGAAAAGAATACTTGATAAGGTGTTGTTATGTCAGTAAAGGAGCATAAATCCCAAAAAGGTTATTTGTATGCTTATTTTCTACTGAGTGCCGTTATTGGCTTTGTAGCTCTCGTACAATCAATTCATAATCCGAGTTCAGTTAGTGAATTCGTTAATAACGAGAAGTCATTGTCAATTACCGGCATCTTAATCGCACCTGTACTATTTATTTTAAGTATCCTCGCGATATTTATAATTTTACGTGCAAAATTCAGCAAGAAACTATTAGCATACCCTTTGTACTTTATTTTCTTCTTTGTGTTTTGGCTAAACGTTGCACCATTCATCATTATTTGGCCAGTTCTTCGTCCGCAGGATCAAGCTCTGCAAATTTTAGATGCAATGACTAAAATTGATCCTTTGTTCTATTTCTTACAAGTGGTATTGGCAAGTTGGGCAGTCTACCAAATATCAAGGAAGTAATTCCCTCAAATTTTCCGAAAATTTGTGCATAAGATTTAAATATTAAAAACGCTGTATTTTGTGTTAGATGGAGGTGGATTATGGCTGAATCAGACGGCGATGATTTTGAGCTCAAGGAAGAGGAAGAAGATAAGGATATTGATGCTTCCGATTGGGACAACTGATTGTTTTTTAAACTTGAATTATTGTTTATTCTAGTTATGATTGTGCAGCATATGAAGTGTGAGCCTTGTAGGAAGGCAGGAGTGTGTGTCCGTACAGGCGAATGCTGTCATATTAGGGAAGATGTTGTTATTGACCCTTTAGAAGACAAGCGGATGAAGGAGGCCGTGTTTGACACGTCAGGCGTCGTTTATCTTTACCCGTTGTCAAGATATACCATCAGCCTCTCAGAAGCGGAAGCAAAGTGGATGAAGAACGAAGCAAAGAGCAGAAACATCACTCTAAACATCTTGCCAAAACGAATCTTGTACGACGAAACCTCAGAAAAAGCGTTCGTTTTCGATTGGTTCGTTGACCACGATGTCTGCCCTTTCCTCCACGGCACGAATCATTGCTCGATTTACGCAAATCGACCGTTGATTTGCAAGGATTTTCCTTTTAAACACTTAAAAACAAACCAGTTGGATGAAATCAAAACATTTATTAGCGCTCACAAAATTCATATCCCTATCCTGCCGAATGAGGCAGTAGTCAAGCTTGCCCGCGATAGCTTGAAACGTCAGGGAATTACAATATGATTGCGGACAACGAACTCAGACAATTCTTACAGACACGCTCACCGACAATTAGAGTTGTTGGCTGTGGTGGTGCGGGAAAGAACACGCTTACCACGTTACGAAACCTCAACATCAGTGGCGTTGAGCTTATCGGCATGAATACAGACGCGCAAGATTTGTTGCGCACACCTGCTGATTTTAAGGTTATTCTTGGAAAGCAGTTAACCCGAGGTCAGGGTGCGGGTAACAATCCGGATGTCGGCGCGCAGGCGGCGGCAGAAAGCCAAGTTGAAATCAAGGCTGCTGTTGAAAAGACTGATTTGTTGTTTTTAACGGGCGGTCTTGGCGGCGGCACAGGCACAGGTAGCCTTCCGATTGTTGCAGCCGAAGCAAAGAAGTTAGGAATTCTTACCATCGCAGTTGTTTCGTTACCCTTCCTCATGGAAGGTCACAGGCGTTGGGATAACGCCATGCGTGGCCTCAAAAACTTGGAAAACAATGTTGACGCGTTAGTTTTGTTGCCGAACGAAAAGCTTCTCACTATCTCGCCCGCCTTACCGCTCCATCTTGCATTTCAAACGTCCGACTTAGTGCTTTCGAACGCGATTAAGGGCATTATTGATCTTATTACGAAGCCTGGTTTGGTCAATCTTGACTTCTCCGACTTAACAACGGTCACGAAGAATTCAGGCATTGCACTCATCGGCACGGGCGAAAGCGACACAAATCACCGAGCAACAGAAGCAATCGAAATGGCGCTGAAGAATCCGTTACTCGACGCAAATTTGAGTGGCGCATCAGGTGCATTGGTCAACGTCATTGGCGGCAGCGATTTAACGTTGAACGAAGCGCAACTCATTATTTCAAGGCTCAGCCAATCCTTGAGTCCGGAGGCAAAAGTCATTTGGGGTGCTCAAATCGACCCGACATTAGGATCTAAACTCAAAGTATTAGTCATTGTAACGGGCATCAAGGCAAAAGCAATCGTTGACAGCCACGCAGACGCGCAGGGTTTTGTTGAGTTTGATGAGTTATGAACGTTCTTTTTCCGTCTGAACAAGGCATTGAAGCGCGGGTTGTTGCAGAATTGCCGCGAGCAGACTTGTTGGATGCGCATGATGTCTATTTATCTCGCGTTTTTCTGGTGAATCCTGATTATTCTTTGCAGGCCGTGTGGGGACAGTCGCAAAAGAAGATCGAAACGTTGCCAAACTGTGAATGGTTGTTGACGGATGATGGCCGAGTGTATGCGAAGCTGTTGTCGCGCAGATATAAGAATGATGACAGCAGTAAGGGTCCGCGATGGTTGCATCGTGCCGAGAATTTGTGGCCGGAGATGCGTTCCAAACTCAGACCGACGCTGACATATCTGAAGAGTTTGGCGCCGACATTCACGGAAGGGGTTGAGAGGTATGTTGCGCTACGGAAGGTAGGTCTTGGTTTGCTGATTTATCCGTAACGGTTTGTTAGTTCCCGTTCTTTTCTGCTGCTTTCATAAGTTCTGCGATTGATACAGTAGCAACTCCGACTTTGCCGACTTTTACGCCGCCTGCTAGGTTTGCCATGTGGACTGCGTGCTGAATTGGCAACTGAGCAATTGCACAGACAGAGTAAGTAGCAAGAACCGTGTCGCCCGCGCCGGTAACGTCATAAATTTCAGAAGCTTTGGTGACATCCTGATGGACAAGTCCGTTCTTTTCCAAGACATAGATGCCGTCTTTGCCGCGCGTAATGAAGATGTTTGCGCCGAGCTGGTGTTGGAGTGCTTTCGCGATTTCTTCAACGTGATTGGAAGTAGTGCCGTATTCTTGCGCGAGTAATTTTGCTTCTTTCATGTTAAGTGTTAGTGAGTGGAAGGTGACGTGGCGTAAGTAAGTAGTGGGTGATTGGGGCATGCGGGGTTTGGGAGAAATAATCAACGGAATCCCAGTTGATTCTGCTGCTTTGACAACGTCGGGGTCGATGACTCCTTTTGCGTAGTCGGAAATGACGATGCCGTCGTAGCCATCAGCATTATTTCTTTTTTTGAGTGAGCGTATTGTTTCAAGCAAGGTGTCTTTTGCTTTGCCAGAACAAGCATCCGTTATTTCGTGGTCAACCCGAAGCAACAAATGTTTGGGTCCGAATCCGGTGCCCCAGAAGCGTGTTTTGACCGTTGTGGGCCGCATGGAGTCAAGAATAAATTGTGATTGGACGTTTGGATATGCGCACTGTAGTTCGACTGCTAATTCTTGCGCTGCTAAATCAGAGCCAACAACACCAATCAACGTACAATGTGCACCTAGTGCTGCAATTCCTGCAGCCACGTTTGCAGTGCCACCAGGCAGGACTTTGCGGGTTTCTTTCAACATCAAAGGAACAGGAGCTTCTGGCGTAATTCGTGTAACGTGTCCTTCGATGTTTTCGTCGACCATGACGTCGCCGATGACGGCAATGCGTAAATTACTCGCTCGTTTGGCGAGTTCTTGAATAACAGGAAGCATATATGAAGACCGTTTGGAGTGTGTTAAAAAGCTTGCGGTCGTGGCGTTCAGCAACTGGAGACGAGAAAATCTTAAATACGATCTTATCTGTAGCTTATAAAGAAGGGGTTGGTGGTGTTGCTGATGAAAATTCATTTCCCGAAGTTGTGGTTTATTGTTTCTGGTTACAAGACTGGCGAGAAAGTAGCGCGTTCAGTAGTGAGCAATCAGGATTCGTTCGCAACGCCTGCCAGAAGTGTTTCTTTTCATAATTCCGATATCTTGTTGCCGTACGTTGGCAAAGTAACTGATGAGAAAGTTGATGGTACGTTTCCGTTTTCGCGTGGTGTTGCGTTTAGTGGAGATTATGATGTAAAATTGAGTTATGCTGCGAACATCTGGCCGGTTCCGAAGATTGTTCTTGTTGAGGATGGTCGCGTGTTTAGTGTTGCTGCAAAAAGCGAACTAGAAACGCTTTTGAAGAGTTTGCCGGACGCGGACGATGAAACGTTTACGCAGGCGTTCCAGTCGTGTGTTTCTCGGATGCAGAACAATCCCGCAACGTATTGTCCGGGTGTAAAGGCCATTCCGCACTTGTCTGGTTTGGCGCAAAAGCCGTATGGGAAGTCATATTTGGGCGCTTCAGTTGTGCAATCGCGAGGCCGTCCTGATCCTATCACGAGACGAGATACAGTATAAATTGATTTGAAGTAATTCTTTACGCCTTAATCAGTCCGTAACCGATAAGTCGCCATCTTTGACCTACTGAACGAGAAATTGTCAATCTCGCACCCAAATCAGCGCAGACAGGTCGTCTCAAATCTAATTTAACAAGTCCTTTGCTGAATTCTTTGACAACGCCAACGGTGGCAGATGCATTGACGTTCAACATTAACATTTCTCCGAGCTTAATCGGATCAACGACGAGTTTGTCTTTTGCGCCGACAACGCGGTCAAGCAAGTGTGGTTCGACGGTGAATGCGCTCCAAATCTTTGGCAATTTACCAGTTAAGCCAAGTACTGCGCCAACTAATTGGTCGGACTTAACCATGGTCGGGTCCAAGCCGGACAAGACAGCAATCGTGCCGCCTGGTCGTGCAGAATCAATTTTGGTTGTTCCTGACATGAGTCCGCGGATAGTAGAGTGAATTGGTTTCCAGACTTTTTGGTTTTTTTCAGCCACTTCGTAGCCAGGCAAGATGGTGATGTTATCGCCAGCTTTCAAAACGCCTTGTTTCAACGCTCCACCAAGGATGACGCCACCCATTTTTTGCGGAATCGTGCCGGGTTTGTTGACATCGAAGGAACGTGCGATAAAGAACAGAGGGTCTTTGGTCAAGTCGCGTGCGGGGACAGGAATCTTTTCAAGAATCGTGCCGAGCAATGCGTCGACGTTAAGGTTGTGCTGCGCAGACAAAGGAATGACAGGAGCGTTTGCGTAGGGTGTGTCTTTCAGGAAGTCTTTGATTTGCTGCAGGCTCTTTTTGGCTTGTTCTTCGGTGACAATGTCGATTTTGTTTTGGACAACAATCAAGTTTTTCAAGCCGATAATTTCGAGTGCTTTGACGTGTTCTTGGGTTTGGGGTTGCGGGCAGGTTTCGTTCGCAGCAACTAACAATAACGCTCCGTCCATGATGTTTGCGCCGCACAGCATCGTTGCCATGAGGCTTTCATGGCCGGGAGCGTCTACAAGCGAGACTTTGCGGTGCAATGTTCCTGCGGACTTGCAGTGCGCACATTCAGGTTTCAAGGAATAGCAGTCAGGTTCTTCGCATTTCGGGCATTTGAATATGTTAAAGTCAGCGTAACCTAATCTGATGGTGATTCCTCGTTTGATTTCTTCGGAGTGCATGGCAGTCCATTTGCCAGATAATGCTTGAACGAGAGTTGTTTTTCCGTGGTCGACGTGGCCGACAATGCCGATGCTCAAATCAGGCTGGACATCGGAAGAATGCTTGACAGGTTCTGCGTGTTTTGCTTCCGCTTTAGGTTGTTTTTCTGCTTTTGCCGCTTTTACTGCAGTCTTTTCAGAAGGATTTTCTTCGGATGTTGATGTTTTCTTCTTTGCAACCATTACTGCGTTTGTTCAAGGAGGGGTATTTAAATGTTGGTGATGGAAAATAGGAGTGTTCCAGTCGCTAAATTCTTATAAATGAGTTTTGCGCGTTATTTATTTTTGATGGATGTCAAAACAAGTTCTCAGTTCTTGTCGCTTTGTGACCATCTGTCGTTTGTGCAAAAGACATCGTATGGTGAAGTTGTTCTTGACCCGTTGTTGGACCCGTTCAAACCCTTGCTACCGAAGGGACCAAGGGAAGGAAGCGTTTATTGGAGTCCAGGACAGGAGCATTACGGATTAGTGGAATTGAACGGTAAATCTCCTGCGACGTGGTTATTTTATCGTGACAATATTCTTTTGGCTTCTGACGGGATAACGCTTGATGCGGTTATTCAAACGCCGGTTATTGAACGATTGTGGGGGCATCGCGCATTGCCAACGGATTTGTTGTTGCTCGACCGTGCGAAAGTGTTGCGCGAAGAAGAGATTGCAAAATGTAAACGGCTTAATGAGTGGGCGATTGCGGAAGTGAAAAAGCGTGCGCCGATTGTGTATTTCTCAGATACGTGGTATGAAGGACTGCGACCATCACAGGAATTTCCAAAACGCATTACGGTTCCCGCACCGCAAGAAGCGCTAGAATATTTGGCACTGCACAGAAAACTGCCGAGTTTGCCGTGGAGTGACGCTATTTCAGAAACTTCAATAGTTTTGCCTTGATTTCTTCCAGTCGTTCTTTGGTGCTTGCTTCAATAACGAGTCGCAGTACAGGCTCAGTATTGCTGGCACGCACGTTGAACCAGGCATCAGGATACTCAATCGTTAATCCGTCTGTTCGAGAGATTCTTCCGTCAATGAATGCCTTTTTGATTGCTGAAAGTGTTCGCGTTTTGTCCGCAACTTTAAAACTCAGCTCTCCGCTGTTTTCGTACTGGAAATACGGTGCAATCAATGCGGAAAGTGGCAAATTGGTGTGAGATAATATGGTCAACAATTTGACCAATGCCAAGTCTGCGCTCTCCACCCCAAAATAGTCTTTGAAATAAAAGTGTCCTGACAATTCGCCGCCTAAGATTGCTCGGTGGCGTTTCATTTTCGCAGTAGTGGCAGAAGTTCCTACTTTGCTCAAAACTAATTGTCCGCCGGCAGCTAAAATGGCATTTTTGAGCGAACGCGAGGAACGTAAGTCCGCGACAATCGTTCGTTTCGGATGTGTTTTCAATTCATAGGAAGCAAATAACGCAAGCATGATGTCTGCAGGCACGATGCGTCCGTGGTCGTCAATGAATGCAATTCTATCCATATCACCATCGAAGGCAACTCCCAATTTTGCTTTTTTCAACTTAACCATATCAGCACAATCTTTTGCATTGAGTAAGAGGTCAGGTTGTTGTTCGTGGTGGGTGAATTCGTGGCGGTTAAACCCGATGAAGGTTGCATCAACGGGTAAGTGGTCAAGTAATTTAGGAATGGTAATTGTCGCGGTGCAGTTTCCGCCTGCAAATACAACGTTTGTTTTGTTGATGTTGTGCGCGTGAGCAAGAATAGTTCGGAGATAGCTGCGTAAGATCGTTTTTTTGATGAGTTTTCCGCGGTGCGCAGCAGTATGTTTGCCTAAGAGCGGTTTGAGTTTGAGCAATTGTCGCCCAGTCAGAAATTGTGTGCCTTTCAAAACCGCTTTGATGCCGTTGTAGTGCATCGGGTTGTGAGATGCCGTAATCATTAACACATCGCCTTTGCGAGAAGCCAAATACGCCATCGGTGTGGAAATCAGTCCTAAATCAATGACGTCTGCTCCTTGGTCGCGTAGTCCTTCAGTGAGGGCTTTTCGCAATACTCCTGAGTGTGGGCGTATATCTCTGCCGACATACACTTTCTTGGTTTTGCGCCAGCGGACAAACGCCCGACCAATATCATAGAATAACTGCTCATTCACTTGGTCAGGATACGTTCCTCTAATATCATAGGCACCAAAAACATCCTCTTTTTTCACAAGCTAAATTTGCAAGTTTTGGTATTTAAGTGTTGCTAACGTTGGAGAGATGCCTTTTTTCTCTGTTGGAGGAGTTGTTTGTATTGCCAGAGTCGTTCTTTCAGGAGAAGTTGTTCAGAATTAGGCGTAGTTCGAGCAAGTGCTTGTAACGCATACTGTGCTGCGCCAATGGCGTGTGTTCGGACGTGTGCGGTTGCGACGGCTTGGCCGGAAGCTCGAGCGGCAGAACGTGCAGGTGTGTCCTCTCCGACGTCGCGGGCGGCTGCGTGCGAGTCTAAGGATGCTTTGCGAATAACTCGCATTGAGAATACTCCTGTGCGTATCCATTGTTGTAATGTTTCAAGCGCTATTCTTGGTCGTTTGTCTGCAGGATATTTTTTTTCGAAGAATGGCAATACTCGTTTTGCGCAGTCAATTGTCCAACGAGCGAGTGTTTTATGGTCTGTCTTTGCAATGAGCGTGACGAGTTTCGGATCTTTTTGTGCGATGGTGAACGGTTTCACTTTTTTTTAAATGGCCGAAATCGATATTTAAGGATTACCAATCAAAAACAGTAATGGTGTAAGAAAAAAAAACTAAGGAAGCTCGAGTTTTCTGGCTTTTGCTTGTTCGAGAGAGACTTCTTTGCGGCAGTCGAAGCACCATTTGCGCATGGGTGAATAGCTTTTGACGGGTTCGCCGCAGCGCTTGCACAGCATTGCTTCCAATTCTTCCCGTGATGCCACAAGAAAATACGTACGACTGAGCTATATAAGGTTTTCTCCTGTGTGGTGACTACGTTATAGCGTATCCAGAAGGTGACGGAACTTATTTTTTGGTCAATTTTCCGTGAATAAGTT
>ERZ1292629.1415-Hain-H43-01um-R1-1415-length-23415-cov-5_pt2 | contig 10492 bp, 13 predicted proteins | sample MGYA00564399_ERZ1292629 | MGnify/ENA primary metagenome ERZ1292629 (study PRJEB36523, sample SAMEA6512636) | groundwater metagenome | collected 2019-01-08 | study: AquaDiva: Metagenomics assemblies of 32 groundwater samples
AAAAAGCGAGCCTCGCCCAAAACTGTTTTAGTTGGTATTGATGAAGTTGGGCGGGGGCCACTTGCAGGCCCAATTACGGTTGGAGCGGTTGCCTTTGTTGCAAGTGATAAGTGCGGAGTGAATAGTGGTCGGTTGTTACGAGGTATCAAGGATTCAAAAAAATTATCACCTGCAAGGCGCCAGGAATGGTTTAAGAAAATCCGCGGTGACAGGCGTTTTATCGTGACGCACATATCGGTAAGTCATGCCATTATCGACCGGCGTGGTCTTTCGTATGCCGCACGCTATGCGGTGAAGCAATGTTTAGAAAAAATTACTGAACACTTGTCACTTCCCACTCAGTACTTTTATGTGTTACTTGATGCAGGTCTCTATGCGCCAAGCGAATATCGGCAAGAGCGATTTGTTAAGGGTGATGAGAGAATCCCACTTATAGCGGCCGCGTCGATTATTGCAAAAGTTACTCGCGACAAACATATGATACAAATGCATAAAAAATATCCGACGTATGGATTTGTGAACCATAAGGGATATGGAACTCGCGCTCACATAGCCGTAATAAGAAAACACGGCATGAGTGAAATTCATCGGAAGACTTTTTGTACGAGAATTATTTGAGTTTTCCTTGCTATTGCGCGTTTTTTTGCCTTATGGTACGATTTTTATCATGACAGTTCGAATGCGGCACACGAGGAGCCATACTGGCAATCGCCGAAGTCACCATGCATTAAAGTTGGTGAATCTAACAAAATGCGCACATTGCGCTTTTTCGATTATGCCTCATACTGTTTGTACAAACTATGGAAAGTATCAAGACAGACAAGTTAACGATGTACTTGGTAAGTTGACAAAAAAAGAGAAAAAGAAGAAAGAAAAAGAGCTTGCAGCTCAAGAGGCTGAGGCAAGCACACGCAAAGGGCTCGATGCAGAATCACTTTCAAAAAAATAATTTAACAATTTAAATCTAGGCTTGTTCTTTTAAACTTAATCTCTTATGGCATCTCGGCATCTCGCGCGATCGATTACGATGCAAACCCTCTACGAATGGGATTTTTCGGGGTATCCAGATGATCAAATTGATTTAATTTTAAATCGAATTGTGGCAGAATTTGGTCCTGGTTTCGAAGATGTAGCATTTGTTAAAACACTTATTTCTACAATTGTAGAGAAACACAAAGAGATTGATTCTATTATTGAGCATGCCGCACCCGAATGGCCACTTGCACAAATTGCTATCATTGATCGCAATGTGTTGCGAATTGGTCTTGCGGAATTGTTGTTTGGAAATTACAAAGAAGTACCGCCAAAAGTTGCAATTAATGAATCAATCGAGCTTGCAAAAACATTTGGTGGTGAAAATTCTGGCAAATTTGTGAATGGTGTTTTGGGTACCGTCTATCGCGAACTTGGCGAGCCGGGTAAGGACGAAACGTCAAAGCGGTATAATCCAGAAGAGCTTGAAAATTTGCCTATTGAGCGGCGTGCTGGTGTGGTGGTAATGAGCTCGCCTCGCGGCGAAGCTGGGGGAGATAGTAATATTGCGCTCGTTCACGATGTTTTTGGGTATTGGACTTTGCCGAAAGGCCGCCTACAACCTGATGAATCCGAGGAGGTGGGCGCGCGTCGCGCTGTTATGCTGGAGCTTGGACTTGAGACGCTTGAACTTACAAAAAAAATATGCGAAAACCAATATGTCGCCCATGACCCACAAACAGGTCCCGTACGGCGTCAGGTGGTGTATTATTTAGGATCGACAACGCAGACGGAACTTACATTGAAAGCATCCGGTGGGTTGGTAGAGGCAAATTGGTTTCCAATGGATGAAATTAAAAACCTTAAAATGTACGATGATATACGAGTTATATTTAAATCTTTATGAAAGAGCTAGACGCATTTGAAAAATCGATTCATATCACATTCAAAAATAAAAAATTATTACTTCAGGCGCTTACCCATCGCTCATTTTTAAACGAAAATCCATCGTTTGAAGTTGGCCACAATGAACGTCTCGAGTTTTTGGGTGACGCAGTGCTTGAGCTTATTGTTACCGAAGATTTGTATGAACGATATCCTGAAAAACCAGAAGGCGAGCTAACAAGCTTTCGCGCCGCCCTCGTAAATGCCGAAATGCTTGCAAAGATTGCAAATGATCTTGGCATGAATAAATATTTATTGCTATCCCGCGGGGAGCACAAAGACACGGGGCGTGCGCGCCATTATATTTTGGCGAATGCTTTCGAGGCGCTTATTGGCGCGTTGTATCTTGACCAAGGTTATGATGCCGTTGAGCAATTTATTAAAAAGCATTTGCTTGGTGAAATCGATGAAGTGATCGCAAAGAAACTTTGGAAAGATCCAAAAAGTACTTTTCAGGAAGAAGCACAAGAGCGCTTGGGCATTACGCCGAATTATCGCGTGATAAAAGAAGTGGGGCCTGATCACCAAAAACGCTTTTCTGTAGGTGTGTATGTAGGCACTGAGCTTATGGCGGAGGGTACCGGAGCCTCAAAACAAGAAGCCGAGGTAGCCGCAGCATCAAATGCTCTTGAGAAAAAAGGGTGGAGATAAATTATGTATTTGAAATCTTTGACGCTTTCAGGGTTTAAATCGTTTGGGAAGGCGACAGTTTTTGAATTTCCAAGCGCGGTGACGGCTATCGTGGGGCCCAATGGTTCTGGCAAATCAAATGTTGCAGAAGCGTTGCGATGGGTGTTGGGCGAGCAGTCGATGAAAACTCTTCGCGGCAAAAAGGGGGAAGACCTTATTTTTAACGGGTCTGATCATTCTGCGCGTATGAGTCGCGCTGAAGTAAAACTTATTTTTGATAATTCGCGCCGTCAGTTCCCATTTGAATTTGAAGATGTTATTGTCGCGCGCCGTGTTATGCGCGACGGCACAAACGAATATTTACTCAATGGGTCTGTGGTGCGCCTGAAAGATATTTTTGAGTTGTTAAGCCGCGTAGGGCTTGGCTCAACTCAACACCATATTATTTCGCAGGGCGAAGTTGACCGCATTTTGTGGGCGAGTCTTGCTGATCGTCAAGAAATGATTGAAGAGGCGCTTGGCCTTAAAGAATTTCATTTAAAGCAACGCGAGGCAGAGCGCAAGCTTGTCGAGACTGAATCAAATATGAAGCAGGTTGAAGCACAGCGCCGTGAAATTCAGCCACATTTAAAATTTCTTTCGACACAAGCCGAGAAGATGCGCGCACACGAACATTTTGCGCGTGAACTTGGAGAACGTTTAGGCGTGTATGCTGTGCGTGAGCGGGCAACGCTCGATGGATTTGATCGTGAATCTCAAATAAAAAAATCACCGATTAATGCAGAACGAAAAGAAAAAGAGCATGAAATTGCCGAGATGCAAAAAGAAATTAGCGATGCCGAAAAACAATTTTCTGTAACAAAAAAGGGAAGTGAATTTAATTCAGAAATCGAGGAGTCGGAGCTTAGGCGCCGAACTCTCGAGCGTGAGCTCGGCAAGCTTGAAGGTATGCTCGCAGGTGTTGCGGCAAAGCCAGATTCGGCAATACCTATTGGCGTGTTTACTCGCTCGCTTGCTGATGCAGTTTCGTACGTTGATGAACTTATGCATAAAGATAGTTTTGAAAGTCTCAAGTCGGGCTTAAAAGATATTAAATTAAAGCTCGAAGAAATGAAGCGACTGTTGAGTCCAGATTCGAGCTCGAGTGATGTTGCAAAGCTACAGACTGAAAAAGCAAGAATAAGCGAAAGCCTAAAAGCTCTTGAGAAAAATATTTCAGAACTTCGGTCACACGAACGAGAAGGCCAATCAGTACGGGAAGATATTATGGTTGATTTGCGCGAGTGGGAACGTAAATTGCGTACAGCAGAGCGTGAGCTCGAAGCTATTCGCGAGCGCATGCGCGAAATAGAATTCCACGAGGCAAGTTATCGAAGCAGGCTCGATGAGTGGAAAGCATTTGTACGCGACAATAAAATAAATTCACCCGAAACAACCCAAGCAGAGCCATTTCGCGACGATGTTGAACGACACAATTTATTGCGTTCAATCGAACGCCTTAGAATAAAGCTTGAAGAAGCGGGAGGAATCGATAGCTCGGTTCTTAAAGAGTATGACGATACAAAAGCGCGCGATACTTTCCTCGCTTCAGAACTTGCGGATATTGAGAAAGCTCACAAAACACTTGAGCAACTCATGAAAGAGCTTGCGAGCAAGCTTGAAGAGCAATTTTCTGATGGTTTGAAAAAAATTAATTCAGAGTTTCAACTTTTATTCAAAAAAGTTTTTGGAGGTGGCAAAGCCCAACTTATTCATATTGAGCCATCTATCGACGAAGATGGTAATGAGGAGCGTGGTGGCGTTGATATTGCGATTGATATTCCGCGAAAGCGTTTGCGTAACCTTGATATGCTTTCGGGCGGTGAACGCGCGCTTACGTCGGTTGCGTTACTCTTTGCAATGTCGACCGTAAATCCACCACCGTTTCTAGTGCTTGATGAAACCGATGCCGCGCTCGACGAGGCAAATAGCCAGCGTTATGGCGACTTGCTTGAAGAGCTTGCACGCAAAACCCAGCTTGTGGTTATCACGCACAACCGCCAAACCATGAGCCGCGCGGATGTGCTCTACGGCGTTACCATGGGTGGCGACGGCGTCTCAAAAATTCTTTCTCTAAAATTCGAAGAAGCGCGTGAGCTTGCAGGAGTCGAATAACTAATTTGGACGCCGGACGTCCAAATATGCTAAGGATTAAGCATGAGAGAAATATCTTTCGAAACGGGCGGCTTTTATCATGTTTATAATAGGGGGACAGACAAGAGAAACATTTTTGCCGACAAATCGGATTATAGCCGCTTCTTAAAAAGCATGGATGTCTTTAATGCCAAGAAGCCTATTGGCAGTATTTATGAGCATGTCTTCGATCTTAAATTAGGACGATTTGGACGTCTGGCGTCCAAATCGAAGCTGGTCGATATAGTTTGCTATTGTTTGAATCTGAATCATTATCATATGTTGGTAGAACAGAAAGTAGATGGCGGTGTGAGCGAATTTATAAAACGATTGAGCGGAGGGTATACGAAATATTTTAATCACAAATATAAAAGAAGCGGAGTCCTCTTTCAGGGAAAGTTTAAGGCGCTTTTCGTCGATTCAAACGAGTATTTGCTCCATTTGAGTGCTTATATAAATTTAAACAATAAAGCACACCGTGTTCAGGGAAGTTTATTTCGATCAAGTTGGGATGAATATTTAAACTTCGACAGACAATCATTATGCACAAAGGATGTTATTCTAAAACAGTTTAAAAACTCTAATGAGTACAAGGATTTTGCTGAATCAAGCTTTCGTGATATTCTAGAACGTAAGGATAGTATGAGAGATTTTTTGAGTTTATTATTTGAATAAGCCGATTTGGACGCCGGACGTCCAAATGCCTTGGATGGTGGTGACGGCGTCTCAAAAATTCTCTCACTGAAATTTGAGGAAGCGAAAGAGCTTGCAGGAGCCGAGTAACGGGTTTAAAATTTAAAGTGATGCTCCGAGTTATATATCCAAATAGATGGCTGGTTTACACCCTGGTGTTACCTTTTATTGTTGCGCTAGTACTTTTGTGGTTGATTTGGTTATTTATCTACGACACAGACAAGGATCTGGCAGAATCCTATATTAACACCCCTGGCACTGCTTATAACGAAAAATCGCAATATTCTTTTTTTAGTTTAAATGACCTAAATTACTTAGGCGTTGCGATAAAACCTCAATTACTAGCCGTTGATGGGGGTGATAGGGCATTGATATTAGATCTAAATAGTTCCAAATATCCTTATGATTATGAAGTTGGGCTACCAAGTGGTAATTACTATGTTTTTGATTTGCACTCCCGTGCTTTGCGTAAATTAGCCGGTATATCGAGCACAATTGAAATTATGAATAAGAAAATTCTTAAGATGCTACCTTACGGTAGTTCCCTACGGCCTTTAATCTGTAGCCGAGAAAGAGAGGATGGTTTTGAAGAATCCCATGGTTTTTCTGGTGAAGATAATGCCGAGTATTTATATTTGATAGAAGCTATATATAAAGGGGGAGAATTCTATTCGTCTCGCGAAGGTTCGATCTACAAAGTATCTAATAATGATAGTAGTTATAATAAGGTATCATCTCCAATTCAATATTCTTGTGAATCGATGCCCTCGTACAAAGAAACTTTAAAAGTAGCTCGAAAAAGCGAATGGCAAATTTATGGTTCCATTCCCGAAGAAAAACTGCCAAGGGAATTACGAGGTCAGGCATACGCCCAAATTGTGAGCGACGGCAAACTAGTTGTTATTACAGGAGACGATGACAATAAATTACATATTTATGAATCAGGCGTGGAAAAGTGGACGACCTTACAACTGCCCGAAACAGGTGAATATTCATATAATGAAAAACCAGTTTATCCGTCTCTCATGATGATTTGGCACGGAAAAATTATTTTAGAAACTAGTGCTAATTTTAAGAATTTTGAAAAGATAAGTGGGTATGTTACTAGATGGCAAACCATGCCATATGAGATTTTGATTGTTCAGAGTTTTAAGTTATTCTTTAGTGACGCTGCAATATGGGATACATGGGATGACAAAATGGTTATTATTCCTGAGAACAATCCGTAATATATTGTTTTTGTGTTAGTTATATATACAGAAGCAAAAGAGCTTGCAGAGCAGGCTCGTTAGTGGTATTATCGTCCCATGCTTAAGATTCGACTTCAGCGCGTAGGAAGGAAGAACGACCCGAGTTTTCGGGTAGTTGTTATTGAATCTCACCGTGCCCCAAAATCGGGCGCGGCTATCGAGATTCTTGGTAATTACGATGCCCGCCAAAAACGGACGGTTTTGAAGCGCGATCGCATTGATTATTGGACTTCAAAAGGTGCTCAATCTTCGCAAACCGTGAAGGATTTGCTCCGCAAGAACGCAGTCAAGTAAAAAACATTATTTTCTCTCGGTCTTAACCCTCGCCTTCGGCGGGGCTCCGACAACCTCGAAAAATAATATTTTTTACAGTTTCTTGCGATTTTTTTTAAATTTGCTATAATGCGAGCTAGGATCTGAAAGGTCGTTTTACTGCTTTAATATCCACATATGTCAGAATTTGCAGACAAAGATTTTCTTGAATATGTTGTGAAGTCATTGGTAGATAATGCCGACGATGTAAAAGTTGACCGCAAGGTTGATGAAATGGGTGTACTTCTTACACTCCGTGTCAATCCTGAAAACATGGGTCAAGTAATTGGTCGCTCGGGTAACACTGCCAAAGCACTTCGTACGCTACTCCGCGTGGTAGGCATGAAGCATAATGCTCGTGTAACCCTCAAGATTGAGGAACCAGAAGGTGGTATGCGCCGCCCTCCGCAACAAGAGAAGCGCGACATAGATGATCTGGGTGATTTGAAACTCTAATCATTATATTTAAACAACAACCCCGCCGCTCGCAAAGCGGCGGGGTTGTTTTATACTAAACATATGAAGTTTACGATTTTAACGCTATTTCCAAAAATTTTTGATTCGTATCTCAATGAATCTATTTTGAAACGCGCGCAAGAAAATAAAAAAATATCTATCGAAACGATTGGTATTAGAAAGTATACACATGATAAACATCATACTGCGGATGATAAGCCGTATGGAGGTGGCCCCGGCATGCTCATGAAAGCCGAGCCGATTTTGAAAGCATTCTCAAGTATTAAAAAATCAAAAGATAAACCGGCCGTATTTATTATGTCAGCCGCAGGTAAAAAATTTACCAATAGTGATGCCAAGAAATACGCAAAAAAATACAAAAATATTGTATTGATTGCAGGAAGATACGAGGGTATTGATGCGCGCGTAAAGAAAATTTTAAAAGCACAAGAAATCTCAGTCGGTGACTATGTTTTAACCGGTGGCGAGTTGCCGGCGATGGTTATTATTGACGCGATTTCACGGCAGATTCCGGGTGTTTTGGGTCGAGCTGAGTCGCTCGAGGAAAGTCGGTTCGGGGTGGGTATTCCTTCGTATACGCGTCCAGAAACCTTAAAATACAAGGGTGAAAAGTACGTTGTGCCGAAAGTATTGCTTTCAGGCGACCATAAAAAGATAGCCGAGTGGCGGAACGCTCAGCGTTCCAAGAGCAACGCTAAGCGTTGAGAAAAAAACACACCGCGCTATAATACAAGCATGAAACAAAAAAGAATTTTTTATCCTTCGTTTATACCAATCGGTCTTGCTATTTTGGTGGGGTTGTCGCTTGTTTGTGTTTCTCGATTAAGCGCCTTAGGATACAGTATTTTAGTTTGGGAAGGCTTGTTTAATGATTTAATGTCAATATATCTTGGTGTTGTTGGAGTTTTCGCTTTTATAAATATTATATACGTTTATAAATTCGCGAAAAATAAATACGATGTTATTGGTACAATATTTTGTAACGTTGGGGGGTTTTTTATAGCCACGATGATATATATGGCTTGGCATGCATTCTAGAAATAGGGGGTTCACGTTAATAGAGTTGCTCGTGGTAATTGCAATCATTGGAATTCTCGCGAGTATTGTTTTGGCGAGCGTGCGCACAGTGCGCGCAAAGGGGCGCGATGCAAAACGAATTGGCGATATGAAGCAAATCACGAACGCTTTGAATTTATATTATTTTGATAAAGGAGTGTATCCACCAGCTTCTAGTGATGGCGCCCCCTGCAATCCTGGTTTTTGGGATTGCTCTCATTTAGGAGGATCTTTTATCCCAGAGCTTGTTACGTACGGTTATATGCCGCAAGTGCCAGTTGATCCACTAAATACTGACGCATATCATTATTCTTATTACCGAACGACGGGTGCTATGTATCTATGTACGTCTTCACCGGCACGAGGCAAATATTTGCTTGGTATTATAGCGTTTGAAACAAGTCCCAATTATACAAATCCAAATTTTTGTGGGGCAGGCGCTTTCCAGTGGGCAAGTGGTAATTTTGAAAATTAGGGATGAGTAAATTTTTTTGGGGTGCGGCGACCTCAAGTCACCAAGTTGAGGGGGGTAACAATAATGATTGGAGCGAGTGGGAGCGTGCTCATAATTTAGAAATGTCGGGCGTTGCTTGTGACCACTATAATCGATATAAAGAAGATTTTGATATTGTAAAATCATTGGGTCATAATGCACATCGACTTTCTATTGAATGGTCGCGTATTGAGCCCGAAGAGGGGAAATTCAATGATGCCGAAATTCAGCATTATCGCGATGTTATCTCGGCGCTCCGCGAGCGCGGCATTGAGCCGTTTGTAACATTGTGGCACTGGACGATTCCGTTGTGGTTTCGTGATCAGGGTGGCTGGCTTAATAAAAAATCTCCAGAGCATTTTGCGCGCTATGTTGAGAAAATTGTTAGTGCGTTTTCTAACGTAAAATTTTGGATTACACTCAACGAGCCAAATGTTTGTACGGGGCACGGCTATTTCAAAGGCGAATGGCCCCCCGGCGAGCGCTCAATAATAAAATTAATTCGAGCTAATTATAATCTTGCGCGAGCGCATAGGCTTGCGTTTGAGAGTATCAAAAAAATAAATTCTTCAGCTCAAATAGGTATTGCGCAAAATTTGATTTATTTTTCGCGCCCGCTTGGGATATTCAAAAAATATTTTTATAATGAGTGGTTTTTAAATCAAATAAAAAATTATCAAGATTTTGTCGGTGTAAATTATTATTTTTCGGATAGAGTTGCAAAAACTCATTCTGATATGAAATGGGGTATTGATCCCGAAGGTTTGTATTTTGTGCTCAAGCAAGTAAGTTCGTATCAAAAACAAATTTATATTTTAGAAAATGGTATTGCAAACTCGCCAGACGATAAACGTGCAGAATTTATTCGCGATCACGTTGCTATGACGCAAAAAGCGATGGCGGAAGGCGTGGACGTGCGTGGATACTTTTATTGGTCGCTACTCGATAACTTCGAATGGGCACATGGATTTGCTCCGCGTTTTGGTCTTGTAGAAATCAACTATAAAACCATGGAGCGTCATATCCGCCCAAGCGCATGGGAATATAAGAAAATCATTGAAAAATAAGGCATTCTTGGCTTTTGCTAGGGAAAGTTGACATAGTCTTTGGGGCGAGTATAATGGTGAATTAGGAGACTATGAATATGGATACAGAAACTTAAACATATTTTTGGAAAGTGCAAGTAGATCCGCGATTGTTCTGTTTCCAGAATAATCGCGGGTTTATTTAGAAAGAACGTTGAAAATTTAAAGCCCGCCTAAATTTCATAGGAAATTTATTCGGGCAAGCACCAAATATACTAAGCTAAGTAGTGTTTCTTTGCAGGACACTATTTGGAAAATAAAGAATCCGTCGAAGGCGACACAATTTGTGAGTCCCGCCTTCGCGCGGGACGAGCCAAATTAACAAATTTTCATTTGTTTATAATGAGAGTTTGATCCTGGCTCAGGACGAACGCTGGCGGCGTGGATAAGGCATGCAAGTCGAACGG
>ERZ1292629.4297-Hain-H43-01um-R1-4297-length-10492-cov-5_pt1 | contig 10492 bp, 13 predicted proteins | sample MGYA00564399_ERZ1292629 | MGnify/ENA primary metagenome ERZ1292629 (study PRJEB36523, sample SAMEA6512636) | groundwater metagenome | collected 2019-01-08 | study: AquaDiva: Metagenomics assemblies of 32 groundwater samples
GCATGATGAAAAAGTTAAATCACAAATATAGAAACATTATTTCGACGACTGACGTTCTCTCGTTCCCCTTAAACGACTCCTCAAATTATCGGGGTGCATTCATTGAATCTCCAGACCACGTGCTACGCCTCGGAGATATTTTAGTGTCGTTCCCGCAAGCGGTCAAAGAGGCGACAGAAGAAAACAAATTAGTCGATGACAAAATCATCGAGCTCACTCTTCACGGCTTAAATCATCTTCTGGGAATTCATCATCCGGAATAATATGGCGTTTTATAGAAAATACCGGCCCGCGGTTCTCTCTGAAGTCGACAATGAATCCGTTCGTGCGCAGCTCACGTCGTTTCTTTCCAAGAAAAAGCAGGATCTTCCACATGCGTACTTATTTACTGGTCCAAAAGGATCTGGGAAGACGACGGGAGCACGATTAGTGGCCAAAATATTCAATTGCGAAAAACCCAATAAATCAGGAGACCCCTGCGGGAAGTGCGACGCGTGTCGGCAGATTGCGGAAGCCCGGCATCTTGATGTCTTAGAGCTTGATGCTGCAAGTAATCGTGGAATTGATGAAATAAGGGCACTCCGCGACACTATCGCGCTCGCGCCATCGAGTGCTCCATATAAAATCTATATCATCGATGAAGTCCACATGCTCACAACCGAGGCGTTTAATGCACTTTTGAAAACCCTCGAAGAACCGCCTCTTCACGCTGTGTTTGTCTTGGCAACTACCGATGTACACAAAGTACCCGCGACGATCATCTCGCGGTGCATTCATGTGTCATTCGCGCGAGCGGACCCAAAAGCATTACTCAATGCACTGAGACGGATTGTGAAGGACGAAAAAATATCCATTGATGATGAGGCGCTTGCTCTGATCGCCGCGAATGCAGACGGAGCCTATCGCGACGCCGTCAAGCTCCTCGAACAAGTAAGCTTTCATAAAGGGAAAATTACACAAAGCATAGTCCGTGATCTTTTGGCTGTGAGCGAAGAACACGTTCTTAATACATTTATTGCTGCCTTAGCAAAAAAGGATCGAAAAGAAGCACTTGGTGTTATTGAAGAACTCGTCAAAAACGGACGTGACATAAAAACTTTTTTGGTAGATACGCTCCATCGGCTGGAATCGATTCTCGTGGGTAGCGTTATGGGAAAGCCAACAGATGTTTTGAATGAGCAAAATGTTCGAGAACTTATTCCGCGACTTACGCGTGCATATAGCGAACTACGAATCTCACCAATACCGCAATTGCCGCTTGAACTTGCCGTGGTAGAGTTTTGTGAGAATCCGACCAATCATCCCCCAGAATTGACCGCAACCACGAGTTCTCCATCGCTCGGAATGCTCTCGCTCGAACAGCTCACCGAGCATTGGCCGGATTTCATTACGGCGACCAAACCATTTAATCATTCTGTAGCAGGATTCTTGCGTTCCGCTAGACCAAAGGCCGTCAAAAATGGTATAGTTACGATCGAAGCCTTTTACCAGTTCCATCAGGAAAAACTCGCGGAAACCAAAGTCACGGAGCTTTTGGAAACAACGCTCAAGAAGTTATTTGGTGAGAAGGTGAAGGTTGAGGTGGTGTTAGGGAAAAAGTAACAAGTAAGGAGAAAATCATGATGAATCCATTTAAAGCACTCGGTGATCTCAACGCGATGCGCAAGCAAGCCGCGCAAATCCAGCAGGCGCTCGAAGGCGAGGAGTTTGAAGTCGTGCAAGGCAACGTCCGGATTCTGATTACCGGTAATCAGAATGTGAAGGTTGTCGAAGTCGACGGCGTGCCCAATGAAGACATTCGCCGTGCCATCAACGACGCGATTAAACGATCTCAACAAGCCGCAGCCGGCAAACTCGCCGAACTTTCGAAAAATCTCAACCTTCAATCGTGAACGTTGTTGTCACAGGGTCACTCGGGTACGACTACATTATGGATTTTCCCGGTCGATTCGCCGACCGGATAATGGCAGACAATATCCACAAAATTTCCCTCTCGTTTCTGGTCGACAAACTATCCAAGCAATTCGGCGGCACTGCAGGCAATATTGCCTATACACTAAAACTTCTTGGCGTGGAGCCATTTATTCTTTCAGCGGCAGGGAATGATTTTGCCCCGTACAAAAAGTTTTTAATATCCAAGCGTATTTCAACAACGCACATAAAAGAATACAAAGATGTTTCTACGGGATCGTATTTTGTGATTACGGATAAAGATGATAACCAGATCGGTTCCTTTTATGCGGGTGCAATGAAATATGCAAAAGAATTGTCACTGACACCTGGCGACTTTGTGGTGATTGCACCCAATGACCCCAAGGCAATGAAGCAATATGTGAAGGAATGTCGAAAAAATAATTTTTCGTATCTCTATGACCCTGCGTTTCAGATAGGCAATTTTACAGCTGACGAACTTCGGGAAGGTATTGAAGGGGCAAAAATTCTCATCGGCAATGACTACGAAATCGATCTGATACAAGACAAACTTGGTATAACACACGAGGATCTACGGGTGTGCGGACCGATTGTGGTTACGACGCTTGGACCCAAGGGTTCCGTCATAGAGACGCGATACGAAAGTATCGGCATCAAACCAGCCAAGCCCAAAAACACGAGCGACCCGACCGGCGCCGGCGATGCATATCGAGCTGGTTTTCTTGCCGGATATTTGCGAGCTCTGAATTCAAGGCCGGGCCTTGAGGCTGGAGCTTTAAGGCCCGGCCTTAGTGGCGACGATCTGCAAGTCTGTGGCCAGATGGGTTCGGTTGCCGCCGTCTACACCGTTGAACAATACGGCACCCAAACCCATTCGTTTACGAAAAAAGAATTTTGTGCGCGGTATAGAGAAAACTGTGGACAAGCAATTACCCTATAAATTCAAAAGTAAAAAAGGAAATGATGTGGTATTTCGCTATCCGACGATGGAGGATCTTGATGCTGTTTTGGATTTTGCCAATAGGCTTATTGATGAAGACACATTTATCGAACTCTCCGGGAGGCATAAGAGTCGCGATGAGCAAAAGAAATGGCTTAGTGATATTCTCGAGCAGATTAAAAAGGGAGAGAAAGTGCATATTGCGGTTTCGGTCAACGGCGTCTATGCGGGAAACGGAGAGGTTCGCATTGGAAAATTACGGAAACAACACGTCGGTGAACTTGGGATTGTTTTAGCCAAAGAATTTCGCGATGAGGGTATCGGAACAGTACTTCTCAAAACACTTCTTGACGAAGCTCGGACTATGGGATTAACATTAGTGACGCTGAACTGTTTTGAAAACAACACCCGCGCCTGTCACGTATATGAGAAGCTCGGATTTCAACGAGCCGGAGTCATCCCAAATGCCATCAAATGGAAAGATGGGTATGTTGGGGAAGTGAAATTTTACCTGCCACTTTAATCGGTTATGGTGATAACATGTTCTTATCCAGATTGTTTTAAACCTGCAACAACTAAGATTTACGTTCAAGTAATAATACCAAACTTTGGTATAACATCAGACGAAGCAAGTACACCTAGTTGCTTGGATCATGTCCAAGGAGTAAGAACGTCTTTAGAATCTCGTGGATTTACTATAAGTCACGAATACCCCATTGGAGGTCTCGCAATGGAAAGAGAGAAGTGACATGAAAATAGTCGCTCTTGCTGCGTTTTCCCTTGAGACAGCGGCGATTGTTCGTCATTTTTCTCTGCATAGATCAAAATCTTCTGGTTTTGTGAACATGTGGACAGGACCACGGTTCTCTCTCGCGATGACCGGCATTGGGAAAGTAAACGCAGCAGCAGCGACACAGTATATTATTGACCGTGAGAAACCAGACATGCTGATTAACGCTGGCCTCTGTGGAGGTTTTGCCAAAGCGGTTACCATCGGAGATATCGTTCTTCCGTCACACGTTGTTCAGCACGATAACGACCAACGAGTATTTGGCCTTGCGCTTGGGCATATACCTGGTATAAAGAAAGTGCGGATACCCCTTTTTCAACTGCCTCAACAGAAGAGGAAGTATACGACCGGTGTTTGTCTTACCGGTGATCGTATTTTACAAGGAGAGCATGAAGCTTCTGCTATGTATACCCAATTTCATCCTGTCGTTGCAGATATGGAACTTGGTGCAATCGCACAAGTATGTTATCTTAACAAAATCAAACTTCTATCGATCAAATCCGTTACGGATATTGTTGAACATTCAGACATTACGCAGTTCGAGAAGCGAGCACAGTCTGGCATGAAACAAATATGCAAAGTGCTGGACGAAACGCTGGGTTACTTGAGGGCTACCTAAAGCCCTTATTGACGAAACTTACGCTCATACGCTAGGATTACAGCATTTGAATTGCTATGAAAACAACATCTGATGTTAAGGATTTGTCACTATCTTCTCAAGGGAAACTGCGGATTGAGTGGGCGGGGCAGTCGATGCCGGTGTTAAAACTTTTGGAAAAACGTTTTGTCAAGGAAAAACCGCTTAGGGGAATTCGCCTCGGTGCATGTCTCCATGTCACCGCAGAAACAGCAAATTTAATGCTCGTACTCAAAGCTGGCGGAGCAGAACTAGCCCTCTGTGCCAGTAATCCATTATCTACCCAGGATGATGTGGCCGCTTCACTTGTTAAGGACTATGACATTCCTACGTATGCCATGAAGGGAGAGGACACCAAGACGTACTATAAGCACCTCAATGCAGTTTTGGATACCCATCCGCAAATAACCATGGATGACGGCGCAGACCTCGTTTCCCTTCTTCATAAAGAACGGCCAAAGCAACTTTCTGAAGTCATTGGCTCCAATGAAGAAACAACTACAGGGGTCATTCGTCTTAAGGCAATGGAAAAAGATAAAGCGTTGAAGATTCCCGTCTTTGCCGTTAACGACAGCGACACCAAACATATGTTTGATAACCGCTACGGCACCGGGCAGTCGACCCTCGACGGCATTATGCGTGCAACCAATATGCTTCTTGCCGGAAAAAAATTTGTCGTCTGCGGGTATGGTTGGTGTGGCAGAGGACTGGCAAGCCGGGCCCGGGGTATGGGGGCGCTTGTTATCGTCACTGAAGTTGATCCGATCAAAGCGCTTGAGGCAGTTATGGATGGGTATCAAGTGATGCGCATCCGTGATGCAGCAAAAATCGGTGATTTTTTTGTGACGGTGACGGGAGACAAAAACGTCGTTGCCATGGAATATATCCTGGCGATGAAAGACGGGGCGCTCATCGCCAACTCCGGTCACTTTAATGTGGAAGTGGCGGTTGAGGAACTAGCTAAAAAAGCAAAAGCCCATCGAACGATGCGATCGTTTGTCGAAGAATATACGCTCAAAGATGGGACGAAACGCTATGTTCTGGGAGAAGGACGTCTCATTAATTTGGTTGCAGCAGAAGGGCATCCGGCAGAGGTCATGGATATGAGTTTTGTCAACCAAGCGTTAGCCGCCGAATTTTTTGTCAAAAACAAAGAAAAATTGCGGGTAAAAGTGTATACGATTTCTCGAAAAATGGACAGCGAGATTGCCCGCCTCAAGCTTGCCGCCATGGGCGTCAAAATCGACCGCCTCACCCGTGAGCAAAAACACTACCTCAATAGCTGGCAAGAGGGTACGTAAAGGTTCTGCAGTAATGAGAATTGCAGAGAATCATTGTACGGTAAAAAAAGGCATACTTGGAACTCCTATTACAGACAGGGAAATTGATCCACCAATAGTTGTCACAGTTGGTCGTAATGTATAAAATATTTTTATGGCAGAACCTCTCATTATCCAACTCATCGCTGACTACGGGGTCGGGGATCCGGCGTTTGCGGAGGTCATACAAAAATTTACCTACCTGGATAAAGACATCCGTATCAGGGCAACAAGTGTTCCAGCTTTTAGCACCATAGCGACCGGCTTATGGATTTCTCAATTTGCAACCGTCAATGCATTTAGCGGACTTATCATCTATTCCAATACTGCTCCCCGCATCGCTATCACCGAAGAGCAGCATAATCATTTAGGAGGGCAGCTAGCGTATACGACGCTAGAAGACGGGACTATTGTCATTGCAGTCAACGTCGGGTACTGCTTTTCATTTCTCAAAAATAAAATCACGAAACTTCATCACGTTAATGTCCCCAATGCAGGTTCGCAGTTTCGCTCGCGCGATTATTACCCGAATGTCGTGGTAAAAATTGCCCATGGCGATCTATCTGCTGTCGGTGAAGAAATATCGTTATCTTCTATACGGGATGTTCCGAAGAATGTCATTGCCTTTATCGATGGGTATGGCAATTTAAAAACGACGACGCGTAAATCCCAATGTACGATACCCATCGGAACACGGGTAAGAATTTCATGTAACAATACCATGCTAGAAGGAGTCGTAGCAGATGAAGCGTATAAAGTACATGATGGTGAAATTTCATTTGCTCCAGGAAGCACAGGCGGGGATGATCGATATATGGAAATATGGGTACGGGGGATGTCTGCATGGAAAACATTTGGCAATCCTCATATAGAGACTGAATTCACCATCACGCCGGTTGCGTAAACAATGAAAACTTCGAAGCGTTTAGACTACGTTCCTCCTTCACCCATACGAAAACTCGTCCCCTTTGCACAAGAGGCTAAAAAGCAAGGAGTGACGGTGTATCACCTCAATATCGGTGACCCGGATATCAGAACTCCGGAAGTCATGCTTAACGTCTTAAAAACGTGGAAAACAAATCCCATCGGCTATGATCAGTCACAGGGAAATCCGGAATTTATCGGGGCGCTACTTTGGTATTACAAAAACATTGGATTTTCATTTTTAAAACAAGAACATATTCAAGTAACGCTTGGCGGAAGTGAAGCAATCGCGATGGCGCTGTTTGCCAGCTGCGATCCGGGTGACGAGGTCTTGGTGTTTGAACCGTTCTACGCAAACTACAATTCGTATGCCGCTGTCACCGGAGTCAATCTTGTTCCGGTCAGAACAACGATCTCGACCGGATTCCATCTTCCGGATAGAAAAACAATAGAGTCGGCAATTACCAAGCGGACTCGGGCAATTCTCTTTTGCAATCCGAATAACCCGACGGGAACCGTCTACACCAAAGAAGAAGTGAGCATCCTTGTTGCAATTGCGGCAACGTATCGCCTTTTTCTTCTTTCTGATGAAGTGTATCGCGAATATGTCTACGACGGGAAAAAACACGTATCGATACTCTCGTATATGGGTCAAATTCCGGATGCTGCCATTCTCCTTGATAGTATGTCCAAGCGATACAGTGTATGTGGAGTGCGGTTGGGTACACTCGTATCGCTCAATGCCCGGATTATGGCCGGGGTCCTGCGGATCGCGCAGGGGAGACTGTCTGCAGGACTCATCGACCAGCTCGTTGCATCAAAACTTACCGAGGTGACACCGTCTTGGCTCAGAGAAACGCACGACGAGTTTGAAAAGCGACGGGATATATTGTACACGGGACTTGGACGAATTCCGGGCGTGACGATCCCAAGACCCGAAGGAGCGTTTTATACGATTGTAGGCCTTCCCATCAAGGATGCGGAGCACTTTTGTCAGTGGCTTCTTACCGATTTTCGGGACAATAACGAGACGGTCATGCTTGCGCCTGCGCCCGGATTTTACGCGACGAAGGGACTCGGGAAAAACGAAGTCCGCATCGCATATGTCCTCAATCGGAAATCTCTCGCTCGCTGCGTCGATCTCATGGGCATTGCGTTAGTGAAGTACAAAAGTCAAAATTAATCTATGGTTATCCTTGCTGGCACCTCCAATCCTGACCTCGCCAAACGCGTTGCACGACTTCTCAAATTGCCACTAGGAGATATCGAAATTACACGGTTTATCGACAACGAGTGTCGTGTATACATCAAAGAAAACGTCGAAGGAAAAACCGTCGTTGTCATCCAGTCGCTTTCGACGATTGCTGATCAGCATTTAGTAGAACTCTGTCTTATTGGTCAAGCCCTGAAGAGTCTCAAGGCTTCAAAAGTTATTGCGGTTATCCCATGGCTTGGATATAGCAAACAAGATAAAGAATTTCGGAAGGGCGAAGCGATATCAGCCCAACTCGTTGCCAAGTTTATTGAAACAGCTGGTTTTGACGCGGTTATCACCGTTGAACTTCATTCAGAAAATGTCCTGCCATACTTTCACATCCCGGTTTCGGAGCTACGAACTGAAGGTCTTTTGCTAAAAGCTGTGAATTGGCGGCCGGGCCTTGAGCGTGCAGTTGTGGTGTCTCCAGACAAAGGTGGGAAATCTCGATCGGAACTATTCGCGCGTTCTGCTGGACTCAATATTGCTTATATAGTGAAAAAAAGAGATTTAGCGACAGGGACCGTGACCGTTTCGGATATAGAAGGAGATGTGGAAGGGCGCGATGTCATTATTTTTGACGATATTATTAATACCGGCGCAACAGCAATTCGGACAAGCCAATTTTTGAAAAATCACGGCGCAAAGAAAATTTATTTTCTCGCGACACACGCGGTACTTGCCGGCGATGCGAGGGAGTTGCTTGAAAAAAGCACGATTGATCACGTGATCGTAACCGACACAATAGCCATTCCAAAAGAAAAACAGTTCCGAAAATTATCCAGTGTTTCCGTGTCTCGGGTCCTTGCCGATGCTATATCGCACGAAGTGCGATAAAATGGAGGCATGGCCTTACTTCCGAAAGCTCTTTCGAAGTTGATCGAATCGTTTGAAAAATTACCGGGTATCGGTCCCAAGACCGCCCAACGCCTTGTGTTTTACCTTCTCCATGTTCCCCAGGATGATCTTGAATTGTTTGCAAGCAATCTCCAAGGACTTAAGTCAAATACTGTTCTCTGTTCACTATGCAAAAACGTCGCCGAAGGCGATCCATGCAGTATTTGTAGCAATCCTTCCCGGGATCAATCAATGATTTGTGTCGTCGAGCAGCCGACCGACGTTCTCTCGATCGAAAAAACCGGGAAGTACAAGGGTGTCTATCATGTGCTCCACGGAGCAATCGATCCGTTAAATAATATTGGTCCGGATGAGATCTACATTGCCGATTTACTCAAACGCCTTAGGAGTCAATCTGTTGAAGAAATAATTCTTGCAACAAACCCAACGATGGAAGGCGAAGCCACGGCTATGTACTTACACAAACAATTAACAATACAACAAAAAAATGAAACGACGAAGATAACGCGCTTAGCGCATGGATTGCCGGTGGGAGCGGATATCGAGTACGCAGATGAAGTTACGTTGTCCCGGGCACTTGAGGGGCGTCGGGAGTATTAGGTATATGACTATGTCAGGTGAACGATTGGTGCCAATAGAGAGCTTTGAATTATGTCGCTCGTGCGGGAGCATTATCGATCATCGAAGTAAAGATTATAGGTCTGAATCTACACTGGGAGCCTTGAGAGAATTGGGACTCATAGTTATTGATTCTTTTGGAAAAGAGGTAGTTGTTACTAGAGGCAGTTTGTGTTCAGAGTGTCAGGCAAAAAACACGTAGAAGTATGGTTACGAAGAAGCAAATCGAAGACGTGCTCAAAACCATTCCCGACCCGGAAATCGGCGTGTCGCTGTGGGACTTGGGGCTTATATATGAAATTGGTATTGATACCAAATCCGGAACGGTTCGAATTCTCATGACACTCACCACCGTCGGCTGTCCGTTATTTGATCTTATTGAGCGTCCGATTCGAGAAGCACTTGGAAAACTCAAGGGAATCAAGAAGGTCGACGTTGATCTTACATTCGAACCACCCTGGTCGATGGACCGCATGAGCGACGAAGCCAAAGCACAATTAGGATTCGCGTAACTATGCCCAACCCTGGTTCTATAATCGGTCAAATTAGCGAAGAGTTCGGAGAAATCGGCAAACAAGTTGTTAAAGAGACCATCAAAGCTCCCAAGGACATTACCGGAAAAGCCCTTGAGAGTTTGGGTACTTCTTCGGGTAAACAACAGGGGAGCCAAGCCCAGCAGCAGGGTCAAAAGAGCGAGGGCGGGGCACTTGATACATTTACCGCGACCAAAGACGCGACGGCAAAAAAAACTATCGCCCGGGCAGCTCTTGAGGAACTGGCCGGACACAAGCCCAAGCCGAAAGAACCCTCTGTCCGCGAGCGTATCGAGGCCGAAGAAAAGCAGAAAAAAGAACTGCTCGCCAAAGGGCAGGCGCAGGCAGCGGACATGCAACTTCCTGCTATGTCTCAAAAGCCTAAACGTGGCAATCTTTATGGCATCGGTGTCAAACAAAGTCTTGAGAAAAGCCGTAATGTTCGCCAGGACTAATAGAATTGTATTGTGGCGGATAGTACTGGCAGGATTCCTTGTACCCGTCTGGGTGTATCTTCGAAGTGTCTACCGTGACCGTTTGGGCGCATTCGGGTGTTTTGATGACTGCTTTAACATTATGGCCGGATACTTCATCGGTCAGGGGAAGCACCTTTATTCAGAAGTATTTTTTAATCACCAACCCCTGCCGGCGTATATAAGTTATCTTATCCAAACAATCTATCATCC
>ERZ1292629.4300-Hain-H43-01um-R1-4300-length-10487-cov-9_pt1 | contig 10487 bp, 8 predicted proteins | sample MGYA00564399_ERZ1292629 | MGnify/ENA primary metagenome ERZ1292629 (study PRJEB36523, sample SAMEA6512636) | groundwater metagenome | collected 2019-01-08 | study: AquaDiva: Metagenomics assemblies of 32 groundwater samples
AATACTCGTCTGTCAAGAACGGGTGCGAAGCTAGTCCACCCGACGGGTGGTAAACGGGTGGTAAACCGTGTACATTTCACTTAAAGTAGTATACCACAATGAATAAAATCAGCACGCTCCCATACGTGTGTATCGTGAAAAACGTGTTGTCAAGAACAGGTGCGAAGCTAGTCCACTAGTCCACCCGACGGGTGGTAAACACAAACCCACTCGTTTTTCGTAAATTTTCTACCCCCCCCCCCGCTCGCGCAGTCGCTTTCTGCAAAACATAGACATTAATTTCAGATTTCATATTGGCCTTTCAAAAAAATTACTTACCACCTTTAAGCAATTGACTCATTCTGGACGGCTGGCGACGCGACCCGTATCTATGAGAATTTGAATCCTGTTCATCCTCTGGGGTGAGAGCTCTGGCCGCAGGACCCAATAATTCATCATCGGGCAAATCTGGTAAAAACTGAGGCATTGTTCCATCTGAATATCTCGTTTTTCTTCCAAGCGCTGATAAAGCGTCTGCTTTCCATGCGGGTAGCCAGACAGGTACCTGAGCCAATGGCTTATCTCTTCCTTTTGAATACATGACAACTTGACCAAATGGAACGCCTAATTCTACTATTCTAGGAGGTATAACTGCTCCTAAAACACCAACTATTTTATCCAAAAAATTAGGCCAACTTGGGGACACTTGAATTTCGCCTTCCTGAAAATCTTCCAGAGAAAATTCTTGGCTTGCGAGCAAATCACCTGAAGAGCGCAATGTTATTCTGTCGCCTCTCACTTCTATATCATCTCCAATAGATTTAATATCCCCTTGGATCCCAGCGGCTAATACACGTGATGTTAAATTTGAAGCTCCATCGAACACTAGTAACCCCGCCCTCCCTGCCACCTGCAATACTTTTTTCAAACGACCACTCCCCGCTATCTTATCTTTCGACAAAAACTTGTCAGCTGTACGACTAGTGCCAATGACACGATACGGCTGTGCATTTAATTTGCTACGCTCTGCGTCCGCGTTTGCATCTTGTATCGCATCCGCTTCAACTTTTTGCACGACCGCCGCATTGTAGTCCCGAACTCGACTTTGAATTTGTTTAGCTACCGATAATGCTCCTACAGGGTCAGTGGTTGCTTTCTCAGCAATAACCTGCGCAATACCACTTTTATTGGTCGTCGCCCTCTGTCCTCCCAATGATCGAATGGCTGCAATTGCGTCTGTTCTCTGTTTTCCTAACACCGCTTTTTGCGCACGCTCCTGCTCTTGCTTGGCTGTAAACTCTGCATCAGCCACCGCTTGACGTTTTGCACGTCGGTCTTCAATACCGTGTCTCACAGCAGTTGTAGCAGCCGTCGCTGTTTCTTTAACTAATCTATACACTGGTTCCATTTTTTCAAATGTTTTCTTCATAGGCCGATAGTATATATCAAAATAATTATAAGGTCAACCATTATCTAAGCGCTTCAATATTTTACGAACCGTTACCCCGTCTACTGGATCAGCAATCAAGGCGCTTTGTTCATCTTCGATAAACGGTTTTCTCGCTAGCGTCCGGGCATTTACTCGTAATGTTTCCGCCAGTTTCTCGCCTTTTGGTGCAGTCACTTGCCAATTTCTCCCTGTGTCTTTTTCTGTTATGACAACCGTCGCTAAACCAGATGAAGGCTTGCTCGTAAATAATCGTCTAATCCCTTTCCATCCATCAAAGGAAGAAGGAGCTATCCCTACCGTGTAATTACCATTTGCCAGATCTTCCCATCCTATGGTCTCATCCGCACCGTTTTCTGACTTTTGCCCATTTTTACCTACCCCTCCTGCAAATACTTTAATACCAGATTCCCCTATCACAAACCGCGTACTAAACCCCGGAAACCCCATGCCGATGGGTTTCCCTGCCTTTGTATGCTCACCAATTGCCTCTTCTGCATCGTGCAAAGCTTTCACACTTCGAAGGACCCCGAGGACTTTTTGTTGCACTGCCTCATGATGAGAGACGCTACCACGATCTGCTAGTTTTAGCCGTATTTTTGAAGGTAACCCGTCATGAAGTTGACGTAAATTCGAATTAATATTACCGGAAAAATCATCACCATCTCCGTTTTTTGATGTTGGCGCTGGAATTAAATTTTCCCGCTCGATCGCAGCCCGTAAAATTTCGACTTGTTTTGCGTCTTTTGGGGAAAATCTCGTTTCCCCTCGCATAATCCGCTCCCTGAGCAACATAGACTTCACATCATGAAGTCTTTCTGCTTTCGCATGAGGTGCTATTTTTTTTCTCAATTCCATAGCGCGATCTTGGGCTTTCCCATTTCGAATCGCACGACGAATATCAGCTACCGGTACACCCTCAATCTGATCATCGTCAACAAGTTCTGCAACCTGTTGCACAGCGCGCACTCCAACGCAAAATTGCGGTTGAAGCTTCGGCAATCTATCTTGTATTTCTTTCGGTAACGACATATTTTGTATTTCGTCTACAGGAGAGATCGAAGCAATTATTTTACTATAAGCTTCTACTTTCCACAAGACTCATCAGTGCCGCTAGTTTTTGCGACAAATACAAATGCGACAAACGAGAAAACCCCAAAAGGGCGGCTTTCTCGCTGTCGCGAGTGAACGAAGGTGGTCCGTAAAATCGGACCAATAATTCAAAAGTAGGTTGCCCCCGAAAGGGCAACCCATTAGGTGAATCCCGCGACCGTGGCCGCGGGTGAAATTTACCGCTGAAGCGCTTTCGCGCAAGCAGGCTGAATCTGAACATTTTGACCATATACCAATACGGAGCCAGAATCATCCGCATTAGGAAAAGAACGCCCAAGACTTCCATTGATGGGATAATTCTCAATTCCCAGATCAATATTTGTCAGTGTCCATTCTTCACCCTTTTTTCCTGTCCAGGAACCAAAATCAGCAAAGCCACCTGGCCCTTTTAACATCCAGCTTGTTCCAGCAGGAAGTGCTTGAGCGCCAAATTCAGCGTCCCCTGTCAAGTTTTTGGATGCAAACACCATCCAGCATTGTCCGAGTTGTTCATTGGTCAGTTGCACGGTGGACTGGGTTATATTCGTTTGACTCGGAGAGGAGGGCAATCCAGCCATCCACGATTGAAACTGCAAACGATATCCCGATTGATTATCGCAACCATTCAACCAACCATCGCTACTCCAGCTGTCAACGCAAACTTGCTGACCGTTCATAATGCTAACATTGATTTGCGCACCAGATGAATCCAGAGCTGGAATAACAGTATCCGAAGTCATTGTATACCGCATGGCTCCAAACGCACCCGATGCAACTGGATTCACAACGACTTGAGAAGCGTCACCACTCGCGTTGGGATTTAAGTCCAAACCAGAGACTACGGGAGCCTCTAGATTGTTATTTGACGTGCTTAAGCCTAAAGTTTGCTGATCAACGCCAATAGGTTTCAGGATTTTCGCAAAGTCATTTGCCATTTGACTTTCTGCGACCTGGCCTGTGACGTCTGTGTATCCACCGTCAATGACGGGGACGACTTTAGCCGGACTATCGTTGTTCGTGAACAACCAAAAAAGCGCGTAGGTGATCACGACAACTGTGAACGTGCCTTTCCACCCGAGTTGGGCTATCTGAGGGATGTTTGTAAGCAACCACCAAATTATGAGCCCAGAAACTACGGGGACGAACAAATTTGAAATCCATTCAGACATGATATTACCTCCGTGCTCACGCACTTGATTAGGTCAATCCCAATCAGCCGTGATAACACATTTTTTGAATTAGGAAATTCGCGAAGGTATCACACGAGATCCACGCGACTGCGATGCGAAACGAAAATTTGTCAGGCACATCTCCTTTCGCATGTTCCATTACTGGGACATGAATATTAGGGGCTTGAACTCATCAAAGTACTCTTGATTGCTAAATCCGCAATCGCCGTACTGAGAGCCACAACCCCATTTGGTTGTAAACTCCATGATGCCGGTTGCTTTCGCACCGACATAATTAGAAAGCACAGCTCGCGTTGAGCCGATTTTACTTTCCAAACATGGAGCCCCTGAACAATGCCCGTCGAAAATGGGCACTACTAGGCCGTTTTCACCGTATGACCACACGACCTCGGAAGGAGGTGTGAGCCAGGGCTCAGAGCGGAAGTCATAAAATGCAAAGACTCCCAAGCTCGTAAACCCTTTTTGTTGGCGATTATCGAAATACTGTTTCGCCCAAGCGTTAAACTCGCTTGCTTGAGTGGGCACCCCCCGATGTTCCAAATCGATATCGAACCAGACATTGTCCCCCAAAGGAGTTAATCTCTGGATAATCCCAGCCACATCTTGGTTAGGTGTGATATCAACCATCACAATACAACGGCCACTGCATAAACCAACAAGGCTTTCGATAACAGTGTCCGATGCGTATCGAATATTGACGACAGGAACAATGTTTCCACTTCGCCAACTTTTCGCAGCCTCTGCGTATGCAAGGGCTTTTCGAATCGCGTCGACTGCATCGTTAGCCTCCCCCAACGTTCCCCATCCATTTAACGCGCCATACACGCCGATGTACGTGACATCGCCGGTATTCACTGGCGCTGAAAAGGCTGATGGGTAAACGGGCAAACCTTCTCCATCCCATTGAAACTGGAGAAAATTATCCAGCATCGGAGACAGTTTATCCGCCTCAGAAATGACTTTCGCGACAGGAACTCCCTTATCGTTTAGCACCGGTAAAATCGATGCAAATATGACAAAGCAGGTCATGGTTGATGCCAAGACCGTCCCCAACCAAATCGCTCTGGTCATCCGTCGCCTTTCGGGGCGGGTAATACCAAAGGTCAAATGGTCAAAAACAAGCAGAGCATATTGCCCATACATTGCCATTGTCTGCAGACCCTGCATCGTAGCCAAATAGGCTTTTTTGTTCTTCTTACGAAGAACTAAAAGTCCAATCGGGATAAGAAACAGAAGACTTGCTCCTGTCCATCCCGTCGCCACCTTGGTGGTATGCGTATTTTGCGAGGACCACTTGGTCGCCTGGCCGTCAATTTTTAAGACAATGGTTATCCCATGTCCTGTGCCGACCATTTTCACGCCATCGCGGTACCAAACGACGTTCTCCGTGTAAGTGGGCCAATGGCTCACCCAAACAATCTCGCCGTCTGCAACTGCATAAAGTGGCGTACCAAATGTACCCCTATAGTCATCTCCAGTGTGATGTGCTTGATTGCCAGCGGGGTTATTCGCATAGTAAGCCGCACCAACTTCCACTGGATTTTCTACAGGAGCAATCCACCCCAGATTCTTCCGATAATCTGGATCAACCCAAGGCCAAGGGCCATTGAGATTGTTTTCCAAGATTTCCGGAGGCATTGGACTACACCCAAAATGCAGATGCGGCCCTGTGCCATATCCTGTGTCGCCCGAAAGAGCAATGAGATCGCCCTGACGAACCCTATCCCCGACTTTGATCCCATCTGCTGGTCCGCTAGTGTGAGCGTAGTAGCAGTAGAGGACGCCAGAAGCGTCTTGTGCTTTCGCACTCGACGGTGGCGTGAGAGCCAAGATCAACGCACCAAAAAGCCAGAGACTCAAGGCGCGGTCGTACAAATTACGTTTCCGTGCCATTGGGCACTCTCCTTCTTGATGAATTTAACCTACAAGGACTCTCCTCGTAGGGTAAAGCTTAACAAGCTCGGCTGATCACAGTCGGCTTGAAATTTCAAAGGGTCAGGCACCGCTAATGGTGCAGCGCCTGACTTTTGGATCAGCGGAGACGCCTATTTATATGGCTTCTTTTTTTTCCGCTTTTCCTTGGGCGGGTGAGTTGTCTTCGAAGACATGATCACACCCTCCTTTCGTTTGGATTTCAGAAGGCCTAATTGCTGCCTAATGATTTTAAGTAGCCTCCGGATTAATTTTTCAATTTATCCTTTGGATTTTACATTCATCCCGCCATTGGCGAGGTATATTTGATAGAGAGATGCTATCAAAACTTCATTAAAATTATTAATTATTAATGAATTAAATTTATTCTCTTGTTTGTGAATTGTTAATCCACCCTCGTATGTTGGTATTCCCACTCTTACATGTTATCGAAAAAATTTCTTTCGACCTTTTCTAATTCTAAATTATATTTTTATCCCCTAGATGTATAGAGCAAATGAATGATATTTCTATTGTTTCTATGTTGTCTTTTACCTATGCGGCCGCATATGCAAATGACAACTTGCTCAAGAAACTCAAATCACTCACTCAATCTATACATCTAGATGGCTACTTTTTCCTCCAAAGGCGGATAAACTGCCCAAGGCGGATCCATTTTTTGTTGGCGCAACACACGTTCGTTTGATGGTTCGCGTGCACACTTCTATTCCTTTTTGTAACACCACGCACCTTGCCCCATTCGACTTTCGCTCAGGGCCTCTTTTGGTCTTCCCTAATCTTTATATTTCCTTCGTTCACTTTTTAATGTGCACTTCGCCCCACACGAAAAATATCTTCGCAAATGAAGATTCATCGTATAAAACAAAGATTAAATTTTTAAATACATTTTTTGCCTCGGGCAATCTCGGCTCAGCCGGACCCTCGATCAACAAAAAATTCACAACTGATTGTTATATCAGCTGATCAGAGCCCTGATAGTAATCAGGACTCTGATCAGCTGATAGTACATCGATCAATAACGCATGCCATACTACTTAAATGACATTCTTTGAACACAATACATACTCCATCAAAGAGCATTTTTACCGCAAAACTATACCACGCTCTGTGAGCACGTTTCATAGGGTTAGACTATATCCTATAGCATATTTTAGCAAAAAAATCAACTTAAAATCCCACAATTCCTCTCTCTTTCTCTCCGTGCTATACTAAATGCCATGAAGAAAAGGAAGCAGTTGCCGGAATCCCTATCGCCAAACCTCGAAAAAGAAACGCATCAAACAGCTATAACCCTCTGGTGTGATCGCATGATCAAATTGGGATTTTATTTGCTTTTTAGCCTCATCCCACTGCTTCTTACCCCTTGGAACTACGAACTCTTTGAATTTAACAAAATGATTGGTGTCTACACCCTCACCGTCATTATTACTTCCGCATGGATCATAAAAATGCTTTCCGAGAAAAAAATCGCTATTGCAAAGACGCCACTGGATATACCGATAGCGTTATTTGTACTTTCACAATTGGTTAGCTCTATTTTTTCTATGGATCCTCACGTCTCGTGGTTTGGCTACTACTCACGCTTTAATGGAGGGATGTGGAGTGTGATTTGTTATGTGTTGTTGTTTTATGCTTATGTGACTCATTGGACGAATATGACCCATTGGACTAATTTGCTAAAAACAAGTCTAATGGCAGGGTCCCTTGTCGCCTTCTACGGCGTCCTTGAACGACTCGGCATCGATAAAAATCTCTGGGTGCAGGACGTACAAAACCGCGTATTCTCTACCCTTGGCCAGCCCAATTGGCTGGCAGCGTACTTAGTCGCGCTCATCCCATTATCAATGGCTCTCGCATTCAAAAATAAATTATATTGGATAGTAAGTATTTTGCTCTTTACCACCCTTCTTTTTACAAAATCTCGATCAGGGCTGTTGGGATTTGTGATAGCTGATGTCGTATTTTGGGGAATTCTTTTCGCAAAAAGAGGCATATTACGGTCTGCGCTCGTTATCCATGTTATCTTTGCTATTATTGTCTTTTTTGTGGGAACTGGATCACCTGCAGTAGATAAATATGTTACGCTCAATGGCTGGACCCAACTTCGCCAAGGCTTCGCTGGGCAAGCAAAAGAAGTCGTAACTCAACCCACTGGTCCAGCACTTGAAGTCGGTGGCACGGAATCCGGAACAATACGCAAATATGTCTGGCAGGGCGCAATTGCCGCATGGAAAAGTACGACAAAAACGCTTTTTATCGGTACAGGGACCGAGACATTTGCCTTTGCGTTTTACCAGTTTCGACCAGTAGAGCATAATCTAACCTCTGAGTGGGATTTTCTCTATAACAAGGCACATAACGAATACTTAAATTATCTTGCAACGACGGGAATAGTTGGATTAGGAAGTTATCTTTTGTTTGTTGGATTGTTTATTTTCTGGTATATAAAAAACATACAAAAAAACTCAATCAATATTGCCCTCTTTGCCGGTTGGCTCTCCATCCTCGTTACCAACTTTTTTGGTTTTTCTGTCGTGATACTGCAACTATTTTTCTTTCTGTTTCCGGCGATATGCATAGCCCTGTCTCAAACCGAAGAAACCCAACGAACAATTCGTGTGGCATTTTCTCCCCCTGTTTGGATCAGATGGCTTATACTTTTTCTAAGCATTGGCGTCCTTTTTCAAATCGGCACCTACTGGTATGCAGATACTCTTTTTGCATCAGGGTATCGCAATAATCGCGCTGGGATTTTTGTGAAAGCTGCACCATTTTTACTATCTGCCACCACTCTTTTTTCCAAAGAACCAAGCTATCATGACGAATACGCACAATCTCTCGCTTCCCTTTCTTTAGAATCGTTTGAAAATAAAAATGCTTCACAAGCAGCAAACTTAGCTACCCTTGCAATCGGAGAAAGCGACAAAGCCATCCGTCAGTCTCCCAAAAACGTCAATTATTATAAAACGCGTACCAAAGTATTCTACACGCTGTCCCAACTTAATCCTGAATACAACAATGATGCCGTCATTGCACTCCAAAAAGCCCTCACTCTCTCTCCCAATGATCCAAAAATTTATTATAATTTAGCTATCCTTCTCGGTCGACAGGATGAATCAGAAGAAGCTATTACACTGCTTCTGACTGCCAAAAAACTAAAAATAAATTATCGTGATGTATACTATGCCCTGCACGTTTTTTACCTTGAGGCCAAAAAACCTACTGAGGCCAAACAAATACTTCTTGAGTACCTCTCGCTTGTAGACCCCAATGATAAAGATTTTCAAGAAAGAATAAAGTAAAAATATGAAACCCATTGTCACCGTCCCCAACAAGGTCCTCTCTGGTATGGCAACTGAGGTAAAGGTGTTTGATAAGAAACTCAATACCATCCTTCTCGATATGAAAACCTCTCTCATCGCGACGAAAAATCCCAAAGGAGTGGGCCTCGCTGCCCCGCAAATTGGCCTTCCATTACGAATCTTTATAACCAGACCAACTGAGAAAGCTGATATTCGAGTATTTATAAATCCGATTGTTATTACATCAAAAAATACTGACGGCCCGCCTTCTCCGCCAGCTGGCGAATCCGGCGAGGCAAGTAAAATGGAAGGATGTCTTTCAGTACCAAATCTATGGGGAAAAGTAAAAAGAAATAATGATGTGACGCTTAAATTTCAAAATGAAAATGGCATAATAAAAGAAGAAACGTTTACCGGATTTCTCTCAACCATCATTCAGCACGAGACGGATCATATAAACGGCATCCTTTTTGTCCAACGCATTTTAGAGCAAAAAGGAAAATTATTTGAAGTGGTCACTGACGAAGACGGGAAAGAGGTGTTTGAAGAAGTACAGTTACACTGATGTCATCGCGAGCGAAGCGTGGCGATCCCCGTACAACCGGATCGCTTCGTCTCCGCCAGCTGACGGATCCTCGCAATGACAAATGAATATGAATATTCTCTTTTTTGGCTCAACCACTGATTCTGTAATTGTTCTAGAAAAACTACGTAGTTCTCGTATCGTTGGTATAGTGACCCAACCCCCTCGTCCTATCGGACGCGATCGAATCGTAACACCAACTCCTGTAGAAGTATGGGGAAAAGCACATAATATAACTGTTCTTTCATTTGAAAGTAATCCTGATAAGCCCTGGCTTTACAAAGATGAACAACAAGTTATAGATACTCTGCAATCCATACAGGCGGATATTTTGATCTCTGCTTCCTACGGCCAAAAAATCCCTTGGCAAACGATACAAAAAGCGCCGCTCGGCGGCATAAACGTGCATCCATCGATCCTTCCCCGATGGAGAGGCGCCGATCCCGTACCGTGGGCAATTCTTTCAGGCGATCACCAAATAGGTGTCACTGTCGTGACACTATCGGAAACGTTTGATGCGGGCCTTATCCTAGCACAGAAAAAAATTCCTATAAAACCCACGGATACATCTTTACCACTTCGCACACATTTATTTAAAATAGGTGCCGAGCTTCTCGTTGCTTCTCTCGATCACTTAGACCTACGAGGAGAGTCCCTGCCTGCGCAGGCAGGCTTGCAGGGTGGAAAAGCGGAACCGTATGCACGAAGGCTTACTCGCCAAGACGGCTTTGAACCATGGATGAAAATAATAGATCCGCTCGAATCAGAACGCATTAAACGAAAATTTCGCGCATTTCATCCATGGCCCGGAATATGGAGCACGTTTCAAGAAAAACGTATAAAAATTCTTGGATTTTCTCATGAACCGACGATTGTTCAGTTTGAAGGAAAAAAACCAATAGGATGGAAACAATCAAGAACCCCGCGGCAGAGCCAGCGGGGTATGAGTTGAAGCATGACTT
>ERZ1292629.4302-Hain-H43-01um-R1-4302-length-10485-cov-5_pt1 | contig 10485 bp, 12 predicted proteins | sample MGYA00564399_ERZ1292629 | MGnify/ENA primary metagenome ERZ1292629 (study PRJEB36523, sample SAMEA6512636) | groundwater metagenome | collected 2019-01-08 | study: AquaDiva: Metagenomics assemblies of 32 groundwater samples
TTGCTGGGAAGCTGATGCTGTAACTGCATCACCCTATATGGGAAGAGATTCAGTTATGCCTCTTATTGAACACGCTGTTAAAAAAAGTTCAGGGGTCTATCTTTTAGACAGAACTTCAAATAAAGGCGCAGTTGATTTACAAAATTTAGTAGTCGAAACAGATGACCCAATTCATGGAGGCTCTGCAAGAAGCCCATTATATATGAAAGTTGCAGAAAAAATAGTTGAATGGGCAAGAGGCAATCCTGGAGTTGGTGCAGTTGTTGGTGCAACATCTCTCGATGAATTAACAGACCTTGCAAGATTTTATGCAGGCAGAAATATTTGTTTATTAATTCCAGGTGTAGGAAGCCAGGGCGGCGAAGCTGGAGAAACTGTTAAAATATTAAGAGGCAGTTACGACCTAAATATAGTTAGAATTAACAGTTCAAGCGGATTAACACATCCTTGGGCATCAGGCAAAGATCCAAAACCTGCTCCAAACGATTATGCTAAATCTTGCGTTGAAGCTTTCTATAAACTTAATGCAGAGATAAATCAAGCAGCAGCTTAAATCCTAAACTTTTTTAAATCCCGCACCTCTTTTCTTTCCATGTCATTAAAAATAACATCCAGGCAGGAGCTAATTAAAGCATACATAGAATTTTTCAAGAGCAAGCATCATCACTCAATTCCATCAGCATCTTTAATCCCTGAAAATGACCCAACTGTTTTATTCACAACAGCAGGAATGCATCCTCTTGTTCCATACTTATTAGGCCAAAAGCATCCTTTAGGAAAAAGATTAGTAAATGTTCAAAAATGCATAAGAACAGGAGACATTGATGAGGTCGGAGACGAAGTTCATCATACCTTCTTTGAAATGCTTGGCAACTGGTCTTTAGGAGATTACTTCAAAAAAGAAGCAATTGAATTCTCCTTTGAATTTCTAACAAAAATTCTCCAATTGCCATTAGAGAGACTAGCTGTAAGTGTTTTTGCAGGCGATAAAAGAGTTTCACAAGTTCCAAAAGATGAAGAATCAGCAAAAATATGGCACTCATTAGGCATTCCAAAAGAAAGAATTGCTTATCTTCCAAAATCAGATAATTGGTGGGGGCCAGCAGGCGCAGTTGGCCCATGCGGCCCCGATACAGAAATGTTTTACTGGAAGCCAAATAACAAAAAAGCTCCTAAAAAATTCAATACAGATGATAACAACTGGGTTGAAATCTGGAATGATGTTTTCATGCAGTACATTAAAGATGAAAAAGGAAATTACAATTTAGCAAAGCAGAAAAATGTCGACACAGGAATGGGTGTTGAAAGAACCTTGTCAATTTTAAATGGCTTAACAGACAATTACCAAACTTCAATATTCCAGCCAATAATAAAAGAAATTGAATTAATTTCAGGAAAAGAATACAAAGGCAATGAAAAAACAATAAGAATTATTGTAGACCACATAAAAGCAGCAGCATTTATTTTGGGTGATGAGAGAGCAATTAAGCCGTCAAATGTCGGCCAAGGATATGTACTAAGGAGATTAATTAGAAGAGCAATTAGATATGGGAAGCTTTTAGGAATAAAAGAAAATTTCACATCTAAAATTACAAAGTCAATTTTGCCAATTTATCCAGATTATCAGGAGCTTCACAGGAATCATAAATTTATTACAGAGCAGTTAGACGAAGAAGAAAATAGATTTAGAGAAACACTTGAAAAAGGATTAAAGAAATTTAATGAAATTGCAACAGATAAATTAATTTCAGGAAAAGAAGCTTTTCTTTTATTCCAGAGCTTTGGATTCCCAATTGAAATGACTCAAGAGCTGGTAGATGAAAAAGGAATCAAAGTAGATTTGGAAGAATATAATCAAGAATTTAAAAGGCATCAGGATTTGTCAAGAACATCAAGTGCTGGGCAGTTCAAGTCAGGCTTAGCAGATGATTCTGAATCAGTAAGAAGACTGCATACTGCAACTCATTTGCTTAACGAAGCATTAAGAATAGTTTTGAAAGACAAAGAAATAAAACAAAAAGGCTCAAACATAACTCCAGAAAGATTAAGGTTTGACTTTAATTTTCCAAGAAAATTAACAAATGAAGAAATAAAAAAAGTTGAACAATGGGTAAATGAAAAAATAAAACAGGCAATTCCTGTCGAAAGAGAAGAAATGCCTTTGAATGATGCACTTAAAGCAGGTGCGCAGGCAGAATTCGGAGCAAAGTATCCAGAATTAGTTTCAGTTTATACAATCGGCAATGTAAGCAAGGAAATCTGCACCGGACCTCATGCAGACAACACTCGCGACCTCGGCCATTGCAAAATCATAAAGGAAGAATCCTCTGCCGCAGGAATCAGAAGGATTAAAGCTGTGCTAGAATAAATTATTAATAAATATTATTTCTATGCCCTAATTCAATCACAAAAATTTTCTGTTCTTTATCTCTTACATCTAAAATAGCCCGATACTCTCCAATCCTTAAAATAAAATAATCTGTCCCTTGTTTTCTCTTAATAAAATGATAGGGTCTTATTTTTATTCTTTCAAGCACATTAATAACTCTTTCTTGAGTGTTCCTTTCAAGATTATTAAATTGACTTTCAGCTGTCTGTGAAAATTCAATAGAGTACATTTTATTTCATTTTCTCTTTCAATTTTTCAAGAGAAATTGTTTTTCCTTCTCTTATCTCTCTTTCAGATATTTCAATATTCCTTTTTGTTTCTTGGGAAAATTCAAGCCTATCCTCAATTAAATCCCAAATAACATTTTCATAGCTCTCTTTTTCATGCATCTTCATTCGTGCAAGTTTTTCTAGAAGGATTTTGCTTATCTGTATTGTAGTATCCATAGTAAGTTATATAGTTACTATATATTTAAATCTTTTGATTAAGGCAATCTTGGAATAGTAATCATATTGCATATTTCCCTCACAACATCTTCCAGCTTTAAATCCCCCTTTGAAAGTTTTATAATTTTGCCTAAATCATTTTTGTCACAAGTCATATTTAAGCCCCTTACAAAAACTTCCCCTCTTCTGCAAAAATCCTCATTAATATTATTTATAGTAAGTAAAACCTTAAATCCCCTTAAATTTTTCTTTGCATTATGCGCATCTTCAGGAAGATAAGCTGTAAACCTATAAGTGAGAGTGTCACGACAAATAACCCCTACATATTTCCCTCTATATTTTTCAGGAATTCCCATCCTGTTTTATAGTAACTTAATTATTTAAAAAAATATGTCTCTCAAAATATCATTGAAATCATAATAATTTTAAACCTTCTCCGAATAAAAGAACCTCAGTTTCTTTAGCATCTGACCAAAGTCCTATCTTTTAAGCTTTCTGTCGATTTTATATACAATGTTGTTTTTGGGTTAAAACTAAATCCAGCATCACGAACAGCTTTTCTTGTTTCATAGTCAAATGCATAAACCTTAACCTGCCCAATTCCCTGGGCGTTTCCAAAATTTACCATAACATCAAGCAAACATTTTCTCCAGTTAGAAAGTTCATCTGTAATTCTTTCGCAGAGATCTTTAAATCTTAAAATATAGACCTCATTATGGCCTGGAAGATATTCACATCCACCAATAATTCTGCTACCACGCACAAAATACAAACACCATACTCTTTTTTCATGCAAAGAATGAAAAAAAACTCTTTGGGAATTTGTCCACCTAATTAGCGAATGCGCAGCCACATCGCTACTAACTACATGGAGCTCACAGCTCTCTGTCCTAAGCCTCAAGGATTTCGTTAGAAACTTATGAGAGCAGGACCCAGGATATATGCCTCTTAAAGGAGTTACTTGTGGTTTTACCATATATCAAAATTTAAAATTCATCATTTATAAGCTTAACTAAAAATCAAATAAACCCCAATCCCAAAAGCAAGCAGAAATGTATAAATCCCAAACCATCTCAAGTTTTTCTTATTAGTTAAAAGATATTTTAACATTAAATGAATTGTTAGCAAGCCAACAACAAAAGCTAAAAGTGTTGCCCAAAACAGCTCTCTAGGAAGAGTCTTGTTTCCAATCTCAATAATATTTGCCCCGATTATAGCAGGAATCGATAATAAAAAGGAAAATTTAATAGCAGTTTTTTCATCAAGCCCAAGCAATAATCCAGAAGAAATTGTTGACCCGCTTCGCGAAATGCCAGGCATTATCGCTACAGCCTGCCCTATACCTATTAAAAAAGAATCCTTATATGAAATTCTATCTTTTTTCTTTCTTAAGTCAAGACTGGCAATAAACAAAAAAAGCCCTGTAATTCCAAAGCCAAGTGCAACAAGAATAAGGCTTTCAAAAGCTTTCTCAATTGCATTTTTAAATAAAAATCCAACAATTGCCGCAGGAATTGTTCCCACAGCTAAAAGATAACCCAATTTAGCATTCTGCGTATGAAACTTTCTTTTTAGTAAATCCTCAAGAATATCTACAATGTCTTTTCCAAAGTAAACAAAAACAGCCATTAATGTCCCAAAATGCAGGGCAACATCAAACATCACGCTTCCAGGATAATTCAAAATCTGCTGAAACAGCACAAGATGTCCTGAACTGGATATTGGAAGCCATTCCGCAATCCCCTGTACAACTGCAAGAATCAAAGCAGAAATTAAATCACTCATCGCCCTAAAAAAAATTCTAACTTAATAAATTTATTCAAAAGCAAAAAAAAATAAAATTAACTATGTTTCCTACAGTTCCAGCACAATAGCCATTTTTGCCCGTGTCTTATCTTAAAGACTTCAGCTAACAACTCTTCTTCTCCATTAAAGTCATAAGACAAATCAAAAAGTTCACCGCATCTTCTGCATCTTGCAGGAATTACACACGCTCTTTGTTGTTGTCCCATGCTTAATTCAATGAACAGCTCTTTAAATATAAGTAATGAAATAAAATCTATACTTTAGGTCATATACTTATTTATATACTAAGTTACTGCAAAGTTAAACAAGTAACTAAAAAGGAATAAAATAAAAATAGTTAATAAAAATAAAAGTCTTTATTCCTGATTATTCTTCTTCAACGTTATCTTCTTCTGATTTTTCTGATTCTTCAGATTCTTCAGCTTCTTTCTCTTTCTTAGAGGGCTTACTTGATGTATTGTCAGTCATTCCTTTTCTCTTGAAAAAGCACTCTCTGCAATATACCGGTGTGCCTTGTCTAGGTTGGAAAGGAACTTCTGCATCTTTGCCGCAATCGCTGCACTTTATTTTGTGCATCTCTCTAGGGCCTCTATCAGAAAATCTACTAAAGCCGCCACTTCCGCCACTGCGATTTCCACCGCCATGTGGTCTGAAGCCGCCTCGTCTAAAGCCGCCTTCCTGTGCCATTTTTACTCCATTGTTTCAATTTATTTAATAAGAACCCGTTAACCTAAGCTAACGCTTCCTTACAAATTTAACTATTTTTAGGCTTTTATAAACCTTTGGTAATATCACTGTAATCACTCAATATAGATTGCAGGCCTTCCTGGCTTAGCTTTTCCAGCCTTATTTTCAGGGTCATACTTATTCTTGTCATTAACTATAAAGACTTTCACGCTCTTCCCCGTTCTCTTTGATAAAACTTCAGCATTGAAGTTAGCAACCTCAAAAGGCATCACATAAATATAAACGCTTTCAGGCTCCTCACCGGTTTTTTCTCTGATTATTTTAACTATATTCATAATGTCGCTTATACTTTTATCAACAGCTTTTTCAGCTTCTTAAAGCAGTTCATCAATCTTGCTTTCGTCACATTCCGGCCATTTTGCCAGTGAAATGAAATCTTTGTGCCCAAGCTTTTCCCAGAACTCTTCTGTAATATGCGGGCAAAATGGAGAAAGCATCTTGATAAATTTTTCCAAATCATCTTTGGAAACATTCTTATCAAAAGAGTCAAATAACTCTCTTAATTTAATAACAGCAATGTTATACTTCATAAATTCAATATCTTCATTAACTTCTTTTATTGTTTTATTTACCTTATGCTCAACTATTCTTAAAGAAATCCCTTTCTTATAATTAGAAACATAATCAAAAACCTTCCTGAGAAATCTCAAGCTTCCTTCAACGCCCTGCTCGTTCCACATAACATCTTTGTCAGGAGATGCAACTGAAACTAAGAACAATCTTGCAGTATCCATGCCATATTTTTGCGAAACAGTTTCAGGCAAAACAACATTTCCCTTGCTCTTGCTCATTTTCTCTCCATCAGGCCCAAGAAGCATTCCCTGGTTGAACAGTCTTATAACGGGCTCATTAAATTTAACTAATCCCAAATCTCTTAAGAACTTTGTATAATATCTTATATAAATCAAATGCATGCAGGCATGCTCTTTCCCGCCAATGTACATGTCAATTGGGCACCAGTATGCCACTTTTTTCTTATCAAATATTTCTTTGTCATTATGTGCATCGCAATATCTCAAATAATACCAGGATGAATTTACAAATGTATCCATTGTGTCTGTTTCTCTTCTTGCTTTGCTGCCGCATTTAGGACATTTTGTTTCTGTAAATTTCTTAAAATCAACCAATGGGTTTTTTACATCTGCAAATACAATATTTTCAGGCAAAACAACAGGCAAATCTTTTTCAGCCACAGGAACAATTCCGCATTTATCGCAATAAACAACTGGAATTGGCGTTCCCCAAAATCTTTGTCTTGAAATCAGCCAATCTCTTAACTTGAATTGGATTTTTTCTCTGCCAGTTTTCTTAAATTCAAGTGCTTTTGTAATATGCACTTTTGCTTCGTCATTTGCCAGTCCATTAAACCCTTCAGAATTTATTAAAATCCCTGCTCCCTCATATGCTTCGTTCATTTTCATTGCATCAATCTTTTTTCCTTCAGGATGCACAACAACTTTTATTGGAATTTTATATTTCTTGGCAAATTCAAAATCTCTCTGGTCATGCGCAGGAACAGCCATTACCATTCCACTCCCATAATCTGCAACAACAAAATTGCCTGCATAAACAGGCACTTTTTCTCCAGTCATTGGATTTACCGCATAACTCCCGGTAAATACCCCTTCTTTTTCCATTTCTTCAAGCGCCTTTTCAGAAACACTTCCCAATTTCTTTAAAAATTTTTCAACCTCTTTTTTCTGCCCATCTGTAACTAATTCCATAAGTCGCAAATGCTGCGCAGAAACAACCATAAACGTAACTCCAAATATTGTGTCAGGCCTTGTTGTAAATATTGGCCATTTCTCTACAATTTCATTTAGTAATTCTAGAAATTCACTTGTTCCCATATCTTCCTGAGTATAATGCCCATGTCCAAGAAGCTCAATTATTTTGCCATCTAAAGCATTATAATATATTTCAAGGCTTTTTTTGCCATCTGATTCTTCATCATCAGCTGTAAAATATACTATCTCTTCAATATTTGACTTTAAGGCTTGATTTATTTTGTATTCATAAAAATCTTTTTGGTCCTTTTTTTCAGGAGAAGTAATTTTCCAAGGAGCAACTAAAATAAGTTTTTTAATTTTTTTATTTGTTTCTCCTAACCATCTTACTAAAAATGCACATCCACAACTATGCCCAACTAAAATAGTATTTTCATTAATTTCATTTTTTTCAAATTCTTTCTTCCATTTATCATAATTTGCATGCCATGGCTCTGGCATCAAAGGAGTTTCAATAGGGATTCCTTTTTTTAATAATTCTTTTTTTATCCAAGGAATCCAGTGTTTATCATAAGTCCTTTTTTCAGGACTATTTTCTGATTTGCTTGGACATCCGTGAACTATAATGCAATTCAATTTAGGATTCTTAATCTCAAAATCAATTTCAGTGCCATAGCTCTTACCAATCCAATTTCTCTGCAAATTCTTTATTAATTCAGGCCAGTCATCAAGCTTGTTTATTCCCTCGTATAACTCATCAGCATAGGCAGTTGTTTTAAAAAACCACTGCTCCAAATGTTTTATCTCAATATTTGTATCTTCATGTCTCCAGCATTTTCCATCATGAACCTGCTCATTTGCTAAAACAGTATTGCACTTTGGACACCAGTTAACAGGTGCTTTTTTTCTGTATGCAATCCCTTTTTCAAGCATTTTAAGAAAAATCCACTGGTCCCATTTATAATATTCAGGCTTATGAGTCTCAACCATTCTGCTCCAGTCATAACTCAACCCAAGTTTCTTCATTTGTCTTATGTAATTTTTTATTGCATTTTCAGTAAATTTCTTAGGATGCGACTTTTCCTTTATAGCCGCATTTTCAGCAGGCAGGCCAAAAGAATCAAAACCCATTGGATAAAGAACATTAAATCCCTGCATTCTTTTGAATCTTGTAAAAATATCGCCAATAGTATAATTAAGAGCATGTCCCATATGCAAGCCTGTCGCAGAAGGATAAGGAAACATTTCAAGAACATAAAATTTCTTTTTCACATCAGATTCCTTTGCTTCAAACACCTTCTGCTCCTCCCACTTCTTCTGCCATTTCTTTTCGATTTTAGCGAAATCAATTTCTTTCTTCATCTTCATTATTTAACCTATAACTGCACAATTTTAAAGTTTTCTTATAAGCTGTTTCGTTCTGTAAGCATCATTTTTGCTCCTTTCAGCTTCAGCTAATTGCAGCATATCCTGAAATACCTCTGGGCTTAATATGTAATCTGCACCATTATTTCTTACAAGATTCCTAATTGCTCCAGTCCCCTGATAAGTCCTATGCATAATTCCTTCACTTCCATCAGGATTTAATTTTCTTCTTTGATATTGGTTGTATCTCGGATTAGCCCGGCAATTAAGAATTTTTACTATCAATATTTCTGTCATTTCAATTACACCTCCTTTCAGCTAAACCAAACAAACATAATTCACATTTGCCAGAGAAATTTTCAGGAGCCATTTTAATGTTGTAAAAAGAAAGTTTATTTGTGGCCCCTTATACGAGCGCCACTGCTAACACAGCTATTGCAACTGCATTCATCTGCATCTGCATTTGTGTTAGTTTCATAAGAATCCCAAGATTATTCTATTTAAAAATTTAATTGTTCTTACCAAGTAAGAAAGTTAACCAGAATATTTATTTTATTCTTACCAGGTATGAAAAGATTTATAAATAACAATATTATTCTTATAAGGTAAGAAAATGAAAAAAGAAGAAATATTAGAAAAAACTGCAAAAGAATACTTTGATGCCGCAGAAGATGAATTAAGGAACTCAAGATTTAATTCTTCAGTTGTGCTCTTTTTTAAGTCATTAATTGCTTTATCAGATTTATACATTTTGCAGAACACAGGCGATACTCCTTCGTCACATACTGAAAGATTTAGGATTCTTCAGGAGAATTTTCAGGAAGTTTACGACCTTGTAGACAAAGATTTTCCATTCTACCAGAATAGTTATGTTCAGCTAATGCCCAAAGAATTGGCAGAGGTAATTAAAGATGATGCAAAATTTATGGCAGAAAAAACCAAAATTAAATTATAGTAAGGATGTTTTTGATATAGTCCAGTTTGGCTCTTCAATTTTTGAAGACAGCAAGCCAAATGATATAGATATAGCTGTAATTTTCAATAAAATTCCTTTAAAAGAACAGCTTAACCAAGCACAGGAAATTAAAAAGCAGCTGCAAAAATATTCAGAATTGCCAATTCATACTAATTCTTTCGATTTTTATTCTTTATTTGAAAGCTCAAATTTTGCCAGAAATGGCATTTTGTTTTATGGAAAAAGCATTATTTCTGGCGAGCCATTTTCAAAAAAATTAGGAATCATGCCAAAACTTCAAATATTATATTCATTAAGGGATTTAGAAAAGAAAGATAAAATCAGATTTAATTACTTGCTTAATGGAAAATCCGGCAAATATGGTTTGATTAAGCAATATGGTGGAAAAATTGTTGCCCCGGGAATCATTGAAATATCCACTGAAAATGAAAAAGCATTCTTCGAGCCAATGAAAAAAATAACTTCCAGCATAAAAATAAGAAGAATATTTGAAACGCAGGATTAATTAAATTCACAACCTCAATTTCAGCCCGGTCAAAAGTAGGGTATTCTTCAACTCTTTTAACCTTAAATCCCTGCAAAATTAATTTTTCAGCAATATATTCAGGAACAATAATTCTCTTTCCAATTTTATCCAAATATCCTTTGCCATTTAAAGTTCTCAAAAGCTTTTTCAATTCATGGCTATAAACTGAATAATAAACAACACTTCCATCTTCAGTCCTTTTTCCAAAAGGCATAATTTTATGCCTCAATAATCTGTTTTTATACTGATGCCAATTCTTTAATTCAGCAGTGCATAAATGAACATTTAATTTAACTTTGTTCTTCTTTAATTCATTCAATAACCATCTGCCCGCATCCAAAGACCCTTTAATTACATACCCATTTTTATCCAATTTATAATGAGAAGTCATATAATTAAAATTAGTATCACCAAGTTCTAGCTCATTAAGATTTACAAATCCAATATAATCTCTAATTAATAAAATAAAATTAAGAATTTCTCTTTTCTTTTCAGGAATCATC
>ERZ1292629.4304-Hain-H43-01um-R1-4304-length-10481-cov-3_pt1 | contig 10481 bp, 16 predicted proteins | sample MGYA00564399_ERZ1292629 | MGnify/ENA primary metagenome ERZ1292629 (study PRJEB36523, sample SAMEA6512636) | groundwater metagenome | collected 2019-01-08 | study: AquaDiva: Metagenomics assemblies of 32 groundwater samples
CCGGTGCCACTTCTCCAGGAGATACTCACGGACTTCGTAGCCCGCGAGTTCGCCATGTTGGTACTCGACACCGGCAATCTCTGGGTTCTGCATGAGTTGCGTATCAAAACACACCAGTTCCTGACTGAGGGCAGTGATGGGACACAAGCGCCTTAAGCGCTCTACCCAGGTCATGACGTTGGCGAGCCGGCTTTGAAGCGATGGCCGCAGCCGGTTTGCTGGGCAGGTGCGGTTCAAGAAGCGTGGTTGACGGTAGCGCGTCTTGCGTTGTCGCCGGTTGCGCCGAATGGCGCGCCGGTTCGCTAAAGCATCTTTGATGCGCTGCCCTCGGTGCGTCAGTTCAGCCGCCCAGACCACGCGTGCGTCAGCAAGCAGTGCTAGGCCGGTCGTCTTACTGCCAGGGTCAATCTTCAGGCGATGCTCGTGTATTACAGAGTCTTCACGCTTGCGGTCATGTAGAATAATCGTGAAGGGGAAGCGCCGAAACACCGAAGCACGCCGTTTCTTTAAAAGTTGCCTAGCCCGGGTTGGAGTGCAGGGGTCCAGTGATTGACGGTTAGTATCAAGGACAAACACACGATTCGACATGAGTTACCTCATACGCGCTTTGCGGCGGTAACGTTGGCCTCGCTAACGATGGAAGCGGTTTGTTATGCTGACGACACTGCGTGGTACTCGCCACAACTATTTAATCGCCAACCACAGAGCCGTAGACTGGCCTCGCATCCACGGGTGTGATCACACAACCATCGGAGCCCGCGAAGGGCCTAAGCTGGTCGACACCGACCCTAGGAAAACCAAGGGTCAACCGACTGAAGTCGGCGGAGTATGTCGATGCCTCTCAGTTACAAAAGACATGCTTCGCTCCCCTGAGTTACAGGAACAGCCCTAGACAAAATAACTGTTGTAATAGTATAATACCATTGTTAAGATTACAAGCACTATTTTAGTGCACACAGAAAGGATGCTCCTATGCGTCTAGCCGAGAATCTGGAATCGCTCCGTGTGAGGTTTCATGCAGCACGTGGCGACCGTTCGTTGCATGAGATCGGTCGATCTCTTGGCATCACCCATATTACACTGGCGCAGTTTCTGGCCGGGGTCGTCACGACGCGCATGCCGCTGCTCGACAAGATTGAGGCGTGGGTCGAAGAGGAAGAAGCACGGCAGGCATCTATGACGGTTAAGCCAGGGCCATGAAACAGCCGAGCAGCTCAGCAGCCGCAATCGTTGATGCCGGCCCGTCACATAAGTACCGGACAGAGATTCCCAATACGGTTATTCGCGGTCACAAAAGTCGTGAACTCTCTGTGTTTGCGAAGTGGCTCTATGTCTATTTGAAAAGTATCGCCGGGGATGGAAGTATGTGTTTTCGAGGCAGAGGTCTTATTGCACTTGAGGCAGGCATGAGCCGGGGGCAAGTCAGTGTCGCAAAAAAAGAGCTGGCAACCAATGGCCTTATTGTGGTGACCCCTGGCAAAAATCCTCGACGTCAGGCAGACACAATCCGTATCGTTGATATCTGGCATGCGAACATGCAAGAGTTCAGTGGTCAGGAGGTGACCACTGCGCAAGCAGAGGAACCCCATGCTATGCAAGCTTCTTGTGCCGCAAGTGGTCAGGAGGTGACCACTGACTCTGCGCAGTGGTCAGGTGGTGACCACTCTCATCTGTTTCAGTGGTCAGGAGGTGACCACAGTGGTCAGGAGGTGACCACAGAAGAAGATCCCTTTAAGAAGAAGAAAGATCTAAGAAAAGACTCCCCCCCTATAGTCCCCCCCGTTGCGCAGCAGTCTTCGCGGACAAAAAAGTCCGCACAAGTGCGGACAGATTACACGATGGGCTTCCTGCAATTCTGGAATGCCTATCCGGCTGTACGGCATGAGCGGAAAGTCGCATCGTTTGCCCTGTGGCAAGCTGCTGGCCTTGAACCACGCACAGATGAAATTATTATGAAGATCCAGCGATTATGTGCCACCCTCTGGAAAGGCCGGGAGAAACACTATATTCCGCTTCCTACGACGTGGCTCACTGACGCGCGTTATGAAGATGAGTTCGTTGCTGAGGAGAATCAGCAAACACTGACAATGTTTCAGCGCATTGATGACCAAGAACGCCAACGCAGGGAGATCGAACGTGCTAACCGAGAACGAAAAACAGTTATTCACTGAAAAGCTCCAGGATGTCCACGAAGCATTTGAGGGCCGCCCGATTTCTGAGGGCCGGCTGAAAGTCTATGTGGAGTTCCTGAGCAAGGGCCTCCCGAATCTGCGTGACAAGACTGAGCATTTTGCCGCACTGATGGCCGCCTGTGACTGCTGTATTGCAAAAGGGAGCAGCTTCCCCCTGATTCGTGACATTGCCTATGAGTGGGTACCCATGCCCTTTCGTCAGAATCAGGTACAGCTATGAGCGAGCACAACGGCACCTCCTACGCCCAGCACTTTGCTCCTGAACGCCTGACGACGGATTCCAGGACGATCCTCGAAGGCGTCAACGATGAAGACTTCTGCATCCTCCTTGCCTCTGTGGTGGGCCAGCCCGGCGCCGATGGTCTGGTCGATTTGCGGCTCCTGTATGAGCCCTGGATCCTTCGGCGCCTCAAGGTGATCCAACAGCGGGCGACGACCGCCTATTATGGGCTCTTCGTCACGCGTGGACGGATGGCGTTTGGGCGGGGATTCGTCTTGCACGATCTCGAATCGGCCATGGCGGCTGTGTCCTTCCCACCCGAAGACGCGCTCCTCGTCGATGGTGCGGCCACGGGCGATCTCGATGCCGATGCGTGGCAGGCTGAGCTATTGGATATCTATGACCACGGCCTTCCAGGAGGCCTCGTAACGGGATGGCCTACTGTGGATCGTCGGTATCGTGTCCGCCCGGGGGAGTTGACGATTGTTACGGGAGTGTCAAATCATCTGAAGGCGCTTGCGCTCGATACTCCGCTCCCTACGCCTGACGGATGGATATCCATGGGCGATGTCACGGTAGGGCAAATACTTTTTGATGAGCATGGGCTCCCATGCCAGGTGCTCGCTACAACGCCGGTGTATCATGGGCAACCCTGCTACGCAATAGAGTTTGACGATGGCACCGTCATTGTAGCTGACGCTGGGCATCAGTGGTTGACAACAACGACGCTGGCACGACGCAGCGCAAAAAGAGCCCATCTCAATGCGCGAGATATCCCAAGGGTACTCAAGCCTCGCGGAACTGACCAGACATACAAACGAACATTCCCCGCAGTGGTGACTACGGAAGATATCGCCTCGTCTGTACGAATAGGTAGAGATTACAACCATGCAGTTGCTGTCGCAGAGGCGCTTGAATGTTCGAAGCACGATCTCCCTATTTCCCCCTATGTTCTTGGCGCATGGCTTGGCGATGGAACATCCGATGTCGGAGGCATTACGACAGCCGACCAGGATATTCTGGATGAGATAATTGCATGTGGATATACAGTGACTAAATGGAAGGGGCGCTATCGCTATGGCATTGTTGGACTCACAACGCAACTGAGGCACCTTGGCGTCCTCAAAGAGAAGCACATCCCCCAACACTATCTACGAGGGAGTACGCCGCAACGATTGGCTCTCCTCCAAGGGCTAATGGATACTGATGGGTCTGTGACCCCGTATGGGAGATGTACTTTTTCTAATACTAACCATCAATTGGCGCTGGAAGCAGCCGAGTTGATGAGGACGTTGGGCTTGAAGCCTAGAGTAATTGAATGGGATGCTAAGTTGAATGGTCGTCTTATTGGCCGCGTATATGGGGTGACCTTTACGCCGCACATTCCTGTTTTTCGTCTCCCCAGAAAAGCGCAATTTGTCCGGTTTCTTCGTACCAGCCGCACCGCGACACGCCGTATTGTTCGCTGCGAGCCGGTAACGTCAGTCCCAGTCCGATGCATCACCGTGGATAGTCCCTCGCATCTCTACCTTGCAAGCCGTGGCTGTATCCCTACGCACAATAGCCAATGGTTGCATGGATTAACAGTCAATCTTGCGCTTATGCATGACTGGCAGATCGGCGTGTGGGCCGGAGAACATCGTCCCGCCCTCCTGGGCGCGAGCCTGGCGAGTCTCTATGCGAACCAGGCCTTTGATGGTCCCCAGCAGATGGCGCGAGACGATGCAGTCGCGGCTGGGCAGTGGTGTGCGCAGCATTTCCATGTCATTGAGCCGGCAGACGAAGCTGCCCCCACCGTTCCGTGGCTGCTGACAGTGGCCCGGTATCAGGTCCAGCGCTACGGCATTCAGGCCCTGGTGCTTGATCCCTGGAATCACATGAGCCATCCCGTTGACCGCACGCGGAGTGAAACACTCTATATTAGCGAGATGCTGTCTCAGTTGCTCCGCTTTGCCAAGCACTGGCAGGTCCATGTCTGGGTTGTGGTCCATCCCACAAAGCTCCAAAAAGCGCAGAAGGGGAAGTATGCCGGGCAATATCCCGTGCCCTCGCCTTACGACATCAGCGGCAGCGCGGCGTGGTATGCGAAGGCTGATAATGTATTAGCCTTGTGGCGAGATGTCGAGGCGCATCCGCTTGATGTAGAACTTCATGTCCAGAAGGTGCGTTTTCGTGGGGCAGACAAGCTTGGCATGGTGCCGCTACGCCTTGATCTGCAGAGTGGGCGGTTTCAGGAACCGACGGCCGTCTCACATTGGAGTGAGCAAGCCGATGATCCAGAAGAGGATACGACATGGCACTTTTAACGGATACGCGGCAATATATGCTGGGGCTTGGGATGCTCGCTGCAGATCGGCGGAGCGGACTCGACCGCGGCGAGCGACGTGTCGCTGTGCGGTTCCTGCAGCTCGGTATCTGCCCCGTCGAATGGCAGACCCGCATTGCGAATTATTTAGCGGCACGGGCGACGGCTCGCAAAGAAGAAAGAGGTGTGCGTATGGAGCAATACGACAACGTTTCTGCGGATGCCCTGCGGGCGACGGTCCTCCGTGCTCTCGACGATACCGCACTGACGCAGGCCGCGTGGGAGGCAGGATTAGCGCCAAGCGACACGGTGGACCCCAGCTTGTATAAGCCAGTATGTCCCTGGGAGCCGTGCAAGAACCTCTCCCAGGCGGATGCGGTGTTGCGTAGGCTCCGTGTGTATGGGTGGGAAACCTCAATCCGCTGGAAACATTCTCCGCTGTGTGGGTGGGAGGGCACGGTTGTGGTCCGTCACAGCATGGACCCCATGTTTATCGAACATTTTGTCACTGAGGCGGAAGAAGCGCGGGCGCTCGTCCTGGTGAGCGTCCTGGCAGTGGCGGCGATGGAAGATGCGAAGGAGGGCGAATGACCTGGTGGCCATGGCTGCCGTGGCTCCTCGTTGGTTGGACACTCGTGTTCGGATGGATGGCGGTCCGTTGGTACTGCACCTGGAGCGCCCTCCTGCGCGAAGAAGAGGCGCGCGTCCGTGAGTTATGCCGGGTCCAGAAAGTAATGACGGAACGTTTTGCAGAATGCCCGCGGTGTAGTACGGGGCAAGTATGTACGAGCGATCACAGATAACGCGAAATGAAGAGGGAACTATGACGTGGCGTATTCGTGCCTCTGCTGACATATCTCCCTGTGGGCAGTACCGTTGGTGGCTGCGCCGCACCCTCCCGACCGGCGATGGCCAGGTGATATGCTTTCTCATGCTCAACCCTTCGACTGCCGATGACACCACAGACGATCCTACGATTCGGCGGTGCCTCGGATTTGTGCGTACCTGGGACGCAAGCACATTGTCGGTGCGCAATCTCTACCCGTACAGGGCGACACACCCGCGCGCCCTAGCGCAGGCCACAGATCCCTGTGGCGGGACGCGTGGCCTGACAGAACTTCTGGCCGGCTGTACCGCGCATGTGACCATCGCGGCCTGGGGTGCCCATCCATTGGCGATGCACAGGGCACATGAAGTCCTTCCGTTGCTTCGTGCTCATCTGGGTGCGAAGCCGCTGTGGTGCCTTGGCATGACGAAACACGGCGCGCCGAGACATCCACTGTATGTGCGTCGGTCTCAAATACTGATACCATTTTATGCAGCCAGCGAGGTCTGCGGGCTGCCACCTACTTCCCGCGCTGGGGGCTCTGCCCTTCAGGGCGGAGAGGAAAGCCATGCCCGATACACATTCTTCGATAACTGGTTATGCGCGTGATGATCTGTATCCTGAGACGGCTGACGTGCCACCCTGGCTCCTGGAGGCTGAACAGGTCCACGGCCGACTGATACGCACAACGGCCATGGCATTGCCGGGTGGACGCACGATTCATGTCACGCGCTTTGTGAAAGATTGGCTCTGGACACTCGCGAATCCTGCCAATCCAGTCGGCCAGCACGAGGTCGATATCTGGTTATCTCCAGAAGCACTTGAAGCGAGCGAACTCTTGATTGCCCTCCTGTATGCGCCAGACGAGAATCGTACCGCGCATCTGGAAGCCTTGATTGCAAGCGGACAAGCGGTCTTGACGAAAGTCAAAACGCAGGAAAAATCTGATGACTGCTGATGCTATTGGCGGTGGAAGGTGCAAAATGACGAAGCATCCTTTGCTGACACGCGACAAGGCTATTGCGGCGCTTGTCGAGGTCTTTGCGCTCTACTTCGGCTCGGAGGAATGCTCAGCGGAGATGTATCAGGCGTTTGCCGAGGATCTGCACCTCTGCCTGCCATGGGATGGGGAATCAACGACGCCAGAATATCTCCCGCCGTCCATGTGGGAATTGCTTGCGGCTGCCGGTATTGACCCGGATCATATCACCGCGGCATGCGGGATCAATCCGATTATTGCAGACGACCTGAAGGAGGCTGGGTATCAGCAACTCCGCCCTGAAGGGCGGAGCTTGAGGGAAGGGGAAAACCACTCCCCCATTCTCGACGCAAGTGCTGACTAGACAGTTTGTACTAAGCACCTTGAGCGTGGTAGCTCGCAACACCCACCGGATGCCTCCCTAGTCTGGTGGCTCTGTAGGTGTCTAGGTCGAAGGGATCAGTTGCTCCGCCTGTAGAGGCATACAATACTTGGAGGTCCCATGCAGATGTATGTTCCTGTTGTTGGCAAGACGGGAAAGCCCTTCATGCCGACAACCAACAAGAATGCGAACAAGCTCATTGCCAGAGGCAGAGCACTACGACGCTTTGACCGGGGCTTGTTCTATATCCAACTCACCGACCGCGAAGATGGCCATGTGCAACCCATTGCTGTGGGTATTGATCCTGGTTCGAAGAAGGAAGGATTCTCGGTTAAAAGTCATGCGCACACGTACCTCAATATCCAGGCTGATGCTGTGACCTGGGTGAAAGACGCAGAGAAAACGAGTACGCAGATGCGGCGCAGTCGACGGAGTCGTAAGACCCCTTACCGGCAGTGTCGGAGGAATCGCCGACAAGGGCAGTTCCGCCTTCCCCCCTCGACACGTGCCCGCTGGGGATGGAAAGTACGTATCTGCCAGTGGTTATCGAGGTACTTCCCAATCACCGTGTTTATCGTGGAAGACATTGCCGCTGAGACACGTCCCGGCCAACGTCGTTGGAATAGCTCATTCAGTCCATTAGAAGTTGGCAAAACGTGGTTTGAAGCGGAGTTAGTCAAGATTGCATCGCTGTGTACACGCCCAGGTTACGATACCAAGTCGATCCGCGATCAGCTTGGACTCAAGAAAACCAAGCAAAAGCTGTCCGACAGTTTTGACGCGCATTGTGTCGATAGCTGGGTGCTCGCCAACTTTTACACGGGAGGACATCTCAAGCCCGACAATACGCAGATCATGTATCTCGTGCCGCTCCGGTTGCATCGCCGCCAGTTGCACCGCCTGGTGCTGGCACCAGGCGGTATGCGAGCGCCCTACGGCGGCACACGCAGCATGGGCTTCAAGCGTGGCAGCTGGGTGCAGCATCCCAAGTACGGGCTCTGCTATGTCGGCGGGAGTTCAGCAGGCGGGGTCAGCTTACATGCGATGCAGAGCGGCACACGGCTCACACAGACAGCGAAACCAACAGACTTGTCTGTGCTGTGTACAGCAAGCTGGCGTGTCAAACAGGCCGGAACATAGGACAAACCTGGTGCTGCTCCGCAGCACCCCCCTTTCCTCTCCGCCATGAATGACGGAGTTTCTCGGAGGTGTTTAATGACCATTGACGAGTTTGTTGCTGCTCTGTCAGGTCTGCGTGAGCGCTATGTTTGGTATGTCGATGATCTGGGCGCTTTGCGCGCCTTTCTGCCGCCACCAGTGAGCGCAGAACACAGCCCCATGACTGCGCTGGCGTATGCGCAGACCGAGAAAGAATGGGACTATACGGCGGATTGGGAGCGCGCGGCGCTGGCGCTCGGGCTCACACCCCATGATGCGGCGCGAATCGTCTCCGCAGAGGACCAGGATAGCCGTGCCGAGGCCTGGCTCGTCCGGGACCTGCGCGTGGCGGTCGGGGCAGCCCAGGGGCCTGGGCTGGCCGTGCCGCAGAGTGTGCAGCCATGAGTCGCCGTCAGATACCCAGTCCTGAAGGCCGAGGCTTGTCCCTGGGAGTGCGTGATGGTGCGACTGTAAAAAATGATTGCGTTCTCATGTTACGTAGGTTATCTTTCGTAGAGGAGGAAGATTGCATGGCTGAGACGCAAACCGTGATTAAGATTGACCGTGAACTATGGAAACACTTTAGGGCGGGGTGTATCCTGCACGATACCGCCCCGACGCATGAGATCAGTCAGTTTATTACTGCCCAGTTGGACCAATGGGCGCGCGAAGCGCCGAAGACGTCCCTAGATGAGTCTCCTGTGCGGAAAACAGAGGGGCATGCTCAGCCTGAGAAGGATGCCGTCCATGCGCGGATCTGGTGAGAGAGAAGATGCCAGAGCGACACGCGAACTTGCGCGGTCGTTGTTAGCCGAGGCGGTCGGGGGCGAGGTCGCTGCGGGTCTCGGCCTGCCTGCCATCCATCCGCCCGCCTTGCCGTCCGAGGACTATCACAGGCAGTCATGGAACAAGGAACACATTCTCCAGGCCGTGATGGATTTCGTCGCCCGCGAAGGGCGGTACCCGTTGTGGAGCGAGTGGCAGGATCGGCCCGCGCAGTATGGCCTGCCGGTCCGCGATACGATGCGGCGATACTGGGGCACGACGACGAGGCTCTATGCGGCCACTGAGCAGCGGACAGGCCACCGACTCCGTCCTTTAGGACGGAGCGTGAGTGAAGGGGAAAGCCACTCCCTAACCCTTGACGCACGCGTTGCCCCGCTGGCCCCAGCAGTCTCCCAGATGCCCGACAATCGACAGGGCCGGCATGGAAGGTCTTCCTTTTGGGACAAGGAGACCATTCTGCAGGCCGTCCTAGCCTTTGTAGAGCGCGAGGGGCGGTATCCTTGCTCTACCGAATGGACCAGGCGCCCATCCGCGCATCAGTTGCCGGCGCACGATACGATGGAGCGGCATTGGGGCAGCAAGCCGCGGCTCTACGCGGAAGTTAAGCGACGGACGAAGGGCGGCAGGTCAGGTACCCCGCCCTAAAGGGCGGGGTCTCTCGGAGGTCTTTGATGAACGAGAACCAGCGCGATTAGGGGCGATCTTCCTGGCGTGCTGCTGCCTGTTCAGCGCGGCGGCTGGGTGGTGTTTGCATGCGCTACTCTTTTTATGTGAGAAATGAGGATGTCATAATGCATGATTGCCAGTATACCATTCTGTCCCAGACAACAACGACGCTGACCCGTGCCCAGTATTACGCGGCGTCGGGGCAGCTCAGCATCCAGGAGTTTAGTAGCGTCGGGCTGCACGACCTGGTGCTGACAGCGGAGGAACTCCACGCGGTCTTGCGCCTCCTGCCGGTATCCCTGTTGCAAGCCGCGGCCCATGCCGTGCGCACGGTGGGTATGGAGGGGCCGCCAGCGGTGCGCCCTCTGGGCGACGAGGGATATCTGACGCTCGAGCTCGAGGAGCCATCTTCCCCGTCCAATCTCCAGGCCCCTGGCTGGCTCTTCCGCAGCACATGCGGCCATGAGGCGTGCCAGACGCTTGGGCTTGAGACGTGCCAGACGCCTCGGCGCGAGGAGGCACGCTAATGGCCGTGTACCATTCCCGACAGAAACGCCGCCTGAGCATGTCGACGTTGCAGCAGCCTGCCCCACCGCTGCGCCTGGTGGTATATGTGCGGTGCAAGGGGCACTGCTGGTTTTGCGGGGCCGTGACCCCGTTCCAGGTTGGCTCGGTCGATCATCTCGTTGCCGTGCACCAGGGCGGCGCGACCACGCTGGCGAATCAGGTGTGGGCGTGTGTGCCATGCAATAAGGCGAAGGGGTGCCTTCCGCTCGAGGAGTTCCGCGCTAGGCGCGGAGGCGGGGCGTTCTGGGGAGAGAGGCGCACAGAATAGAAAAGTTGTTGCCTTGTGTGGCATACCAGTGGTAGAATATCTGCTATGAACTTTGCATATATTACTGATGGAGACTTGCGGAAACTGCTGAAGGTAATGGTGGATCAAGCAACCTCTCGCCGAGCATTTGCG
>ERZ1292629.4306-Hain-H43-01um-R1-4306-length-10473-cov-4_pt1 | contig 10473 bp, 14 predicted proteins | sample MGYA00564399_ERZ1292629 | MGnify/ENA primary metagenome ERZ1292629 (study PRJEB36523, sample SAMEA6512636) | groundwater metagenome | collected 2019-01-08 | study: AquaDiva: Metagenomics assemblies of 32 groundwater samples
TGGTCGGCGGCGGTAGTTATCCTCGACCGGGCGAGATTACCTTAAGCCATCGAGGTGTTTTGTTTCTGACAGTTGTTCCACAATGTTGTTTCCAATCTTTCTAAAAGTTAAACTTTTGACCGAAACTGAACGGAAAAGACAGGTCATTATAAACAACCCCAAAATGTATAAAGGGAATAAGAATGTTGTTTTAAATACCTCACTAGAACCATCTAGAACCCTGCAGGAGACATCTTTTTATCAAGTTTGATATAAACCATATATGACAAAAAGACTACTCTCTATCCATCAGGTTTGGAAAAGCAAAAAAATATACTGGATTGAAACCTACAAAACCATAATCAAGTATGTTTCAAAAGATTATGCTGATATTTTTAAACCAATCATTATAAGAAATGGGTCTGGCAGACGATACTTTATAGAGGAAAAGAATGTAAACAAGTTCATTCAAATGTTCAAAAACAATAAACTTCTAAATAAAAAAATTAGACAAAAAATGCCCTCTTAATGCCGCTTACACCTAAAGACGAGGTTTTTATATTTATGATATGGTAATATATAGTTCTGTAATATTTTATGGTTCAAACAAATCTTGATTCAATACAATTTAACTATAGTGATGCAGATAAAAAACTCTTTGACGACGAGCATAAACGACATTGGAAAAACATAGAAGATTTTTATGTAAAACTCAAAGAAAAGTGTTTGGAAAAAATTGAAATTCCCATTTCAGCAACTCACAAAAAATGGATAACACAGCGAGTTAATCTTCATATAACAACATCACTAATGAGACTACTTTATCTTGTAGAGTCTTTTTGCGACGCTTCAAAAAGCTTTAACTCTGTTGCTTGCGCCATACATATAAAGGCAATGGCGGAAATACCTCTGCATTTGGGATATTTAGTCTGGATTTTAGACTCACACAAAGATTTTCAGAGTATAAGAAACGAGTTGTCTAAGATTTCTTTTGGAAATAAAGACCCAAAAATCGGTTTGACTACTAGTGGAAAAATATCACAAAAAGTTTTATATACTCGTGCTGACGAAATGATAAATAAGTTTTTTAAAGACGACCCCCAACAGATAAACATTTTTGAAACGCTTTACAAAGAAGGAAATGCCATAGGTCATCACAATTACGAAGGGAGAAATGTGCTTATCGGTGTAATGAATGATAATATTTGGGAAGTAAGAGACAGAAAAATATGGTTTGTATTTATGGCAAAGTTATTTCAGCTTTTTATGCACTGTGATTCTACTCTTACTATGTCATGGGTTTTTTTAGACGCTTTAGACTATTATCTAAAACAAATGCCAGAGAAACTTCCATATGACCAAAAGGTTGTTGCCAAAGAAAAGTTTCAGGAAATACAGAAACTATTTAAGAGACTTAGCGACAACATGGGCAGGGTTGTTGAATCTTATTATATTTGGGAAACTTTGGTTTTTTCAAAATCAATATCAGAGGTCGGCAAAGAAAAAGCAGAAAAGAATGTTGCGATAATGACTCCGTATAAAGATTTTTTCTTTACAACAGAATATAATCACATGGATGGGTTCATTATTGGAATCTCAAAATTTTTTGATAGGGACTCAAGGGCTTTAAGTATTCAACAACTAATACAGAAAATAAAAGAAAGCGAAGATATTATTACTGCTGACATCTTGGCAGAGTTTTATCCTAGTTGTTGTTTTTCAGAAGATTTTAAGAGTGGATATAAACCAATACATGATGACGATTTAAAATATATTGAAGAGATTAGAAAAAAACATGAATCAGTTATTGATACTCTGAGAACAATCAGAAATAAACATTCCGTTCATATGGACATGGAGGTAATAAAGGTATCTTTTATACCCAAAGAAGTGGCAGAACTGGTTGAAGCAATACAAGAAATGTTTAATAAACTTTCTGGTAGGTTTGCGAGTTCTGCGACGAATTGGAATCAGCTTAAAGATGAGGCCATCAATCAAACTAAATTTTTGCTGGAAAATCTGGAAAAAGGAGAAACACAAAGAATGAAAGAAATAAAAGAAAAATGGGGATAAAAAATCTATATTCCGTAAAGAATACAGATAGACGAAATAAAGTAAAAATTACAAAAATTAGTCTATTTCTATGTCTTTTGTTTTTTTTGAGAGACAGATTTGGTATACTAAACTAAATATAGATAAATAGTGATTTAAACAAATATTTTAATGTCAAAAAGGAAAAATAATAATTTACCAAACTTTAAATACGGCCTTATTTGGAAAGACCCAATAAGTGGACATAGGATTGGTTGTCTTGATGCGGCAAAAAAAGAAGATGTAGACAAGTTAATGAAAGGCGAGAAAGCAAAATTGGCCATTCAAGACCCACCGTATAATGTTGATATCAATAATGAATTTGGGAATCTACCAATAAACCAGTATATAACTTGGAGTGAAAAATGGATTGATAATACGATTGATGTTCTCAATAAGGATTCTTCTCTTTATATTTGGCTGGGTGCTGATATACGAAATGAGTTGCAACCTCTCCCTGATTTTATGGTTATGATGCGAAATAAACCAGTGCGTATAAGAAATTTTATTACAATGAGAAATCAACGTGGGTATGGAACTCAAAAAAATTGGATGGCGATACGGCAAGAACTACTTTATTACATCAAAGATAATCCAGTTTTTGATGTTCAGGCTGAATATACGGATATACCCAAAAAAACTAAAGGATATTATAAAAAAGTTAATGGAAAAATCACTGAAAACTTTGAACGGAGTAAATCTTTGACTATTAGAGCAGGAAATGTTTGGCATGACATCCAACAAGTTTTTTATCTTATGCACGAAAATATAGAGGGTTGTTTTGCGCAAAAACCATTAAAATCGGCAAAACGGATTATTGAAGCAAGTAGTATTCCAACAGATTTAGTTGTAGATTTTTTTGGACATTCTGGTTCTACATTATTACAAGCAGAATTAAGTAAAAGAAAATGTTATACTATGGACATGAACCCAAATTACTGCAAAATCATGGCTGCTCGTTTGCTACATTATAGACGCACAGGAGAAACAGGTTGGGGTAGAACAAAAATTCTAAAAGATGGAAAGTTTTTAGTAAATGATAGACAATTATTAGGTTTATAGACTTTGTTAGTTTTAGTTGAATAACTATGGACAAAAAAGAGTTAGACAAGAAACTTGATAAGTGGGTTAAAGAACTCCCACAAGAAAGTAAGAAATCTTTATTGGCTCGCCTGAGCGGTTTAAAATCAATATACCCATTCAATGAATATGAGTATCGTTTGATGTATTTATTTGACAAGAAAATTATTACTTTTCAAGAGTATGAAAGATTAAGGGATGCCTATGTCAATGCCAATCCTTATCTCAACCTTTATAACGTTTCTCCTCGCGTATTCGGTGAAATATGGGCTCAGCAACATCTGATTGATATTGACTCAAAATTTAAAAAACCAACAAAAGAAATTGACAAAAATTATTCAGGTGAATATGATTTATATTTAGAAAATGGCAGGCAAATTATTAAAATTGAAGTCAAGGCATCCAGGGCTATAAATACTAAAATCCGAGGAGGACTAGAAACTAAAGCATTAAGTTTTGAATCTAAAGAACCATACTGGATGAACTTTCAACAAATAAAACTGAACATCGTAGATATTTTTATTTTTATAGGTGTTTGGGTTGATAGAATCTATTATTGGGTTTTGACAAATAAAGAAGTTGAAGAACACCCAATAAGAAGTCACCAACATAGAGGTGGAATTGAATCTCAAATTGGAATTACTGACAAAAACTTTAATGATTTCAAAAAGTTTTTAGTTGAACCGTCATATCTTGTTGAAACGATAAAAAAGAAAATCTGATTTCTTAAATTAATGTTTCAGAAAGACAAAAGTATGATATAAAGTAAATACAACTGAATATATTATAGATTGACCTAACCCTTATGATTTTTTCATAAGATATGGTCTAAAATCCTATCCTACATAAAAATGGTCTTCTGACCAGCACTTGTAGGATAGGTCTATACCCGAAAGGGTGTAGTGGCAATACCGAAAGGGATTGTCAGCTGGCGGGAGACCTTTTTTGTTTTCCGTCATAAAACAATATGGCGGTTCAAGATTTAGAAAAACCAAAAAAGAAATTCGGTGTATATCACGCAATATTAGTATTTGTCATATTATTTTTTCTATTGGTAATCATTGTTTCTCTAACATCGGATAATGGCAACAATAACTATAGTGCTTCAATATCCAAAAATCAGAATGAAACTTTTGATGATTTAGACGCTTACATTCAGGGTCAATATTATGTAAAACAAGTTTTAAAATCACCAGCGACAGTGAAGTTTCCACCAACGGACTTTCTGGTTCACCGGTTGAACGACAACAGATTTGAGGTTGTTTCTTATGTTGATTCTCAAAACAGCTTCGGTGCAATGTTAAGAAGTAGTTGGAATGTTGTATTTAAATATCAAGGCGGGAAAACATATTTAGAAAAAATAGTTGTTAATGGAAAGGTTGTTTATTCAAAATGAATAAGTATATTTTAATCATTGTTGGGATATTGATTCTTGGAGGTGGCATTTTGTATTTTTCAATACCGAAATACAAAAATAAAGAATGCACGATTAAAGTTTTAGGTGTTAAAGGCGAACTATTTGAAAAAATGAAAAAGGAATGTAAAAAGTTAAATGTTTTAGATAAAGACGGAAACCTTATTGAGGTTATAGAAAATTAAACTAATCTAATATTTTCTAAAGTTTGGCAATGATTAAGTTATAGAAAATGTGAAGCATTGCCGGCGCTATCAAAGCAAGGCCGTAAAACAAACCCTTGAAGGGTGTTTTTGATTTCTGGGCTAAATAAATGAATAGAGCCATTGTCAACCCGAATATTATATGAGCCACAAAAGGTTTGGTATAAATATGTCCAGAACTTTGTAGGCGTGCAAAAACTTCTAAGAGGCCAAAGCCAATTCCAATAAATGGGATAGACGATGTTTTTAGTTTAATAGTGATTATCAGAAATAAAACAAAAAGATACTTCAACCCTTCTTCAAGAATCGCCGAATAACTATTATCACTGAAAACCTTTTTAAAAGTTGGAAAAGTGAGTGCCAATGCAATTAAAAACGAAGCGATAAATGACCCAATACACAAATTTAAAAGAGAATGATAAATAAGTTGTTTTCTTGGAGAAAGATTAACTGCATACTGCATATTATTATTTTAACATATTTGATTAGTGGATTTTTATTTGCAAGATAGTGTGGTTTAGCGTTGGCAAGAACGATGTTAGAAGTGTCTAATAGATTTTCATTTTTACCGGAGAAGTGAAATAAACTAAAAACAGATTTTTTGCTGAGTATGACTGGAAAGGGGTAAGATATACCTTTCGGGTGTCAATTCCTTCGGGTTTTAACGCTGTAGAACGCTGTTAGAACTCAGTTAAACTACAGACTAATGGTTTATATCATTGAGGTTGAAAAATCACCAGATTTTCAGTAAAGTAAAAGGCAATGGAACAATTACCTTTTGAGATTACTCCACAAGTCCAGAGATATTTAGAGGACATTCTTTTTTTGGATAAAGAATATCTTTTTGATAAAAAATATACAGGTGATGCTGGCAGAGAATTATTTTGTTTAGTAAAAAAGGAATATCCAGAAGAATTATCTACGCCAAAACAAAGATATAATAGACATAACTTTTGGATGTATCTCGTAAAACAAAATATTGTTAGGTGTTTCTTCTTGGGTGAAAGTTTGGTTGAAAATATAAAATTATCTCCTTTAAGAGAAAAACGACTAAAAGACGGAAAAAATATTGAAATCGCTATCAGTAAAAACGATAAAGATGAACACCCAATAAGGTTTTATTTGGCTAAACCAAAAAGCTGGAAACAGGATTTTTATGATTTAGTAAATCATCATAGTTATGATTATGTAGTTTTTCAAATACTTGATACTAAACCGACTGAAGAACTTTTGGAAAAAATCAAATCGGGCAAAATAGAAAATCAGGAAGCAGAAAACTATAAATCATCGTCAAAAGTAGTATTTGATGGACAAAATGCAGTTTTGAAGTATAAAATGGTTTCTCACAAGTTTCAAAAGAGTAGTATGGGCGACCCCGAAAAACTTAAGTTGTTTAAGCAGTTATGGGACAACAGGTTGCACATAAGAAAAGGTAAAAAGATAGCGGTTGGTTCGGCACTTGAACCCATTAGGGTGGCCGTAAGTCTTAATCTTGCTTCGGACCGGTGTGCATTTGAGCATAATAAAGAAGCTCAAAAAAAGTTTATTCAATTAGTCAAAGATGTAAAAACCCCATTAAAGAAAAAGGGGTTCCCGATTGAGATAAAAAAGAAAAACGGTATTCAAATGATTATTACGGAAAAATAAAAGAGTAAGAAAGGTGGTGATTTTTTACCCTCAATAAAATGAGGGTTTTATTTTTTGCTTATTTTGTCAGATATTTTGTCCTACAAAAAGGGGCAAATTTTTTTTGTCCGTTTTGCACCCCCCTACAATGCGAAAATATAGGTAATGAAGCGTGAAAAAGTTGCAGTGCGAATATTGGGAAATAATAATGTGGATTTTGAAGAAGTTAGAACAACTTGGAATAGATTTTTTGATTTGATATTCGTCAAAAAATCAATTTCCGAAGCGAAATATAAAGAATCCTCTGAAAACAAAATGGTCGGTTTAGAGGAAAAATTATTAAAATAATACGCATTATTCATTATGTTTGAGGAAAAAGAAGGGAAAAATAATATTTTAGACATCGTGAATCATCTTTCAAATGGGCGAATGTTAAGACAAGTGATGGATGGCTTACAACCTGAATATTATGTATTGATTGATGGCGAAGAAGGAATGGCAACATTGGTGGCAAAAGATTTGATTGAGTTTAAAGAGAAGCAGATAAGGAGAGAGCAACAAGAAATGGAAGAAATGTATCTTTAATCGGTTGAGAAAGTCGGGGGCTAGCTGTTTTTGCATAATTTCCAGTTGGCCTCCGATTTATCGGAATATAAATGATAAACAAATATGACAAAAAATGAAGAAAAAATAAAGTTTCCGGGATTTCCGGAGGATTATATAAAAACTTTTTGGAAATACCCAAGAATGTTAGAGGGCTACTGGTGTATGCTGAGCGGAAGCGAACAGAAAGTTTTGGATTTCATTCTTCGGCAGACGGTCGGGTTTGGCAATGATTCGGACAGAATCAGTTTAACTCAGTTTCAAAATGGGAATGGGAAAAACAATAAAGGGACTGGCTTGAATAGAAAAACTATTTTGAGGGCGATAAATGGATTGGAAGAAAAGGGATTTATACAGAAAGAGGGGGAAAGATACAGATTATACAGATACCGTTTGGCTATGTTGAAAGGTGGTGTCAAAAATACACCAATCAAAAATACATCAAAAAGTGTAAAAGTGATACCGAAAAAAGTAAAAAATACTTCAAAAAAAGTCAAAGAGGGTCAAACAATAGATGATAACTATAGAAGATTATTAGAAGAAAATATAAAAAAGATATTTTCTTTTTATAAAGAAAAAATTTGTCCAGCTTCAAGATTAACCAGAGAAGGTAAAAAGTTGATTGCAGAAAGGTTAAAGGAGTTTTCCCTGCCCGAAATTGAACAGGCGATTGATAACTTTTCTAAACACAACTGGTATATGGAAAAACACGGTTTTAGGGGTGTCAAATGGTTTTTTCAGTCGGAAGACCAGATTGATACATTCAAAAATATAAAACTCACTCCAGCGAACGGAGGGAAAGAAATATTGCGACGAGGTTCGTATGGTTAAAGGTTGGCGTCGTAATGCTAAAAATTATTAACTAAATTAAAAAACTATGAGTAGCGAAATTATAAATGAAGAAATGCAGACGGTCACGATTATGGAGATAAAGAAAACAGAGCGACCGTCAAAATATATGGATAGGGACTACACTCTTGCGTGGATTATTGACCAATACGGCAGAAAAATAGCAGCTGCAGGATACTGGGTTGAGAACTGGCAAGTTGGCGATGTTGTGAAAGGAATTTTACAAGAGAAAGTTGCGATTCAGGGGAGAAGCGGTAATAAAGAAGAAAATGTCGTTTCCTCTCTTTTCCTGAAAAATCCGAGTGCAAATTATTAAAGGCCGATTATTAAAAATTAACTTTATTAAAAATAATGAAAACAAAATTTGAAGTTGAAGAAGAACTAGACATCTTGATTGGTGTAGAAGATGATTGTTGTTCAGAAAGTGAAGAAAAATACCTAAAGGTAAAGGGATGGATAGAAGCATTAGAATGGGTTTTAGCAGACGGCGAGGAAGTAAACAAACAGATTGAAGGCATTAAACATAGTTTAGAATTGCTTAAATCAACTGTTAAAAATGTAGTGCCTCCCAAAAAATATAGAGTAGACGAAAAACCATTTTAACTTATTAACAGCGTGGGGGTATCCGTAATATGGCAAAATATGGTTCCATATTCTTTGATGAAAAAGACGGTAAGATTTCAAACTATTAGTTATCAACCGGGGTCGGTAGGTTTCATTCCTTACATCAGAATTACGAACAAGGGTTTTTTAGAAAAATACGGATTTAGGTGTAGGGAAAAAATAGTTATTATTTACCAAAAAGAAAAACTTACCGTCTTTTCTTTAAAGAAGTATCAAAAAATTATTAGCAAATTAAAATAAAAAAATTATGGAAAACTAAAATAAAAAAGAAATTAGAGTCGCATTATATCTTAGGGTTTCAACTGACGAACAAGCAAAAGAAGGACATTTTGGACTTGAAATACAAGAAGAAAAAGGAAAATCATTTTGTAAGTCGCAGGAAGGATATGTTTTAAACGAAGAAAATCTTTACAGAGATGAGGGGATTTCTGGCAGCTTGCCGATTGAAAAACGGCCAGCATTGAAAAAACTATTTGAAGATGCAAGGGACAGAAAGTTTGATATCGTGATTGTTTATAAGATTGACAGAATGGGAAGGGATTTACGGATATTATTAAATATGCTGGAAGAATTAAAAAATATCGGCATTGGTTTTCGTTCCATTACAGAACCGTTTGACACTTCCTCTGCTTTTGGTGAAAGCACGGTGCAAATGGTTGGCTTGTTTGCTCAACTTGAAAGAAAGTTGATACAGGAACGAACAAGCAATGGACGAGAGTCTGCGGCACGAAAGGGGAAATGGGTTATGGGACTTCCTCCTTTTTCTTATAAAAGAAATGAACAAACTGGAGGGTTAGAAATAATACCAGTGGAAGCAAGAGTTGTTAAACAATTTTTCAGTTGGGTTGCCGACGAAAAACTATCTTTAAGGGAAGTTCAGCGACGAGCAAACAATAGTGTTCCAAAACTCCCTGCACCAAAATATAGGGTTTATAAAAAGAAAACTACTCTTAACTATTGGCACAAAAGAACTATCAATCGGATTTTGGTAAATGAAGTTTACACTGGCACGACTTATTACCGAAAATACAAAAGACCATTCCGTTATATTCAAAGCATTACTGATACCGAACTACAGCGACCGAAAGGAGATTGGATTAAAATGTCCGTCCCTCAAATTATCAGTCCAGAGTTGTTTTTACGAACTCAGAAGCAACTTTTAAGAAATAGGGAGATGGCTAAAAGAAACCAAAAACGAGACTATCTGTTTTCCAAACTCATCTATTGTGGTGAGTGTGGATTTAAAATGTTTGGCGGATATCAGGGACCCAGAAAGGACGGAAACAACGGAACAAAGTATTATCACGGGGTCTATAGGAAAAATGATGAACTTGGCGAAACTAAACGATGTCCGAGGTGTAAACAATATGCGGAAGTCAGATTGGAACCGATTTGGGACACCCTGAAAGCAATCCTTAAACACCCGAAAATCATATTCAGTCCATTGCAGGAACATTCAACTAAACAGATTGACAAAACGGAGGTCAACGAGCAAATACAACGGATTGAACAGGAATTAAAATCGTTGCAGGAGAAAAATACTCGGCTTGACGAATTGTATCTTGAAGACCACCGAATGACATCGGACAAGTATAACCGATATAAAAAGGAATATGAGACGGAAGAAGAAAATCTGAAAAATGAACGACTAAAACTAAACCAGTTCCTCCTTACCAAAAAAGAAAAGAAAGAGCGAGAGCAGTCTATTAAAAAGATGTATAACACAATCAGAAAGCAACTGGAAAAGATGACCTACGAAGAAAAGACTGAAATTGTCCAAATGTTTATACATAAAATAAAGGTGTTTGCTGAAAAGAATATTGCAGAGGTAATGTTCCAGTTTCCAGACGAGCAGCTAATTCCAGTGATAAATTCTAATATAAGTAATTTGCAGGACAACTGCCTTAACGATTGTTCCACAAATGACATATTAAAAAATGTTATAGACGAGGCAAAAAACAGGGATTTTGTTGGAAGTCTTGCAGGTCAAAATAGTAAATTGTG
>ERZ1292629.2489-Hain-H43-01um-R1-2489-length-15414-cov-89_pt1 | contig 10470 bp, 12 predicted proteins | sample MGYA00564399_ERZ1292629 | MGnify/ENA primary metagenome ERZ1292629 (study PRJEB36523, sample SAMEA6512636) | groundwater metagenome | collected 2019-01-08 | study: AquaDiva: Metagenomics assemblies of 32 groundwater samples
TGATTGACTCTTTATCAAGCAAAAGCGAGCCGATGAGCGACTTTTCGGCTTCAATATTCTGGGGCGGCAGTTTATCTATTATTGCCTGGTTAGTCTTGGGCATGGAACCAATTATAATCAAGGGGACGGCGTTTGGGTAGGGGATAAGCTGTGATTAAAAATTGTAGCAGAGGCATACCTTTGCAAAATCCTCGTTTTTTGTTATATTCCCCTTGGTTCCTTAGTAATCTGTTGGAGGTGAATTATGGAGATGTGGTCTTGGCTTGCTAATTTGTTGGGGTTAGTAGGGCCGCAAACCGAAAGACCCAGAGCGGGCTTGAATGAGAAAACAGAAAAAGTTAGCCCAAGGGTGGTTGAGACAATGACTTCATTGAAAGCCCATGCCGACAAAGGAGGGTCTATAGAAATATTACCCGATGGCCTTCGCGTCTGCTTTCTTGTTCTTGTTGACGAGGCAAAAGCCAACCCGACCGGTCTTGATGCTTTAGCCGCTGCTCTGGATTTCAAAATCGGCGATCTCCTCCGTTGTTTTGGTGAAAAATGGCTCCGCGGATAGCGTATTTTACCGTCTATTTTTTGCTTAACTTTTTGACCAGCGGGCCATAAGTCGTATCGTTAACCTCATAACCGAGGTTTTTTTATTTGCTTTTAGGGATGACCATGGTGCCATTCGCGGTATTCTCTACGCGCCAACCCATAGCTTCAAGTTCTTTGCGGAGTTTATCGGCTTTAACGAAGTCTTTATCTTGTCGAGCCTGTTCATTTTTCTGGACCAATTCCTGAACTTTAGAGGGGATTTCTTTTTCTTGGAGAATTATGCCAAATACTTGGCTAAAAAAGTTTATTACCCGAGTGAATTTTTCATAGGATTTTTCCCCGATGCCCAACTCGTTGATGTTTTGATAAATCTGGGACGTAAGACCGTTCAAGAGCCCGAATGCCATCTGGGTATTAAAATCATCGTCCATGGCTTTTATAATTTCTCCGTCATAATTCTCGATTGTCGCCAGCAGTTTTTTGTCTAGTTTTTTATCTGTGTTAAACGCTTGCTTCTCCGCGATTTGTTTTAGATGAACTATTACTCCTTCCAAATTTTCCAATCCTGCCTTGGCCTGTCGTATGCTGTCTTCCGTATAGTCAAGCGGGGAGCGGTAGTGGGCGCTTAAAAAGTAAAATCTCAACACTTCCGGCGAGTATTTTTTCAGCGCTTCCTCAACGGTCAGGAAATTACCCAGCGATTTGGACATTTTGCCGCCCCTATTAACTAAAAATCCGACATGGAGCCAATATTTTACGAATGGCTTTAATCCCGAGGCCGATTCCTGCTGGGCGATTTCCGCCTCATGGTGGGGGAATATCAAGTCCTGCCCACCCCCGTGGATCTCATATTGCGGGCCGAAATATTTTTCAGTAATGGCCGTGTCCTCAATGTGCCAGCCCGGTCTGCCCGCACCAAAATCAGCCGGCCAAGAAGGTTCTTCCGGCTTTGAGAATTTCCACAGACAGAAATCGCCCTTATTCCGTTTACCAGAGCTTTCGTCAATCCGCGAAACGGCATCTTCCGCCATTTCCGCAGTGCGCCCCGATAATTTGCCGTATTCGGGAAATGTTTTCAGATCAAAATAATAACCGTCGCCCTCAATTAGATAAGCGTTGCCCTTCTCAACCAGAGTTTTTACCTGTTTTATAATTTCCGGAATGTAGTCAGTTGCCCGGGGGTACTTGTCCACCGAATCCACTTTCAGCTCCTTCATATTATCCAAAAAAATTCTTTCAAATTTTCGGGCCAGTTCTTTTGGTTCAACGCCGGTCTCTTTTGCCCGTGCAATGATTCTGTCGTCTATATCGGTTATGTTTTGAATGTACTTGAGTTTGTAACCTCGATAACGGAGATATTTTGCAATCACGTCAAAGACCACAAAAGTCCGGGCGTTGCCGATATGGATGTAATCATAAACCGTCGGTCCGCAGACGAACATCCGAATCTTGTCTCCCGGTTCGGGAAGTTTTGTCTCCCCGGTTTTTAGAGTGTTGGTAATTTGGATCATAGGATTTACCCTGTGAAATCCAGCAAAGCTGGTGCGGAGCAATTTCACAGGGCGAACATTAAGATCGCGGCCCCCGTCATTATTAAGAATAAAATATAGGCGATAATGTTTGAATGCAGGCGGCTGACATACTTACCCATTATTTTGGGATTATTCGCCATATGTATCAATAGCAAGACCAATGGCGGCGAAATAAGGCCGAAAATCACCGCCGTCCAGACAAGTATTTCAACGGGATGCAATCTGAACGCGGGAATGGCGATGCCCAGCAAGGTGGCGATTATAATGACGAGGTAAAATTGTTTTGCCCTGTGAAATGAGTTAAAGAAGCCCCACCGCCAGCCGAACATTTCCGAAAGGGCATAAGCGGCCGAACCGGCGAGAACGGGAATCGCGAGAGTTCCGGCGGCCAATATGCCGAGAAGGAACAGGAAATTGGAATACGGCCCGGCCATCGGTTTAAGAGCCGAAGCTATTTCTTCAACCGTGCTTGGGTTAAACGTGCCTGCTTTGAAAAGAGTAAAGGCGAAGAGAGCAATTATAAAGTAGGTTATCAGATTAGAGAACGCCATGCCATAGCGGACATCTTTGTACATTACCGATATCTCATTCTTGATAATGTGGGACGAACGGTGCTTGATATGCGGTTCAACGCCCGGGATCATTACTCCTCCTTTTTTCTTCGGATACTGATGCAGTACTTCTTCCTCAACGGCGCCCGAGGCCTGCCAGAAGAAAAGATAAGGCGATATCGTCGTGCCGAATATGGCGACAACGATCATTAAATAGTCCTTGGAATGGACGATCTGGGGAATGAAAGTCCTATGCAGAATTTGCGACCAGTCCAAATCAACAAAAAAGGCGGCGAGCACATAAGAAAACATCACAATGGCGATCCATTTTAGGTAATTCGCCATGTCGCGGTAGGGGAATAAGATCAGAAGAGCGACAAGAACCAACGGAATCAAGGCGGAAAAGAAAATTGAGGGGACTTGCGGCGCGAGAAGATTTATTGACGCCGACATTGCGGAAATATCGGCTCCGATATTAATTATATTTGCGCCGACTATAAGGGTGGCGATGATAATGAGGATCCATTTGGGATAATACTTTTTCATATTGCCGGCCAAACCGCGGCCGGAAATCAAACCGATACGCCCGGCCATTCTTTGAGTGATTATCATAAAAGGCAGGGTGGCGAGGGCGGTCCAAAGCGCGGCCAATCCCAATTTTGCGCCGGCTACGGCATAGGTGACTATTCCGGAAGGGTCGTCATCCGCCGCTCCGGTAATCAAACCCGGCCCAAGCTGGCGCCAGAAAGTTTTAATTTTTTCTAAAACTCTCGCCATATTTAGATTATATCTTAAAAAAGCAAAAACCCGAAGCAATTTTCGGGTCGAGCAGTTCTATTGGGGACATGAATTCCAAGCCCAGCCTGGCTCCTCCGCAGATAACAATTTTCAAGCTCTCAATCAATTTCGCATTTTCCATAACTTGCCCCCCGATTTTTAAGGGCCACGAACGTTAATATCCCATACCTATTTTTACAGATTGTCAAGACATATGATCAGCACTCTTGACTTGAGAGTGCTAATGGCTATAATGGGACTAATGATGACTTCAAGGCAGGAGGCATTGCTTGCCTCAATCATAAGAGAATATATCGGGACGGCCGAGCCGATAAGCTCAAAATTTCTGGAAAAAATGGGCTTTTTTGATTTAAGTTCGGCGACCATCAGAGCAGAAATGAATGAACTGGAAGGGCGGGGATATCTGGCGCAATTGCATACTTCGGGCGGCCGCGTGCCTACCGACAGGGCGTACAGATTTTTTGTTGATAACCTGATGAATGCGGAGGGCCTTGAACCGGCGTTGGATTGCAAGAGAAAAATAAAAAGAGCCCTTTATGAAACCAGCGGCGACCCGAGGGAAATAAATAAGACAGTCGCCCAGCTTCTTTCAGAATTGTCCAATAACCTTATTATTGCAGGTATGCCAGAGCAAGCCGACTTTTTCAAAGTCGGGCTTTCCAGTTTGTTTGAATTTCCGGAATTCAGGGAATTTGGGAAAGCCATCCGGCTCACCAGTTTTTTTGACGAGTTTGAAGATATGTTTGACCGGCTGGAAAGAGAATTTTGGGGCGGGCCCGCCTCGCCAGCGGGCAGGCCGGCGGAATTTGCCGAAGATGACGGCGAGGACATCAAGATATTTATCGGCAGAGAGAATCCGGTGCGCAGTATAAGGGACGAAACGGTGATGCTGGCAAAATATGACTTGCCTCATAATTACAGAGGTTCTTTGACGCTTGTAGGCCCCACCAGAATGGATTACGGCAAAAATATCGGACTGATAAGATATACAACAAAAGAACTAAACAAACTTGCGGGACAAGTTTAGTAAACCCCAATGACCAAATCCTAATGACCAATAAATGACCCAATTCTCAAATGACCAAAAATTTTTTTTGGGATTTGGAGTTTATGGTTTTGTTGGGCATTGAATATTGGGGTTTGGGATTTCATAATATGAACAATCAGACAAAAAATGATGACATACAAGAAGAAGAGAGGCCAGAGCAAAAATTAGAAGAATGCCAGAAACAGGCGGAGGAATATCTGAACAACTGGAAACGGGAACGGGCCGATTTTATAAATTACAAAAAAGACGAAGCCAAGCGGCTGGAGGAATTCGTGAAATTCGCCAATGAAGGGATAATTCTGGAAATTATTGAATTGATTGATGACTTGGAAGAGGCCGCTAAACACGATAAAGACGGCGGGCTGAAACAGGTTATGGCGAAATTCACCGACTGGCTGAAAAAGTATGGGATAGAAAGAATAAAAGTAGAGGGCGAAAAGTTCAATCCGGAATTACATGAAGCCATGGAGAGCTCGGAGCCGGAGGGGAGTAAAATGGAAGAAGTAAGAGATGGCTATACTTTATACGGAAAGGTCATAAGGCCGGCAAGAGTCAAAATAGTAAAGTGATGGCTACCCCAGCTCAAATTTTGCGAACTGGGGACGGTGATACCCTCTCCCACGAAGCCGCTATTCGCGGCCGGGCATCACAAAATATTGCGCAGGTTCGTTATAAAAATTTTGATTAACCGCGAAATTATTGGGCAAAATTTGAGCGGGGTGCTCATTTTGTTACCCAATCGCTTCGCTCTTGGACAAAATGGCAAAGATATTAGGAATTGATTTAGGGACGACCAATTCGGCGATGGCGATCGTTGAGATCGGCCAGCCGAGAGTATTGGAAAACAAGGAAGGGATGAGAACCACGCCCTCAATAGTGGCTCTCGGTAAGAACGGCGAACGCTATGTCGGTATAACCGCCAAACGGCAGGCCGTAACCAATCCCGCCAATACGATTTTTTCCACGAAGCGGCTTATCGGGCGCAGATTTTCTGACTCCGTAGTTCAGCAGGACAAAAAATTACTGCCTTATGAAATTAAAGAGGGTTCAAACGGCGATGTTGAAATAAAAATGGGCGAAAAATGGTACAAACCGGCGGAAATTTCGGCCATGGTTTTGCAGAAATTGAAAGCGGATGCCGAGGATAAACTTGGCGAAAAAATTACCGATGCGATAATTACGGTTCCGGCTTACTTTGACGATTCGCAGAGAAAAGCCACGAAAGACGCGGGCGAGATCGCGGGGCTAAACGTTAAAAGGGTGATAAACGAACCGACAGCGGCCGCTTTGGCTTATGGTTTTGACAAGAAAAAGAACGAGCAAATCGCGGTTTATGATTTTGGCGGCGGAACTTTTGATATTTCCGTTTTGGAAGTTTCGGAGGATACGATTGAAGTTAAAGGAACCGGCGGCGATACCCATCTTGGCGGAGACGACATAGACCAGAGAATAATCCAGTATCTGATTGACGAATTTAAAAAAGAGCAGGGGATTGATGTTGCCAAGGACCAGCTTGCCGTCCAGCGTCTCAAAGATGCCGCCGAAAAGGCCAAACACGAACTTTCCAGCACGATGCAAACAGAGATAAATATCCCGTTCCTTACCGCAGACGCTTCGGGTCCCAAGCATTTTACTTTAGCTTTCACGCGAGCCAAACTTGAGGATTTGGTCAAAGATTTTATTGACAAGTCCATAGAGCTAACAAAGAAAACCGTAGAAGAAACCGGCCTGAAAATTTCAGATATAGACGAAGTTATTTTGGTCGGAGGCCAGACGAGAATGCCGGCGATTATTGAAGCGGTTAAGAATTTATTCGGTAAAGAACCGCACAAAGACATAAATCCCGATGAAGTTGTAGCCGTAGGCGCGGCGATACAGGGCGGTATAATGCAGGGCGAGATAAGAGATGTGCTGTTGCTTGACGTTACCCCGCTATCTTTGGGCATTGAAACGCTCGGCGGAGTGATGACGAGGATGATAGACAAAAACACTACCGTTCCTGTCGCCAAAACCCAGATATTCTCAACGGCGGCCGACAATCAGCCCTCCGTTGAAATCCACGTTTTGCAAGGCGAGCGCGCCATGTCAGCCGACAATAAAACATTGGGCAGGTTTATTCTTGATGGCATACCGCCGGCGCCCCGGGGCGTTCCGCAGGTTGAAGTGACTTTTGATATTGATGTAAACGGGATATTGAACGTAAAGGCAAAAGACAAAGCCACCGGAAAAGAGCAGTCCATCAGGATTGAAGGTTCATCGGGCCTTACCGATGAGGAAAAAAAGAAAATGACGGCCGAAGCCGAGAAGTTTGCGGCTGAAGACGCCAAGAAAAAAGAACTTGCTGAGGCGCGCAATACGGCCGAGTCGCTGATTTATATGTCAGAAAAGGCGCTGAAAGACGCCGGAGACCCCGCAAAATCGCCTAGCGGCGATAGCGGGGCAAGTAAAATTTCGGCTGATGATAGAAAACAGATTGAGGATAAAATTGCAGCGGTCAAAGACGCTAAGGGGAGCGAGGATGCTAACACAATAAAAAAGGCCACCGATGAATTATCCGCGGCGGTCCAGAAGATCGGGCAGGCGATGTACGGTTCGGCAGGCTCACCGCAAAGCGGTCAAGGTCAACAGGCCGGTCAGTCCCGATCCGCTGAAGCGGATCGAGGATCCTCGACAGAGTCGGGACAACCCGAACAGCCAAAAACCGAGGAGAAGCAAGAAGAAAAGAAAGAATAGTTTGCTATAATGGAAGTATATGTATAAAAAAGCAATACCTGCAGTTTTAGTTGCAGTAACCGCCTGTCTGTTCTGGTTCTGGCTAAAGCCGTGGGTTGAAAGTCCGGGGCGGTTTTTGCAAATAGGGATTTGGCTTAAGCCGCTGGTAATGTTCGCGGTTTTAACCTCGGCCATCGGCTTGTCGTTTCTGCTGATTAAGGATTATACCCTGAAAATCCTGACTTCGGTCCTGGCAGGCCTGCCGTTTTTCTTCGTTTTCGGTTTCAATCAGTTTTATCTGGGCGCGTTTGTTTTGATGGTCCTGCTTTTTATGTATGCAATGAGAAACGTTCAGGCAGAAGCGGGCGGAAGGACTAAAATCAACATCCGCATCATCATGCAAAGAGGCCTGCCGAGAATCGTTACGGCGATGCTCGTTATGATATCATTCGCTTTTTTCTTCAGCCCTAAGATACAAGCGAGCGCCAAGAGCAAACAGCTGCCGCCTACGGTCAAGGAAGTGATTGAGCGGACAGTAAGCGGTTTTATGGGTAGCGAAATAAAGTCCCTGCCTCCGCGGGAAAGGCAGCAAGTTGAAAATCAAGTCATAACCCAAGTGATAGCGCAATTCACCGACCTTTTGGAGCCGTATTTCAGGTACTTTCCGCCAATCTTGGCGTTCGGTCTGTTTCTGATATTGCAAGGATTGAGTTTTATTTTTGTCTGGCTGGCCGTTGGCATTTCCGTTCTTTTATTCTGGGCAATGAAAAAATCCGGCTTGGTCCGGATTCGGGTTGTGCAGAAAGAGGCGGAAAGAATTGAATTTTGATAAAAATGGCTAACGACTACTACACAATTTTAGGGGTTCTAAGAAGCGCCTCGCAGGATGATATCAAGAAGGCCTATAGAAAACTGGCCCATCAGCATCATCCGGACAAGCAGGGCGGAAACGAGGTCAAGTTCAAGGAAATAAACGAGGCCTACCAAGTGCTTTCCGACCCTAAAAAGCGTTCGCAATACGACCAGTTTGGATCGGCTTTCGGTTCGCAAGGTCCATTTGGCGGAGCCCAGGGTCCATTTGGCGGGTTTGGTCGTGGCGGATTTGACGGTTTTGATTTTTCTCAAGACCAGTCCGGATTCGGCAGAGATTTTAATTTAGAGGATCTCTTTGATCTTTTCACGGGAAGTTTCGGCAGTCCTTTCGGCAGGGCCCGAGGCGAGCGCGGGGGCGCAAGACAAGCGCAGGAAAGATCGGGCCGCGGCGAGGATATAAAAATTAACCTGAAAATCAGTTTTCATGACGCCGCTCGCGGTGCGGCCAAGCAGGCGGAGTTATCCAAAGATGTCATTTGCCAAGAATGCGGAGGTTCGGGCGCCAATCCGCCGGCTGGCGGAGGGAGCGGCCTGACCGATTGTTCGGTATGTCAAGGCAGCGGGGAGATAACCGAAACTATGGGTTCTTTGTTTGGCAATTTTACCAGAATTTATGCTTGCTCCGTTTGCTTAGGTAGCGGCAAGGTGCCCAAGAATAATTGCCCCGCATGCAAGGGAGAAGGCAGAAAACACGGCAAGGATATGTTTGAAATAAATATTCCCGCGGGCGTAAAAGACGGTGATTCAATAGTAATGAAAGGCAAGGGGCAGGCGGGTTTTCGCGAGGTGCCGGCGGGGGATTTATACGTCCAGATAAACGTTGAAACAGATAAGGGGTTCAAACGAATTGGCAATGATGTGCTATACGAATTGCCGGTAAAATTAACAGATGCGCTCTTGGGCGCGCGCGTTCTTGTGCCTACTCTTGACGGCGAAAAAGAAATAGAAATACCGGCGGGAACGCAGGGCGGAGACGAGTTAAGACTAAAGGGTCTTGGCATTCACGGCCATCGCAAGGGAGACCAGATAGTTAAAATAAAAATAGAGATTCCCAGAAAACTAAGCGGCAAGGCAAGAAAAATAGCGGAAGAGCTGGCGGAGGAAATAGGGAGCTAACGGGATGAGTCCCGAACGAGACAGCCAAATCAATGTCAACGATTATTTTTAGAAAATTATGATAACCGATTTTGTTAAAATTAATTTATATGATACGGAAATGCTCCTTGAGCACTTCCTGTCTCGTACGGGATGAATGTTTTTATCTCCGAGACCCTGGGATATTTAGTGGATTTCAGCCAATACGCACAGAGACTTTTTGGCAATGCGGGCCTTCCGAAATTAAACTACGGTTGGCTGATTGCCCTGTTTTTTGTCTTTGTGGTTTTTTTGATCGGTTTGAGTTTGGGGAGGTCGCGGATCTTGCTTTCGCTGATTTCCCTTTATGTCGCCGCTTTTTTGGAACCGCTTTTCGTTTATTTTGATAAATTGCGGGAATTACTGAAGATCTGGCCGGAATTTTGGCTACATATCGGGTTATTCTTAATATTCTTTATTATCAGTTTGCTGGTTCTCAACCGTTCCGCCTTAAAACATTCCATGACTTTGCGGGAAACCTCATTTTTCCCGATAATTTTTGCCGCCATATTAGAAATCGGGTTTCTGGCGAGTTTGATAATGGCGTACCTCCCCTCGGAAATTGGCGGTAGCCTGCCCGTCTGGGCCGTTAAATTTTTCGGCACGCAAAATGCCCAATTCTGGTGGGCGCTGGCTCCTCTCGTATTATTGATTTTTATGAAGCGCAAAGACAGAAAGGAAGCCCCTAGTCCTTAGACACCCTTTCCACGTATTGACCCGTTTCCGTATTAATTCTGATCGTATCTCCATCTTCAACAAAAAGAGGGGTGTTTACGGTTGCGCCGGTTTCAATCACGACTTGTTTAACCCCGCCCTGGGCGGTATCGCCTCGTATAGCTGGCGGCGCTTCCACGACCTTAAAATCCATCTTGACCGGCAGTTCTATGTTAATTATCTGGTCGTTGAATAAAATTGTTCCCACAATCAAATTGTTTTTGAGATATTTCGTAGCATCACCAAGAATCTTCTCTTCTAATTTAAAACGCTTTGAAGGATCGTCTTTTTTGCTGAACCAGTATTCGTCTCGGTGGCCGTAAAGGAATTTTACTTCTTCCCTTTTAATATCCGCCTCTTCAAAGACGTCCGACTGGGCGAAATTTCTCTCCACGATTTTGCCGTTTAGCAGATTGCGCATTCTTGTCTGCACAACCGGCCGGCGCTGCTGCATTTTGAGGTGGTGCGACTCTAAAACGACCCACGGCTGGCCCTCTAAAATAAAAAAAGTCTTCGGTTTCAGTTCGTTTACGGATAGCGACATAATTAGCTGGCAAGAAGGTTATGCTTT
>ERZ1292629.4311-Hain-H43-01um-R1-4311-length-10465-cov-3_pt1 | contig 10465 bp, 11 predicted proteins | sample MGYA00564399_ERZ1292629 | MGnify/ENA primary metagenome ERZ1292629 (study PRJEB36523, sample SAMEA6512636) | groundwater metagenome | collected 2019-01-08 | study: AquaDiva: Metagenomics assemblies of 32 groundwater samples
GGTCAATTCTGGAGCAGTCCTCGTTTGTATCCATATACCACATATAAAGGCTTGTGCCTTTAGCCAGATAAAGGTTAGTTCCATCAGAAGCACAATCGGTTATTCCTGCGGGGCTAGCCCCATTTGTAGGGCCTGTTACCCTGGCCCAGTTCGCCGCCGTCCTTTTCCATACCCCTGTATCGCTCACAGAGTAGTGGTTAGAGTTAAAGTCTATCATCTTGACGATAGTTCCCGGTGTCGTTCCGGTGGTGATAGCGCCCAGGGTAACGGTGGCATCATCAACATAAATATCAGCCGTGCCCTGCCCAGCACCTATTGTAAATCGCAGACCTACAGCTGTTGTATCCAGAATTACGAAGGCGACAGTATATTCAGCCCAGGATGTAGTTACAACCACATTGCCACTTGTGGCTATATCGTTGGCGCTGGTATCTTGTAGGCTGAGTCTTACTACCTCTGCCCCACTACCTGCCGCCGCTTTCTTAGCCCAGATACTTAATGTAATGGTGAGGCCAACATATAGTGGCCTATCCACCTGCACCAAATTTTGGTAGGTATAGTTGGTTACTGTATTTCCACCTGCGGAAAGTAACCCTTTGCTACCCCCCCGTGCCGCCGCCGCCGAGTATGACCAGTTCGTCCCCAGTGTCCACCCTGTCGTAAGTTCCATGTCGCCGTTAGCTACCGATGGCGCTGCATAGGTGGCGGTGGTGTTGGTCGTGGCTACTGGCACAGGCGAAGGGTATTTGAGGCCCTTAACCGAGCAATCCACGCCCAGGGATTGCAAGTAGCGATTATCCGTGCCCAGGCCCGTCAGGGTCTGCTTGCCGAAACCGCCATGCCAGGTCTTCTGCGTGATGAAGCCCTGATATTGGGGCGGGAAGATGCCCTGCGAGAAGGATTGGAACTGCTGCTGGCTCAGGGACTCGGCGGGGAAACGGAAACGGGGGAAGAGGGGGATGCCATTCTTGTCCTTCTCAATGACGAGGCCCAGGGTAACGGGGGTGTCAGCGTAGTCCGTGAGAAGTATGTCATGGGATTGTAGGGTCGGCGTTACAGGCATAGCTACTCCCTACCACTTGGCGGTTGAATAGTTCATAATCGGCAGTTCTTGTGTCCTGCCATGCTGCTTTACCAGTTCCTTATAAATCTGTGCCCACCTCAGAGACTCATCCAGCCGCCCTAGCTTCCGTTCCAGGATTTCGCTGGCCTTAGCATATAGCACCTCGGCCTGGGCCGCCTCAAAGGGCACAGTATCCGTATCGGCGGAGACGGTGGACAGGTATTCCTTGCCATAAAGCTTCATGGTATAGCCAGCCGGTGGCAACCAGTTGATGAATCGCAAATACCAGTTCCCATCGGCATCGTCATAAGCCACCTTCCAGCCGCTAACATCCACATAGGGGTAGGTCTCCCAGAGGTCATCACAGGGCCGTTCATTGCCGTGAGCAGTCCCTACATTCTGCAATGCCAACCTTGTGGGTGGCTCTAGGGAGAAGGCCAGGGGTAGCAGGTATTTAGAGTTTGGCGGGCCAATCACTCGCACCTTAGCGAAGTAGGCGGTGGTGTTCCCTGTATTTACCTCGCATCGGAAAGAGATTGAGGTGGGGCTATCGGTAATGGTGATTTCATCTGTCCTCAGCAGTTCAGGGGTGCTCCCCCCCGTATGGTAGCTGGATGCCCCTACCGAGGCCCCGTTGACATAGACACTCAGCCGCGCCCTTGACGCCACCGTTGCATATACCCATGCCTCAAAGCGGATGGTGGTCCCGCCCAGGTCAATGAGCCCCGGCCATTCTACCTCTGAGCAGTGGATATAACAGTCATTCCCTACCCGGACCAGTGCAGCGCTGGGCAGGCCCCACAAGGTCGTGGTGTCTTTAGTAACTGAAGCCCCGCCGCCCACCAATGCCCACTTGTTGGGAGCGGTAGAGACATCCCAATCCCGTATACCCCCGTTGGGTAGCCAGTTGCCCCCAATGAGGTCGGTGTTTGAAATCCACCGGCCCAACATGGGGAAGACTAAACGCAGGGCAACATTCAATACCTGCCGTATGTCATTGGTGGGGTGATACTTCAAAAGCTCATAGGAGACACCACTCGCCACCTGGCCGCCATAGGCAGCGATGACGGTAACGATGCCAGTGGATTGTGCTGAGTCATAGACATGGCGCACCTGGCCAGAGTAGGTGCCCGATGTCAGTAATGCCCAATAGGGGTTGAAGTAGTCATCGGCGAAGTTGATTAGATTGGTAGCGTCAACGAGGGTGGTGCCACCCGCATTGCCTGCCCCAGAGGTGGAATTGCCCACCCACTCGCCCCGGGACTCCATGAAGCCTTGCCGCAGGGCGGAGAGGGCCGTAGATAAGACATTAGCCATTTAACCACTAGCCAGTAGTTTATTTGCCCAGGTGGTTATGTCCGGTTGCTTATCGGCAGGCACATCGCCAGTTACCTTAAAGCCCTCTTTGGTAAGTTTGCCGAGCTTGACCTCTATGCGGTCAGGCCCTTGTGTAACCATGATATTTTCAGCCTTCAGGTCCGTTAGGGCTGCGACCTGCTGGGCCAGGGGTGTCTTTATGATGATAGGTGCTTTAATTTCCATTATCTTCCATTCCTATTATAGCTTGATACCAAAGAGGGGGCCGAGGACTGTAAACTTTTCATTGGCTATATCCGCACCCCCAGTGCGGGCAATGGAGACGAATATCCTGTAGAGGGCCGCTGGTTCCGTGCTGGGAATATCGGCAGCCGTGGATTGTGTAGCCTTCGCAGTGGGGCCATCCATATAGAGACTATCGGCTACGGCAGGGTCATGCTCTATCAGGAAAAGGTGCATCTTGTTGTTGGTTAGATTGGTAGCTGCGGATACAAGTTGCTGGCTACCCCCTGTGCCGTAGGTAGCTAGGTTGACATTTGCCCCGTTAGTCTGTATGCCCAGGCCATGCGCCGCTAGATTGATTATCGTGGAGGCCTGCGTTATGTGCATTCGCATAGTCAGGTTAGTCGCATCCGTGCCTGCCCACTGAGCAAGGAAGGCTATCATGAACTTCTTGCCCCAATCTATGTAGGCCCAGTTACTACCCAGAGTTGGAGTAAAAGTATTATAACGGCCAGCCGTTGACGCATGAGTCGCCCCAGTGGATGTCTCAGCCCACATATTCCTGCTAACATCGGTGGCCCCAGAGCCTGAGACAACCTGTGTGGAAGTAGGCCAATCTGTATAGGGGAAAAACCAGCCTTCACGGTATATGGCACGCATGAACTCATAGGTATCCTTCCCTATGCGGCTATTAAACTGCATATCGCCCTGTAAGGCTTGACCTAGCTGGAAACCAGCTCCCATTAATGCGTTAGTCATAGTTAGCTACCTTCGTAATCATCTATAATCAGCCTGACCAGGGGTATCTTGCCCGCAGCGATATTGGGCGTTGACCTGGTGACACATTTGCAGTAGAGCTTCCCTTCGGGGGCGGCATAGCCCAAACCTAGCCCACTGTTTATCCCGACCCGGTTAGCGTTGGCTGTAGCGAAGTTGGCGATGCTGATAATTTGCTGTAGATTGACCAAATCGCCATCGGAAGGGGCCCAGGGATCTTTATCTGCCGTATCAGCGAAATCCTTATTAAACAACCATATCTCGGTAGTTGCGCCTTCGTTGTCCAGGTCAAGTATGATGGCCTCGGTAAATTTACCAGAACGAGGCACATCTATGTTGAACTTGGTGCCGAAGGCATCCCCAGCTAAATACGCAGCAGCGGTGCCGATTCCTGGTATTGCCGTGTATGGGGTTAGAAAGGGGGGTTTAGTTCTTACCGTTACAATGCCAGCCAGGATTCTCCTGATAGCTTCCTGAGTCGCCTGAACTAGCTGCTTTTTCTCCATAGTGCCAGTAAGGTTGAGCAACTGGCTAAGAATATTTTCTGTTCTCTCTGTAATAGGGGTTCCATCATCATTAACTACCGCCCGTGTTGCCAGTCTGCTATATTTACTTTTACGATAGCTATTGCGATTCAGGTCCCCCTCAGAACGGGAGGTTAACTCTGCCGCTGGCGGTGTAGTTGAGCCATCACCACTCAGACGGCGGGCTTCAGCATCGCTCAATTTTTGAGTCATATCAGCCCCTTTTCACATAGGGGGGCAAAAGGATTTCCCTTTGCCCCCCTACAACCTTCCTACTGTCTACTAGCTGACTTCGGCGTATTTCTTCATCAAATCTATGGGCGCTTCCACCCACTGCACCTGTGCGAAGCCGCCTACCACAGCCACCGTGCCACCATAATACCCTAAGAGGGTCGCGGGGCCTGTAATCCAGAGTGGGAGGGCCGGCTGGTATAGCAGGCGCACCAGGTAGAGGTTCTGGGCGGCCGCAGTCGCCAGTTCCAGGGTCTGCACCTCACGAGCAAGCTCTATGTCCAGCACGGGGTCAGCAGCGGTCCCGCCGTTCCGAGGGGTGGTGGTCATTTCGGCAGAGAATATAGACCCTACCCGGCAGGCAGAACCTTTGTCCCAGGCGGTGTTCAGGTTAGAGGGGTTCTCGGAAGTGAAGGTGCCATCGCCCGTCCACATCCCCAGCGAGTCTACGGCAAACAGGATTTCCGTCTCATCCGCATCGGTTGTGGCGGCCCCTGGCTGCACCTGCGCAGCGATGAGGATTGGGCGGAGGACATAACCGGCTGGCACGGCGATAGCCAGTTGGGGCCGGTCAAGGTCCAAAACGGCGGCAGCACCGCCACCGGCAACGCCAGAGCTAAAGGCACCGACTGTCACGACTCGGCCCATGCCGAGGGCAATCATTTTATCCAGATATGCTAAACTCATTTGGCTCCTTTTTCCTTTTTATTTTGTTGACATCGTGAGCACAGTTGCTCTTGTCCCAGACAGCCCTTCTCAAAGCAGGTATAAACCGTCTGACACTCTGGGCAAAAGTGCTTATGCGACATTACCCGTTGCGTTCCCAACCGAAAGCGATAAAGTCAATCGTAACGGTTTTGGTGGTTGTGTTGCGTGTCCTGAACAAGGCGTATGGCCTCACCAGAACACCCCCATCCGGCCCCTGGGCCACCGAGTATCGGCGGTTGCCTATCAGCCCATCCCCATCCCAGCAGGCGCAGAAGCCAAAGTTGTCTCGCACCCCCAGGATGGTAGTCTGGTATGTCCCCGCCGCTGGTGTGTATGTGCCTATGTCGGTCTTTTCGGCCGCCCCCGTCGTCCCATCAGCCACCAGAGCAGCCGTTGTGAGCGTCTGGTCGGTGTCCATGTGGACGCAAAGGATGTCGGTCACTCCATTACCTACAGTCGGCGTATCCACATCCGTTACGCCAGGCAACGCCTCGTCAGTCTTCGGGTCGGAAAATCCTATCTCAAAGCTGAACCCAGTTACAGCAGTCACTCGCCACCTGACAATCATAAAGGGGTTGTCATCGGGGTCAAGGAATGTCTGCGCCTGGTAAATGGCTGTTGCATCATCGTCAACGGTGCCCGTAGCACCAACGGCTGTTCCGCCCCTCACTGCACTATAGGCGAAGGCCGTAGGCCCGCCTCCGGCAGTGACGGCAGTGCTCCACTCCGCCGACTGGATGGTCTTGTCAAACTCCGTTAATATAAAACCATAGTCAGCTACAAGATTGGGAATAAGTAAAGTCAGCTTCTTGGGGTCAGTCCCCCCGAACATGGCCCGGGCGTGCTTCCTGGAAAACGCCATTTGCTCTAAATACATTGGGTTAGGATACGGCATTGTTGCCTCCTCTTTTCTTTAGTTGGCCTTACTTGGCCTTTGAGGTAGCTTTCTTCCTTTTCCTCATCTTAGGGCGCTGGGCGGAAGGCGCTGGGAATGAGCCTAGATTTTGGGCTAGAGTCTCACCCAATATCTGCCCCATCTTTATCTCTTCCAGTCTCTTCTTATGCGCCACACTCTGGTGCTGTTCCAACGCCTGGACTGTAGGCAGTTTCCGTTCACAGAATTGGCAGGGGAAGGGGCCAATCAGCTCAGATGGCACGTCCTTCATCTGAGGGAACTCTACGGCCTGCGCTCCAGCCCAACATTCCCGACTATGGGCACGATGATATTGTGTAAGGTGTTGACGGCACCGAGGCACCAGAGGGGGGTCAAAGTAGAGTCCCATCTGTCGGATTTGCTCTACCGGCAGTTACTTAGCACACCCAAACATGAATAACATCTCTAAGGGATGATTAGCCACATAGGGAGACATGTCAAATTGCCCATAGCTATCCAGACTCACCCACCCCTCCTGAATGTATTTCATCTTCTCCATTTGAGTAATTGGCGATACTGTTATCCACCCATTAGGCTGCCGATAATAGCCAAAGGTGGGCCGTATTCGCCGGGCTGTTGGCAGGCTAGAGGCTAGTTCATCTGAAACTTGAGAGACCATTTTTATCCTCTTTCCTCTTCATGTGGGTCTGGACACTCCACTAATATCTGCGGCCTGAAGAATACAGCCGCTAATTCATATTCCCACCACTCTGTTGCATCCAACGCTGGCATCATACCTGCTATACTTCCCCCCTGGTCAAGGAAGCGGGCACCCTGCGCGATATAAGGGAACATCTGCCTGGCTGTAGGTGTGGGGGGTATGTGGATAGTTGTGGGCGACACATAAGCAAATGGCCCCTTCATAGTCCAATCCCATCTGTCATGATATTCCCATCCCTGCTTGTGCATATCGTCCACAAACTGCTCTGCTACCCGCACCTTCTCCCGGTGTAGCCGCTCAATGTTAGGATATGGCTCTATCTTGAATCGGCACTTCAGCCTGTAGGCGCTCTTATCCAGCGTTGGCTTGCTTAGGATTTGTAAGGTCATTTACCACTCCGTCATTTTAAGCTCTGCAATCTTACACCATGTAGCCGGGCGGTGGTCGTAGCGGCAGCCGCTTCGTCAGCCTCTTGTCGTTCAAAGACGCCGTAGATATGGTCAGTAGCCAGCACCCATGCCTTATCCAGTGGCGAAAACCAGGCATCTTGTTTGGGAGCTTTCTTGATAATCTTGAAGAAGTGGTCTCCTGCCCACAGATGGCCGCTAGAGTTAGGCGCTGTGCCAACGGTGAGATTTGACACATGCATCATGGCCTGGTAGACCCGGCCAATTTCTGCTTCGTGTAACGCCTTCCCCTTTGTATCGCCGTTGTAAAGTTGCTGGGTGAACTTCTCTATTTTGAGCATCCCACCCCAAGCTGCTGGACTCACTACACCCTTGAATGGAGCTTCGGCACCGGAATCCTGAAGGTATTGCCAGGCTCTGATGAAATTGTCATCAGTCAGTTCCGCCGTGAGCGTGCCTACGGTTTGGAGCGTATTGTCATCCAGCAGAGCGGCCCCTGCCACCTCCATTGCCCGGACCAAAGCGTATGAAGCTGCCTTTGTATACTCACTGCGGATGTCGTATTTTGACATCACCTCAGCGAAGTCCTCAATCTCCTGAGCCACAATCTGGTGAGTGCTAACGGTAAATGTCTGTTCGGTCTCCGTGATGGCCTCTGGGGTGGCAGGGGAGCCCGAACTCTTAGTGTTAGCCGTCAGGTTGTGCCGGGCCGGGAGGTGAAATATGTCACCGCTACCTCTCATCCGCCCCGTCCAATCGCTAAACAAGGCGATAATCACCATCTTGAACTCTATAGCCCTGTTTAGTTCAGCACTCCATATTTCGTCTATGAATTTGTCCGCCGTAGTGCCAGTAACTTCATTTGCCATTGTGTCTCCTTATCATTGCCCCAAAAATGAGGCCGTGATGCGGTCTATTTCTTGAGCGGTGGGCAACGGTTCCCCCTTTTTCAGTCTGTCTTTATATGCTTGAGAGGAACTAACTGTGACGGACCCAGTCCCCCTTGTGTGTTCCACTCCCGCACCCAGTATTGGTGCTGGGTCTTTTTTCGGTGCAGGCTTAGCCTCCACCTCTTTACCTGCCTTACCGGCCTTGAACTGTCGCAGGGCCGCCCTCCACACCTCTACCGCCTTCTCTGGCGTCTCGGAGTCATACAGGGGAACCATCTCCGCCATCACCCCGTTTAGTTCAGCAGGGGGATTGTTAGTGTCTACCCCATACTCCTCAGCCAGAGTATTCAATGCCACGCTTACATCTCGTTGGGCGGGTGTCTGCTTAGGCGGGGTGGGTGGGGTAGGCTGGGAGTCTTCGCCATGTTCCCTTTGCCATTTCTGGAACTCCGTCTCTTCGGGGGGTGTCTCCTCTTCCCCAAAGGTGCGGCGGGCCAGGGCTACACTGCCTTTTATGGCTTTTGCCAGTTGGCCTTTCAGGGTTTCTATTTCCCAAGCTTGCCTGGCTGAACCCCTGTCTCGGTCGCCCACCTCTTTCTTATACTTAGCCTCCAAAGCATTCAACTTTGCCTCTAACTGTTCTACCGTAGGGCCTACGGGCGGTGTGGATTCAGCCTGTGCCTCTTGCGCAGCGCCAGGGAGAATCGTAGCCTCGGCCACTACTACTTCAGTTGCGTTAGCTTCGTCTTTGATTTGTTCAGCTGCTACCAAGACAAACCTCCTGTTTTTTGAGTAACAAAAAAGGCGGCCAACCCTTTGCGGGTTAGTCGCCTCGGTTGTTCCGTCAGCGAAGGAAACTATTCAGTTATTAGAGCTTGATGCTTTCCCTCGGTATCTCTATGCGGACAGGCTGATTGGATTCCATAAAAACTACTGCCTGCCCAAAAGGGAGTTTTCGCAATGTCTCAATAAGTTTTGCTTCCTTTTGGGATAAGATTAGCACACTTTCTTGACACTTGTCAAGCCCCCCCATGCTCATCGTGCCCCCGCTCCCGCCAGTTCCCGAACCCGTGTTGCCGATTGTTGCAACCGTCTAGCCTTATTCAGGGGATGCCCAAAATTCTTCTGATAGCCCCACTTGACCACCAGTTCGTCAACCTGCGGATTTTTTAAACGGAGCATACGCCTATTATTCATTAAAGCATCTTCATAGCCCTTTAGACCATATTGGAAACGAATTTGCTGCGCCCCTATCGTATTACCACGACTTTCTTCTTCTTTCGCCTTATTCATAAAAAACTCAAAGTCTATCTTGGCCCTCTTTGATAGTTCCTCTCTAAAGGCTTTGTCAGGCCCCCAGTAGGCTTCCTTGATAACCCGTTTGTCCCGCCTGAACTCCTGGGCTAATGCGTCATCATTGATACCCAGGTTGTCCAGGACATCCTTCTCCATCTCAGGGGGTAGGCCCGCTAAGAACTCATCCTGTTCCTGAATAAAGCCCTCCATGTCCAATATCTTGCCACCTGGAATAGGTTTGCCATCCTTATCCTTTTCCGTGTATTTATCCGCTATCTTGTAGTAGTCCCAGCGTGCCCGTTCTTTTGTCCCGGCCTCGGGCACCTTATCACGCCTCGGCCCCAGTAGCCTTTCCCTGGTAACCCATTCGGTAGCGATGGCGGCATAGTCCTTCGCCAGGTCATCCTTCCATTGTTTAACCCGATAAGGGCGTGTTTTGCCCGGATTAGCGGGGTCGGGCTCCTGGGAGTTAGACCAGCCCGTGCCTGTCCAGGTGCCCAGGTTCTTTGAGCGTTCAACCAGGGCGTCAAATCTACGATATTTTCCCTCACGGATAATTTGTGCCTCTGTGCCCCGGGATGTTTGCCGGCGGATGGCTCGTGCTTCTTCTGTTTGTTCAAGTGCCCCCGCCTTCGCAGGTTCTTTTTGTTTCAACTGTAACCAAGACATCCCATACTTGCGTTTTGCTTCTTCATTTAACCTTTGAGTCATAGAATAGGGTCTGGCCGAAAACCCTATCCCCTCTAAAGCCCTTCGTATAGCTATCCCCTCGGGGTCATAACCCCGCCCCCACTCCTCAATAGCTTGTCCCGTCATAATAGGTTGTATTTGCTCTAAGGCATAGAGGGCTTTATTACTAATCTTTTCCCCGGTATATTTCACGCCCGCAGCCACCTCCGTAATTGTTCGGAGCGGCATTCCTAGGCGGCCCTCTGCATATTCAGGGATAGCTAATAGCCGGTCTACCAAAGCCCCTTGTGCGTAATCATCCTCGGTCTTACCCAAGACAATTCGCATTAAGGCCCTGAACTCTGCCTTAGCTGGAATCAAAGAGACCCGTCCCCAGGGGCTATTTATATCCAGGAAGCTATTAGAATTAGGGCCATAATCCGTCTCACGCCCAAAGGCAAAGTTCAAACCTTCCCCTGCTAATGCCGCAACTGCAAGTTGTTGAAGAATAAGTCTCCTCGCCAATATACCTTCAATACCTTTAGCTTTTGCGGCGTTAATATACAGGCCAATCTTTGCCCGTGTCCAACCTTCCGTGAAAAGAGTAATTTGGCTTAGAAGACCTGGCTTGCTTTTCCCGATTTTGGCCCATTCCACACCGCCGATAGCATTATTTATAACATCGGCTACGGCTTTTTCCTGTTCACCTAAAGTCATCTGGGCTATCTTCTCATGCTGCCCCTTAAACAATTTATTGAGCCACGGC
>ERZ1292629.4312-Hain-H43-01um-R1-4312-length-10464-cov-8_pt1 | contig 10464 bp, 18 predicted proteins | sample MGYA00564399_ERZ1292629 | MGnify/ENA primary metagenome ERZ1292629 (study PRJEB36523, sample SAMEA6512636) | groundwater metagenome | collected 2019-01-08 | study: AquaDiva: Metagenomics assemblies of 32 groundwater samples
CCTTGTTATCGTTCTCGCTCTCGGAAAGAAATGCGCTAATGGGCTCGGCTATGATGAGGTCGGGCTTGAGGTCATCACAGATCGCAGTGATTTCACGCAGGAGGGGTATGTTTGGACGCGGGCCTTGTACGAGCGGAGTCCCATAGGTCCCAAAGTCGTGGATGACGGAAACCAATCCGTGCGGTATGTCCGCACGTTTTTGCGCGATCTCTTGCACAGTGCTGAGCGAGTGCTCGGCATGGAGGTAAAGTACGCGAGAGATTCGTTGTACGGGAAAGCGGTCCCACAGCAAGCCGCCGCGAAGCATGGCAGCGAGCCAGTCAAGGGTGAGGGTAGTCTTGCCCCCATCAGTGGGGCCTACCATAAGCATGACTCTGCCAGCTTGCAGCCAAGGGTATATCAGAAACTCGTTGGCTTTCGATGGCGGTGGAGCAGACATGAGATCAACGACCGTTAGAGGCATGGATACTCCTGCACTGAGAGTTCCACGATTGCGAACAAAAGTTGGTCTCGCTCGGGCCGTCATTAGGCGGGCGCTCAGTGATATAATGATGTGCCCAGTGCGGCCAGTGCGCCGGGGTGACGATTATCGAGGCGCGACAGTGGTGGAGTGGAACCAGGCGGTTTTGTTGATGTTTTCGGTTGAGCGGGAATGGAAGGGAGCGAGGCGTTTTTGGCTCGCTTTGGGCGGGTTGAACGAGTTGAACGTTCAATTGGAGGCGTTGGCTTATGTGGCGTATCATAACATACATGAGCCTGTTTGTCAAGCAACCGATGCAGTGAAGGGTAGTTGACAAATGCGGTAGGGTGCGTTATAAGGAGGAGCGTGATGAAACTTTTCTATTTCTTTCGTGGGCTCTGGCGCGAGTTTTACGATGTTATGGGTTGGTTCTGGCGCGAAATGGTCAGGAGCGGACGATGAAATGGATTGCGTGGCCGTTTGCGGTTGTGAGTTGGTATCATTACCGCCTTGTCCGTGAGATTCGGCAGTGGGAACTGAAATGGTGGTGGGCGAAATGAAACGCGGCGTCGGTGTGAAGTTCCAGTGCCAATTTTTGTCAAGTGACAAATTAAGTCAGTGGCTCTTTGATAAGGTGAGTGCGCCTACGACGAGGGACTCTGATGGTAGCACAGTCGCAACGGACGGTGAATGGTACTTCACTTACAGCGCGAAATCGAATGTGCTAAGGATTGCTCTCTGGACGGACTTAGAAGCTGATGCCGCTATCACACGTATCCAAGAGAGAGCGAAAGTGTTTGCGCTAGAGTGTCAGTGTAATCTGACAACATGGGCTACGGACCTGTATGAGTACGATGAGAAACTGAAGGCGCATGTGCTGAAATATGATGCACTGGTGCCTGGTGAAGTGAATGTGACTGTAGTGAAACCGGACGTGGATGTGCCAGTGAAGCCAGTGCGATGGAATTAACTGGTTGGCGCGACGGCGTGGCAGCGCCGGGTGGGGAATCTGACCCGTGCCAGCTTCCATGCATGTGGGTGGCGAATGACACTGAGGGGCTCCGGTGTGGCTGAATTAACGGTGCATGTTGCCCCAGACTGCATGTTAAGTCAGCTAGCCACCTGCCGTACGGAGGAGGAGAGGGAGATGACGCACGAGAGACACTGTATCCGCCTCGGCTGGCCGGGCGTCGAATCTTGCGACGTGTGCGATGCCATCCGTGCCGCCGTCGCCGAGGCTGTGGCAGCGACGCGGGCGAAGCCATCACTGCCGGAAGAGTTGGCCGATGAGGCCCGTGCTATTTTCCTGCGGGAATTTCCAGGGCTAGACTGGGAAACTGAAATGAAAAAGTATTTGAAACTTCTTACCCAGGCTCATGTCGCTGCCGCCGTCGCGGAGGAGCGGGAGCGATGTGCGAAGATTGCAGCAAAGAGCAGCTTTGTAGACGGCCCCCTAGGGACAATAGAGGGACAAATCGCCGCCGCCATTCGGGGGAAGGCATGAGCCACCCAACGAAGTGTACTAGTGATCATACACATACTACCGCCGCTGATGCGGTATTCTGTGATAGTGGGCGCATCGCCGCCCTCGAAGCCGCCCTCGCTGCTGCTCAGGCGCGGCTGGCGGAAGTGGAGCGGGAGCGGGACGATGCTACGGAATCTAGCATCCGGTTGACATTAGAGCGGGATGCCGCATATGAGATGCTGACAAACATGCTTGGTCCGAAGTTAGCTGGAATCGTGCGTGAAAACGCGCAACTCCGCGCCCGCTGCGAGGCGATGCGGGAGGTGTTGCAGATGTTATGGGAATACTCAGGACTGGCTGATAGCCACGAAGAGTATCCCCATTTGTTAGAGGATGTGCAATCCTATGTGCGAGCCGCCCTCGCCGCGCAGGAGTCTAAGTGAAAACTCCTAGAGACCTTGCTACTACACTCCCGAGCCCAACCGAACTAACTGACTGCCAAACTTGCCCTGCACTGTGGTATTTCAAGCACCGGCTCTGGGTGCAGCCAAAGAAGGCAGTACTAGGATATCAGGGTGGTCGCTTGATGGATCAGGTGCTTGACGTGTGGCTGAAGTGTAAGATGCAGGGCGTGTCGCGCACGACACAAGACGCTTTGGATCAGTGGGACATTGGCGTAGAGGAATTACGGCAATCGTTCGAGGACGATGATCTCTTGCCACTCATGGTTTCATGCCGGGATGCGTTGGTAGTGTGGCTGTCACTGTACGGTGGGGTGACGGAAAATGTCATCTTGGTCCAGCCGAAGTACAAGTTGCCCTCAACTGGGAAAATTGACTATGTAGTTGAGGAGTCTGGACTAGCAGTCATCAGAGAACGCAAAGTTGTCTCTGGGTTCGAGGCGATTGATGACCTCATGGCGAAGTACCAACTTGGATGGCAACCACTGTGTTACTCGGCGCTGTTCAAGCACAACAATCCCGGCATGGAAGTAAAGTGCGTCGAGATGGAGTTCTTGGTGCGCTCGCTGCCTGCGAAGGGGCGGTACAAGCCGACGCCAGCAGCGGTGAGGCGAGAGCCCATTTACGTCACTGACTGGAAGGAGCGTATGTGGTTGTCCTCAGCCACAGCGACCAATGAGTACATGAAGTGGATCGAAAACAGTTGGTTGACAAGTGACGGCGAGTGTGATACTGTGCCAATGGAAGTGATCCCTCGGCACACAAATAATTGCGTGCGCAAGATGGTGACAAAAAGCGGCATCAGGGAGTTCGCGTGCGACTTTCACAAGGCGTGCCTAGCGAACACTGATCCACGGCGACTTGATGATTTTGTGTGTGAATTGGAGGCGGTAAAATAAATGGGAATGATTTTGTGGCTTTTACCTATTGTTATTGTATGGTTTATCGTTCACAGGAGCCTTTAATGGAGATTCCTGCAAAGCTTAGGCATTTGACAGCAGGGAACACGTTAGAGCATCGGCCTCGGCCTAGTGTGTTCGTGCAGGGGCAGCCTGGCGTGGGCAAGACGCTGCTGCTGGCTGAGATGGCACTCAAGCTGGCGCAGTGTGAGCCTTCCGATGTAATGATTGTCACGTATCCAGTGGACGACGAGGGGCTTGAGACGCTGCGAGATAGGAAGTTTTCTTGGTTCCTTGTCCGCTCGAATGAGGCGAACAAGGAGTTGTACGAGGAAGTGTTCCTGCGGCAAAAGCCTGTCGCTGTCATTCAAGACAACCTTGGTGCTGCGTGGTGGATGACCTTCAAGGATCGGGTGAGTGATGGCATTATGCCAGAGGATCACGGGAAGACATGGAATAAGCTTGCTAGTGATATCATGTACGACGTGGTGACGCGGTTCAAGACACCAAGTTGGGTGAAGTTCTTTGGGGCGGGCTCTTTGGCGATGCCGTATGAGGACCCGCTCACAGTGAATCAAGATAAGCAGACGAAACAGAAGGGTGGACCTGACGAGAAGCTTCAGACTACACTCCCAGGACAGTTGAGGGGTACGATCTATGGCTTGTTTAGTTACTGCCTAACGCTGAAAATGGCTACAGGAGAACAAGGGAGGATCATGCGATGCGCTGAAACTCAGTTGACTGCGAATGCTGTGTCGAAGGTACGGGCTCCATTGAGTCAGCAACCGAAGAAGAGTATCCTGTATGACCTTGCAAGTACTGACCGTGGCATTGACTTCTTGTTGAAGGAATTGAAACTTGGAGGTATAGTATGAAAGTGTGGGTCTGGAAACAGTGGGGTGATTATTGTGTTTCTCCAGTTGCGCCAAAGCCCCAAATAACAACATATTCGGGGGCAAGAATGGCTGGTTATTTCACTTCCCGAGACTACATTGCTATTTGCTCGAAGTGGGGAAAACTCTTGTTTAGTTCTTTGAAAAAGCGTGATGGCGTTCGCACATTCAACATTACTGTGAAGGAGGCTAAGTAACATGGTTGACGAGACATTGGACTACAATCCCGACTACTTTGGCGATGGCGACCTGGCTGATGCAGAGAATTTGCCTGAGGGTCCTCGGTACATTGGGTATGTGTCGAAAGTGGATACGTCTCAAACTGAGCCTGGTAAGTACCGTAAGCTGAACAAGCCCTTGAAGGACGGGCGGGATGAAGTGCCGCAGGTTGACGTGGATATTACGGCGCTTGGGAAGGCTGGTGAGGGGAAGCTCGACAGCGATTCCAATTACTATCGCACGAGTAGCCAGAACTTCTGGATCGGTAAGGAAGACCGCATTGGGCGGCACTCGCTGGCACGGCTCATTCGTGACGCGGCGGGGATTGATGAGGACACGTTGAAGACGATGTCCATTCGTGAGTCTGCGCACAAGCTGGAGAAGGTGTACGTGACGTTTGAAGTCAAGCACCGGAAGTTCGAGACGAAGAGCGGTGGCGAGGGCGTGGCGCAGGACTTCAGGAAGATCAAGCCTGCAACGACGGCGGAGATTGAAGCGATTCAGTAACCGTAGAACTAGGAGACAACAATGCTCAGTAGCTATCCCTCTATCTATACAGTCGGCCACAAGGCGGTGAGGGATATTCTCACTGGACCAGTCGTGATCCAGGAAAAGGTGGATGGATCACAGATTTCGTTCGGTGTGAACAACGGCTCGTTACATATCCGCTCGAAGGGCGCAGAGATTTACCAAACTGCTCCTGATAATATGTTTAAATTTGGCGTCGAAGTTATCAGCTTTATGGCCGAGAAGCTGACGCCCGGCTGGACGTACCGGGGCGAGTATTTACGTGTGCCTAGACACAATGTCCTAGCATACGACCGCATCCCTGTGAACCATATTATCCTATTCGACGTTGAGACGAGCCTCCAAGACTACCTTCCATACCCTGAATTGCAGGTAGAGGCGGAACGGCTTGGATTCGAGGCTGTGCCTCTCCTCTTTGATGGTGAATGGAACAGTGATATTGACGCTTTCAAGGGGCTACTTGAGACTAAGAGCATCCTTGGCGGCGTCAAAGTCGAAGGCGTGGTGATTAAGAACTATACCATGTTTGGTACTGACAAGAAGGTACTGATGGCTAAGTACGTTAGTGAGGATTTTAAAGAAATCCACTCTAGCGTGTGGGGAAAGTCTGCAAAAGCACATACCAACGTCGTAGATTCAATTATTGCCGGTCTACGGACCCCCGCACGTTGGCAGAAGGCCGTGCAGCACCTTCAAGAGGCAGGGCTGATTGAAGATAGTCCTAAGGACATTGGGCTGCTGTTCAAGGAAGTGCCTGCTGACCTAAGGAAAGAATGTAGTGACGATGTGAAAGAAATGCTGTTCGACCATTTCTGGCCGAAGATTTGCCGTGGCTCTACGGCAGGCCTAGCTGAGTGGTACAAGGAACGGCTACTTAAGCAGCAATTCAAGGACAACACCGTTGACGCTTCCTGACCTGTGGATGCAGTGTGATAACTGCCATAGCTTAACATGGGTCAATGCGTACACTGGCCTGTGTGCAGGTTGTGGCTCTGACGAGCAGGGATTCCTAGCTCTGGAGCGAAGAGTTAATGAAATCAGAACCGTATAAGCGTTATGTAGTGTTTCACACTGACGTACATGAGGAAGTAGCACCAAGGAGTGCAGTAGTTGCGAGTTTTGCTACTAATCAAGAAGCTTGGTACTGGAGGAGTTGTAATCGAACAGGCTTTTGGGATGTTTTGGACTTGTATGAAGGGCGTTGGTTAGACTTCCCTTCTATTGAAAACTACCCACTGCCGGAGGAAAGCAAATGAGTTTCGACTTGACAGTGTTGCAGCAGATGGAAACGTATGCGAAGTTCGGGCAGGCAGTGATAGAACTGGCGAAGGAAATGGACATCATCCCGAAGCGGGCGAAGCGGCAGATCGTTGTCCGCGAGAAGACGAAGATTATCACACGCAGGCCGCGCAGGACGAAGGCTGAGATCAATGCGGCAGCGCAGCCAGCAGGAGAATAAATATGATTAACTATAAGCTTGCTGGTTCCATTCCCCTCGCTAGTCCAGTCACAATATCTTTAGAAACACAAACGGGTGGATACGTCATGGTGAAGATGCTTGACTCCTCTGGATATACCTGGAACGTTATCAGGTTCAATCCTGATGGGACGTTTACTCGCATTGAGTCAGCGAACGTCATTGGGTTGTCACTTGATTCGGCACTACGTATTCAAGAACACTTGTAAACATGGCACTAATGGAGCGTGGGCGTACACGGTATGGTCAGCACATCCTGCAAACAGTGTGCGATGGGTGCGTGCAGGAGGGGCTGCAAGGGCAGTTGCACGGGACGCTGTACCGTGTCGGTGACACCCATGTTTATTTATGCGAAGTCCACCAGATCATCGCAGGGCGGAAAGCGCCCACGCTCCAGTTTCGTCAGGCAGTAGAGAAGGCACAGCGCGCACAGAAGGAGCAGGAGAATGCAGAGCGAGCAGCCGGAGTGTCCATTCGAGAATAATGTCTTTCATCCTGACGAGCGGCCTATAGAGGTTTCTCTGTCTGATTGTCCTTATGGAGACATCACACACGTCGAAGACGAGGATGGACGCATTTACTGCAACGCTTGCTGGGACGCGAAGGCACCAGAATGGAAAGGCCACGATGATACCGACACCATCATTGGGGCATGATGTTCTTGGCGCGTTAGCGATGATCGGGTGGGCTGTCATCTTTGGAGGCGTTGCACTTATCTGCTTTGTGAAGGCATGGAGGAGTCGTGGGCGCTAGGCTAGACAAGCGGCATAAGTGGAAGCCCCTCAGACAGTACAAGTATATAACGACATATAAATGTGTTGTTTGTGGGAGGCGTGGCTCATCTTTCCATAATTGGTTAGGGAAGTTCTCTGAGTTGTTGAAGCAGCGGTTCGCCCCTAAGATGGTGAAGCAATTAAATTGTGAATCGCCCTTATTGGAGTTTTTCACATGTAAAGTGGCTTCAAACATAGAACCAGTACCTATAAAAGTGCGGAGGAATCGTGAGTGACCAAACTAGAGTTCACGAAGAAGCCCGCCGCTTGTGTGGGGTGCCCGTGGTACGGGGATGGCACGGGCTTTGCTGCGGACGAGACGCATCCGACTGCGACAATTACCTTCGTGGGTGCGAGGCCCGACAAGGAAGCCGAAGTCAGCGGACAGCCGTTCGGCGGGCGCACTGGCAAGATGATCGAAGCGAACATTGCGAAGTACGGTCTGAGGAGGAGCGATGCTAACTGGTGCAATGTCACCCGTTGTCGCTACCAGCATAGTGACACTAAGCCTGCTTCTTACTATGACGCTGCTCTCTTTTGTGGGGTGGCTCACGGTCGTCCTGATCTTTCGACTAGTAGAGTGGTGGTTCCCTTAGACGACGAAGCGTTACTGTTCGCAGCTGGCCTGAACGATGTGGAGGTATGGCGTGGAAGCCCTATTGTTCCTGATGCTGGTTTTGCTGCTGGCCGTTTTGTGTTACCTACGATACATCCTTCCGCTATTTTCTCGAAGCCCAGGATGCGCTCGGCCAGTAAAGGAGATTTCGGACGAATCTATACGGCTACTCGGTTTGGGGCAGACGCATTCAAGTATGATGACGAGTTCCATCTTGCCGAAGACCCAAACAGCTTCTTGGACAGGTTGGACAGCTTCGCCTCTGACCCCGGAAGACTACTGGCACTTGACATCGAAACCAACAAAGCCAAGCCCATTGACGCCAGACTCCGCATCGTCGGCTACGCCTGGGCACAAGACAAAGCCGCCAACGTCAGCTGGGAGGCGATGACTGATGTTCACATTGACCAGCTACGCAGTATTATCGCTGGAGCCACGTGCCGATTTGTCACAGCAACTCCATTCGATTATACGGTCCTTACGAAGTACGGGTTTCGGTTCAATTGGCCCCAATGCCATGATCTTACCCTCCTCCACAGCCGCTTTGATATCGAATTACCTCATACTCTTGCTTTCATTGCTTCCACCTGGACTTACCGAAAGTTCTGGAAGTGGCTCAGCGACTCCGAGCCGTACTACTACAACGCGCTCGACTGCGCGGCGGAGTGGGAAGCGTTCACGAAGCTTGAGGCACACTGCCGGGTAAGGGACCAGGAGGTTCTGAAGTGCTACAAGGCTGACAGGGAGCAGCTAAGGACGGCGGTTCACGTCCACCTGGCCGGGATGCCGCTTGATCGAGAACAGTTCAAAGTTGAAAAAGCCTTATATGAAGTACTCAGAGATAATCTAGAGCAGACGCTCGTTGCAGCGTTCGAGAAGCCGAAAGGGGAGGCACCGCCGTCATGTCCAGTCCACAAGAGATACTCAGGAAAGTCCGCGCTGAAACAGCGCAAGAACGAGAACTCCATCTGCGGGGATTGCACAACACTGAGAGAATATTGGATTGGCTCACGGCCATTGAAATTGCGCTCACACAAACAGATGATGGCGCTGTTGGAGAGCGAGGGGAAGCGGATACCGTACAGCCGCAAGCACAAGCGAGTCAGCTTCGACAAAGCGGCAGTGAAGAGCATAGCGACTACGTATCAAGATTCCCGATTGTTCAACCTCTTAGAGTTCCGCGCGAGGGACAAAGTAGCTCGGAGTTACTTTGCCGAGGCGAAAGTAAGTACATCTACGGGACGAGTCCACGCAGTGGTAAATATGCACGGAGCGATGCACCGATGGCACTTCAGCGACCCGAACCAACAACAAGTGTTGAAGCCCCAACGCCTGATAGACCTGAGCCGTCCGAAGCCCGAGGATGCCCGATTGATCGCTACTGTGGCGGCTGCTGGGCTTGCTGTTGACCTCACTGAACCGCATGGGCCGCGACGTGCGTATGTTGCAGAGGAAGGGAACAATCTTGTCTCCTTTGATGCTGACGGGCTTCATTATCGTATTGCTGGCGTTTTGTCTGGCGATTCTTTTATTTCCTCAACGTTAGAGCGGTATGATGCTGAAGAGAAGCCTGAGTACAAGCCGCACATTGTCAACTGCTGTGCGTTATTCAGCGTGGATACTGGGCAAGCGCTTTCGTGGATGGATGCTGAAGCCCCTCAGTACACATTCTCCAAGAATTTTATCTACATGCTGCTTAATGGGGGCGACACGATGGCATTGGCACAGGCAGCGGTCAGTGCAAAGCTCGCCCTCGATTACAAAACAGTGGACAAGCTTAAAAATAATTGGCTTGAGAAAGCGTGGCGATTTCGAGACTGGCGCGCGGGGCTGGTTCGTCAAGCTGAAGTGACTGGCGCAATCACACTGTACCAAGGCAGGCGGCGTCGGTACTATGGTCTGCGCTGGAAGGATGGCAAGTGGTACGCAGGGACAGAAGAGATCAAAGCGATCTATAACCACCCGCTGCTCGGCAGCGAAGTGACATATGTGAATCCCCGGTTGGCGAAGGTAATGGATTACGTTGAGGAGAATGTACAATGGCGGCTCCCGCTCCTAAGCCACGACGGATTCATGCTCGAAGGACCAAGCGATCAGTGCTCGCGGACTATCAAGCAGCTAATGCCAATGCTGACGGCTCCAAGCCCAATCGCGGAAGGCAAGATGCTCAAGGCCCCCTGGAGCGCGAAGACAGGGATGTGTTGGGCACTACTGAAGTAGTGAACGGGCGACGTATGTGTCGGCGCTGTCGGTACTGGTTTCCTGAAGCGTGGGTGGAGTGTAAGAACTGTAAAGGAGATCGTCATGGCGAATGATGGTGGACCGGCGTTTCCACACGATGTTTATAGTCCTTACCGTAATGAGGATAATAAGCGTTGGATTGGCATGTCCCTCCGTGACTGGTTCGCGGGGCAGGCGCTTGTTGCATTAGCTGGTTTTGAATCTTGGGCTGATCCTTCATCACGTCCCGATTCAACAGCGCGAATGGCTTACACAATAGCCGACGCCATGCTGAAAGCCCGCGAAAATGTCTAATGTAGCAGTAGCTCAGGTAATTCCATTCAAGTTGTACGGAGAGACGTATGCTGAAGTCATTGTTTTCGCTGACGGATATCGAAGCTTGAACGTGCTACGGCAGCTTTGGTTCCGTGACGAAATGCTGTTACTAGCTGA
>ERZ1292629.4315-Hain-H43-01um-R1-4315-length-10462-cov-6_pt1 | contig 10462 bp, 7 predicted proteins | sample MGYA00564399_ERZ1292629 | MGnify/ENA primary metagenome ERZ1292629 (study PRJEB36523, sample SAMEA6512636) | groundwater metagenome | collected 2019-01-08 | study: AquaDiva: Metagenomics assemblies of 32 groundwater samples
AAAATGTCTGGGAGGTTTTGTCATACGCGGAAATTCCTTCTTTTGGGTTGAGAAAAGGAGCTGTGGTAAACGTGGAAGAAACTTCAAAGAATGTTCAGATGATAATGTCGGGCATTGAAAAAGATTGCAATAGAAGAATCAGTTCTGTTTCTGTAAATATAGGAGGAAGCCATCTTTATGTGACTCCGTCTGACGGAATTATTTCTGTTTCCCGGGCTGACAACAGAATTTCAAAAGAAGATGTTGAAAGGGTTTTGCAGGCAACCAAAGCCATAAACATTCCGCGCAACGAAGAAGTGCTGGATGTTTTTCCAAAGGAATTTATTATTGACGACCAGAAGGGCATAAAAGAGCCGGAAGGTTTGACCGGCATCAGACTTGAAGTAAAAGTGCTTTTGCTTTGCTATTGGCAGACATATTTTACAAATTTGACTCAAGCGGTTTTAAATTCAAAATTGCGAATTTATGATATTGTGCCTTCGCCCTTGGCTGCTGCCAAGGCTGTTTTGACTCCGCAGCAAAAAGAATTGGGGGTCGCATTAATTGATATTGGAGCCGCCACGACATCTTTGGCGGTTTTTGAGGAAGGCGAATTGATACATTTGGCTGTTTTTCCAATTGGCTCTGCTAATATTACAAATGACATTGCCATTGGATTAAAAACAGAAGTTCAAATTGCAGAGTCAATCAAAAAACAGCATGGCACATGCATGTTTTGCAAAACAGACAAAGACAAAAAAGATCAGTCAAAAAAGAAAATTGAGGTTTTTGACAAGTCAGATTCTCTTAACTTTACCAAGAAAAATTTGGTTGATATTATTGAGCCGCGTGTCTCTGAAATTTTAGATTTGGCGCAAAAAGAATTAAAGAAAATCAGCAGGCAGGAATTGTTGCCAGGCGGAATTGTTCTGACAGGAGGCGGGGCTAAAATTCCAAGAATAAAAGAATTGACAAAAGAAACTTTCAAACTTGCCTGCGAAATAGGAATTCCAAAGCAAATTATGGGATTAGAAGAAGATCCGTCTTTGGCTACTGTAGCGGGTTTGGCATTGGGAGGGGTTGATTTTGACGAAGAAGAAAGTATACTGGGAGTTGCTAGGGGATGGGGCTCTAAATTTAAAAAAATGTTTAGAGTTTTCCTTCCATAAAACTCTATGCAGCCAAAGATTAAAATTATAGGAGTTGGCGGTTCGGGCTCTAATACTGTTTCGCGCATGACAAAACTTGCGCTCGCAGATGTTGAATTAATTGCTGTAAACACCGATGCCCAGGCTTTGCATTTTTCCAAAGGCCATAAAAAAATTTTAATAGGCAAAAATGTCACCAAAGGCCTTGGCACTGGCATGGATGATAGTTTGGGCAAAAGCGCGGCAGAAGAATCAAAAGAGGAAATTTTAGAAAACTTAAAAGGAGCAGATATGATTTTTGTGACTTGCGGTTTGGGCGGCGGCAGTGGATCGGGAGCTGCGCCAATTATTGCTGAGATTTCAAAAAATCTCGGCATTTTAACTATAGCAGTTGTCACAACTCCATTTTTTTTTGAGGGCGAGCAAAGAAAAAAAATCGCGGAAAAGGCCATGGCAATCCTAAAAGATAAAGTTGATTCTTTGCTGGTTATTTCAAATGACAAGCTTTTAAAAATTATTGAAGAAAAAACTACGGTTTCAGACGCATTTTTAATTTGCGATGAGGTTTTAGGCCAGGCAGTGCAGGGAATTACTGACTTAATTTTGGTTCCCGGAATTATAAATATTGATTTTGCTTCCGTTGTCTCTATTATGAAAAATTCCGGTAGGGCAATGTTCGGCGCAGGCAAGGCATCTGGCGAAAACCGGGCAATTTTAGCAGCAGAGAAAGCGATTAATTCCCCATTGCTGAATTTTTCAATTAAGGGAGCAAAAGGTGTCTTGTTTAATGCTTCCGGCCAAGATATAACTTTAAACGAAATTCAAGAAGCTGCAAAAATTATTACAAAAAATGTTGACCCAAAAGCCCAAATAATTTTTGGCGCGGTAAAAAACAAAAAGCTTAAAAAAGGCGAATTAAAAGTTTCAGTTATAGCAACAAATTTCTAAAATACGCGGTTATCCACAGATTTTGCGTGTAAGGCAAGATTTGACAGGGTTTTTTGATGGAGTAAAATGTAGTAATGAATAGATTTACCGCTTAAAAGTTTTTTTGTCTTAAAGATTTTTAAGTTTAAAATTTGATTAAAGCCGTAAGGCATTTTTTTATCCCCAAATTTATGCCGGAAAATGAAAAACAATTAGAAAATCATATTGAAAAAGTCCAGAAAAGAGATGGCAGGATTGTTAATTTTGAACAGGAAAAAATTGCAAATGCAATTCATAAGGCTGTTGTTGCATCAAACCAAGGCGACGGCGAAGTTTCAAAAAAAGTTTCAGATAAAATTGTCAATTTGCTGAACCGCAGGTTTAAAAAAGGCGAAATTCCCAATATTGAGCAGATTCAAGATATTGTTGAGGAGTCCCTGATTTTGGAAGATTTGGTTGAGACCGCTAAAGCATACATTTTATATAGAGAGCAAAGAAGGGCGATTAGAGAGGCGTCAAAGGCAGTTGACGAATCTTCAGAAAAAATTGACAGTTATTTAAAAGAAGTTGACTGGCAGGTAAAAGAAAATGCCAATATGACTTTTTCTCTACAGGGATTGAACCAGTATGTTGGCTCTTATATTTCAAAAAAATATTGGTTGAACAAAATTTATCCAAAAGAAATCAGGGAAGCCGCAGCCAATGAAGATTTTCATATTCATAATTTGGAACTGCTTGCCCCGTACTGCGCCGGCTGGGATTTGTATGATTTTCTTGTAAAAGGATTTGGCGGAGTTCAAGGAAAAATAGAAGCCAGGCCTCCAAAACATTTCAGGACTGCATTAGGGCAGTTGGTAAATGTTTTATTTACTTTGCAGGGAGAAACAGCCGGAGCTAATGCTATTTCAAACTTTGATACATTATTGGCTCCATTTATCAGATACGACAATTTAAATTATAAGCAGGTAAAACAGGCAATGCAGGAATTTTTATACAACTGTATGGTGCCGACCCGCGTCGGTTTTCAAACGCCGTTTTTAAATGTTTCTTTAGATATTAAGCCGCCGTCATTTTTGTCAAAACAGCCGGTAATTATCGGAGGCGAGCCGCAAAATGAAACTTACGGGGATTTTCAGCCGGAAATAGATATGTTTATTAAAGCTTTCTACGAGGGCTTAATGGAAGGAGATGCCTCGGGCAGGCCGTTTACTTTTCCGATTCCCACGGTTTCAGTCACAAAAGATTTCGAATGGGACAATCCGAATTTAGAAGCTATGTGGGAAGCAACGGCAAAATACGGAATAAATTATTTTTCAAACTTCATACATTCTGATATGAGCCCGGACGACGCCAGGAGTATGTGTTGCCGGTTACGTTTGGACAACCGCGAACTTTATAAAAGAGGGGGCGGGTTGTTCGGCTCTTCTCCAAAAACAGGAAGCATCGGCGTGGTTACAATTGACTTGCCAAGAATCGGCTATCTTTCAAAAACCAAAACAGAATTTTTAGATCGCCTGGGACACTTGATGGAATTGGCAAAAGAAAGTTTGGAAATCAAAAGAAAAGCCTTAGATGATTTTATGGAAAAAGGGCTTTACCCTTATTCAAAGCATTATTTGGAAGACGTCAAAAAAATGAGAAACTCTTATTTTGGAAATCACTTTTCAACTATTGGAATTATGGGAATGAATGAGGCCTTGCTCAATTTTTTAGATGAAGACATCACAACTCAAAAAAGCAGAAAATTTGCTCTTGAAATTCTTGATTTTATGAGAGCCAGAATGATAAAATTTCAGGAGGAAACAGGAAATTTGTATAATTTGGAAGCTACTCCGGGAGAAGGCACAAGCTACAGGCAGGCAAAAACCGACAAAGAAAAATATCCCGACATTATCACAGCCGGCACAAAAGAAGTTCCTTATTACACAAACTCAAGCCAGCTGCCAGTTGGTTTTACAGACGATGTATTTGAGGCATTAGAATTGCAGAATGATTTGCAAACAAAATATACGGGAGGAACTGTCCTCCACCTGTTTTTAGGAGAAAAAATTTCAGATCCGGAAATGGCGAAAAATTTAATTAAAAAGATTTTTGAAAAATACAGCTTGCCGTACATTACCCTGACTCCGACATTTTCAATTTGCCCCACGCACGGATATTTAACAGGAGAACACTTTGAATGCCCCCAATGCACAATAAAACAACCCTGCGAGGTCTATTCAAGGGTTGTGGGTTATATAAGGCCTGTCCAGCAATGGCATAAGGGAAAGCAAGAAGAATATAAAGAAAGAAAAGAATTTGTCTGCCCGGAAGATATAGTAAAAGAAGTGGCAGTGTTAGAAAAAACTGAGGAAAAAGCAACAGTATAACGCTCGGCAGTGAATTTTCTGCTTGACGCTCGTCCCGCCAGCGCGGGACTCGCTCTGTCCTCGGCAAAATTTTGCTACGGCAAACCTTGCAATTTTGCCTGCGGGGCAAGCTGAAAATTCACTGCCTCGCTTTTTTATGATTATCGCTGGGTTACAAAAAACTACTCTCATAGATTTTCCAGAGAAAATTGCCTGCGTTGTTTTTTTGGCCGTGTGCAATTTCAGGTGTCCTTGGTGCTATTCTTCAGAGCTTGTTTTGCCGATAAAAATTGCTTCGCATCCCAGATTATCAGAAAAAGAAATTTTTGATTTTTTAGAAAAAAGGCGGGGATTGTTAGAAGGCGTGGTAATTTGCGGAGGAGAACCGACAGTAAATAAGGAATTGCCTCAGTTTATAAAAAAAATAAAATCTATGGGATATTCCGTGAAGTTGGATACAAATGGTTCAAATCCCGGAATGTTAAAAGATTTAATTGAAAAAAAATTAGTTGATTATGTTGCTATGGACATAAAGGCGCCACGGGCGCCTAATTCCCAATTTCTAATTTCCAATTTCCAAACAGATTACAAATCTAAAATTTCAATATATGAGACGATTATGGGTGAGGGAGTGAAAATAGAAGACATTGGAGAAAGCGTGGAATTTTTAAAATCAGGAAAAATTGATTACGAATTCAGGACAACTGCAGTGCCCGGTATCCACCAAAAAGAAGATTTTTTAGAAATTGCCAAATGGATTGGCGGTAAAAATGTGAAATATTATCTGCAAAATTTCAGGCCGGAAAAAACAATTGACCCGGAGTTTGAAAAAATAAGACCATTTCAAAAAGAATTTCTCCAAGACATTGCCAAAGAGATTTCTCCATATTTTAAAGATTGCCAACTAAGGCAGGCTTGAAGATAAATGACGAGCTCTAAAATTTTATTTTTTCTTTGCATTTCATTTGTTGTCGGAATATTTTTAGAGTCAGTAATAAAAATCCCGCAAATTTTATTGTGGGCTTTTTTATTCATAGATTTTTTAGCAATTATTATTTTTCTTTTAATCAAAAAAGATTTTTTAATAATTGCAGGGTTTTGTTTGTTGATTTTAGTTATGGGAATTTTAAGGGTGCAGATTTCTGAATTTAATGTCGCAAGCGATAAATTAAGCAAATTTAACGATAAAGGACAAGTTGTTTTGACTGGAATCATTTCTAATGAACCGGACGTAAGAGACACTTATCAAAAAATAAGAGTAAAAATCGGCGTTAGCGCAGTTTTAGTTGCAATAAACCGCTATCCTGAATATAGGTATTTAGATAAAATAAAACTTACAGGAAAATTGGAAACTCCCGCAGAAACCGAAGATTTCAGCTACAAAAATTATTTAATGAAAGACGGCATTTATTCTGTAATGGGTTTTCCAAATATAGAATTAGTTTCACAAAAATATCAGTACAATATTTTTTCGTATTTTTACGAAAAAATATTGTTTTTGAAACAAAAGTTAAGAGAAAGCATATTTGAAAATTTTTCCCCGCCCGAAAGTTTCATATTGCAGGGTATTGTCTTAGGAGACAAAACTACCATACCACAGGATATAAAAAATAAATTAAACATTACCGGCATAAGCCATATTATTGCGGTTTCAGGCACCCACATTGTAGTTTTAAGTTCTATTATAATGTCTTTTCTGCTGTTTTTGGGTTTTTGCCGGGGTCATGCGTTTTATTTTTCTGCTGTTTTTATTTGTTTTTATATCATTTTAGTCGGTTTGCCGGCTTCCGGCGTAAGAGCTGCAATTATGGGCATTATCTATCTTTTAGGTCAAAAATTGGGCAGGCAAAATACAAGCTCAAGAATAATAGTTTTGGCGGCGGCTTTAATGCTTTTGCAAAACCCTTTATTGCTGTTTTATGACGTTGGATTCCAGCTTTCTTTTTTGGCTGTCTTGGGGCTGATATATCTGGAGCCGTATCTGCGCGCCCTAATAAAATTTTTTATAAAACAATCTTTTAAAAAAGATTTAAAAGAAAAATATGACAGCGCAGCAGCCCTTTTTTCCGCAACTATTTCCGCCCAAATTTTTACTCTGCCGATAATAATTTATAATTTTGGAAATATCTCTTTTGTTTCGCCCATTGCCAATCTTTTAATATTGCCCATGATTTATTATCTAATGCTTTTCGGTTTTTTATCCGCTTTTGCCGGAATTTTTTCAGGCATTTTAGGATGGATTTTATCTGTTCCCTGTTATTTTTTGATGAGATATTTTTTGTGGATAATTGATATTTTTTCAAAACCCTGGGCTTTTAGAACAATTGAAAATATCCACTGGCTCTGGCTTCTAACTTTATATCTAATTATTTTTTCTGCAACATATTTTTTGCGCAAAAAATACTCCCGTATTTTTTAGCAAAAAAAAAGCCGCCTCGGAAACCTCGGCGCAAACAATGGCATTATTACATATATTTTCAAATAATTCAAGATTTGTGTATAATAAAAAAACATGAACCAAAAAAATAATAAAGCATGGATTATTGCCGCTGATATGGGTTATGGCCACCAGCGCACGGCTTATCCTTTAAGAGATATTGCTTTTGGCGAGAAAATTATTAATGCCAATAGTTACGACGGCATACCCAAAAAAGATAAAAAGTTTTGGCGGCAAACCCGCTTTTTATATGAGTTTGTTTCCAGATTTAAAAGAATTCCTGTTGTCGGAAATTTTATGTTTTCTATTTTAGACAGATTCCAAAAGATAATGAGCTATTATCCAAGAAGAGATTTGTCGGAGCCGAACATTACCTTAAGAAATATTTTTTATTTTATTAGAAAAGGCTGGGGAAAAGATTTAATGGAAAGATTAAAAAAAAATCCCTTGCCGCTGATTTCCACGTTTTTTACTCCAGCTTTTATGGCAGAAGAGTTAAAATATCCAAATCAGATTTATTGCGTGGTTTGCGATGCGGATATCAACAGAACTTGGGTTTCTTTAGAGCCTAAAAAAAACAAAATTAAATATTTTGTTCCCTGCACATGGGTCAGAGACCGACTGAAACTTTATGGAGTGAATCCGGAAAATATTTTTTTGACCGGGTATCCATTGCCCAAAGAAAACACCGGAGATAATTTAGCAATCGCAAAAGAAGATTTAAAATATAGATTGATAAATCTTGACCCTCAGAAAAAATATAGAAAAATGTATGAGCCGTTAATAAAAGGGACTTTGGGTCTTTTACCGGAAAAATCCGACCGCCCTTTAACAATTATGTTTTCTATTGGAGGAGCCGGAGCTCAAAAAGAAATATGCCTTCAAGCTCTAAACAGCTTATCTGCCAAAATTAAAAATAAAAAAATAAGATTTATTATAGCTGTCGGAGTAAGAGAAGATTTGATAAAATATTACGCAGATAATTTGAAAGATTTAAGATTGGACGGATGGGTTCATGTAATTTCAGCCATTACTACAAACGAATACTTCAGACTTTTTAATGAATCTCTGAGAGAGACGGATATTTTATGGACAAAACCCTCAGAACTTTCTTTTTATGCCGGATTGGGCATTCCGATAATTATTGCTCCGACAATCGGCTCGCAGGAAGATTTTAACAAAAGATGGCTTTTGCATATTGGAGCCGGCACGCAGCAGGAAAATCCAAAATACACAGACCAGTGGTTCTATGATTTATTAAATACGGGGGATTTTGCCGAAATGGCAATGCAGGGATTTATTGAAATAGAAAAAATGGGAACATATAACATTGAGCGAATTATTATGAGCGAGACCCAGCACTAATTTTGCTCGCAAAATTAGTGCTGGGTTGATTATTTTTTGTTAATTAAATTATGAGGATAATAATCAAAATGTTTTTAATTTTTGCCATAATAATCATTGTTGCGGCAATTGCTGTTTTTTGCTATTTTTTTGTCGGTTCGGCTCCCGAGTCAAAAAATATAGTTTGGGGCGTTGATTTTTCCCAATCGCAGGCAGAATATTTAAAGCTGAACTGGAAAGAAACTTATTTGGCTATAATTGACGACTTGGGGGCAAAAAATATAAAACTTCATACGAATTGGAATTGGGTTGAGGGCAGAAAAGATGATTATTTTTTTAATGACATTGACTGGCAGCTCAAACAGGCAGAGCAAAAGAACGTAAAAATTATTTATGTAATCGGAATAAAAACCGGGCGCTGGCCTGAATGCCACATTCCAACATGGGCGCAAAATTTATCAGAAGAGCGGCAGCAAGCAGAATTATTAAAATATATGACAGAAGTTGTTTTGAGATATAAAAATTCAAAAGCAATAGCTTTCTGGCAGGTGGAAAACGAGCCCTTGTTCAAGTTTGGCGAGTGTCCTGCATGGTATTACAAAAACGATAATTTTTTAAAGACAGAAGTTGCTTTGGTAAGGTCATTGGATTCCACAAGACAGATAATTATTTCTGATTCGGGCGAGCAGTCAGCATGGTTTGGCGCGGCAAAAATCGGTGATATTGTTGGAATCACAATGTATAGAAAAGCTTGGGCGCGCGTGACAGACGCTTTTGGTTTTAATATTTCTTCTTTTTTAAATCCCGTAACTTATTTCAGGAAAGCTCAAATTATTAAAAAAATGTTCGGCAAAAATATTATTTCAATAGAACTTCAAGCAGAGCCATGGACATCAAAACCTTTTTTAGAAGCTCCCTTAGAAGAACAGTTAAAGTCAATGAATTTGGAAATGTTTAAAGAAAACATTGAGTTTGCCAAGCAAACCGGACTTGACAAATTTTATTTATGGGGGGCAGAATGGTGGTACTGGCTGAAAGAAAAACAGGGCCACCCCGAAATCTGGCAGGAATCCCAAAAACTTTTTCAATCAAGTTAATTCACACAATTTGGACCTGTAGGTATTGACAGGGCTGTTTATTCTGATAACATTAAAATATAAACGCCCCAGCCAGCCGCAAGGTCCGCTGGGGTTTTATTTTTATGAAAACAATACTTTTTATAGACGGTCGTAATTTTTTAGATAAAATTAGATCAGCTGTCGGTAAAAAAGATATTGATTTTTCTATTTATAATTTTAGAGGACTGATTAACAAAGTCTTGGCGGATATTAAAACAGATGAAAGAATATTTTATTTCGGCAAATTAATAGAGCATCCAGAAACTATTCAAAAATCCAGAGAGTTAATAGAGAAATTAAGATTATTAAAAGCTAATTTGGAAAAACAGGGATTTAAGGTTATTTTGACGGGCAGAGTAAGGGGCCATATAGAAAAGTGCATTAAAGGGCATGAAACTTTTACATTCAAAGAAAAAGGCGTAGATGTTAGAATCGCGGTCGATATAGTGAGCTTGGCTTGCGATAATAAATTAAAAACAGTGATTATAGGAAGTTCTGATTCCGATTTACAGCCAGCTATCATAGAATTAAAAAACAGGAAAATAGATCGCATATATCTCGGTTTTGAAACTTCGCCTAATAAAGGTTTAACCTATACTACAAATCGTACAATCCTCATTCGTAATTCTGAAGCGGCAGATTTTTTACCTAAAATTTTAATTTAACATTTTTAATTTAAATAAATTTTAAAAATATGATTAATCCGGAAATGGGCCTACGGGAACCCGAAGAAGAAAACCCCCAAAAAATTAATGACAAAGGGATTGATTTGGAAATTCTTGGAAAAAATGTGGAAAAAGAAGCTGAAGAGCTGGCTGAAAAGCAGGGAGAAAAAACTTTAGGAGAAAGATTTTTTTCTGAATATCAGACAAGAAAAACAAAAATACGCGGCACAGAAATTGAAAGAGGCGCGGCTTTTCGTTTTGAAAGAGGGCAAATATACAAGGGTTATAAAATTTTAAGGGCCGAAATAAAAGATACAGAAAAAAGAGGAGAAGAAACATTGGCAAAAAAGATGCTTTTAAAAGAAATAAGGGGCAGAGCAAAAGTAATGGAAAAAGATTTAGATGAACTGAATAGGCAATTTCACGAAAAGATAAGAGAAATTGATATAGAAACAGAATTTGGAAATTTCACAATGCCGGTGGTTGAATTAGATCT
>ERZ1292629.4316-Hain-H43-01um-R1-4316-length-10458-cov-6_pt1 | contig 10458 bp, 11 predicted proteins | sample MGYA00564399_ERZ1292629 | MGnify/ENA primary metagenome ERZ1292629 (study PRJEB36523, sample SAMEA6512636) | groundwater metagenome | collected 2019-01-08 | study: AquaDiva: Metagenomics assemblies of 32 groundwater samples
CGTTTACGGCGTGGACTACTGGGGTATCTAATCCCATTCGCTCCCCACGCTTTCGCACTTGAGAGTCAGGAACGTCCCAGGGAGCTGCCTTCGCCTTTGGTGTTCCACATGATATCAACGGATTTCACCCCTACACCATGTGTTCCACTCCCCTCTAACGTCCTCAAGCCTGGTAGTTTCCCCGGCAGTTCTGGAGTTAAGCCCCAGGATTTAACCGAAAGACTTGCCAAGCCTCCTGCGTGCTCTTTACGCCCAATTAATCCGGACAACACTTGAGGCCTTCGTATTACCGCTGCTGCTGGCACGAAGTTTGCAGCCCCTTATTCCTGACTTATTATCAATCACGCGCCGAAGCGCGTAACTTTTTCAGTCAGAAAAGCAGTTTACGCCCCGAAGGGTTTCATCCTGCACGCGGCGTCGCTCCATCAGGCTTTCGCCCATTGTGGAATATTCTCGACTGCAGCCACCCGTAGGTGTAGGGTCCGTGTCTCAGTACCCTCGTCGGAGGTCAGGCTCTCACCTCTCCTACCCGTCATTGCCTTGGTAGGCCATTACCCTACCAACAAGCTGATGGGACCAAGGCCCCTCCTCAAGCGTCTTACGACTTTACTCTTGCGAGAACTATCGGGTATTAGCTCGCCTTTCGGCGGGTTATCCCCGACTCGAGGGTAGGTTCCAAGGTATTACTGACTCGTTCGCCACTGACTCGCGCAGAGCGCGAGAATATTTAAATGTTTAAATATCCTTGTGCTCCGCACAAGACCGTTTGACTTGCATGCCTTATCCACGCCGCCAGCGTTCGTCCTGGACCAGGATCAAATCCTCAAAAATGACTCTTTCGAGTCGTCTTGGGATGACAAAAAAACTCTTGTTACTATTTCTCCTTCTATTTCTATTTCTATTTGGCTTGTTTGCTACTCAATTTTCAAAGTTCAGTCAGACGGAAAAACATACCCTTCAGAGCATTATGTATTGTATAGGAGGAGGGGAGAATGTCAACACAAGGAAGGCGTACAAAAAAGTGCGGGCGCGGTTCCAAAAACAGAACCGCGCCGCCGAAAGAAATATTCCCTCCGTCCTTCCTTCTCCCAAAGCATACAACCCCAGAGCGCCGGAGCGTAGCAGAAAGGCCGAAAAAGGATATTTCTTCATCGTAAATTATACCAAAAACCAAATGGGTTGCCAAATTCAAAAAAACCCCCTACTATTACACCTGTTATGAAAAAGAATATCCACCCGACCTATTACAAACAAACGGAAATCAAGTGCGCCTGCGGAAAAACATTCGCGTTCGGTGGAACGCGCCAAAAAATTCAGGTGGAAATCTGTTCGAACTGCCATCCTTTTTATACGGGAAAACAAAACTTGATTGATACCGCTGGACGCGCCGAGCGCTTCAAGAGTCGCGCCTCGAAGGCGGATGCCGGGAAAGTGGTGAAAAAGAAAGAAAAGAAAACTACCCGCCTGCAAACCAAAAAACCAAAAGTAATTGAGGCGAAAGCGAAGGCGCCAAAGACAAAGAAAAAATAGTCTAACACGATTAGTATTATTCGTATCATTCGTACAATTCGTATATTGGTATCATATCTATGGAACTAAAAACCCTCCCCCGAACCATCCTCGGCAAAAAAGTAAAAGCCCTCCGAAAGACGGGTTTTGTTCCCGCCGAGCTCTACGGCCACGGAAAAGAAAATATACACATCCAAATCGCGAAAAAAGAATTCGAAAAACTCTACAAAGAGGCCGGGGAGCACACAATTATCCATGTTGAGGCCGAAGGGAAAAAAATTCCAGCGCTCATTGTGAGCGTTCAAAAGAACCCTACCACGGATGAATACCTCTCCGTGGATTTGCACGAGGTTCGAATGGATGAGGAAATTCGGACGCATGTACCCATAGAGTTTGTAGGCGAGGCGCCGGGCGTGAAAAAAGGACTCATGCTCATCAAGGTGCTTGCGACTCTTGAAATCGAAGCCCTGCCCACGAACTTGCCGCCAAAAATCGAGGTGTCTCTCGAAGAGCTGGGGAATGAAGGAGACACGATTCACGTCGGTGAGCTTATGCTCCCCAAAGGAGTACGGGTGCTCGTCCATCCCGAAACCGTGGTGGTAACGCTTTCCGAGCATAAAGAAGAAAAATTTGAAGAAGCTCCAGTTCCGGTTCCGGCTCCAGTGACAGAGGTCGCTCCCGCCCCTGAAGGAGAAGGGAAGAAAAAAGAAGAATAATCTCCGGACATCGGACCCCGCCTTGGCGGGGTCCGATGTCCCAAACACTGAAAAACCCCCCGCACTCGCGGGGATTTTTCATGGTACAATAGACCCATGCGGAAAAGTATCATCGGATTCGCACTTCTTCTCTCTCTCTTCGGGAATCTTTTCCCTTTCTCTTCCGTGCGCGCGGAAGAAATTGCGACGGACGGCAAATCCCGCGAAGAACTTGAAGCCGAGCTCGCGGACTTGGAGCGTCAGATAGAGGAACAGCAAGGCGAGGTAAACAAATACAAAACCCAGGGCACGACTCTGAAAAATGAAATTAGTTCTTTGAATTCGCGTATCAAAAAATTGAATCTCCAGATTCAGGCGCTCGACCTTACCATTCAAAAAGTCGGGCAAAATATCGTAGAGACCCAAAAAGATATCAATCGGACGGAGCAAAAAATAGACGCGCATAAAGACGCCTTAACCCGCGCGATTCAAACCCTCTATGAAGAGGACCAGGTGGGACTTGTGGAAATCCTTCTCGCGAATAAAGAACTTTCGGACTTTTTCGGTAGTATCAATGAAATCGCCCGCGTGCAGACCAACCTCCGCATCGCGCTCGAAGAGATTGTGGGGCTCCGCGAGGACCTCGTTTCCCAAAAAAATGAACTTGAGCTCGAAAAAGAAGATAACGAAAACCTGAAGCAGGCACAGGAAACGCAGAAAAAGGGAGTCCAGGGAACGCAAAAAGAAAAAGAAACTATTTTGAAAGTTACGAAGGGCAAAGAATCCGAATACCAGAATCTTCTGGAAAAATCCAAAGAAAGCGCGGCGCAAATCCGAAGCCGTATCTTCCAACTTTTGGGTGGCGGTGAGCTCACTTTTCAAAAGGCGTACGAATTCGCCAATCTCGCGGAAAAGGCCACGGGAGTTCGCGCGGCCTTTATCCTCGCAATCCTGAACCAAGAGTCCGCCTTTGGCCGGAATGTGGGCCAGTGCCAATATAACGCGATTCACCCGAGAACAGGCGTGACTGTGATGCGCTCCAAAGACATCCCGATTTTTGAGGAACTTCTTTCCCGCCTCGGCATTGCTCCAAGCTCCCGCGCCGCGTATGTTTCTTGCCCGATTGTGCGCGATGGAGCCCACGGCGGCGCCATGGGTCCGGCCCAATTCATCACCTCCACATGGAGATTGTATGAAAAAGAAATCGCGCGCGTGACCGGCTCGAACCCGCCGAACCCGTGGAATAACGCCGACGCGTTTGCCGGAACCGCGCTCTACCTGAAGGACTCCTTAAATTCCGCCTCCTGCAGAAACTACAGCAATGAAAACAAACACATCGCGGATGCCAAGGTTCTCCTCGAACGCTGCGCCGCCGCGCAATACTATTCCGGCGGCCGCTGGTACACCTACCGCTGGGTCTATGGCGAGCCCGTGGTGCAGAAAGCCCAAAAATTCCAGGCGGACATCAATGTTCTGGAGAGCTCGTAAACCCCTTCACAATCCCCGCACCAGAACAAGTTCGGTGCGGGACTTCGTTCGCTTCGCTCACTGCGCTTCCCGAAATGCTTTTACAATCTTCTCAAAATCTCCATTGAGAATGGACTCGATATTTCCCCACTTCTTGCCGATACGATGGTCCGTGATTCTGTCCTGCGGAAAATTGTACGTGCGGATTTTTTCCGAGCGGTCCGCGGTGCCGATTTGCTCGCGCCGAATTTGTTCGATGGAACCCACCGCCTGTTCGCGCTTGGCTTCAAATAATTTCGCGCGCAAAATATCCATCGCAAGCGCGCGATTCGCGTGCTGTGAACGCTCCACCCACGAGCCAACCACGATTCCCGTGGGTTTATGAAGAATCCGCACAGCGGTCTCAACCTTGTTTACATTCTGCCCCCCCGGCCCACCGGCCCGGGAAAATGTAACTTCCAAATCGCCTTCGTTCAAATGAAACTCGGTCGGCTCCACATAGGGCAATACCGCGACTGACGCGGTTGAGGTATGAATCCTCCCCTGCCGCTCGGTTTTCGGTACCCTCTGCACGCGATGCACGCCCGACTCATGACGCATCTCATCATAAACGCCCTCGCCTGAAATTTCTCCCACGAACGTCTTGTATCCTCCGGAGGCATTCTCGCTCGCGTCCAGCGCGGAAAATTTCCATCCCCGCTTTTCCGCGTACCTGCGGTACATGGTAACGAGGTCCCCGGCAAAAAGCCCGGCCTCGTCTCCTCCGGCTCCGGCCCGCACTTCCAGAATAATTTTTTTAATCTGTTTTTCGTCCATATAATATTTGATACAAAATCTTCGCCATGGAGAAGCCCCACCGCTTTCTCCGAGCAGATTCCGAGGCCTCGAAGCAAGTCGCTGGACGAGCGAGAATGAGCGAGGAGATTGCGGTGGGGATTCGAATATACATAAAATTAAACCTCAAAGTATCCCCGTAGTAAATATTCCTGCGAAAACTTCACGAGCCCCTCCCGCCCGAAATACTCCATGAAGAGCTTGTTCCACAAGGCCTCCTCGTGATGGTACAAAAATTTAACATGTTCCTGCTTTTTTACGAGAGACATGACCACGTCTACCAAATCAAAACTAAGTAAAATGTCATTCCCGTCCTCATCGCGGAAAAAGTCCCCCACCCAATCCATGTGGAGCCAAAAGTCAAGGCCCAAATTCTCCTCTGCCCGAAGCCAGTGGATTGCCTCCGGGTTAATATGCGGCGTGAGAAGCCGCCAGTCGTTCGGGTCGTCTTTGGCAAGATATCGCTGGATCACGAGCCAGAGTACCCTGTCGTCTTCGGGTATCTTTCTGTCAATCACGTCCCCGCGCAGAAGCGCGGTAAGGTTGGAAGCAAACGAGATCGGCATTTCCGCGATTCTCCGGAACATGTCGGAATAATACGGCACCTCAGAAAGATAATGATATATCAAGCTCGTCATCCGGAGGATTTCTCCCGAGATTCCGAAAGTCGCGGGAAGGACAAACACAACTCCCATCTCTTTCAGGTGGGAAATGTTATGGAGTTTGTGCGCCAAAAAATGCTCCGCGGCTTTCAGCCACTTTTGGTCCAACACCCGGAGCTCTATATCGCGTTCCTCAAAATCATTCGGAGTGAGATGTTCATACTGCTTAAAAAAAACACCGTTCATCCAATCCGTATCCTCCACGAATCGCAAAGAACTATAGACCTCGAACAAATCCTCCTTTTCGAGCATTTCTTTGACCGAGGAGTAGCCAAGATACTCCACTACTTTTTTCGGCGGTTCCGCGCTCAAAAATTCTTTTGCCTTCTCCTCTTTCAAGAACATGCCCCTCTTTGGACCCACGACTTTCCGAATCTTTTGCAGAACCCGCGCTAAATCCTCCGGCTTCGAAGCGTCGGGATTCCCAAAGTCCGTTTTCAGGCGTTCCTCATCCTCCTCCACTTTTCGGACGAGCGACCGAAACACATCTCGAGGCGAGGCGACTCGAGGCAGTCCCATCTGCCCGAGATGCTCCGCAATCCGCTTCTCGTTTTCTCCGGCAACTCCTTCAATTACGCCTTTCTTCCCCGTAACCTCGGAAAGCCGCCGGTCAATCCTCAATATATTGTCCTTGTCGGTCCGCAAGATGCGGGCCAGTTTTTCGTGCGCCTGACTCATAGGGGTTCAACGTCCAAATCCAAATACTTCCACCTCTTGTCCTCAAATTTTTTTCTTGTGAGAATTCCGGTTTGCGCCCCGATGGATTCGACGACGGAAGTCGCGTTCGCGGATGCCAGCCGAAGCGCGTACGAAACATCATTTTTTCCCATAAGGCCGGCAATGAACCCGGCTCCAAACGCGTCTCCTGCCCCGGTCCGGTCAATGAGTTTTTTTTCGGGAAACACTCCGGCGCGATAGAGGTATCTTCCGTCCGAAACAAGGGAGCCCTTTTGCCCTTCGGTCATGACGGCAATGCCGTCCACGGCTCCGTCAAATACCCGAAATATCTGCTTCTCTTTTTCATACGGCTCGCCCGTGAGGCGCGAGGCCTCTTCGCGGTTCATAAGGACCACGGACACATTTCGGAACACGGGGTGGAGCTTTCTCATTCCCATGGCAATATGAAACGCGGAGGGCGCGAGCGCCACACGCGCGCCCTGGCGCTTCAGTTCTTCGACAATCGAGAGAAGGAGCGGCAGAGAGAGGTGGCCGGAGACGATATACGCCCAACTCGCTTTTAGTTTTGAGACGGGAATATCTCTTCTCGCGAGCGTGCTTGAGGCACCCCGATACGCGAGTACGGTCCGCTCTCCGTTTGGATTCAAAAGGATAGTCGAATACGCGGTTCCTTCCTTCGTGTCAAAAGAGGCGAAAGGAGTAATTTTCTCTGTCCTCACTTCCATTAGAATGCCCTCTCCAAACTCGTCTTTCCCAATTTTAAAGCAAGCGCCGGCCCGAAACCCAAGGCGGGAAAAAGCAAAAGCGGTATTCAAGGCGCCTCCGCCGAGCGTCATAGTGGGCCGTTCAATATCCATTTTCGCGCCCAAGGCAAAACACTCGGCTTCTTCAGCTCGAAACCCGAGTTTTTCGAGAAAGGTCCGGTCGCGGGTGACCGTAAACCCTTCGCCTGTAATAAACACGTCGCGTGTGGCTGTCCCGATAGTTACTACGTCCAGCATATACTGACATTATACCCCTAAAAATACATCCCCGCTACCTGCCCATCCTGATTCTAACGCTTACTGACATTATATCCGATCAACGGTAAATATCATGAGTGCCAACATCATGAAACAAGGCGCCGTTCGCGACAAACTCGAAAAGAACCCGATATTTCTTCTTAGTTACATAAAAACTCCATAGTCCCTCAAGCGGGGCATGGAGTCGGTGTGTCTGCAAACTCGGGTAACGAGGATTTTTTCGAAAAATCGCTTCTTTCTTATCAACTATGTCCTGGATTTTTACAGGCAACTCCCGATACGCCTTTTGAAAATCAGAGGTGTAGAAAATAACAATCTCTTTTTCGTTTTGCATGGAAATCCGCCCTCCTAACGGAGCATACGAGACGATGACAGAGTTTTTGTTTTTCCATTTTTATACTCTTCCCTTCCTTGACGGACTTTCTGAAGCGTATCCCAAATCTCGCTCTTCCATTTCAAATATTTCTCAAACTCCTTTTTTGCCACAACAACAAGTTCCCCCTGTCGGGTAACCTCTTTTGGAATTGTTGCAACATCCTGACTCATATTGATATACTACCCCGCTTTTTCCACAAACACAAGAATCATGCATCTATCTTCGCCTCAAAACCTTCTTTACCGCCTTCACGATGTCTGGCACGTCCATGCCATACTTTTTCCAAAGTTCTGCAGGCGGGCCGGACTCGCCAAACGTATCCTGCATACCGATAAACTCCATCGGTATGGGCAAATGCGTTGCCAAAAGTTCCGCGATCGCCCCCCCAAGCCCGCCCATAACCTGATGCTCCTCAACCGTAACCACGGCCCCGCACTTTTTTGCAAGCGTCAAAATCGTCTTTTCATCCAGCGGCTTTACGGTGTGGCAATTCAAGACACTTACCGGAACACCCTCTTTTTTTAATTCCAAAGCCGCGAGAAGCGCGTTGTGGAGCAAAGGACCGCACCCGATAATTAAAGCCCGCGAACCGGGCGCCTGAAAAAATATCTCCGCCTTCCCAATAGTAAACGGCGACTCCTCGCTCGTCATAACCGCGGTTTTCTCGCGCGAAAAGCGCAGGTAGCACGGCCCCCAAATTTTTGCCGCCTGCATGGTCGCCTTCCGCGCCTCAATCGCGTCGCAGGGCACGATAACTCTCATGTTTGCCATAACCCGCATTGTCGCGATATCCTCAATCGCCTGGTGGGTCGCCCCGTCCGGCCCCACGGAAATACCGGCGTGGTGCCCCGCGATTTTTACATTCGAATCGTTGTACGCGATTGTCGTCCGAATCTGCTCCCAGTTCCTGCCCGGAGAAAATGTGGCGTATGACGCGATAAAAGGAATCTTGCCGGAAATGCCGAGCCCCGCGGCAATAGTCGCCATTCCCTGCTCCGCGACCCCGCACTCGAAAAACCGCTCCGGAAATTTCTTGGCAAACCCTTCGGTGCGTGTGGATTCCGTAAGGTCCGCGCACAACGCAACCACATTTTTGTTTTCTTCTCCGGCACGAACGAGTCCTTCGCCATATCCGTCACGGGTCGCTTTCATATCCGGCGCATCGGCAAATGCCTTTTTATTCAATTTTGCCTTGCTCGCAATCATAAACCTTAAAATTTTTAACTTTGAACTTATAAACTTTTAACTTATAAACTTCCTTACTCATGCTCACTCCGTATCTTCCCCTTGAGCGTTCGTAAATCCGCAAGCGCTCTCTTCGCCTCCTCCTTTGTCGGCGGCTTCCCGTGCCACAGGTAGTTCCCTTCCATAAAACTCACTCCCTTGCCCGGAATCGTATGCGCGATAATAACGCTCGGCGCCTCGTACGTTGCCTCGGCTTCGTGGCAGGCGTCCACGAGTTCGCGGATATTGTGCCCGTCAATTTCCAAGACGTTCCATCCAAACGCCCTATATTTTTCCGCGAAGGGTTCGAGCGGCATGACTTCTTCGGTATTCCCGTCTATCTGGATGTTGTTCCGGTCCACAACTACGGTACAATTATTCAATCGGTGCCTCTTTGCGAACATGACTGCTTCCCAATGATTTCCCTCCTCATGTTCCCCGTCCGAGGTAATACAAAACACCCGAGATTTTTTTCCGTCGAGCCGGGCCGCGAGCGCCATGCCGCACGCCTGCGCGAGCCCTGAACCCAAAGGGCCGGAGGTTGTCTCAACTCCCGGCAAGGAGCCGCGATGCGGGTGCCCTTGGAGCCGGCTTCCTAATTTGCGCAGGGTTTTCAGTTCGTCCACCGGAAAATATCCGGCGCACGCGAGCGCAACATATTGCACCGGGCAGATATGTCCGTTTGAAAGCACAAGCCGGTCCCTCTCCGCCCAATCCGGCCGCTTCGGGTCGTGATGTAGAATGTGAAAATAAAACGCGGTAAAAATTTCCGCGGTTCCCAGGGGGCCCGCGGAGTGGCCCGAGCCCGCCTCTACAAGCTCTTCAATCACAAGCTCCCGAATTTTCATGGCCTGTTCTTCCAGATGTTTTAACTTCCCTTCATGTAAGGACATGTTATTAAAATTTCTAATTTCTAATATCTAAACCATGGTAGCTACGGAATAAGCGTAAGGTCGCTCCCCGCCTCATACGCCTCATCATTACTTCCGCCATCCGTAAACGCCTTTGAAAAATTTTCAGGATACTCAAAGCGGATGTTTATTTCGTATGTTCCGTCCGAAGAGCAGGCGAACGCGTAGTGGTACTGAGAGGTGTTTATCGGGTCGCGGGGAGTGTGGGTAACGACCGAACCCTCGATGCCTTCGCGCCGCAAATCAACAGGGAGCCAATTTGTGCCTCCGCCGGAGCCGGTGGTGGACTTGAATACTTTGCCTTGAAAGCCCTCGCAGAAGGCGGCGTGCTTTCGGGCAATGGAATCAAACACGAGCGCGAATGTAGCCATATCTGAAAGCCGCTTCTCATCCCGAGAACTCTGGAGCCGCAAAAGCTCTTCTCCCTGGGGACCGGAACGCACGGTTGTTGTTCCGTCCCCAAAACCCAAAGCGAAAAACTTCCGAATATCAAGGGCCTCCGGATACAATCTGGGGACGAAACGAGATACTCCCCGAAGAGTAATAAAAGGAGTTACGAGAACAATCACAAGTCCGAGAAGGGCCGCGGCTTGAAAAAGATTGTCCCGGAGAATCTCCTCACGCACCCACGGCTTCCGGTTACGAAGTGCCGTAAAAAGACGAAAGAGATACAGAAACCCGAGTGGATACAGGAAAAGGAACAACATACAATTCATGGCGATAGGAAGAAATGAGGGAGAAATAAAAAGAGAAAATAAGGAGCGGAACGAAGTGCCGAACGCGGCGCCTAAAAGCGCGATAAAACAAATATGGAAAAATATGCCCCACCAGTTTCCCTTCACGTATAAAAAACTTCGGTGAAGGGCGCCCACGCCCTTTAGCCCCTCGTCGAAAAAGACAAAAAGCGCAAACGATATGGAAACAAGAAGATAGATGCCTGGAAGAATAAAAAGCGTGAGTCCGAATACGCTTACAAGATACAAAAGAGCGAGAATCCAGACATACGAGCCGATTTTTGGAAAACTTCTCCCGTAGGAAATCCCCAACGACTCGGGGCGCTCCGAGGTCACGGCATACAAA
>ERZ1292629.2895-Hain-H43-01um-R1-2895-length-13877-cov-72_pt1 | contig 10457 bp, 11 predicted proteins | sample MGYA00564399_ERZ1292629 | MGnify/ENA primary metagenome ERZ1292629 (study PRJEB36523, sample SAMEA6512636) | groundwater metagenome | collected 2019-01-08 | study: AquaDiva: Metagenomics assemblies of 32 groundwater samples
GATTCTATAAAGTTTAGTGTTGTGGATAACTAGCGAAAAAGGCGATGTTAAGCTGTGGAATGTAGTTTTGCGATTACAAGCCATAGTTAACACGCCTTTTTCATGAAAAATAATATCATGGAATGCTTTTCTCTTCGAGATGTCATCATCGATGACATTGAAACTAGAGAGAATATTTTCCTCAAAATTAGATGCAAAAGATTGTATGATTTGTGTCCACATTGTGCCGAGCGCACTGAGAAGTTACACGAACAGAAAATCAGAAAGAAATTACATAGTATTTCTGGAAAGATGAAGGTTTACCTTCTCTGCACAGTGCGAAGATTTTACTGTAGAAAGTGTCGTAAACCTTTCACTGAATATTTACCTCCATGGATGAATGGAAAATATCGATACACAAAACTTTTTGAAGAATTAGTGACCGAGGCACTGACTTCAAAAAGTTTCTTTGAAGTATCGAAAACATACGGAACATCAACCCCAACACTTCTTTCAATCTTGAAAAGAAGAGCAAAAAGAATTGAAATCCCTGAAGGTGATTTGATTTTGAATGTCGATGAACACAGTTTCAGTGGCAGGGATCTGAAGATTGGTATTGCTGTAGTCAATCACAAGAAGCTCATCGCAGTCTTGGACAATGACAATCAAATCACCTTGGAGAATTACTTCAAAACATGGTCAGATGAGGCAAAATCAAGGGTTTTAGAGGTTTGTATTGATATGAAGTCATCATATCTCACTGTCATCAAAGAAATGCTACCTAATGCAAAAATCGTCATCGATCATTTCCATGTGGTCAGAGAAATGTGTAGACAGATGGAAGAACTACGAAAAATTATTCAAGTAGAAGGAAGTAAAGGAGATCGAAGAATTAATCGTTTTCTTCTGCTTAAAAATCGAGAGAATCTTTCATTTATGGAAAAGAAAAAACTCGACCGAGTATTCAAAGTATACAAAAAGCATCCGTCGTTGCATGGGGTATATTTTGTTAAAGAAAAAGTCCGTGAAATGTACAAATGCAAAACAAAAACAGAAGCTGAACGAAAATTGAATATGTTACTTTCACAGCTCGAACATCATGAGGTTGGCAAACTCCGAGAGATGCGAGATACTCTCACCCGGTGGAAGCCATACATCCTAAACTTCTTTGAGAGAAGGACCACGAACGCTTTCATTGAAGGATGTCATAACAAGATCAAGCTCATCAAAAAGATTTCGTACGGTTTCCGCAATTTCGAAAACTACGTTCTCAAAATCACGCTCGCTTTTTTACCATTTTTGTTTCTAAATCTTCCACACTAAACTTCATAGAGCCCTTTTGCAAAAACTACAACCCCTGCAGTGGGTCAATCATGGTGCGTTGAATACTATCGGCGAGTGCCATAACGCTTTTGCCATAAGTACAGGTTGTTCCCCCACTGCCATAATATTTACACGCCGCTCTGATTTCAGTCGAATATGTCTTCGGGCTGGCTCCCAAATCACTCAAATAAATACCCGACGCCATAAAGGCATGCGCGGGATTCCACGGATCAGGTTCTCCTCCAATACCCAATAAAGAATTAATCCGGCTTTTCATAAGCTCCCATGTCGAAGCGATGAATTGCGCCGGACCCATGGCGCCGCCATATCCCCTACCAAGATAATAACCTGTTCCGCCGATCGGACATGAAACAGGAGTGCTGGACCAATCCATGCCAAGCGCGTCTGTTATTTGTTTGAATGGGTCGGTATCTCTCGGAGCTTTCATGACCTTTTCAAATAAAGTTCCCGTATTTTTCCCTTTTCCATCACCCGTATTCAAATTCGTTACCAAACACGCTCCAACATTCTTTCCCAAAGCCGACTCTTGAGTCAAAATCGCCAGAATAAAAGCTGGTCTAACGCCAGTCTTTTGTGAAGCCAAGGTCGCATACTGGAGCGCTTGACCGAATGGAATAGCGACCGCGTCACGCAAAGCGAATAGAGCGGCGCGGATTTGCGCGGCGCGAGCGCGCTTTTCGGCCAGAATAGCGCTATACGCTTTTTCATTGCCCTTGCTAGCAGTTAGAAGCTGTTGTTTGGATTTCTGGTTATTCTCAATATTTTTCTGTTGTCGCTGTATGGTGTATCTGGCGTCCATTTCGGCGTTACGGCGTTTGTCCAATGAATCTTTTTCCGCCGCGGTTTCATCTTGGTCGCTTCTCAACTGCTCAAAAGTATTTTGTAAACCCTGCCGGACAGAATCAAAAGAGTCAATATCTTGGAAGAAACTCGTAACCGTGGATTGCGACAAAATCAATTCCGGCAAAGAATTCTGGTCAATTTCATTCGTTTTCCGCAATATTTGCGCCAATGTTTCTTTACCTTTCGTGATATGCCCTTCTAGGTCAACAATGCGATTTTGTTTACTTGTTATATCATTGCCGAGAGTCTGAATGAGCAGATTTTTAGCTTTAATATCAAGCTGGGCAGCTTTGATTTTGGCGTCAAGAACTTTAATATCGCGCGAAAGTGAAGAGCTTTGCGCTTGCGCCGAAGCCAATTCTTTTTCGGCTTGTTTTTGTTCCGCTTCCACTTGCGCCAATTCTTGCTCTAATTGGGCTTTTTGAGCGGAAGTCAAGGCTTGGGCATGCGCGAAAAAAGGCTGGCAAACAATGAATACCGCCAAAAGCGCGAAAAACCAAAGATTTAGTTTCATAGGTATGATTATAACAAGAATGTTATTTGCCCGAAACACAAACGAAGCCGACACTTCTCGGAGTGAGCCTTAGCGGAGCGGAGCGATTAATGGCTCACGAAGAGAATGTGTCGGCGAAGTAGTGTTTCGGGCGATCTGTTATTTTTTTCCTTCAGGCGCTTTCTTAGTATCAGACCCCGATTTCTTCACATCCCCCGCCTTCGCGTCATTAGAAACCAGCGCCTCGCCTTCCTTAACTTCCTTGCCTTTGGTTTCAACTGGAATAGCTGACAAATCTGGAGCGACTGGTGCTTCAACAACCTCTTCCTTGGCTTCGGCAACCGAGGCAATAACTTCTTCTGGACTAATTTTGAGTTCAACTCCCTTCGGCAAAATAAGGTCTTTCGCGTGAATGGTATCATTTAGTTCAACCAATTTAGAAATATCAACTGTAATTTCATGCGGTAAATCTCGAGGCGTGGCTTCAATCTCGATATCGCGACGCACCTTGACCAAAATACCTCCTTTATCTTTAATGGCTGGAGATACTCCCGTAAACACCAAGGTCACGGCAACCTGTACTTTCTTGCCTTTTTCAATCACATAAAAATCAGCGTGTCTCGGCTCGCCGGTAATGGGATGAATATCTACTTCATGAATAAGCGATTCGTGTTCATTGCCCTTTTCATCTTTCAAAATAATCACGGACGATTCCCCGGCTTTTTTCCATACTTTCTTGAATTCAACAATCGGCACTGATATCGCCGCAGATTTTTCCTTGGGACCATAAAATACCGCGGGTAACATGCCACCCGCGCGCAAAACATCGTTCTTACCATCAACTATTCGCCTTTTTACGGACAAAGATAACATGGAAACCATTATACACAGATTCTATTTGAGCGCAACGCCATGAGTGGTCGCACCTTCGGCATATATTTGTTGTATCTGCATAGCTGACACTGCTTGATTGAAGATCATAATATCATCCAAATAACCATAAAAAATATTAGAAAAACAGGTTGATCCACCACAAGATGTACCAAAATACCAATTACCTGTTTCTGCCGGTAAGGTATTAGATAATGTGGCTGATCCGGCTTTTTTTCCATCAAAATAGACAGTTACAGCTGTTCCACTGATTGTATATGCAAAATGATGCCATTTTTTGTCTTCCATAGCGATTGCAGGAGCCGGGACATTTTGACCTGGTTGACTTGATGGAATAAAAGACCATTGACCTAGTGATACCACTATTCTTCTGCTCCAATTAGAGGTAGAACCAACCATAATATATGATGTTGGATTGGTATCACCACTTTTAATCCAAAGCGCTACTGTTTCACTAGAACTTACTGGTATGTTTAGGAGTGGAGTTTGTATATAATATATACCATTACTATACAATGAATTTCCACTACCATTGTATGTGTTAGTTGACGACAAGGCAAATGCCGCGCTGGCAAGAGTACAAGGATTACCAGGATTACCAGTACAATAATTACCATTATTATTGGAAACCGATGAATCTTTAACTACACTTCCAATATCTCCATCAAATTTATAATAGACTAATGCTCTATCTCCCATTGAACGATACATATTCGTGGAAAAAGTAAGTCCAGAAGATACTCGAGCTTTATCTCTCGCGCTTTGTAACGCGACAAGAACTACGGAAGAAAGCATGCCAATTATGGAAATAACAACCAAAAGTTCGATAAGAGTGAAACCTCCTTTTGTTCTAGTTGGAATGAAGCCTTTGGCTTTGTAAAAAGAATTATTCATGATAGATATGTGATTATCAAATAAGTAGCCAGCGCGTTGGCGATGACCGTGATAACGAAAATCCAATAAACAGACTTTGGCAAAGATTGAGTGTTTTTCATGGAAAATATTTCAATGAGACAAAGATAATGATAATGTTAATAATGACGACCACAATAATTATCTCCATCAAACTTTACGCTGGCAGTTATAATATTATTCGTTAAACATATATTATTCGTTAAACATGTTAATAATACCACGAATCACAAACCGCTAACAATCTTTAATTTCTCTTCGACTACCTTCCGCATCGCCAATTTCGCCGGTTTCAGATATTTGTACGGCGAAATTTCTTCGGTATCTTCGGAAAGCGACTTCATCAAACCCGCGCGGTAGGCGAGGCGAAGTTCGGTATTAACATGGACAATGGCGATACCGGCCTTGATCGCGCCGCGAATATCTTCAGCGGAATTACCGGAAGCGCCGTGAAGCACGAGCGGAATGGCGACCGTTTCCCCAATAAGCCCAATCCTTTTTATATTCAAAACAGGGTCTCCGCCTCTGATTATACCGTGAACATTGCCAACAGCTGGCGCCAACATATGGACGCCTGTTTCGCGAACGAATCTCAGCGCGTCTTCGGGCTTGGTCATATGTTCTTCTTTTGTAATCGCTCCCGCGGGGATTTCATTCAACATTTTAGAAGATGTTCCAATATATCCCAATTCACCTTCAATCAAAATATCACGGCCGTTCTTTTGACTACAACTTCGAGCATAATCAACGCATTTCTTCGTTATTATAATATTTTCATTCATGGGAAGTTGCGCGCCGTCGAATATAACCGAATCAAAACCAATGTCAATCGCCTCTTTCACTCTTTCGAATGAATATGTATGGTCGGCATTCAAGAATATGGCTTGACCACGCTCCTCTCGAATACTTTTTACAATAGCCGCTAATTGTCTCACGCCGACATAATCGCGTTCTCCTTCCGAAGCGCCGACTATTACGGGTAAATTCATTTCCTTGGCGGCATCGGCAATCGCCCAAATACCGTCAATAGTGCAAGCGTTGAAATGGCCGATAGCGGTTTTATTCGAAACAGCAGACTTGATATGTTCTCTTAGCGATAACATGGTATTATTATAGCATGTTTAGAAAGCAAATCGACTTCATGGCAATCGGCGATATTACTACCGACGCTTTCATCCGCCTGAAAGATGCCCATGTCAACTGCAAAATAAACCATACGGAATGTGAAATATGTTTACCATTCGGCGAGAAAATACCCTTTGAATATGTGAAAGTGATAAAAGCCGTCGGCAATGCCGGCAATGCCTCGGTCGCCGCTTCGCGATTGGGGTTGCGCGCGGCATTGGTCTCCAATATTGGCAACGACCAGAACGGAAAAGATTGCGTGGTTGAATTGGAGAAAAATAAAGTCGCGACTTCATTCGTGAAAGTCGATAACAATAAGCCGACGAATTATCATTTCGTATTATGGTACGATGTTGACCGCACAATTCTAGTCAATCATATCGCCTACGACTATCGCTTGCCGAACGGTCTTGCTGGAAAGAAAATAAATAGTTCTAATATACCGAAATGGATTTATCTGACATCGCTAGCCGCGAATAGTTATCCCTACCATATGGAGATAGCCGATTATTTAGATGAACATCCGAATATCAAACTCGCTTTTCAGCCGGGAACATTCCAGATAAGTTTGGGAATCGAGGAATTGTCTAGAATATACAAACGCGCCGATGTATTGGTTGTGAATCTTGAAGAGGCGCGCAGACTTTTGAAAAACAAAAACCAAGTTGATGTCTCGGTAAAGCCGCTTCTGAAAAGTCTTCATGATTTGGGCTCGAAATTGGTCGCAATTACCGACAATACCAATGGCGCCTATTTATTCGACGGCGACCACTATTACCACATGCCCATGTATCCCGACCCTAGACCGGCCTTCGAACGCACCGGCTGTGGCGACGCTTGGGCTTCCACCTTCGTATCGGCCCTCGCTCTCGGCAAAACGCCGCTCGAAGCTCTGCTCTGGGCGCCAATAAATCCAATGTCCGTGGCGCAATTCGTCGGCTCGCGAGAAGGATTGCTTACGCGCGAGCAACTGGAATGGTGGCTTAGTCGAGCGCCGGAGGAATACAAGCCAAAGGAGATTTAAGACTGTCATTCCTTGCCCGCCATAGCTTTAGCGAAGGCGGGCCATTCCCCTTTAATAATCGCCTGTCGCGCTTTTTTCACGAGATTGACGATAAAGAATAAATTATGAATCGAGAGTAATGTCGCGCCAAGCATTTCTTTGGCGCGAAAAAGGTTGGCAATATAGGCGCGAGTGTAATTCGCGCAAACATAACAAGAACATTTTGTATCAAGTGAACTGAAATCTGAAGTGAATTTTGCATTTGTCAGATTTAATCTCCCCTCGCTTGAATACGCCGAACCATTGCGCGCTATACGCGTTGGCGCCACGCAATCGAACGAATCTATGCCATTTTCTATTCCAAGAATAAGGTCTTCTGGTTCGCCAATACCGAGCAAATACCTCGGCTTGTTTTCCGGCAATTCCTGACAAACCCATTTTATCGCGGCGCCGATATCGCTTTTGTCGAATGAGCCGCCAATACCGAAACCGTCGAATTCCATCGCGCCAATTATTCTCGCGCTTTCACGCCTCAAATCTTCATGCCGTCCGCCTTGAACGATGCCGAAAAGCGCTTGTGTGTTGTCGTTCCTGTGATGCTTCAAACATCGCTTCGCCCATTCATGCGTCCTCGCCATCGCGATTTTTTGATATTCATAAGAGGCAAAAGGTGAAGTACATTCGTCGAAAGCAAAAATAATATCGGCGCGGAGCGCGTGTTGTATTTCTATCGATTTTTCGGGGGTGAAGCAATGCGTCGAGCCGTCTATTATCGACTTGAATGTCACGCCGTTGTCGTCAACTTTGGCATAAGGAATATTCTCATAATCTTGTTCCGACAGACAGGCAACGGAGCCGACACTTCCCGGAACGAGCCTTAGCGGAGCGGAGTGATTAATGGCTCGTGGAGGGAATGTGTCGGCGACGAAAGCCTGACTGTCGGTGGGCATTTTTATTGAAGATAACTTCCCAATCCCCTTCCCCCACGCGGCGCCAAGCGAAAATGCTTGGAATCCGCCGGAATCGGTAAATGTGGGTCCCGGCCAATTCATGAACTTACCCAAACCGCCGGCTTTCTTCACTATTTCTTCGCCGGGCTGTAAATATAGATGGTATGTATTCGCCAGAACCGCCTGCGCCATTACGGCATCACGAACGGATTCTGGCAATAAAGACTTTACCGTCGCCTTTGTCGCCACGGGAATGAAAGCCGGCGTCTCGATAATGCCGTGTGGCGTTTCGATAGTCCCAGCGCGCCCGAGACTATTCTTTAGTTTTGCTTGAATTCTATACATATGTCCGACATATGTATGTTATACTAAAACTCTATGAGCGACAATGGAAATGGAAACGCGATCACGCGCAAGGACATTCATGAAAGCGATATTGCCGGGCATCTTGAACATATCAACGCGGAATTCCGCGATGGCTTTGAATTCCTGAAACAATATCCGAAATCCGTCACCATATTCGGTTCATCAGCGGCAAAACCAGACGATGAAAGCTATAAGAATGCCATAGAACTCGCTTCTCGTATCGCGACAAAACTAAAATACACTATTATTACCGGCGGCGGACCGGGTATCATGGAAGCGGCGAATAAAGGCGCTTATGACGCAAAGGGAGTTTCAATCGGACTCAATATTAGCTTGCCCCATGAACGCTCGACAAACCCGTATGTTACCCGCTCGATAAAATTCAGTTATTTCTTCGCTCGGAAGACTATGCTTACTTTCGCCGCCGAAACGTATGTTTTCTTTCCCGGCGGTTTTGGCACATTCGATGAGTTATCCAGCATATTAACTTTGATTCAAACGGGAAAAATTCCGCGCGTGCCGATAATTCTTTTCGGCTCTGATTTCTGGAATGGATTCAAACAATTCATCTCCATGTATATGTGCGAAAAATACAAAACGGTTGACCCCAAGGATTTGGAGATTTTTGAAATTACGGATTCGATGGACCGCGCCTTGGAGATTATCGAGAAAGCGCCTCTATCGGATTGGTGGAGAAACATCAACTGAAGCTTCTTCTCTTTAGGATATAAACATAATGCATAATTAGAGTTTAACACTTCGCAGTTCGTTTCGCTCACTATTCGGTATCTTTGTCGCTTTATGTATTATTGCATTTATCTCTATCACAAACTCCGCCAAAATTCGGAATTCGAATTTTGGCGGAGAGGGGGAGATTCGAACTCCCGAGACCCTTACGGGCCTGCCACTTTTCGAAAGTGGTGCATTCAACCACTCTGCCACCTCTCCTAAGATTGGGTCACCTAACACATTAGCACTTTTTGTAATTTTCTCAAAAAGTGTTAGTATTTCATTACCTTCTGTTTTCATAAGGGCTCTATCGTCTAATGGTTAGGACATGTGCTTTTCAAGCACAGAATCCGGGTTCGATTCCCGGTAGAGTCACAAAAATTATTTGCTGATATATGGCATCAGATTAAGCTTTTACGGAATGCTAAGAGCACTTATTTCAGCTTACATGTATAGATGAAAGCCGGCGGAATATTCCTCCATTCAAAGGAAATATCTTTTACCTTAAAATGTTTCCTGATTTCCATCAAACTGGCCATGAAATATTGAAATTGCGTATAAATGCCGTTCGAATCAAGACATTTAATGATTTCTTCATAAACTGATTTGCGCAATTTCACCGGGAAATTGCCGAGCGGCAATCCTGAAATAATGTAGTCAACCCTCCCAATATTATATTCTTTTAAATGTTCGCTCAATTTGGACGCATCGCCTCTAATAAGAGTAAACCGAGAATCTTTTATGGATGAATCGAGACGATTGGCTAAAGATTTGTTCAATTCAACCGAGAAAAGTCGCGCGTCACTAGGTAAAACATTAAGTAAGTATTTCGTTATGGATCCATTTCCCGCCCCTAACTCCACCACTTTCATTTTCGGACGGAACGAAATCGGCGCCGCCAGTTTTATGGCTAAATATTTCGAACTCGGCAGAAAACTACCTGTATTCCGAAAATCTTTTATGGATGCCTTCAAAAATAACAAGGTGCCAGAGAATTTCTTCATCAGTTGATTATAACAAAATTAACTTTACTTGTTTCACTCACTCTATGCGCTAGCGGCTTGCTCCCGTCACAAAAACTCGCTTCGCTCGTTTTGTGCCGGGGAGAGGACTCGAACCTCCATGGATTGCTCCGCTTGGTCCTAAGCCAAGTGCGTCTACCAATTTCGCCACCCCGGCATTTCGAACGGAAATGTGCCATTTCCGTTCTCAATGTCCGCCCAGTTGGATTCGAACCAACGACCATTCGCTTAAGAGGCGAGTGCTCTACCAACTGAGCTATGGGCGGAATTTGTTTTTCAACGCGTGTTCCAAGACAATTTAACAGATTTTTTTGACTTCGACAATACCTTCATGCCATACTAAATGCCATGAAGTTACTTATCGTCGAATCTCCTTCGAAGGCAAAAACAATTTCCAAATATCTTGGAAATGATTTTGTCGTGCGCGCGTCAGTCGGCCATGTGCGAGATCTGCCGAAATCGAACAAAGAAGCCATCGACATCGAAGGGGGCTTTATTCCCCATTACGAAATCATTCCAAAGAAGGAACAAATTATCGCGGAGATTCGAAGAGAAGCAGCCAAAGCTGATGAGGTTTTGATAGCAACCGACCCCGACCGCGAAGGTGAAGCGATCGCTTGGCATCTCAAAGAGTTACTCACAAAATATGGTGCTGTTGTCATTCCCGCGAAAGCGGGAATCCAGGATCAGATACTAGATTCCCGCTTTCGCGGGAATGACAAACAGAAACTAATTCCAGCTTCAAAAATAAAGCGCGTTACATATCATGAAATTACAAAAGAAGCGATTTTGGAAGCGCT
>ERZ1292629.4317-Hain-H43-01um-R1-4317-length-10455-cov-9_pt1 | contig 10455 bp, 8 predicted proteins | sample MGYA00564399_ERZ1292629 | MGnify/ENA primary metagenome ERZ1292629 (study PRJEB36523, sample SAMEA6512636) | groundwater metagenome | collected 2019-01-08 | study: AquaDiva: Metagenomics assemblies of 32 groundwater samples
CGAAGTGCTGCCGACGCTGCCGAAGGTGGACGCGGTGATTACGGACCCGCCGTATCCGAATAAGGCAGGTCACTTTTTAACTGGAATAGATGCGGCCAGGACAGCTCTCGCCGCCCCGCCATGCCCGCACGTTATCGCATTCTGGGACGAACTAGAGGAGCCATATTGCGCGCTTCCTTTGGTCGCAAAACACGCTTGGTTTCGCACCAACACAAACCGCCCGGACAACTACGAGGCGATCTATGAGTGGCGACAGGACGGGCAGAGGAAGGCTAGCAGGATCTTCCCGTTCGCCGTTATAGCGGTAGGTTTGACGGGCTGCACAGAGGCTACTGGGCACCCGACGCAGAAGCACGCCGAGCTAATGAAACGCCTCGTAACAATGACGGACGGAGCGGTTCTAGACCCGTTCATGGGGAGTGGAACAACCGGCGTTGCTTGCATGAATCTCGGCCGCAAGTTCATCGGCATCGAGATACACGAGCCCTATTGGCAAATCGCCTGCGAGCGCATCGAGAACGCACAACGGCAGAATAGGCTGTTTGCATGACCCAATCGCGCGGCATGTCCTTCGTCGAATCCTTCCAACCACCAGAAAGGAGCCAATTATGCGAACATGCTGCCCAATCGAACAGGACGTGGGCCTGTCGGGGTAGCGATACGAAGACGAGGAACGCGCGGGCGAAGTGAATTCGCTGCAGAAGGAACTGAACGCCCGCGCGCCACACCACAACAAGGAGAGAACAATGGGAACGGTGAGCTACCTGGATGAGCGCCGGAACAAAAGTCTGGAAGACAGCACGGTGATGGCGCCCATTTGCTTTGTGGGCGTCGTCGTGACAACGATTCTCGGTCTGCTTTGGGCCTTGATCGCGCCCTGGATCGGATTTTGATGCGCGGCCCGGTGCCCATCGTGGTGACCCCACAGCTGTCGATGAACGCCGCCTACTGGGGCCTGGGCACCAAAGCGATCTACGTCGCCAGCGATCTCACGCAACTGCTCGAGCCCGAGGAGCTGCACGCCATCATCCTGCATGAACGCGCCCACCGCGAGTTGTGGCACGTCGAGATCAACCTGTTCCTGTCGGCCTTGACGGTGCTGTGGAGCATTGGGGTCGGAGTCAAGTACGGCTGGCTCGCGGCGCTCGTGGTCTTCGTCGCGCTGCGTGCGCTGCATGCAGTGTACAAAATCGCCCAGGAGGCGCAGGCCGACCGGTGGGCCGCACAGGTGACACCGAAGCTCGTGGAGGCATTCAAGAAAATCCGTCCCAATGTGCGCTCGCGCCTGCACGGTGCGCTGCTGGATCTCAGGATCAGAACGGCGGGGACATGGGCGCAGAAAATCTAGCAATGGCGGGCGCCGATGTAAATATCGAAGTGGTAAATAACTTCAGTTCGTTGCGGTGGAGACTTTCGAACCTGTACTACATCGTGAACGACAGCGGCAAGGAGGTGCACTTCGTTCCGAACGACATCCAGAATCACTTCCTGGATAACCTGTGGTACCGGAACGTCACCCTTAAGGGCCGTCAACACGGGCTCACAACTCTGGTGTGCCTGATCCTGCTCGATGCCTGCGTGTTCTACCCAAACCAAACCGCCGGCATCATCGCGCTCACCCTCGATGACGTGAAGAAAATCTTCCGGCGCAAGATCCGCTATCCGTACGATCGGCTACCCGACGGCATTCGAGCGCTCAACCCGCCCACCAACGACACCCAGAACGAGCTGATCTTCGCCAACAAGAGCGAGGTCAGCGTGGACACCGGGTTTCGCGGTGGGACGTACAACTATCTGCTCATCAGCGAATTCGGAAAGATCTCCTCGGTCTACCCGGAGAAGGCCACCGAGATCAAGGTGGGTTCGTTCAACACCGTGCACCCCGGGAACTATATCTTCGTGGAGAGTACGGGTCATGGCAAAGGAGGAGAATATTACGAGCTCGTGCAGGCCGCGAAGCGCACCGCGGCGCAACGCCGCCCGCTCACGCAGTACGACTTCAAATATTTCTTCTATCCGTGGTGGATGAAAAAAGAGTACGCGCTGCCCGCCGAGGACGCGCGCCACGTCACCATCACGCGCAAAGACCAGGAGTATTTCGCCAAGGTGGAGCGCGCCACCGGCTGTCGGCTGTCCTTCGAGCAAAAGACCTGGTACATCGTGCAGCGCGAGATCAACGGCCCGGAGATGCTCAGGGAATTCCCGTCGTGCGTCGTCGCTGACGAGCCAGTATTCACGCGCCAAGGCATTGTTGCCTTGAGCGACGTTGCGGTGGACGGCACCGCGATACGTGCACGGCAAGACAAAGGGGTGCGCCAAGCGTTTTTGCTGCGCACAGCACTTGGCTATGACCTTCGGTGCACCGCAGACCACCGCATTAACACCCCACGAGGGTTCCTGGAACTTAGCGAGTTGACGGTCGGTGACGAGGTGCTTCTGGGCGGCGGCGATGCTGAGGCGTGCGGAGAAATTCAGGAGGTTCGATACGAACCGCTCCCGTTCGTGACTGCGGCGATAGCGATAGACGAGGAGTTCGCGGAATTCCTGGGATTCTTCATGGGCGACGGCTCGTTTTATAAGGCGTGTGTCTCAATCGCCTGCGACGCGCAGGATAGAGATGTGGTCGCGCGCGTGAAACATCTGATGGAAAAGTTTCTGGGTGGCGTTGCAGCAGAGCGCAGGGTCGGGACGAAGAAGGGCTGCTCAGAGCTGCGCGTTTCTAACATAGGGTTTGCTGCGCCATTCACGGCGCTTGGCGTGCTTCGCCAAAACGCAGGTAACGCGTGGAAGCGAAAAATATGCGTCCCAAACTACATAAAACTCTCTAAGTTGAGCGTGTGCGCGAAATTCCTGCGCGGTCTGTTTAAGGCGGACGGTTTCGCGTTCAGGGGCGGGAGCGGGGTTGCGTTCTTCACCAAGTACGAGGATTTCGCGCGCGACGTCCAGCTTCTTCTTCTGCGTTTCGGCATCACGTCGCGCAGATCCAGGCACGATAAGGTGGACGGTAAGGGCTGCAAGTACACCGGCTGGGAGGTTAGGCTCAGGACGAACGAGGGGATCGCGTTCTCTGAATCGATCGGCTTCGTCTCGGATAGAAAGCAAGCGCGCGCACTCACCCGCAGGCCAGCAACAGTCGGACCCGCACGGCTAGAGATAGCGACGAGCGACAAGATCGCTTCTATTACGCCGATTGGGCCGCACCGCGTCATGGACATCACCACGGCAAGCGGCGAATTTGTTGCCGGAGGAATTCGCGTTCACAACTGCGACTCAGAGCCCTTCCAGGCGCTCTTGCGTGGCGCGATCTTCGGCGAGCAGATGATGCTGGCGCGCCAAGAGGGCCGCATCAGCCGCGTGCCGCACGAGCGCGGGCTGGCGGTGCATACGTGGTGGGACATCGGCCGGCGCGACAAGACCGCAGTGTGGTTTTTCCAGATGATCGGCCGCGAACTGCGCTTCATCTGGTATCACGAGGACAGCTTCAAGGAGTTCCCCTACTGGGCCGAATACTGCAACAAGCAGCGCCAAGAGCAGCATTGGAACTACGGTCAGCACTTCGGGCCCCACGATTTGGGCGTGGTCGAATACATGGCGCAGGGCGGCAAGACGCGCGCCGCAGTGGCCGCCGAACTGGGGTATGTGTTCAAGGTCGGCCAGCAGTACGACCAGAAAGACCAGATCGAAGCGGCGCGCACGACGCTGCCGAATTGCTACTTTGATGAGGAGAACTGCGCGGTCGGCATCACCTGCCTGGAGCAGACCCGGCGGGAGTGGAACGATCACCTGCAGATGTACTTGGACACCGTGGTGCATGACCAATACAGCCACGGTGGGTCCAGCTTCATGAACGGGTGCATGATGCTGAACGGGCTGCAGGTCGGGCGCCCGAAGGCGCAAGTCGTGCAGAACAAGCGATTCGCGACATGAGCTTGATCTCCGATTTCCTGCACGCCCAGCGCGCCTGCGAAAAGGAGACCGGCACGCCGCCGCGCGAGTGGATCATGCATCCGGCGGTGCGGAAGGCACTCCTCTTTGAAGTGGGGGACCTCCCCTACTTGGACGCCAAAGCACAAAGCTGCGCCCTGAACGGCATCCCGATCCGCTGTGACACCACCGTGCGGCCCCTGGCCGGCTATCGCACCGCGGGCGGCGACACCCGCATCGTGCATTTGAGCGTTCCGGTGGCTTTCCTCTGAGAAACTCGCATTCAGCCTTGACCTTAGCGTAAGTGATGACTCACAATAGCCGCCCAAATGGGCGCGCTCGCAGTCCGGGTCATCACCAATACCTCGATTCAGCGCGGCCGGGAGCAGGCGCGCCAGGCGGCTGAAGCCCGCCAGACCGAACCCCCGCTCACCGGCCTGGCGGCCTATATCGAGCGCTTCTGGCAGGCCGCCCAAACGGCCAAACGGCCCGTCGAGATCATCATGCTGCGCAATCTCCGGCAGCGGCTCGGCGTGTACGACGCCTACGAACTCGCCCAGATCCGCGAGCAGGGCGGCTCCGAGATCTACATGATGCTCACGCAGGGCAAATGCCGGGGCGCGGAGTCCTGGCTGCGCGAGATCCTGTGTAACGAGATCGACCGCCCCTGGGGCCTGTCTCCGACCCCGATGCCCGATCTGCCGCCGCAGGTGAAACAGGCGGTCATTGCGGCGGTCTCCCAGCAGGCCATCGCCGCCGGCTGGGATGTGAACGACGCCCGCGTCGACGAACTACTGCTCGCGGTGAAGGCGGCGGCGGCCAAGCGCATCAAGGAACTCGCCGCGCAACTGGCCGAGCGCCATGAGCTCGTGATTGCCGATCAGTTTGCCGAAGGCGGATGGGAGCAGGCGCTCTCGGATTTCATCTACAACCTGGTCACCTATCCGGCCGCCTTCCTGAAAGGCCCGATCAAGCGCATGGCCAGGGCGCGCCAGTGGCAGCAAGGCCCCGACGGGCAATGGGTGCCGCAGGTGAGCGAGATCATCCGCCCGGAGTGGGAATGCCGCAGCCCGTTCGACCTCTTCCCGGCGCCGGCGATGACCACGCTGCAGCGCGGCAACCTGGTCGACCGCTACCGCTTCCAGCGCGAGGACCTGCAGCAAATGAAGGGCGTCGAGGGCTATTTCGACGATGCCATCGACGCCGTGATCGAGCAGTACGGGCAGCGCGGCTACAGCTCCCGGCAGTTGAACGACTTGGAGCGCGCGACCCTCGAGCTGCGCCACTACGAGCAGCAGGACCCCGAGGGCAACATCGAGGCGCTCAATTTCTGGGGGAGCGCCTCCGGTCACATGATGCTCGATTGGGGCTACGAGTCCGGGGTCGACGTCGAGGACGGCATCAACGAGCGCATCGACGCCCGCCGGGAATACCAGATCGAGGCCTGGCGCATCGGCCGCTGGACGATCAAGGCGCAGATCAACCCGGATCCCTTGCGCCGCAAACCTTACAGCAAAGCCTCCTTCGAGGAAGTGGCGGGCGCCTTCTGGGGGCAAGGGCTTCCGGAGATCATTCGCGACTGCCAGGGGATGTGTAACGGGGCAGCGAGGGCGCTGGCGAATAACGCCGCAGTGGCTTCTGGTCCGATGGTAGAAATTTCGGTCGATCGCCTGGCCGACGGCGAAATCGTCACCAAGCCCTATCCCTGGAAAACGCACCAGACGATCTCGGATTACACCGGCAACAACCAGCCGGCCGTGCGCTTCTGGCAGGCCAACATGAACGTGCAGGAGTTGCTCACGATCTACACGGCGTTCGAGCGCATCGCCGATAACGTCTCGGGCTTCCCGGCCTACAGCTACGGCGATGCCAAGGTCGGCGGCGCCGGCAGAACCTCCTCGGGCCTGGCGCAGATGATGGGCAACGTCGGGCGGGGTGTGCGCCGCGTGATCTCGGCGATCGACCGCAACGTGGTGAAGCCGATGGTGGAGGCCGCCTACGACTTCAACATGGAATGGCACCCCGATGCGACCATCAAGGGCGACCTGAGAGCCGTGGCCAAGGGCTCGGCGGCCGTGCTCATCAAAGCCGAAGTCGCCCTGCGGCAGCGCGAAATGCTGGCCGCGACCCTCAACCCGTTGGATGCCCAGATCATCGGCCCCGATGGCCGCGCGGTCATGCTGCGCTCGGCACTCAAGGCGGCCGATTTCGAGGTCGAGGATATCCTCCCCGATGCACTACAGCTGCAGCTCAGGACCGCCGGCATCGACCCGGCGACCCTGCTCGGCAAAACCGGCCCGAACGCCCCTTCAACCCCCGGCATGGGGGGCGGCGGCGGGACACCAGAGGCCCCGGAGAACGTGGATCTCGCCGGCCAACGCCCCAACGGCGTGCAGCAGCGCGAGCAAAACCAGGGCTACCAAGACGGCGGCGTCGTGCGCCGCGGCATCGACGAAGGAGTCTGACGCATGACCTCAAGAGCCCTGATTGCAAAATTCCCGGTCGGCTACGAAAAGCTGACCGGCCTGTCCGCCGCCAAGGCATTGCAGAGCGTCCCGACCCAGGCCAATTTCGCGCTGATCCAGGTCGAGGGGCAAGCCGTGCGCTACCGCGACGACGGCACCAACCCCACGGTGACCGACGGCATGCGCGCCGCCGTCGGCGCGGTGCTGGAGTACGACGGCGATCTTAACGGGATCAAGTTCATCGAACTGGCGGCGAGCGCAACGCTGCACATCCTCTACTACACGGGGAAGGCGTCATGAGACTGAATCAAAACGTGCAAGATGCGGTCACCATCCGCGGCCCTGGGGCCACGATCAGCTTCGGCGCCTCCTCCCTGTCGGCGGCCATTCCGCTGACCTCCTCGGCGCAACTGCCCAACCGGATTCGACTCACAGCCACCGCAGCCTGCTACGCCAGGCTGGGGAAGGACTCGGAAAAATCGGCCGCAGTCTCGGCGGCAGGCACCGCTTACGCCCCAGCGGACACGATCCTGATTGCCGGGGGCACCTACAGCGAACAGATGGGGCTGACCGTGGCCACCACGAAGCTCGTCTCGGCCGCCGTGAACGCCCGTGGCAGCGGCTACGCCGTGGATGATGTGATCACCCTGGCCGGGGGCACGCCCTCGACCAAGGCCACCCTCACGGTCGCCACAACCGAGCTTGCTTCCTGCGCGCTGAATGCGGCTGGCACCGGGTATGCCGTGGCCGACACGGTGACCCTGGCCGGCGGGACCTCGACCACCAAGGCCGTGCTGACCCTGGCCACCGTGAAACTGATCTCCGCCGCGGTGAACGCAGCGGGCACCGGCTACGCGCCCAGCGACGTGATCACCCTGGCGGGCGGAACGGCGACCACCAATGCGACGCTGACCGTCGCGACCACGAAGCTCGTCTCTACGGCTCTTAGCGCGGCCGGCACGGGCTACGTGACCGGGGATACCGTCACGCTGGCCGGGGGCACGTTCTCCGAGGCTGCCGTACTGACCCTGGACACCACCAAGCTCGTCTCGGCCGCCATCAATGCCGCGGGTTCGGGCTACAACACGACCGAAACCATCACCGCAGCCGGCGGGACCTTCAGCGTCGCGGCCGTGTTCACCATCTCCACGGTGAAGCTCGTCAGCGCCGCCGTCAATGCGGCCGGGTCAGGCTATGCGACCGCAGACACGATCACGTTGGCCGGGGGCACCTTCAGCACGGCGGCGGTATTGACGATCGACACCACCAAGCTTGCCTCCTGCGCGGTGAATGCCCGCGGCACGGCCTATGTCACCGGCGACACCATCACGCTGGCTGGCGGGACCTCGAGCGTCAAGGCCATCCTGACCCTCTCCAACACCGCCGTCGTGTCGGCGGCGATCAACGCAGCGGGTTCTGGATACGTCACCGGCGAAGTCATCACGGCCGCTGGCGGCACCTTCAGCACGGCCGCCACCTTTACCGTGGCGAGCACCAAGCTGGTGTCGGTGGCGGTAAACGCGGCGGGCACGGGGTACGTGCCGACAAACACCATCACTCTCGCCGGGGGCACGGCCGCCACCAAGGCCGTAGTCACCGTAGCAACCACCAAGGTCGTCTCGGCCACCGTCAACGATGCCGGCACTGGCGGCACGCCAGGTGCCGCGGTGGTGACTGGCACGACTGGCACCGGAACGCCCTTCCAGGCAAACGTCACGATCGGGGCGGGCGGCACCATTACGAGCGTCGATTCAATCGCCGTGGCGGGCAGCTATACCGTCAACCCCACGGACTTGGTGAACGAGCCGGTCACCGGTGGCGGCCTCACCGGCGCGCAACTCTCGGTCACGATGGGCGTGAACACCATCACGCTGACCACCGCAGGGGATTATTCGGTGGAGGTGACGACCTTCACCCAGTTCTCGACGACAGGTTCCGGGACCGGCGCGACCTTTCAGACCGGCCTGTTCGGTGTTCTCACCTTCACGGTAACTGGCGGTGGGGCCTATACAGTCGAATCTGCTGCGCTCACTCAGGGCAGCTCGACGGGCTCTGGAACCGGGGCCACGTTCCAAACCGGCGTCTTCGGGGTTGGCCAGTTCACCGTCTCAACCCCTGGCAGCTACACGGTCGAAACGGCCTCTTTCACGCAGTTCGCAACCTCGGGTGCGGGGATCAACGCGACCTTCAACACGGGCCTATTCGGGGTGCTCACCTTCACGGTCTCCACCGCCGGGGAGTACAGCGTAAACGCAGCGGCCCTGACCCAGGGCTCAACTACCGGAAGCGGAACCGGCTTCACGGCGAACACCTGTTCCTACGGGGTGGTGGGGTTCTCGGTTTCCAACGGCGGGGCCTACACCGTGAACTCTGCCGCGCTGACGCAGGGCTCGACTTCGGGCACCGGAACTGGCGCCACCTTCCAGACCGGCGTGTTTGGCGTCGGAACCTTCAGCGTGACCACCCCGGGCTCCTACACGGTCAACACCCTCACCTTCACGCAGGGGGCGACCTCGGGAGCGGGAACCGGAGCAACCTTCAACACCGGCAGCTATGGCGTGCTGACCTTCACCGTGTCAAACGCCGGGGTCTACACGGCGGGCCCGGCGAGTTTCACGCAAGGCTCTGTCGCCCCGGTGGGCGGGACCGGCTTCACCGCCAACACCACAGTCTTCGGGGTCGATACCTTCACGATCACCACCCGCGGCAATTACACGGTGAACACGGCGAGCTTCACGCAAGACTCGACCTCGGGCACCGGAACGGGGGCGACCTTTCAGACCGGGCTGTTCGGCGTGCGCACCTTCACCATCAGCAATGCCGGGGTCTACACCGCCAATGCCGCCGACTTCACACAGGATTCCGTGGCGCCGGCCGGCGGGACCGGGGCGACGTTCAACACCACGGTATTCGGGTGCAACACCGTGACCATCACGACCGACGGCACCTACTCCGTGCAGCCCGCCAACCCGGCCGCGCAGGACACGAGCTCGGGTGCAGGGGTGGACGCCACGTTCACGATTACCTGGCTCACGGCCGCCTCGGCCGGGGACATGTTGGTACAGCCCGGAAGCCCGATCGACAATCTGAACGCCGTGGGCTACGAGCACGTCGCCGCGATCCAGGTCAGCGCAGGCGGGATACTTTCCATAAGCCCCATTGAAAATTAGTAGGAGCGATCCATGACAATGCCAACCTCCGACTTTACGATCCTTGTCGCGAAGGATTCGGCCGGCAATCTTGCCGGTGTCGCGTTCGACAGTCCCCTGCCGGTCACCGGCAATCTCACGTCATCAGGGAATCTCACGCTCAACGGCAGCGCGGTCAGCCTCAGCAACCCGCTGCCCGCGAATTTGCATCAGGTAGGCGGCACCAATATCACGCTGGGGCTGAAAGCGGCTTCGGCTTCCCTGCCGGTCATCGGCAATCTGACGCAGGCCGGGAACGAGGTCAACGCGACGGCGCCGCTTGCCGGCGATCTGCGCCAGGTGGGCGGTTCGGCGATCACGTTGCGGGGCGGGGCCAACGGCTCGCTGCCCGTGTCCGAGGGCACCTACCGGATCGGTGTTGCTGCAGGCGGGACCCTGACGCTGAACGGCTCGACGCGCATCGACTCGATCTGGCTCTGTCCGACCCAGAACCCACCCGGGAACTGCAACTTGAGCACGACCTCCGGCCCTAACCACACGCTGATCGGGGGAAACCTCTCGGAGATCAGCGCGCGGCCAGCACCGGGGCATGGTCCCTTGGCGAACGTGTCGCACACGATGACGCTCGCCCTTGGAGCGAACGTCTCTGCAGTCGTGTACGCCAGCGGCGGAAACGCAAGCGCGGCGACGTAACGCAATGCTGCATCGCCTGACGCACTTCAACTCACGGCATCGCCAGCGCGGGATGTTTGGGTCAGGGCGACTGTTGTTGGGGGCATTTGTGGCGGCTTCAGTGTTCTCCGCCACCGGCGGCACGGAAACGACCTCCGGCGCCTATACGATCCACACGTTCCTGACGAGCGGGACGCTCACGCCGAACAAGGCCGGGACGGTCAACTACCTCGTTGTTGCTGGCG
>ERZ1292629.3354-Hain-H43-01um-R1-3354-length-12406-cov-13_pt1 | contig 10452 bp, 10 predicted proteins | sample MGYA00564399_ERZ1292629 | MGnify/ENA primary metagenome ERZ1292629 (study PRJEB36523, sample SAMEA6512636) | groundwater metagenome | collected 2019-01-08 | study: AquaDiva: Metagenomics assemblies of 32 groundwater samples
ACGAGAGGACCGGAATGAACTGACCTCTGGTGTGAGGGCTGTCGTACCAACGGCACCGCCCTGTAGCTATGTCGGGTATGGATAACCGCTGAAAGCATCTAAGCGGGAAGCCAGCTTCAAGATTAGGAATCGTTCGAGGGTCGTAAGAGATTATTACGTTGATAGGCTTTAGGTGTAAGCACAGTAATGTGTTCAGCCAAGAAGTACTAATTACCCGATTCCTGTCAGGAAATTTGAAAACCACAATAAATTAAATTTATTTTATTAGAAGAATCTTCATGCCTCGCCAATATACATAAAATTTATGCGTATCGGCGAGGCATGAAAGTGTTTTGGGGAGCCGTAGCTTAAATTTGTCTCAATTTTTTGAAAAAATAAAGGGGGTGTAGCTCAGCCAGGTTGCTGTTCAGAGATTTTTTGGTCCCAGACACGGTCTGAAATTTTATCTCAATGAATACAGAGCGCCGAGAAGCCTTGCCAGGGTTATATATCCGTGCGAGCAAAAGTTCTCGGAGGTCACAGGTTCAAATCCTAGTCACCCCTACCCATGTTCTTTCTTAATTTATTTTTTTCATTCAATCGCAGATTATATTGCGATTGAATGTTTTCACTTGGTGCTAAATTATATTTTGTTGAGTATTTTGTTCTGGTGGTTTATCGCAAAGGCAACACCTCTTCCCATTCCGAACAGAGCAGTTAAGCTTTGCGAAAGCGATGATACTCACTTGTGGGGAAAGTAGCTACCGCCGGTACAAAGTACTAAATTAAAAATTTCAGCGCCAAATGAAAACATATACAAAAAAACGGACAAACTATGTCCGTTTTTTTGTTATTTACTACCCCAGCCATTATATTGCGAGAGTCTCGATTTTTTGTAATTTTGTTTCTCCTTCTTTTTCCAGTTTTATTAAATGGCGTTTTGCCCAAAAGGGAAGGGCTGTTCGCCAACGCGCCATTTGTATATAATAGAGGCAATATAATGGCGGGGTGATGATTTTATGAAACTTACCTCGTTCGTTAATAAAATCAATCACATGTCTTGGTCCACGCGCCGACAACTTTTAATTCTCGCTATCATACTCTCAATAGTGTTTGTAGTGCTTGGTTTTATTTTATGGCCATACATATTTAAAGCACCGACATGCAGTGATGGCTTGCAAAACCAAGATGAAGTTGGGATTGATTGCGGTGGGCAATGCTTTAAACTTTGTAGTGTGCAAGTTAACGACATTAAAGTTTTATGGACACGTATATTCAAAACCACTAATGGCGTTTACGACGTTCTTTCTTATGCGGAAAATCAAAATTTTGACGCGGCAATGAAAAAGATTGTTTATACATTCAGTCTTTACGATACAAATAATATTTTGGTGGCCAAACGAGTTGGCAAAACCTACATTACCCCCAACGGGAAAATTCCTATTTTTGAAGGGACTATTCGCACTGGCGAACGCATTCCCAAACGCGCCTCCATTGAATTCGATGAAATTCCGGATTGGATTAAGGTTTCTCAAAAAGCTGTATCTCTTTCGCTTAGTACGCGCGACATAAAATTTGAAACGATTAATTCGCGTTCGACAGTTTCCGCGTCCATCTCTAATAACTCAATTTATAATTTAAGCGATATTGAGATTACTGCCATACTTTATGACGACCGCGACAATGCTTTTGCTGCTTCAAGGACAACGATCGACTTGCTCAATAAGAGTTCTTCTAGTAGGGTGGTATTCACCTGGGTAACTCCCTTTGAAAAAACACCCAAACGTATTGAGATTATCCCGCGGGTAAATATTTTTTCTATCGATTTTTAAATAATAAATTATCAATATGATAACCCTACTTCGTCGTAATATAGACTGGGTTCTTTTTTTATCTATTATCCCGATTATTGGCGCCGGGCTAATTACCATGAATTCTTTTTCACCCGACAATCATTTTTTTGATCGCCAAATTGCGTGGGCAGGCATTTCTTTATTCACGCTTGTGTTAATGTCTTTCTTTGATTTTAGATTTCTCCGCCGTACTGATATTTTAGTGGGGCTTTTTCTTTTAAGTTGCGCGGCGCTTTTGGGATTGTTTGCAATCGGACATGAAGCTAAGGGATCTAAAAGTTGGTTTGAATTAGGTGGGTTTTCTTTTCAGCCGTCTGACCCTATGAAATTGGTGTTAATTTTGATTCTTTCTAAATATTTTTCAAGACGCCATATTGATATTGCCAATATCAAGCATATTGCCATCTCCGGGCTTTACGCGGTTGTTCCTTTCATTCTAGTTCTTTTGGAACCCGATTTCGGGTCGGCTATGGTGATGTTTTTTATTTGGCTCGGCATGATTATGGTGTCCGGCATTTCAAAAAAACACCTTTTTCTCGTGTTTACTGTAGGCGTTATTGGCACCATGCTTGCCTGGGCGTTTCTTTTCCAGCCTTATCAAAAAGCGCGCATAATCACATTCTTAAATCCTCTAACTGATATACGGGGTAGCGGATACAACGCATATCAGTCTACAATAGCAATCGGATCAGGGGAGGTATTTGGTAAAGGAGTGGGTTATGGTACACAGTCGCGTCTTAAATTTCTTCCGGAATATCAGACAGATTTTATATTTTCTGCTTTTGCGGAAGAATGGGGATTGATTGGGGTTATACTTCTTTTTATTTTATACGGTATCATTATTTGGCGGATTCTCGCTAATGCCGTTGTTGGTGCTACTAATTTTGAAATGCTTTATGGGATGGGTCTTGCAATATTTTTAATGACTCATTTCGTAATTAATATAGGTATGAATATAGGTATTTTACCCGTGACAGGTTTAACGGCTCCATTTATGAGTTACGGCGGATCTCATTTACTTACAGAATCAATCGGAATAGGAATACTGATGGGTATGCGCAAATATAATCGCGCCACTCACCGCGATTCAATGAAAAATGAATTTTTAGGGATTTAACCAGCACTAATTTTGACTTCAACGGTTCTTAATTACAAAAGGCCAAAGTTAGTGCTGGTTTTAACTATAAAGAGAAATAGTTTTTTCAAGCATTTTTTCTATTGAAAAATTTTCCGATACTATTTTTTTTAGTTTTTTTGTGCATTCATTGGCGTACTCTTTTTCAATTAACATTTTTTTTATTCCATCTGCAAGAGCAGACCCGTTTTTTGAAGGAATAAGGATACCACTATCCTCACTTGATAATATTTCTGGGACACCGCCGACGTTTGTTGCAACAACTGGTACTTCCGCCAATCCTGATTCAAGAACAACATAAGCAAGCGCTTCAGTAGTTGAACTGAGCGCAAAAACATCAAAAGCTCTAATATATTGTGCTCCATGGTCTATAAAACCCTTTAAAATAACGGTATTTTTAAGATCATTTTTTTCGATTATATTTTCAAGATTTTTTCTTTCTTCTCCCTCGCCTAAAATTATAAGCTTAATACTAGGAAAATCTTTTTTTATTTTTTCAATGGCACCGATAAGATATTTAAACCCCTTGCTTTTATGTAGTTCACCAATAGCTCCTATTACCGGAGAAGATTGTTTTTTGCCGAATAATTCTTTTTGCGCCATATCTTTATTCAGATATATTTCTTCCCTAACACCGTTGCGTATAATATGAATTTTTTTCTTGAAAACTGAATATAATGGATTTGATTCTGCTGTATTTTTTGATACAGAAATAACCTCATCGCTCATCATTGTTATAAATAAATAAGAGAGCCAAATAATCGCTTTTGAAAAAATAAAACGCTCTTCATTGAAAGCAAATCCATGGGCAGTAAAAATTATTTTTTTTACTCCTGTGATTTTTCCGGCCAGTGCCCCCAGTCCGCCAATTTTTGAGCTATTTAAATGGACAATATCCGGGCGTTCTTTTTTAAAAATATCAATTAATTCAAAAAAAGTTTTTATATCTTTAAAAAGATTAATATCGCGTTCAAGCGAAGAGAGAGTAATTATTTCAATATTTTTTTGGTAGAGTTTTTCTTTAAGCGCACCGTTTCCACCCAAAACAACCTTTGCTTGGTATTTATTTTTTGGCAGTCCGGTGGCAAGGTCAAATACATAGCGTTGTGCGCCACCCCAATTTGATTTGGTGATTAGAAATAATATCTTCTTTTTTTTAATATCGTTCATATAAGCTTATTGGGTGGCGCAAGAAAGGGGTCGGGAAAACATTTTGTTTTCCCGTGAAGGAAAAAAGCGAAGCGTTAGAAACCGTGGGTTTCTAAGGAGGAGCGAAAACGACGACGCGCCACCCCAATTTGATTTGGTTATGACGAACAATATTTTTTTATTCTTATTTTCAATCATTATTTTCTTAAGATATCACAAAATGCGTTTGGTTTAGGTTTCTTTATATAATATTTGTTTTGTTATAGTATATACAACTATGAACGTTTCTAATAAGAAAGAACCTATAATCCTGTTTTTGGGGGATCTTTTCTTTTTTTATCTCGCCTTATGGGTGACGCTTTTTCTTAGGTACGCGGAGATTCCCAATGGGGATTTGTTGATTAACCACCTTATTCCTTTTTCTTACATTTTTTTTATTTGGGTATTTTTATTTTTTCTGGCTGGTCTATATGAAAAACACACACTTGCCTTAAAAGTGAAACTTCCCAATAGGATTTTAAATGCTGTGATAGTCAATAGTTTAGTTGCCGTTATTTTTTTCTATCTCATACCGGTGTTTGGCATTGCTCCCAAGACAAACCTTTTTATATATTTAATAATTTCATTCTCTTTTATTGTTTTTTGGCGTAGATTTTGCGTTAAATTGTTCAGTTTCAAGAAAAAAGAAAATGCAATATTGATCGGTACGGGGAGTGAACTCAGGGAACTTAAAGAGGAGATAAATAATAATAATCGCTATCGGCTGAAATTTATTTCTTCAATTGATATAAATGATATAGAGCAAATTGATTTCAAGCGGGAAGTAATTGATAAAGTATACGCCGAGAATGTTTCCTCAATCGTAATGGATTTAAAGAATGAAAAAATTGAAACTGTATTACCCCATCTTTACAATCTCATTTTTTCCAATGTAAAATTTGTTGATTTTTACAAAGTTTATGAAGAAATTTTTGATCGAGTACCACTTTCGCTAGTTGGCTACAACTGGTTTTTAGAAAATATTTCTTTCTCTTCTCTCATTGCTTATGATTTTTTGAAACGGGCGATGGATATAACAATTTCATTAGTACTGGGCGTTGTATCTCTTATAGTGTATCCATTTGTAGCACTTGCCATAAAACTGGAAGATGGTGGCCCAGTGTTTGTTGTTCAAGACAGAATAGGAAGGGGGAATAAACTAGTTAAACTTTGTAAATTCAGAAGTATGACAAGAAACGATTCCGGAGAATGGCTTGAGAAAAACAAGGGGAATAAAGTTACAAGAGTTGGGTTTTTTATAAGAAAGACCCGCATAGATGAATTACCACAACTTTGGAATGTGCTTATGGGCGATTTGTCGCTTATTGGTCCGCGTCCGGATATAATTGATTTGGGTAGAAAACTGGCAAAAGAAATTCCTTATTACACAGTCAGAAATTTAATAACTCCTGGATTGTCCGGATGGGCGCAAATAAAACAGGATTTTCCCCCGCAGTCGGTGGAAGAAACAAAACTACGCCTCTCTTATGATTTTTATTACATTAAAAATAGGTCGCTTATGCTTGATATAAAAATTGCTCTCAAAACCGTAAAAACTCTTCTTTCCAGGCAGGGAATGTAATTATGAAAAACATCGCGCAACAAAAAGAAGGAAGAGTAATTTTTATAACTGGCGCCTCTGGCTATATTGGGGCCATGCTTGCGGAACAATTTTCTAAGCGTTCGAATGTTTTTTTTATTGTGGCGCTTGATAAAGAACCAATGTCCGGACTTCTTAAAAATAACAACAAAATTATTTTTATAAAAGAAAATTTAGGAGAAGGGAATTGGGAAAATAAAGTTGCGCAATATAATCCAGACACGATTATTCACTGCGCGTGGCAAATACGCGAAATGTATGGCAAAAAAGATATTCAATGGAAGTGGAATGTTAACGGTTCCGATAGAGTTTTTGATTTTGCTTTTAATACTCCATCGGTTAAAAAATTAATTTATTTTTCGACCGTTGCTTCATATGGTGCATATCCCGATAATGAAATTGAACACAGATTTACGGAAAAAGAATCATTTCGCAAGAGTGATTATTTGTACGCCGAAGAAAAAAGGATAGCAGAGGCGCATTTGGAAGATAAATACAAAGAAAAAAAAGAAAAAGTCGCAATGCCGCAAGTTTTTGTTGTACGCCCAGCCGCCATTACCGGCCCACGCGGGCGTTATATGCGTGTTCGTTTCGGTCTTCAAGCGGCTCTCTCGGGCCAACTTAAAGAGAATCTTTCTCACAAAATTATTTCAGCTCTCGTTTCTTTTGTCCCAGTGACGCCGAAATGGTGCCGGCAATTTATTCATGAAGATGATGTAAATGATTTAATAGAACTTTTAACTTTTAACAATTTACCGGGTAAATATGAAGTATTTAATATTTGCCCGCCAGGGCCGGTTGTTCATGGAGAAGATATGGCTAAAGCAGTAGGTAAAAAAGCGTTTATAATAGCCCCGCTATTGATTAGAATTGCATTTTTCTTCACTTGGCATTTATCTCGTGGCAGAATTCCGACTTCCCGTGGTGGATGGAAAGGATATTCATATCCAATTGCCGTAGATGGCTCCAAAATTACAAAAATGTATGGGTATAATTATAAATGGCAGTCTAAGGATGCTTTTGTTAAAAAAGAAGGCCGATACGTTAAATATATAAATTAAAAAACATGGACTTAAATAATAACTTTTTTCTTTTTTTGTATGGGTTTGTGCATAAAAACGCATTATTTGATTCTCTGGTTATTTTTTTGGCGACAGATTTTGCTCTGCTTGTCTTATTTGCGCTTGTTTATTTTTTATATAAACATGAAAATTTAAAACGAGGACTTAGGGAACTTTTAATTGTACTGGGAAGTGGCGCCCTTGCCTGGGGGGTTGCGCATCTTATTAAAAATTTTTATCCTATGCCCCGTCCCGATGTGGCGCTAGATGGGGTAGTGTCGCTTTTTACGCCCGATGATTTGAACGCATTTCCATCAGGACACGCAACATTCTTTTCCGCGCTTGCCGTAGGGCTTTATTTTTACCACAAAAAACTGGGAATATTTTTTGGTGTGTGCGCCATAATCATAGCTCTTGCGCGGGTAATTGCCGGAGTTCATTTTCCCGGGGATATTTTAGCAGGGTTTGTTTTGGGTGGCGTGATTTCTTATGCCGTTCATTATTTATCGAAGAAATATTTTTAGATTGATTTTTATTCTAAAATAGTTAGAATAAACCTTATTATGTTGAAACACAGACTTTTTGCGGGGACGGTGCTTATACTCGGGATTCTTGTGGCGTATTTTGTGTATGCCTCCGAATCAAACATATATGGCAAATTTTTTGGTGGGAAGACTCCTTATGGTTCCGAAAAGCTTGCAAAATTTCCATTCAAACTGGGACTTGATCTTTCGGGCGGTAGTCATCTCGTTTATCGCGCCGATTTATCGCAAATAAAATCTGGTGATGCGAACGATTCTTTGGACGCACTTCGTGATGTTATAGAACGCCGTGTAAATCTTTTTGGCGTTGCCGAACCGATTGTTCAACTTGAGGAGGGGAGTATTGCCGGTGGTACTGGGAATGAGCAAAGACTCGTAGTGGAACTTCCGGGCGTGACGAATGTGCAAGAGGCAATTAAAACAATTGGGCAAACTCCAATGCTTGAATTTAAAACCGAACGCCCTGCCGGTAAAGAAAAAGACGCCATTGTAAAAGCGTACGAAGATTATCAAAAAACAAAAGGCACTTCTAATCCGATATTCAGCGAACTCCTTTTAAAAGATCCGTATTTTATTCCCACGCCTCTTACTGGGAGATATCTTGAACGCGCTCTTGTTGAGTTTGACCAAACTACGCAAGAACCGACCGTGTCGCTTATTTTCAATAGTGAGGGTGCGAAACTTTTCGCAAATATGACAAAAGAAAACTTGAATAAACAAATTGCCATCTATTTGGACGGGTCGGCAATTACGGCGCCGGTTGTCAGAGAGGAAATTAAAGATGGCAAAGCAGTTATTTCAGGTAATTTCACGCCACAGGAAGCCAAGCTTCTCGTTGGGCGCTTGAATTCCGGCGCTCTACCTGTTCCAATAACACTTATTTCAACGCAGGTGATCGGCGCGCCCTTGGGCGAAAAAGCGCTTCGCGACGGTATTTACGCCGGTATCATTGGACTCCTCGCGGTCGCGGTATTTCTTATTTTTTGGTATCGTTTGCCGGGCGTGGTGGCGGTTGTGGCGCTTTCAATTTATGTGATGATTATGCTTCTTATTTTTAAGCTCATTCCGATTACGCTCACTGCCGCGGGTATTGCTGGTTTTATTCTTTCCATCGGTATGGCCGTTGACGCCAATATTCTTATTGCCGAGCGGACGAAAGAAGAGCTTCGTAGCGGTAAAGATATAAAGAGCGCAATCGACGAAGGGTTTGCCAGGGCGTGGCTTTCCATACGCGATTCAAACATTTCAAGTATTATCACCGGTATCATTCTTTTTTGGTTCGGTTCAAGTTTAATAGAAGGGTTCGCGCTTACTTTTGTTTTGGGTGTCGTGATTTCAATGTTTTCAGCCATTACAGTAACGAGAACATTCTTAAAGTCTTTAGGAATTATTTCACGTACCAAACTTACGGCATTTTTATTCAGTTCCGGCTTTCATCGCAATTAATGTATGTTCATAATTAACTACAGAAAAATATTTTTTATCATCTCGGCTGTACTTGTGGTGCTTGGAATTTTTTCAATGCTTTATTTCGGCTTCAACGCCGGGATTGATTTCAAGGGTGGAGCAATAATAGAAGTGTCTTACAGTTCTGCGCGACCAGACATTTTGTTAATTACTGATTCCGTAAAAAAAGAATTCCCTGATGCCCATATCCAAACAGTGGGAGATGGTGGAGTATTTGTTAGAACCAAAGACTTGAGTGACCCCGAACACACAAAACTTTTGAGTGTTCTTTCGTTTGACGGCAAAAATCAAATTACGGAAAAAAGATTTAATTCCATCGGGCCGACAATCGGCAAAGAACTTCGTTCCAAAGCATGGTACGCCATTATTGCCGTAATTCTCGGCATCGTTTTATTTATCGCTTTTGCTTTTAGGGGCGTATCAAAACCGATTTCTTCGTGGAAGTATGGATTGATTACTACAGTTGCGCTTATTCACGACATTATTATTCCCGCGGGACTTTTCGCTTATTTAGGGAAAGAAGTCAATTCGCTTTTTGTGGTGGCGCTTCTTTCAATTCTTGGTATTTCAGTACACGACAAAATTGTTGTGTTTGATAGGGTGCGCGAAAATTTACGGCTTAAATTTTCGCCAGATTTCTCGCAGACAGTAGGAGAGAGTTTGCGCCAGACATTTACACGTTCCGTTAACACATCGCTCACGATTTTGATTGTACTCGGTGCTCTTTGGTATTTCGGTCCCGCATCAACCAAAGATTTCGCCTTACTTCTTTTCACCGGGGTTGCAATAGGAACGTACTCGTCGGTATTTTTCGCGAGTCCATTACTGGTAACCATAGAAAAATTACAAAATAAATAATTATATAGAACTTTACCGCTTCTTGGCCTGCCCCGTAGCCAGCGCAAAGCGCTGTGGTACCGGGGTGACGCTTGAAAAGCTTCAGTCCCGCCGTGCCCCGTAGGAAGTACTCTTTCCTACTGGGGTAGCTAACGCGAAGCGTTATGGTACTGTGATTGCAGAATAGAAAATAATGAAATTAAAAATTACTGACCACGCTCAATATAGAATCAGAGAAAGAAAAATTAGTATTGAAGATATTAAATCAGTCGTCCGTAATCCTGATTTTTCAAAAAACTCAGTAGATAATAGATACATAGAATCAAGAAAAAAGACAGAAAATAAAATTTTAGAGGTGATTTACAAAAAAGAGGGTGATGTTATTATAATAATAACCGCATATTATTTATGAAAATACAATACGACAAAGAGGCAGATGCCATATACCTTTACTTTAAAAAAGGAAAGCATGGTAAAACAATAAAATTAAAAGATCACCTACTTGCTGATATTGATAAGGCAGGCAATATACTTGGTATTGAGATTTTAAATATTTCGTCTCAAATATCACAAAAACAAATCAAGAGTTATATAAAAGGGGGAGTTCCAGTTTTTGCATAATTTTTTATTTCTCCGCTTCTTGTGACGCTTGAAAAGCTTCAGTCCCGCCGTGCCCCGTAGGAAGTACTCTTTCCTACTGGGGTAGCTAACGCGAAGCGTTATGGTACTGTGATTGCAGGATAGGGGATAAAATAATATAATAAATACATGAGTCTAGAAAATAATCAAC
>ERZ1292629.4321-Hain-H43-01um-R1-4321-length-10447-cov-9_pt1 | contig 10447 bp, 12 predicted proteins | sample MGYA00564399_ERZ1292629 | MGnify/ENA primary metagenome ERZ1292629 (study PRJEB36523, sample SAMEA6512636) | groundwater metagenome | collected 2019-01-08 | study: AquaDiva: Metagenomics assemblies of 32 groundwater samples
TACATTCATAGGAACTCTGCCGTCAGCTATAAGCTTCGGCATCTGCTCTACATTTTTGCCGTAAAATTCCGCATATGCTTCTCTTGCTGCATTTAGTTTTAATGTCATAGCTTTCTTAGAAATATGGGGTTTATAAACGTTTCTATATTGTTACTACTAAATAATTACTTTACTTTTAGAGGGGTTATAATTTTGGATAGCACTGGAATAATATTTATAGTTTTTTTGAATATTCATCCAGGATATTTGTATTTTCTTAAGCATCATATTTAAATATTTTCATAAACTTTTAAAGGGAAGTTGATTGTCAAGAATCATTGGAGGTGCGGAACCGAATGGTTCTGGTTACATGGCCTTGTAGTCTAATGGCAGAACAAATCCTTGACGTGGATTAGGCCCCAGTTCGATCCTGGGCAGGGCCATCTTGGCTTTTTTTAATTTTTTTAAGTTAATGATTTCTAGACAAGCTTTAAAAACCAAAAAATCTCTTGATTTCTATTGAAGATGAAAATTCCCAAAAAGGTAAACCGATACTGCCCTTTCTGCAATGAAAAAACAACCCAAAAAATAAAGTTAGTCGGAACAGGGGGGAAGCGTGGAACCCTGACAAGAGGAAGCATAGCAAGGGCAAGAGCTCGAGGTCTCGGAAGAGGAATAGGAAATAAAGGAAAATGGGGATCAAAGCCGGCAGTCAGCAAGTTCAAGAGAAAATCCAAAACAACAAAAAAGACAAATATAATGTATGTCTGTGAAAAATGCGGAAAAGCAAAATACAGGCAAGGCCGCAGAAATAAACGAACGGGTAAAATAATCCAGGAGTAAAAATAAAAATGGCAGAAACAAAAAGAAAACAGAAGTTTTTCGATGTGGAAATGCCAATAATAAACAGAGAAACACAGTTGTACGGATACGGGATTGATGAACTGAACGGAAAAACAATAAAATACGATTTAACGAGAATTTTACGCGGAAAAAATGTTCTTCTTAGCCTGACTGTTAAAGTCGAGGGGGGAAAAGCCATGGCTTCACCGAAAGAATTTGTGGTATTGCCTTACTTCCTCAGGAGAATGATAAGGAAGGGGATAAATTATGTAGAAGATTCTTTTTCAGCAGAAACAAAAGACTCTATTGTAAGCGTAAAGCCATTCTTAATAACAAGAAAAAAAGTTTCCCGTTCTGTCAGAAAGGCTCTGAGGGAAAAGGCAGCAGAAGAAATTAAGAATTATCTGAAAGGAAAGGATACAAATACTATTTTTGACGAGCTTTTGCAGGGAAAGCTCCAGAAACAGCTCAGCCTGAAGCTAAAGAAGATTTATCCGCTTTCTCTTTGTGAAATAAGGATGTTCAGCGTTGAGAAGCAGAACAAATAATCCTAGAATCACTTTATAGGTGAATTTATTATAGGAATTTCTAAATTATGGTCAAAATGTTTTTTCAATAAGAAATAATCACTTTTAATTATTCTCTTCTTATTTTCTTCTATGTCATAATATTTTATATCTTTGCTGGTTGAAACAGATACAAAAATCAGGAGAAAACTGTGTATTACATTCCCTTTTTTTCTCACGTGTTCTAATGATATGCTCCTGATTCCTTTAAACTTGGAGTCGATATTAAATTTTTCCATCATTATTCGTGTCGCAGCCTTCTTTATGTCTTCTCCGACAATAATCCTTCCTCCAGGCAAGGATAAAAAGCCGCTGTATGGCCTTTTCTTTCTGTTATGCAAAAAATACTTTCCTTCTTTCTCTGCTGCTATCAATAAAACAGGCAAAACCGCCTGCTTTTCAGTAATGTAAGGTATGATGTGTTCTTCGTTCTCAGAAAGTGTGTAATTTTCATTTTTCTTAACAATAATCCCCTTAGAAACCAGTTTTTTAAGGTAGTACGCAAGCTTGTTTGATCTCATTCCGGTTTCATTTTCAATTTCGCTGAATCTTACCTTGTCTTTGTAAAGAAAAAGGTTTAGTATACTTTTTTCCATTTTAGTCAATCTTTTTGAGGAAATCTTTAAATAAAAAAACTATTGTCCTGCAATATGTATGATAAGAACCAGGCACACTACATTGTCGTGACTGGAATTTTGATTAAGAACGAAAAATTCTTGATTGCAAAAAGGGCTGAATGGGAAAAAGCTTTTCCTGGAAAATGGACTGTTCCTGGAGGAAAATTGGAAGTTCTCGATTATGCACTTAGGGAAAAAGATACAAAGTCCCATTGGTACAATGTATTTGAAGACCTTTTGAGAAGAGAGGTAAAGGAAGAGGTCGGACTGGAAATAAAGAATATAGGATATGTGACAAGCCTGGCTTACATAAGACCAGATAAAATCCCAACAATTATTGTCAGCTTGTTTGCAGAGCCAACGACAGAAAACATAAAATTATGCCCTGCACTGACGGAATATGTGTGGGCAAATTTAGAGGAAGCTAAAAAATATGACTTAATAGAGGGGATTTATGAAGAACTGGAAATGTTAGACAAACACCTTAAAGGAAATGACCTTGGTGAATGGAAAAAACCTGATTCTAGCAAATAGCAAATAAGAAACCTTTTTAACTATATTCTATTAAGGATAAAAATGGGCCTGAAGAATGACAACCAAAACGGAATAACGGACAAGCATGTTCTTGGATACAAGATCCTCATTAGCCCTCGCGATCTTAAAGAAGAACTGCCCCAGACAGAAAAAGCAAGAAAAATAGTCTTTCACGGAAGAAAAACTATAGAAAATATCTTGGATGGAAGAGATTCCAGAATTATAGTGATTGCTGGACCATGTTCAATCCATAATATTGAATCAGCCAAAGAATATGCTAAAAGGCTTGGGGAGTTGTCAGACAAAATTTCAGACAAATTCTTAATCGTGATGAGGACTTATTTCGAAAAGCCTAGGACAAGCATTGGCTGGAAAGGTTTAATCTATGATCCAGATCTTAATGGCTCAAGTAACATAAATCTTGGACTGCATCTTTCCCGTGAGTTTTTGCTAAGTAATGCAGAAATCGGATTGCCTTCTGCTACAGAATATCAGGAAACATTTACGCCACAGTATAATTCAGATCTCGTTTCCTGGGCAGCAATAGGTGCAAGAACAGTTGAATCACCGCAGCACAGGCAATTGGCTTCCGGGCTCTCAATGCCTGTCGGATTCAAAAATAACACAGAAGGAAACGTTCAGGTCGCCGTAAATGCTATATTGTCTGCAAGAGAGAAACACTCATTCTTGGGAATAAATGATTTGGGAATTCCCTGCATTGTGAACACTTCTGGAAATTCTTATACTCACATTGTTCTTAGGGGAAGTGAAAACAAAGAAAATTATGATGAAAATAATGTCAGAAAAGCCCAGCTTCAGCTTAAGGCCCAGGGGCTTTCTCCGAAAATAATGATTGACTGCAGCCATGGGAATTCAAAAAAAGACCATGAGCAGCAATTAGTTGTATTTAAAGATGTAATTCAACAGATAAAGGGAGGCAATAAAGGCATAATCGGGACAATGATTGAATCTAATTTAAACGAAGGCAGGCAATCTATTCCCCACGATCTTGCAAATTTTGATGCTAAAGAACTAAGATATGGCACATCTATAACTGATTCCTGCATAAGCTGGGAAGAAACAGAAGCTCTTCTGCTGAATGCTTATAAAAGTCTTTAAAACCCAATTAGCATAAATTAGACAAAACTCTTTTAAATTGATTAATTCTAAATATTTTATTGCCTGTGTAGCTCAGTGGTAGAGCGGCGCACTTGTAATGCGTAGGTCAGGGGTTCAACTCCCCTCACAGGCTTTTCATTAGACTATTTCTCAACAATATCTGCCTTTCCATCATCAACGAGTATTTTTGCTATGTCTTTTGAGATGTTTGCCATCTGCCCTTTTTCAAACGGACCGAGCTTTCCGCCTTCCATATCCATGAATTGCTCCACATATGTTTTGAAAATTATTAGCTCGTTCTTATCCTCTGTCTGTTTTTTTCCTTTGAGAATCTCCTGAACCTTCTTGTCTGTAAAGTCTATACATTTCATCATTTCCTCGAATAAAGCACGTTCAAAGCCAATCATGTTCTCAAAATCCTGCTTTGAAATCCCGGTCTCTGCAGCTATAAGAACGAGAGAAAGTATTTTTTTTCTTCTCCTGAGCATCAGTTCATTAAAAAGGGTCACTGCATTTTCCAGCTGTTTTTTGGTTTTTGCTATTGCATCTGAAAAAATATTGTCCTCTTTTGAGGCAGCTTCTTTTTTGTCTTTTAAGTATTCGGCAACCTCTTCAACGAAATTCTTTCCAAGAGATTGTAGTTGTTCAGAATACCTCTCTTTCCTGGCAGCCTCGTAAATGTCGTTATAAGTTATCATAAAAATAGGAGAAACCATCTATTTTTAATAATTGTTATGATATAATCCTATTTTTAATAGTGTTTTATAATTGTCAAAAGGGGTAGATTATGATTAAAATCTATTAATGTGCGTTTTGGACTAACTAAAAAATAATAAAATCATCTGTTAAATTCTGTTTTCCCGAAAAGGTCTTTTCCGAGAATTGTTCCGAGCTCTCCGTTTCCTGCTTCTTTTTCTCCAAATTTAACCCCTTTTTTCTTAGTGGACTCTGGTTTTTCATTTTTTTCAGCTGTTTTTTTCTTGAAGAAGCTTGGGATTCTTATCTTCTTCAAAAAGCTGAATCTTGGAACAGACTGATTATAAAAAAGGACAGGAACAGGGTCAGCGCTGTGTGATTTCAATCTGCAAGGAGTTGAATGGTCTCCTGTAACAAGGACTTTGATTTTATTTGGTGGGGCAAATGCTGCCAGAAATTTGAAAAGGGTTTTGTCTATATATTCGAGCATGCGCTTTTTTTCCAGCGGTTTGTTGTCATGGCCAGGCAGGTCTGTTTCTTTTATGTGTATGTATGCATAATCAAAATTCTTGTAGTTCTTTTGCAAAGATTTTTCAGAGAATGTGCATGCGGCCTTTAGCCCGTCCCAAAGATTTGAGTAAGCATCCAAGTTCTTGAGCTTTGGATAATCAAAGGAAAAGTTTGTCATTCCTGAAATTTTGGCAAATCCTTTTTCCAGGGGCATGTAAGCCACAGCCATCCATCTCTTGTAATATTTGAGTTTGGGTATTTCAATTCCTGCCCCCCTCATCAAGAGATAGTTTGCAGGCATTAATCCTTTTTTTCTTCTTTCTTCGTTAACCGGATGTGTATTCAGAACTTCATACGCTTTATCGACGAATTCTTTTAGTATATTTGATGTGTATGCCGAATTTTCATCTTCATCGAGCGGTTTGATGGTTCCTATCTTTTCCACATTTGTCGTTTCCCCTTTTGAGTATGCATAATCATTGCCTGTGATATTATCTGAGAAGCCTCCGCGCAAAACAAGGACAGCTCGATGCTGTATTGTTGCTTTAAATTCAAATTCGCATGGAAGCTTAATCTTGTTCAGGGCTTTTGAAAGGATCTCTGCTTCTGATGTTGTAAGAGTTCTTCCTGCTCTTCTGTCAATAATCTGCCCTGATTTTAGAGAGTCTATTGTGGCAAAATTTACCCTTAAGGCGAGATCGCCACGCATCATTTTCAGTCCTGCGCCATTGGCCTCCAATTGCCCCCTGGAGCTATTTTCCAAATCATTTCCGAATAGAGAAACAATTGCCTCGTCTGATTCAGGGATAAATCCTTGCCTTACAGCGTACATGTTTCCCATTTTTCCCCTGTTTGCAAGGAAGTCCAGATTAGGCATATCTGCAGATTCAAGAGGAGTTTTATCCCCAAGCTGTTTGCATGGGAGATCTCCTAAGCCGTCAAGAATGACCAGTATGCCTTTCATTTTTTATACCTCTTATAAAGGATGAATGAAAATTTATTTGATTTCATTTTTCATTCCTCATGGTAAAAAGATTATCTTTGTTTATAAAAATTTATGTTCGTAAATTTTTGTTGGATTTTTATAAGAAAAATAGGCATTCATATCACTTAGTTAACATTATAAATGTATATTTTCTATTTAAAATATGTTCAAATTTTTGAGGGAAAGGTTGTCAAACTGGGCCAAAAAGCTTTCTGGTGCAAAAAAGGATGCTGAAATAGAAAAAATTGAAGAGGAAAAGCAGAAAAGTCATAAAAAGATAGCTATAAAACCAGAGAAAAAAGAAAAAGGGTTTTTTGAAAAAATATCTGAAAAATTTTCAAAGATAAAAATCTCTGAGAAAGAATTTGAGCCATACAGGGAAGACTTGAAGATTCTCCTGCTGGAGAACAATGTTGCCTATGAAGTTGCTGAAAGAATAATAAAAGAGCTTGAAAAAAGAATCTTTGGAAAAGAGCTGCTTAAGAAAGAGATTGAATCTGAAGTGAAAGACATCTTAAAAGAAATCATAAGCGAGGTTTTGATAGAGCCTTATGATATAACAGGGAAAATAAGAGAAAAAGACAAAATCCGGGAAGGGCCCTACACCATTCTTTTTGTTGGAATAAATGGAACAGGGAAGACAACGACAATAGCCAAGATTTCTTCATTTCTCTCAAAGAAAGGAATTTCGAACGTAATGGCTGCAGCTGATACCTTCAGGGCAGCTAGCATAGAACAATTAAAAAAACACGGGGAAAATCTTGGCATCAAGGTGATAAGCCAGGAATATGGTGCAGATCCTGCTGCCGTTGGGTTTGATGCTATAAGCTATGCAAAAAAAAATCATATTGATGTTGTCCTCATTGATACTGCCGGAAGGATGCATACTGCTAAAAATCTGATGAAAGAGATAGAAAAGATTTCCAAGGTTTGCAAGCCGGATCTGAAACTTTTCATTGGAGAAAGCATAACTGGAAATGATTCCATAGAACAGGTAAAGAGTTTTGACCGGGCTGTGGGAATAGACGGAATAATCCTTACAAAGGCAGACATAGATGAAAGGGGAGGAACAGCTCTTTCTGTGGGTTTTTCAACAAAAAGGCCTGTTCTTTTTCTAGGGACAGGCCAGGAATATTCGGAGATAGAACTTTTTGATAAAGAGAAGTTCTTGGACAGACTGGGACTATGAATAAAAGATGGTAATTTTTAAAAATATAAATGCTTAAAAGCCCGATATTCTCCCAACTCTCAATGGAAGAAAATTTAGAAGAAATTGCTTGGGTGAAAGAGCTTATTGAACTGACCAGTTCCTTACCTGAAGAATCAAGAAAATGGGTTTATGATTGCGTACTTCAAGCCTATTTAGATGGTGCGGCGTTGGTGATGGCAGCCCAAGAAAACAAAACTCCCAAACAAACAGAGGAAACAAGAAAGAGATACGTGGAAATTCTGGAATACCTAAAAGAAAAAGCCGGTGATAGAACTGCACATGTGCCGATGTATTTGCAAAGTTTAGAAAGAGTAGTGCAAACTCCTGATTCTTGATAAGGCTTGGAGATTAAAGAACCCAAAATTTATTAACTCTCATTTTCCTTCTTCTAAAATGCTGGAAAAACTCGGAGAGATTCTGCGGAAAACAACAGACAAGATAGCAAATGCTATTTTCCTTGACAAGAATTTGGTGGATTCCGTGATAAGTGATTTGGATAAGGCTCTGATAGAATCTGATATGAACATTTTTCTCGTAAAAGAGCTTAAGGATAAGATTAGAAAAGCTGCTCTGGATGAAAGAATAAATGGCATAGAAAAGAAAGAGCACATAATAAAACTCCTCCACGATGAGTTGACTTCAATTCTGGGAGAATACAAGCCTTTAAAGCTTGCGAAAGAAAAGGGAAAACAAAACAGAATAATGTTCCTCGGATTGTACGGCGCGGGAAAAACTACAACTGTCGCAAAACTGGGAAATTATTACGCGAAGCGCGGAAACAAAGTGGCTTTAGTTGGTCTTGACGTGCATAGGCCTGCAGCTCCAGAACAGCTAAAACAGCTTGCAGACAGGAACAAGATTACTGCCTTTGTTGACACTCAGGAAAAAAATCCTGTTGAGCTCTGGAAAAAAAATGAGGAAGAACTGAAAGATTTCAATCTCATTCTCATTGATACTGCAGGAAGGCACACCTTAGACAAAGAACTGGTTGAAGAAATAAAGGTCCTTAACAAAACAATAGGTCCGACAGAAACAATTCTCGTAATGCCGGCAGACATAGGGCAGGCTGCAAAAAAACAAACCAGGGAATTTATGGATGCTGTTTCAATTTCAGGAGTCATAATAACAAGGATGGATTCTACAGCGAAGGGGGGAGGCGCCCTAACATCATGCGCAGAAACAAAGGCACCAGTATACTTCATAACGACAGGGGAAAAAATCAATGACATAGAAGAATTCAACCCAAAATCTTTCCTTTCAAGGCTTCTGGGCATGGGCGACATTGAAACGCTAATGGAAAAGATAAAATCTGTCACAGATGAAAGCAAGCAGGAAAAAATAAAAAAAGATGTCGAAGAGGGAAACCTTTCTCTGGAAGAAGTTATCGAGCAGGTAAAATCAATGAATTCTCTCGGAGGTTTTGAAAAGATAAAATCAATGATTCCGGGGTTTTCCGGAATGAAAGCAAAAATCCCGGAAAATCTTATTGAAAGCCAGGAAGCCAAGGCTGCAAAATGGGAGCATATTCTAAAGTCAATGACAAAGGAAGAAAGAAAAAATCCAGAGCTCCTTGAAAAACAAACATCAAGGATATCCCGTGTTGCTGCCGGAGCAGGCGTTCATGGGAGCGACATCCGTTCACTTTTAAAACAGCATAAACTTCTCAATGATATGGTAAAATCAGGAGCAGGAGCCGGAGGATTAGGGGACATGTCTCAGGGATTCAGCCAGAAGCAGCTGCAAAAATTGGCAAAGAAATTCGGAAAAGTAAAACATATGAGATTTTAAGAGCAAAATGAAATACAAGATTTTTTTGGCAGTGTTCGTGATAAGCCTGATAAGCTCGGTAATACTTGCCTCCAATTCGTCTTCTGAAATATGCCAGCCTGGAAATGGCTGCGATATAGTTGGCAAATCTCCTTATGGCTCAACATTCGGGATACAGAATGCTTACTACGGAATTTTCCTTTTTTCTATCATGATATTCCTTACACTTTTTCACATAAAGAGGCCAACAAGGCATACAAGGATTTTAATTCATTCAGCAATAATAGTCGCTGCCATAATATCTTTATACTTTTTATACATCCAATTTTTTGTTATAAAAGCCATTTGTGAATTCTGCATTGTAATTGATGCAGGCTCTCTTGTTTCTCTTGGCTTTCTAATTTATCTGTGGAAACATTAAGATGATTAATATGTCGGAAAAAATCATTCAGAGGGGAGCAGAGGCACTGATTTTTTTGGATAAATACGATGGCAATAGCGAAACAAGCATAATAAAAAGGCGTGTAAAAAAGTCTTATAGATTAACAGATATAGACGAAGAAATCAGAAAGATAAGAACGCGTTCAGAAGCCAAGCTTCTTGCCAGGGCCTCAAAAATTATAGATGTTCCTGAAATAAAAAATGTTTCTGAAGACTCCAAGCAGATATCTATGGAGTTCATTGATGGGAAAAAACTCTCTGAAAATCTTGACCTTTTTCCTTTGGAAGAACAGAAAAAAATATGCAATATGATCGGGCAAAACATAGCAAAGCTCCATGATTCAGATATCATTCATGGGGATTTGACAACTTCAAACATGATATTTGTAAAAAACAATGAAAATAATGATGAGGATAAGCAAATTGTTAATGGTGAAAAAAGAGGTGATAAAAAATCTGTCTTAAGCAAGTTGGATTATTTCAAAATCTATTTCATAGATTTTGGCCTTGGTTTTTCAAGCCACAAGATAGAAGACAAGGCTGTTGACCTCCATCTCTTAAGGCAGGCCCTGGAAGCGCGGCATTTCAGGCATTGGGAGGTTTTGTTTGTTGAAGTAAAAGACGGATATTCTTCATCAAAAAATTCGGAAAAAGTCATAGAACAGCTAAAAAAAGTGGAAACCAGGGGAAGATACAAGAGCAATTATTAGAAACCCTTATAAATTAATCCTATGTTTGTTGTTTAACATTTGTAGCCCTGTAGTTCAGTGGTCAAGAATACGAGCTTTTGGAGCTTGGGACCCAGGTTCGAATCCTGGCAGGGCTATTAAGTGTATAAAATGCCACATACAAAACTTCACGAAGGACAAAGATACGTTTTCGAAATTGGAAAAGCACTTGGTTATGAATTGAAGTTGATACATCATAAAAGACCAACAATATCTTGTGCAGAAAAACTTGACCTCTTAAAAGAAAATTCTGGTTTTAAGGAGTGGACTTTAGACAGAATAGTAAAGACCCTGTATTTTAATAGGAATGGTCTGCCTTTTATAGGAGTTATAACCCCTGAATTCGGAATAAATATCAAACCGAAGGAAATTTTTCCAAGAGCATTAGAAATCTCCAGAGGAAAAGCCGAGAGATACTGGATTGACCCAAATCATGTACCTAAAGGAATGAA
>ERZ1292629.4322-Hain-H43-01um-R1-4322-length-10447-cov-7_pt1 | contig 10447 bp, 8 predicted proteins | sample MGYA00564399_ERZ1292629 | MGnify/ENA primary metagenome ERZ1292629 (study PRJEB36523, sample SAMEA6512636) | groundwater metagenome | collected 2019-01-08 | study: AquaDiva: Metagenomics assemblies of 32 groundwater samples
GATATGAAGGGACGGCTTCTTATCGGCATGAGCCGGGCAAAGAGCCATGAAGTCGTTCTCGTGTAACTTCTTAACTTGCTGCAAGTGGTTCAGGAATTCGTAGATCGTCAACGGGTGAACTCCTATTTATCGAAATCGTTATACCAGTCGTCGCACGGGTTCACCACATCCACAACCTCACGGCAAGAACACATACCACCTATGTGCCAGGAGCAATTGGAACAAGAGCGCTTGATGAGTCGCTTAACTTCTGACTTCGGGATGGCTAAGAACGTATCAATCTGGATTCCATACATGCTTTTTTGCTGGACACGTCGATAGATAGTTGATGGATGTACGGCCAGAAGTTCGGCAGCGTGGGGAACTGAAATAAACTCGGAAGGGTCTATCTTTATGCGAAGATTATTGCAAGTCACACCCCGATTATATCACAGGCCAAACCCTTGTCAAGCACCAACTTTCCGGCCCTCAAAAACTCGTATGTTATACTTTCTCTAGGACGGGAGGACTATGGAAAGAACTAAAGGTTGCAGCGTAGAAGGTACTCGTGGGTTCGCCACGGTACAAGAAAAGATGCTGGCCGCTATAAAGAAGGCTAAGACTGGCCCACCGCTCCATGTTATCATGCAGCCTCTTAACGCCGCCCAGAAGCAATACCTCCTCGTGAGACTTTGCGGTGGCGACCCGAAGGAAGCCTATCAGTCAGCATGGAAGCAATGCCGCAGGGAAATGACCTGGGTTCATACCCCGGAGTGGGTTGAACTTGAAACAAACGTCCTATCATACCCCGAGCAATATCAGAAAGAGGCTCTCATGGCTTACGCTGAGGCCGCGGGTATGATGGCCGTCAAGATACTCTACGACGTGCTGAAGATGGCGACATTGGAGGGTTGGAGCCGGTTGGACCCGGAAGACAAAAAGCACGTCATGTCAGCGGTGGGGATCTTCGCCCGCGTCATGCCCAAGCCGGAGAGTGGGAAAGTTCCAGCAAAGGGTTACGAGGCAATGCTTTTGGATATGCACAAGGAGGACGATCATGCCATTAAAGAAGGGGACGAGTAAATCCGCAATTTCCTCGAACATCCGTACAATGAGGCACGAAGGTAAGCCGATGAAACAAAGTGTCGCGATCGCCATGCATAAAGCAGGAAAGGGGAAGAAATGATGAAGGATATGCCGAAGGATATGGGGCAACACGACGATTCCGGCAAGGGTGGTATGAAGATGATGTCCGGGGCCGAAGCTGAGGCTATGTGCAAGAAAATGGCTGATGAAGGTATGTCCATGATGGATATGGGCGACGGGAAGAAAATGCCGGTTCAACACCGAAAAGCAATGTAGTCGGAATAATACCACTTGAAACGACATAAACACCTTGATTTAGCTTTGGATCAGGCTATTAAAAAGGACTTTGAGCGAAGGGCTATTACCTTCGCAGAGCTTGTGGTAAAGGAAAAAGAGCCGTTAAGCCGATTTCATCTAGTCCCTAACGACGAGTTTATCCAGCGTTTCAACGAATTGTGGGACGAATATGCTGTCAAAAACTGAACTTAAAGATCCGTTGAAGTATATTCCCCGGTTCTTCGTCGTCCAGGCGAAGCCTGAAAGAGGGTCCGCTGAAGGAAAACTTGTGCCGATGAAACTTTATCGGGCACAAGAATACTGGATAAAGAATCGCACGCCCCGAGACATCATCTTGAAACCCCGGCAGATAAGGATTTCCACGGCGGTTATGGCCGCTAATGCCCATCTGTTATTCACCTCTCCCTTTCAACGGCAGACGATTATAGCCAACGATGACGAGACGGCCACCTTCCTGTTGACTACTATCGAGCGGTTCTGGCGTAACTTGCCGGATGAACTCAGACCGGCGACAGACTGGAAGTCCGGTTGCCGTATGCGGTTCCCCGGCATTGACGCCTACGTGTACATCGACTCAGCCAAATCAGATACGATTGGCATTGGGCATGGCCTAACCACCGCACATCTGTCCGAGTTCTCCCGCTGGCCTGCAAAGAAGGCCAATCAACTCTTTGCCGATATCACACAGACTATTCCTTCCGGCGCCGGATACGTGACCATCGAAAGCACTCCGCAGGGGCGCAACAAGTTCTGGGAACTTTACAATGCGGCCAAGAAAAATGAGATTAACTACAAGCCATTCTTTTTCCCGTGGTGGTGGGTAGAAGATTATTGGGCGCCGGTTGTGGGCAAGTTCGAGGCAACCAAAGAGGAACGCCTTCTCATGGACACGTATCAACTGAGACCTGAGCAAATCATGTTCCGGCGAGAGAAGATCGCTGAGATCAAGGGTCTTTTCTTTCAAGAGTACCCGGAGAACGATGTCGATTGCTGGTTGTCGTCTGATATCTCCATTATCGACGGTGACAGCCTACGCCGGTATTATCCTCTCATAAGACCGGGGACCGAGGAAGGAAATCTGACCATCTGGAAGGATGTCATAGGGGGGCATAAGTACATGATCGGGGTAGACGTGGCTTCCGGGGTGGCAAAAGGTGATTACTCCGTGGCTGCCGTTCTTGATGTTCGGATGAACGAATACGTGGCGAGACTCCGTGGCCGTATAGCCCCGGACCTATTCATGGAGCAAGTCTACAAATTAGGGATGAGGTACTCAGAAGCTGAGATAGGTGTGGAGCGCATGGGGCACGGGCATACCGTCATCCGAGGTTTGATGGAGCAGAACTACCCCAAGCTCTACCACCATACGGATTACGACGTGATGACCAAGCAAGAGTCTGCTCAACCGGGATGGAAAACATCGACTAAGACCAAGCCGATGATGGTTGATGGCCTTGTCACCGCCATTCGCTCTCAAGACCTTTTGTTGTATAGCGAAAACCTGCTTTACGAAGCATCAAATCTGTCATGGAACGGGCAAAAAGTGGAAAAGGGGCCCGGTGGGTTCGATGATGAGTGGGATGCGGTGTCTATTGCCCTCCAATTAAGGGAAATTTCGCCCGTAATTGAGCCGGAACGGGGGCGAATTACGTCATATGCTAGAATCTAAGCAAGAGGTGAGCCAAAATGCCTGAAGAATACCTATCTGAAATACTAGAGGATGATACGCGGCTCACGCGCTACTGGCAAGAACGTGACGCCCAACTTCGGATTGACCGAGATATTATAAACATGGTCCGCCCTAAGCAAACCACGGACTCGCTCAAGTGGTTGGACAATGAACCCCGCGTCTTTTTCGACACAGCCCGCTCATTAGTTTCTTCAAACCCGCCAACTTTCCGTTTGCCCATGTCCATCAACCCGGAAGCCGAAGAAAAACAGAGAATGAACAAGGCAGAACGGTTGCTTATCGGTGCTTGGCGGGCACAGGACCAACGGGCCGGCCAGAATGGTAACGTCGCTTGGCTGTACGACCTTGCTTACTGGGTATTGCTGGGCGGAGCGGTAGACTTTACCTACATTAATAAGTGTGAAGACGGAAAGCCGGAGTTCGTATCTGACCTTTGGGACCCGCTGACGGTGTTTCCCGAATGGGTAGACGGTAAGATGAGAACATTGGTGCGTCATTACGATGTCGATGCCATAACAGCGAATTCTATGGCTTCTGACCTTATGACCAAAGCCCAATATAGCAAAGACTTCCATGCAGCCAATCCTGACGAACGGCACGTCGTCATCAACTGGTGGAAGCAAGCAGGTGACAAGGTATTCAATTGTGTCGTGGTAGCGGGGCAAATCGTTAAACCTAAGACATTGCAGAAAAAGATGGACCACATCCCGATTCATGTGACAGCGGTGGGGGACCCTGATCGGGTGTCTACCAACTGGCAATCCCGTCGTTGGCAAAGCATTATTGCCGCTAACAGGGATATGTACGGCTATAAGAACACGATGCTTTCTTTGATGGCGACTATCCTCGCAGAAACGGCCTATCCGAATATCGTCTCGAAGACGCGCTCCGGGGTTCCGGCTGTTAAGGCCGAGGACATGAAGGGCTACGGTGCGGTGGTTCCTTTGCGAACCGAGGAGTCTATAGAACTCTTGAAGCACGCCGCTACACCTACGGAAGCAAACTATCTTCTCACCTACATCAACCAGCAGATTCAGAAGGGTTCATTACCGTCTTCCGTGTATGGCAACCTTCCCTTCGAAGTCTCCGGCTTTGCTCTATCCCAACTTCTAGCCGCAGTGAAGTATAAGATCGGCCCTTACCTTCAGGCGATGCAAGGGATTATGAGTCGGATTTCGAGTGATTGGCTTTACCAGTACAAGACTGGGAAGTGGGGCAAAGTCACCCTTTCCGTTACTAACCCTTATGACTTACGCCGTGGCTTGACATATATCGAGCAATATTCACCGGATGACGTTCCTGAACAGCTATATGTGGAAGTCACCATCCCGATTGTTTCCCAGTTCGATAAGACACAGGCTATCTTGAACGCTCGTCAAGCCTTAACGCCGCCTCAATTGTTCTCGCGTGAGACTCTTTGGGAGACGGAGCTTGGCATTCAGGACACTGAGCAGGAACTACAACGTATCCGGCAAGACCAAGTGATGGATGATCCGTTCATCAAGCAAATCGAGATTATTGAAGCTCTCCAAGAGCGGTACGATACGTACATAACACAAGGGCTGTATCCTCAAGCCGCGGCTGTGAAGCGCTATAAAGAAGGGCTTGAGATTCAGTTGGGAATGAGGAAGGCAAGCCTTGTTCTTCCAGGGCAGGGGCAGGGCGCTTCCTCCGGCGCCTTGCCTAGTCCGAATCAGCGGCCACCGGAAATGAGTATGTCACCGAATCCCGATCAGATGAATGCTATGCGGGGGCAACCACCGCCGAGCCCAACGAGGACGTCGGGGCAAGGGGTTTCCCCATTCGCCGTTTCCAATACCGTCAATTTAGCGAGTGCTCAACGCGGGGCCAAGTCTAAGCCGGGGGCGATGATACTCTAATGGCAGACGGTAATTCGTTAGCCAATTGGGATAGATACCTTGCTTGGTTGAAGTGGGTACAGACCAAGTATCCTGACGCTGGGGCTCTAATCACCCAGATGTCATACCAGCGTTGGGCGGAAGATGGCGGCCCAGATCCAAACTCGACAAATTCCCAACTCGTCAAGCAGTTGGAGCAGTATAGTAAGACTCCTAAGCAGGGGCAAACGCCACAAACGGCACGTGCGGCACAGCTCAACCCCGACTACGTGCCGCCCGGTTTGCCCAATGTCATTAAGACGGCTTCCGGTAAAACTGTGCCGATTATTCACTGGGGCGTTTCCCAAGATGAACCGTGGGGGATGTGGGTAATTGCCGATAAGACTGACCCGCAAGGATTTCGGCAAGCTACAGCGGATGAAGTGAGCAATCCATTAGGCGGCGCTCAATTCGTTCCACTGGGCAATCAGTATTACATCCCTATTCCAGCGGCCCAAGACCTGACACCGGAAGTATTGGACGCTATTGAGAGCGGATGGATTTATGGGGCGGACGGCATGGGCGGTGTGGCTAATAATGGCAAACCCCTTGATATAAACATGAACCTGCAAACCACCGACTCTCTTATGGGCATTGGCGATTCGTCACTATACTATACCTACCTAGCTCCGCAAGGCGTAACGAAAGAGGAAGCCGCCAGTAGCCCGGAACTTGACGGGATGCTTACAGCATGGGGGCAATCGTTGTCTCTCGGTAATCCTTTGCCTGCTGAGTTCGGCAAAACCCTCATGGACTGGACTCCGAAGGGAAAAGAAGCTAGGGCCAACCAACTAAAGGATTGGAATAACCCGCAAGTCAACACTGAGTCTTTGAAAGCTCAATCCAGTCTTGATGTGATCGGGCAGGGGAATACGAGGTTAGTTGAAGGTGTGACAGATCCGGCTGTCTTGGAAGCGGCGAAGTTAGCGGGCATTACCGAAGCGGAACTAGCGGCGAACCCGCGGATGCAAGATGCCATAGGGCGGGCGATAGGTCAGACTCAACCCGCCGTATCGCTACCGGCTGGGGCTGAAGGCCCACCAGTGCCGGGGGTAGGGGTTAACTCTGCTCAACTAACTCAGGAATTACGAACGGCTCGGACTCCCGAAGGTGGTTATCAAGGCCAACGTATCATCTACCCGGGGGAAGAACCGCAAGGTGGTATTCGGCCTGACGATATCGTGGTGGCGGGTAGTGAGGCTGAAGCTGCAACGATGGGGGCAACCTCTTGGATACCTGCAACGGAATGGTTCGGCCAGAAGCGGAATGAAGTTGCTCAGCAACATACGGGCTTTATCGAGACGCAGCGGGGGCTAGGGACTAGGCCCAGCGGCCAAGACCCCGAGCAAGCAGGGCGTTTCTTTGCGTTATCCCAATCGTACGATCCTAATATTAAAGTCCCCCTACCCGCAGGGGTGGAAGGTCCGCCGTCATCAACGCCCGGCATTCCTAACCTTAATATGTCGTTACCTAATGCCGCACAGAAAACCCCGGCAGCGGCTATTAATCCATCAACCACTACATTCGGCCTTGACAAACTTGCTGAGGCTCAAGCGAAGCAACAACAAGAGCAGCTTGCTATGAACGAGAAATGGCGAAAGTTAGTAGAGTCCGCGCGCCAGAAACAGCAAGCCGCCGTCAATCCTCAACGAATGGTGAAGTTCTAATGCTGAATCCGGGCGTTGGAATGGCTATCGACAAACTATTCAAGGTGAACGCAGCAAGCCAAGCGGCTGCGACTCCTCCACCGAATCAACTTAATCTCAGGCCGACGGGCATACCGAAGCCGATTGTGCCACTACCTGTACGGCAACCACAGGCCGATATACCACCTGTAGGTACGTTGCCTCTTATTCCTGATGAGCAATCGCAAGCGGCTCTTAGGATAGCGCAGGCAATCAAGGCGAGGACAAGTTCAGGTAACTGGATGACTGCATTACGCGGCAAGGTATCGTCGATAGTGCGCCCTGTCATAAGCCCTATCGGGCAACTAAGGGGTGTTAGCCCAGATCGTCCGCCTCCGCTTGAAGACTTCATGCGGGAATACTTTATCACCAATAATGCGCCTGCGGTATTGCTCAAAAATAGGGGCGGGCTTACACCTAAAGAGGAAAAGGAATTACTCCGAGTAGAACACGGTTGGTACGACAAAGCGAACAAGGCGTACGAAGCCCAGTATGGTGAGTCGTACCTTAAAGCAGCGGCAAGGGCCATACCGAAAAAGATAGGGGAAGCAACGGGATTCGGGCAGGGTGTGGGGGCCATTACTTCTAAACTACTCGAACCAAGCCAAGGTGCCGGTGCAATTACCCCTTTGGATATCACCTTTGGGGCTTTGGATGTAACGGGTGGGGCTGCGGCATTAAAGAAACCAGCACAGGTCTTTGTTAAGGCTGTGGGCCAATCAGCTAAGGAAGCGGAGGTAGGGAAATTACTAACCTCTGAAGTAGGCATGGTTGGTAAGAAGGCCGCCAAGCCGCTCGAAGGGCAGGCGGCGCCTATCGAACCTCCGAAGCCGCCAACAGCGACACAGGTGACACCCCCACCAGACGAAGCGGCTACCTTGCAGAAAGTTCTTGATGCCGTAGCAGAACAAAAGAAGTTGCGTTCTCAGACGAACGTAATACAGAAAGCGGCCCGTGGCGAGAAGTTCAAGTCAGTAGAAGAATTGCGAAAGACCCCACAAGGCGAAGCCACGATGCAAAATATCGGGACATCCTTGAAAGGGGAACTCGGATACAAGCCAAGTCCGGGGTTGCAATTGACACAACCCGAACTGGACTCGATGTACAACAAGATCACCACGAGCGGATTGAAGGATGCTGAAGTCTACCCGGCACAATTAGCGTTTCAGCGGCTTACCGACCCCGTAAAGTATTTGACGGCGCATCCCGAATTAGCGAAGACAGTCAAGCCAAATATGCCGCTCCGCCCGTATGAGTTGAAGTTGTTCAAGAAGGTATTCGGCCCGGACTTCGCCAACGCTATAGGAACTGACGGCAAGTGGTTACGGCGGGCAATGACGGCCAATGACGCCTTCTACCAGATATATTACAACTCGCTTCTGGGCGGCAAGTCTATCATCAGGAACAGCATATCAAATACCCTCCGTGTGATGATTAAGCCCATACAGACAGTTGGCTATGCTGCTGCTGACGTGCCGCTCTCCGGCTTTGGAAAGGCTCGCCCTCGTGCCTACTTCTTTTCAGAGATTAAGCCGGAGGCAGTAGGTGCTGTGCAAGGTTTGAAAGACGGTACTCGTGCATGGTTGCATTCGTGGAAAACCGGAGAGGGGTTAAATATTGGAGCGAAGACAGAAACCGCGATCAAGATGGAGCAACCGATCAAAGGAAAATTGGGGGCAGTCATCAACCTCCCAAGTAGTGCAATGGAGACCGGTGATGTCTTTGGGTACACTCTGGCTAACCAGATGGAATTGCATAAACTCGCATGGCGTCAAGCCAAGATCGAAAGGTTGAAAGGGGACGCCCTCGCTACTCGTTACGCAGAACTGAAAGCGGCACCAACAGAAGGAATGGTTGCCCAAGCACAAGAGACGGCTTTGCGAGATATGTACCGAGAAAACAATACTATCGCAAGGTGGGTTACGGAGGCTCGTGACAAACGCATTCTCGGCTTTCAACCGGCACGACTTATCATTCCGTTCATTAAGACGCCTACCAACATCGTGAAGCAAGGGTTGGAATGGTCGCCCTTTGGATTAGTGAATCCTAAAGCATGGATAGCCGTTGCCAAGAAAGACCCGAAGGCCGTGGAACAACTTACTCATGCTTTCATAGGGTCAACCGTAGCTGGCACATTGGCGGCTTATGTCTACGAGGGTAATTTAACAGGCGCTGTCCCAACAAGTCCCGCCGAACGGGACGCTTTCTATCGGGAAGGAAAGCAACCGTTCTCTGCCAGGATAGGTGACACGTGGGTGAGTTATCAACAGATACCGTTGTTAGCTCAAACTCTAACGATGGCAGCCGCCGCCACGGACGCTATCAAGAACAACGACAAGACGGCGCAGGAACAAGCAACCGCCGCGGGCTACACGATTGCTCGCTCTGTTGTTGACCAGACCTTTATGACCGGACTATCTGACTTTCTTGATGCCGTGACGGACCCGGAACGTAATGGTGGTAACTGGTTGGCAAAGACCGTTCCATCCCTCGTGCCTTTCAGTGCCACGACTCGTATTGTTGCTCAAGCTATGGACACAACAGTTCGTAAGCCAGATACGATTGGTGAGGGTATTCAGGCGAACGTGCCGCTCGCTTCTGAATCTGTTCCGGCCAGAACGGATGTCTTTGGTAAGACTGTCATCAGGGAGACGCCTTGGTGGTCGCCTATCAATGTGACCTCCGCTAAATCCGATGCCGTCGATGCCGAACTCAAGAAGATAGGCAAGGCAATCGGGTTCGTGGGTACAAGTATCAGCGGCCAGAAGCTAGACGAGAAGCAACAGCAACAATATCAAGAGATTGCTGGGAATATAACCAAGAATGACCTATCGCTGTTATTCAACTCATTGGAATACCAGAAGGCCAATCGTGACCAGAAGGAAAGCCTCGTTGACCGGACGGTAAGCAACGCAAGAGAAAAGGCAAAGGCAGCATTGAGGCAGCAAGGGACTATACCAACACCACCGACCGTGCCATCTGCTCCTAGCGTTCCATTACCTTCCACGATAACTAGGCCGACGGGCACAAGTACCCCAAAGTTATCATCTTTGGGAGTTCGCCGCACGTCTACCCGTACCACTTCGAAGACCTCAAAACGCCGTAAGGCGCGTCTACTATAGTCGTATCCGTCATTCCTTATTGACACACTATGCTACAATGATGACAAGAGGCGGGCTTACACCCGCACCTTAATAATTTAATAGGGGTGAATTAAACCATGCCAGATGCCGCAAAGAAAGATGGCACCAAGATGGTGCCGGTGGCCGATCTCATAGCTCTCAAAAAGAAATACGAGAAAGGCGAGGCAGAATGGGCAAAGGACAAATCCCGAATCAGCGAACTCGAACGTCAGGTCAAGATCACTAAGGCGAACCTTGACGACGACCCGGAAGTAAAGGCCGTCAGACAGGCTCTTCTTGACCAGGCTGACGAACTCGCTAAAAGGGAAGAGTCAGTACAGAGCAAGGTGGCTTCCTTCGAGGAGAGAGAAAAGGAAAGCCTGCTCCAAACGTTAGTGACCAAATATGGAGTGTCACTGGACGATATCAAGGGTGCTGAGAATCCAAAAGAAAAGGCCCTTGAAATGTACACAGAGCGTTTGGAGAGTGAGAAGGGCCAGACTTCTGAAAAGAAGGATGAGACTTCCGCAGCCGAGCAAACCTTTGAGTCAGGCACTTCCGGCGGGAAGGTCAAGAAGACCCCCCTGGAAATGAACGCTGAGGAATTCAAGAACTACGAATCAAGTCTGAAGCAAGGGTACTACTCAACAAAGAAATAGCTCTCTCCGAATAAAGTAAGAAGGAGAAGAA